>PVBE011847556.1_pt1 | contig 12161 bp, 18 predicted proteins | sample 1631181 | NCBI WGS metagenome assembly PVBE01 (sample SAMN08397723, study PRJNA350692) | Marine metagenome, whole genome shotgun sequencing project. | isolation source: water | place: Pacific Ocean | collected 2012-04 | reverse complement strand
CAATTACGTTCGCAGACGCAACTGGAACTGTAATAACGAGTGGAAACCTGACGGATATTACGAATGTCGGAGTTTTAACTGGCAATCTCATTTTCGAGGGCGCTACCGACGACGGTTATGAGACCACGTTAGCAATAACAGATCCAACGGCTGATCAAACAATTACCCTCCCTAATGTAACAGGTACAGTAATTACAACTGGCAACGCTGGCGCATTGCTGGATGGAACTACCGCTACAACGCAATCGCAAAGCGACGGCTCCACGAAACTAGCAACTACCGCTTATGTGGATAATGGTTTAGGTGCTCTCAGTAGCGACTCGATCAAAGATGCTGACAGTGATACAAAGATTCAAGTTGAAGAAGCCTCAGATGAGGACAAGATTCGATTTGATGTGGCTGGTTCAGAGTTTGTAGTCATGGATGGTTCAACTGTTGATGTAACAGGAAATGTTATTGACAATATTGCACTGTCTGCCCAGACGGGAACCACCTACACCTTCGTACTTGCGGACCGAGGTAAGTTAGTTACAACAAGCAATGGTTCAGCGCAAAGTATTACCGTTCCACCTAACAGCAGTGTCGCATACGCTGTAGGAACTCAAGTTCAGGTTGTTGGTCTTGGTGCTGGTGAAGTCACAATGGTGGCTGGTTCTGGTGTAACTTTACGTTCCACGCCTGGTTTGAAACTTCGTGCCCAGTATTCCTCAGTTACTTGTATTAAGATTGCTACAGACGAATGGCTGCTTATAGGAGACCTTGAGGCATAGGAATGGCTGGAGAATCAGAGGGTAGAACTGGACCCAGAAAAGATGATGTTCCTGACATTGTCGGTCAAACAAAAGGAACAGGTTCTGGAGAGTCTGACAATACGATAACCAGTGCTGGTTTTGCAGTAGGAACTCCCACAGCAGAGGCTATTAATGATTCTGGTGGTTCTATTGGTACTTCTAATTTAAATAAGGTTAAATCTCAAGTTGTCGCGGCGGGCACGGTGTATCCCATCGGTCATGCCATTGATTACACTTATTACAGTCCTTATTTCCCTCCTCATTTCCCTCCTCACTTCCCACCATTTTTCCCTCCTCACTTCCCTCCTCACTTCCCACCATTTTTCCCTCCTCATTTCCCTCCTCACTTCCCACCATTTTTCCCACCACATTTCCCACCACATTTCCCACCGTTTTTTCCACCACATTTCCCACCGTTTTTTCCACCGTTCTTCCCACCATCTTTTAAGTAGGGTTTGGGCGGTACTTACACGCTGTAAAAAAAAATGGTATAATTGGTTATGGATGAGATGCAAAGTCACCCAGAACCGGAAGAATCTTTAATAAAACCTGATCATTTTGGTTCTTCGACTGATCACATATGGTTTCAGGAGGATTTTGTAGACCCTGGAGACTTGCAAACTATGCAAGATTTTTTTCCATCTATCAATAAGTGGAATAACCGTATGGATACAGAAGAAAATGAGGATGGGATTTGTATTTACGATGAAACATATTGGCTAGATAGAGTTTGTACATCAGATATAATTTCTGAATTGTCTCCAGTTGTCTATGGAATAGTTGAAAAATACATAGATAAATTGGCTTGCGCTCTGGAAGAAAAGTTTTTTGTAGACCTCAACCGTCGTTCCCCTGTAATTGTTCGGTGGCTTCCAGGCTTAGAACAGCAACCACATGCCGATAAACAATTAAATGATGGAACGCCGAACCCTTTCACCACTTATGATTTAAATTCTGTTATCTATTGGAACGATGATTTTGAAGGTGGAGAACTTTATTACCCTGAACATGAGATAGAACTAACCATTAAAACTGGTATGGCTGCTGCCCACATAGGCGACATCAACTATTTACATGGAGTAAGGTGTATAGAATCAGGAGTTCGATGGACTTCACCTAGTTTTTATACTATTACTGGATTTAGAGAAGGTCATCCTTGGCCTTGTTAGGAGAGAAATTATGGACGTAGCAGGATATGTTGGGCATCAATCCATGGGGATAGTTCTTTATAAAGATGTGTGGGATAAAGACGCTAATTTCATTGAAAGATTAGAAAACTGTATCGGTGATAGCACTCATGAATATTTTTCATGGAAGGAAGCATTGGTCGGTGATTTAGAAAAAATGCCGGAATATCGAGATTGTTCAGATTTCAAATTTCGTGAAACTGATTTGCCGGTGGTTGATACTGCTTTTGAAGAGGCAGGTGAGGTGTATCGTGAAGTTATTGCAGGAGTTAGAACCTGTTTAAAGCACTACACAAGTTTGTACAACATCGAAATGCAGTATGAAGAAGCGACAAACTTTGTTAAATATGACGTTGGACAGCACTTCGGGGTTCACGCCGATCATGGTTTTTCTTATAGCGCTACTATTTCTGCAATAGGTTATCTAAATGATGATTACGAAGGTGGAGAGTATGTGATGCCTTACCAAGACATTAAATACACTCCTGAAGCAGGAGATTTGATAATGCATTCTTCTACTTTTGTTTATGCTCATCAGTCGCTTCCTGTTACAAAGGGAACAAAATATGCAGCAGTAACAATGTATGACTACAACGATCGAAACCATCAGGACCATGCACCGAAGCAAAGTGGTTATCAAATAGCCAAACAAGCGGTTGAACAATACGGTGGACAGGTGCAATCGGCTTCCTCATGAAAGTGGTTGTAAGGAAGAACCACCAGAATCCACCAGAGATTCGACAATCACGCCGCAAGCGTGATTGGATGGACGACACCTACAACAAGCACGCTTACAAGTGTTTGCCGTTGACCACAGCCAATGTGCATGGTTGGGAAATGGTGCTTCAACAGGAAGTGGTAGTTCAATGGGATGGAGGGAACTCCGTTCCTCGCGTTCTTTCAGGGGAAACGATTACTCATACGGTTGATGGGCAGGAGTATGAGAGAGCAGTGGTGATTCCAAGCGTTATTGGAATCATGTCTTTCGCTACAGGTTGGTCCGTAGGCACTCCTGAGGGTTATGCCACATGGATTTCTGGGTCGCCTAATTACTTTGTAGAAGGTGCGGTGCCCCTAACGGCTTCGATTCCTACATCTTGGTGGCCTGACGAGTGGAACATGAACTGGAAAATAACAAAGGTTGGGGAACCTGTTGTCTTTCCCGAAGGTATGCCGTTCATGTTCTTTCAGGTATATAAAGAAGATTTGCTTCCTAGCGTGGAATTGGAAGTTGAACACGCATGGGACAAACCTGACCTAATGAAAGCGCGTCAGGAGTATGGGGATTTCAAGTTTAAGAACAATCAGGAAAATCCTTGGACTTGGATGGGCAGCATTCGTACAGGATTAGATGAAAAAGGTGAAAGAATAGGTCCAAGGTATGAGAAACACCCTGAGTTGGATACCCCATGAAAATTGGAGTTATAGGAGATGGTTCGCGTATAAATAGTGGTACAGGTGTGGCAAAAGGCTTGGATCTAGGTTCGCTGGGTATGCGTCTAGAGGGTATTTCCGTAGAAGATATTTTGGAAAATGCTGAGTTCTATGCAGACTTGCTTGAAAAGCATAGCGCTATTGGATTTAAGCGACTCCATCCAACCAAGTTGGAACAAGTAGCAATTAATAAGGCACTATACAGGGGTGGAGAGACTGTGGGTGAGCCTGGGTTTGGGTTACTTTCAAATTTAGATCATTCAGGTTTGAGGACAAAACAAAACGAATTTAAAGAGGCTTTTCGGAGTAAAGAAGAATCGGAAGCATTTGTCAGCCTTAATTGGCATGTTGATCTTGCTTTCAGGGAGTGTCCTAATTCTTATCAAAGCATACACATGACTCGGTATGAAAATGTTATTAGAGGTGAAACTATATTAGTAAGTCTTGAACATCTTTATAATATCTGTCCCCCTGAGTTTAAAGAATTTCTTCAAGATAAGAAAATAATGTCTGGAACAGGTAACACCAAAGAGGGTGGAGTGATGGTGGAGCATCCCGCTTTGAGGACTCATCCTGTGACAGGAAGAACTTGTCTTTTTTTTACAGGTCCAGATTCTGCGTGTGTAGGGAATGACGGAGAAGTTTTCGATAAAACATTTAACGAGTACATGCTTTGGGTAAAAGAAGAATTAAAAAAGGAAGAGAATAGGTTTATTTGGGATTGGAATGTTGGGGATCTTCTTATTTGGGATAATCGAAATCTTGTCCACAGTTTTTATGGCGACTGGGAAGTAGGGGATCGAGTATTCGACAGAATGGAGACAGGTTATTCTGAAAAACCTTTTTACGATCCTCCTTCTGAAGAAGTGGAAGAGTCCGCTGTTTCTCCTGTTAATCCTGATCATATTCCTTTATCTTTTACTCGCGGAATTTACGGGCTTCCCGATTTTCGACATTTAGAAAATTCGGTAACCCTATTCATTGTTGATGACGAGTTACAAGAAACCGAAATTAAATTACATAAAGAAATAAATCATCCTGATTTTCACATTGTGCCCATTGAATGTGATGGAATTTGGAAAAAGTATGTTCGCTACCACTCCTCAGAAGACACAAAAGCATCAAGATTTTTATTTACCAGAAACGGTGACTTGGCTGCGGCATTTGCTGAAGAGAAAGATTTAGAGAACGAAGAAAATCTTTGCCCTGTTCCTTTACGCAAACTGGTGCCCACTTTGTTATCTCAGGTTAGAGACTTGAGGCATGCAGGACATGCAATGCATTATCCAGACTGGATGGGGTATCCCACGCAACAATTCAGACCTTTTCATTGGCAGAATTTAGCGTTTATTAAGTGGGAGCAATTTGACTCCAAAAAAGGACCACCTGTTGAATATTTGATTCAATTTGCGATGGATCAGATATATGGATGCTTTAATCATTTTGAAACGAATGAAGAGAGAAAGTACATAGTTGAAGAAATCAGAGATTTTTTAGATTTCATATTGGAAACTGAAGAATATGAAATTGGTCGGTAAAGATCTCGGTGGCGGAATTGTTTTATATAAGGGTGTCTTGTCTCAAATAGATTGGTCAGTTTTATATTCTTTTTGTGAAGAACAAGCAGAAAAAGAACGTGCGGAACACTATAGACCTGGCAAAGATCCCATTACAGGTGAAGATGGCTTTATAAATCGAAATGGTTATTTCTTTCCTGCTTCTTCTGTAGATGAAATGCCAATGCATTTGGCTCATGTTCAGCGAGACAAACGACCAGAAATAAAGAAAATATTTGATTATTGCGAAACAGTTAGGGACAGACTTTTATGGGAAGACTATCTACATAAATTTCCTATCGCTGGGAAGTGCATCTGGTGGAAGATCAAAGGACACGTTTTACGTTATCCCGTAGGCTCATACATAGGTTCCCATGCTGATGTAAGCACAGATTATGAGTATGGCAAACCACATCCCACGGATCAGATAGCAACGAGAACAACTGTTTCCACATTGGGTTTTTTCAATAATCGTGTTGAAACAGAAGATGAATTAGATGGAACAAATTTTATGGGTGGATTACTCAAGTTTGAATATATAGATGCCGAATACAGCCCTGAAAGAGGGGATCTTCTTATTTTTCCTGCAAATTATATGGGAGCACACGGCACTACACCTGTGACGGCAGGAATTCGGTATTCACATGTTGGTTGGTATTGTCACGGATCGCCTAATCCTAAATACAGAGAAGATGTTTTAGATCCAAACTTGGAACCTGATAGGGTTGAAGGGGCAACGAATATTTATATGACAGAAAAATATAATATTTTACCTAGTAGCCCTGCTGGTTGGGATTCATAATTATGGCAGTTATCGGAATTGTTTCGCCTGGTTCGATAGGAAGTCAAGTTGCCTGTTCCTTGATGAGCGAATCTAATGATGTGATATGGGCTTCAGAGGGACGTTCGGATAAAACTAAAGAGTTTGCATCAAAGTTAGATATTGGAGATGTGGGTGATATGTCCACTTTGGTTAAAGAATCAGACGTGATTATTTCTATTTGTTCTCATGAGTCTGTTGAGGAAGTAGCCGAAACAGTCGCTAATTTCCAATTTAAAGGTATTTTTGTTGACGCTAATTGGGTAAGTGCTCATAATGAGTCTGCTTATGATAAATTTTTAGATAAGAATTTGCCTGATTGGGTGCAGGGTGGGGTGCATGCTGATGATGATGGAAGTGTGTTTTTTCTGTTAAAAGGAAGAAGAGCGCAAGAAGTTTTTGGCTTATTCAATACGCATCCTGCCCATACTCCAAAGATATTGGACAGCCCCAAGGGTGTTAGGGCTTTTAAAAGAGAAATAGACGAACGGCGAAATCGGGAAGGTTTATGAAAATAGGAATTCTTCATCCAGGTAAAATGGGTGAAATAGTTGCTTCTGCTTTAATTAAAAATGAACATGAAGTCTTATGGGCTTCTCGAAAATCTCATGATGAATTGCCTGTTCCTTCGGTGGGAGCAGAACGTTCAGAGGAAACTCAGAATCGAGCAAATGCATTAGGCTTGATAGACATGAAAACCGTTTCTGCTTTATGTGAAGAAGCCGAAGTAATTTTTTCAATTTGTATAAGAGGTGTTTTAAGTATTGAATACGACGATAAGTCAGGTCTTAATATCTGTTGGCCGGTAGCCAGAATGTTGATAAACGCTGGATTTAAAGGTCTGTTTGTTGAGGCTAATGATATCAACGTAAGGGAAGAAGACTGGAATGATTCTCTAGGTGAGTTTCGCACAGACTGGGAAACTGGCATGAAGGAATATGTTGAGGAACAAGGAATGTCTTATGTAGACGGTTCTTTGCATAGGTTTCATTCATTTAAGGGTGAAGAACCTTGGACAATGTTTTTATCAGGTGAAAAAGCAGATGAAGTTAAGGGTTTACTTACTCCTCATATGTATGCAACCTGTTTAGAAGATGGAGGCGCAAAATTCCATCGGCGTAAAATATTTGCCTTAGAAGAAGAAAGGGGCTGATATGGAAATTATCCAACATGCATCTTGTGCGGTTCAGTTCAATGATGTTTTAGAAATAGATCCTGATTTTTTAGAAGAATGGATGATCTTTCGACGTTCAATAGAACCAGATGATTTTGAGATAAATGAAGACGGCAACTATGTGAACCGAGGAGGGTACGTCTTTACACCAGAAGAATATAGAGGTTCACCGGGTAGGTTTTTAAATTTGCATCCTGAAGAGCAGCCGGAAGAGTATGCAGCATTCAGTCAAGAAATAGAAGATGCCGTTTATCAATGCGTTACAAAATACCGAGAACTTTTCCCTGAAGTGGGAAATGTTTTATGGTGGAAAACTCCGGGTCACGTTGCCTCCTATCGAAATGGGCAGAACATGGGAAGTCACCACGATAGGGCTATTGATTTTATTCCTGAATCTATTTCGTTTTCTGCTGAAAAACGAGAAGAACTGGGTTACAACATGGGGGCTTTAGGGAATGAAGTTACTTCTTCTATGCTCTTGAAAAAAGCAGAAGAAGGTGGTCTCATAGAAATACGATATGCAAATGTTTCTATTAACCCAGAACCTGGAACGGTGCTGTTGTATCCATCTAATTTCGTTGGCTCTCATGCTGTTACGCCTACAACAAAAGGTGAGCGTCTTTCCTTCATTCAGTTGTTTGGGCAGGGCTATCCTCAAGGAATAAAAACAAATCACTTACTTCCAGACTATGAAGATTTTTAAAGGTTTTGATTACAATGTCACAATTTGAAGTTATAAATCCTGATTTTATACCTATTCTAGAAAATGTTACATGGACTTTAGACGATCCCCTAACAGGAGGGATTCCTGGTTTTCTTAATCTCAAAATGGGTGTTTATGATCTTGAGAAAGGAGAACTCACTGGAAGTTTTGAGGTAAGAGAAGAATTTTTAGGGGTTCGTGGAATACTCGATGGTGGTGCTACGGCGACTTTGGCAGATCTTGTGTCTGGGGCTACGTTCTATCCATACATCCCTGTTGGGGCAAAAGTCGTCACAGTAGAAACTAAAACAAACTATTTTAGAACAGTCAGAGAAGGATCAGTAATCGCTTATTCAAAAATAGAATCTCTAAATAGAGAAATAGGGGTAATAACTTGTCGTGTGGAAAACGATTCTCGTTTAGTGGCTTTGAGCCAATCGACTTTTAAAGTTGTGTCTGTTTTATGACCAAGGTTGGTGCATGCCTTCTGGTGGTCCTTCTATCGCTCTTTCTTGTGAAATCGGGTTGCTGACTCCGTTAAGTGAAGTTGAAAAAGGTGAATTAAAGAAGCGCTCGTAATCTTGGTAGATCCACGGGATATAAACAGGTGGAAGCCAATCGTAACTCAATGGTGCTTCTTGAATTTCATGACCGGGCATTTCACCGTGACCATATTGAACTAAATAGGTGTATCTTGTTCCTTCTGTAATTTTATTAACTTCATGTGATGCAATAAAGTTTGTGGGAAAAATAACGAGATCTCCTTTTTGAAGTTTTACCTCCATATTTGAATAAGGAAATCCTATTTCTCCGCCTTCGTAATCATCTCCTAAGCAGAGGAGTCCATTAACTGTTACATAAAGTGCTATTTCGCGTTCGCTCTTGTATCGAATTCCATCAACAACTCTAAAGTTGGTGTCGTTATCATTATGCAATCCCAATCTAGAGCCAGTGTGATATCTGAGAACATGACCTCTGTGCTTCCACCAAAGTGTGTTAAGAACCATTGGGTAAAGATCTATGTATTTAATAATGCTTTTATAAATTGTGTCTTCGCAGGCATTGAAAAAATGAGCCACTTCTGGAGGAGTTCCTTCCATGACAGGTTCGTTTTGACCTTCTCCTATTCCTCCAAGACGTTTGCATTGTTCATCAAGTGATTCTATGGGGTGGCGATTACCTTCAAAATCTTCACACCATCTGTCAGAACCGTCCTCGTTTTGCTGGTAAGTCAATCCACAATTAGAGAATTGCGAGAAATTATCTATGTAGTCAATGTATGTTTCACAGTCGAAACGTGAATCGTTTTCAGGATTCATAGTGTCTTTGAAAACGACGACACCAGCAGGATATTGATCGTATTCCAATCTGCTTATGGCTTCGCAATCTTCTTCTTTTATGGTTGGTTGAGGGAACGGAGTGCCATCACGAAAAGGAGAAGGTTTTTGTTCGATTGTTCCTTTTGGAACCGTGACAATCTTTGCTTCGCGTGCTGGCTTGTTTTTTAAAGCCTCTTGTATGGCTTTTTGTCCTTCAGAAGTAAATCTTGTTGCCATTGCTTCCTTTATTAAGCAGTGCGTTTTGCTATGACCATTCCGTGTTCCATGGGAATGTGGTGCACGGTGAAGTTTTCTTTGTCGCGAATATGCTCATTGAATCGTGTGTAATGATCAGTATGCATTTCGGAAACACCTTTTGAGTAAATACTTCCCCAGTTGCTTGCTTGGCTCCACAATAAGAAGCCATTGACTTTTAAGAGTCCAAGATGGGCATCCAGTAATTTCATGTCTTTATCAGGTTGTATGAAACTGGTTTCTCTTACACGAACAACATTGTAAGTTCCAGCACCTTCACCTGCTAAAAGGTCTTGTTCATCCATAACGGAATAACGAAGATTATCGTATTTAGCCTTTATGTCAGGATGAGTGAGGCCATACTGTTCAAAATGGTGAAGATATTCGTTATTTATGAAAGTATATTGTTTTTTGGCATCTTGAAGTTGTTCAAAAAGTTGGATAACAGGCAGGGCTGAACCAGCAAGTACTTTTTGAGGAGTGCCATCTGTGTTCGTGTCCATGAAAGCAGCATGCATAGTTATTGTAGTAAACACGCCTGCTTCTAAAGCATCATCCATGTTTGCCAAAGCATTAAATAAATGCATTTCAAAATCTGCACCAACAGCAATTGTTCTGCGATCAACTGAAAGATTGTCATACAAAGTTTCTACTGAACTGGCATAATCTTTAATAATGCTCGCCCAATTATCAGGAACAGTAGAAAGTTGGCGAGCAACTTTTGCTGTTTCTGTGTAACTACTAGCCACCTTGAACTCCAATCGCTATATGACGTTGTCGCCATAAACGGCGAGCGGAATTACTAAGAAGACGACGCTCCGCATGAACATGATGCTGTGAAGAACTTAAAGTATAAGAAGCAGAAGAATCTGTTTTTTGAACGCTATTTACACCATCAATAATATTGTCAATTGTGGTGCTATCTATATTTGCCCAATCAAGTCCAACAATAAACATTATGACTGCAAGATTGTATTCAGCAGCAGTCTGATTTTTAGCACCGTTATAGAGTGAGCCGCTTTCTTCCCAACTATTCCTTATCGCCATGATTAAGCCTCATCTAGTTTAAACCGTGAGCAAAAAGCAGTGAGGTTATCAGATACAAATTCCATTCCATTTAGTGAAGGGTTCCAACGAAAAATATCATCTCGTCGGTTTGTGCTTATAAATGTATCTTCTGAAAAATTTGTGATCTCACGATTTTGATTTCGTGCTTCATCCATAAAAGTAGTTGCAGGGTCAGCAGTTTGAATATCTGGGTATTTCATCCCAGTGCCTCCAGAGCAGTTGCTTGATTTTTCATACTCTCGTAAGAGGCGTAATCGCCATGATCTGAAGCAACAGGAATTGTATAAGAACTAGAAACAGTAGCGGAATCAACACCTAAAGAAACGGAAAGTATTTGAATAGAATATTCTAAATATTTTTTCGCTTCGGCTTTAGCGGCAGTAACTTCCGAATCAGTTAAAGCCATATCGTTACTCCAGTTCTGCTAGGACTTTATTCAAGGCAAGAAGTTGTTTAACTTCGTCTTCTAGTTGAACTTGAGCCTCTGCTGCATCTTTAGGTGCGGTGTAGTCGTCAGGTAAATCGGCAGGATTAATGCCAGCAGCCCAAGAAAGACTGTAAACACTTGCTTCGAGAACCTCCAGACGTGCTTCTATCAATTCTTTTTTCTTGTCATTGTCAAGTTTAGAGGTAAAGTCCATGTTTATTTCCTCAGTAGCGCTGGTCAATAGTTACAGCATAGCATAACTCAACTTAAGAGTCGTGGCGGTAACGTTTATTATCGTTTTAGCGAGTAGCAGTATACGTCTCTATTAAGGTTTGTCTTAGATAGTAATATTCATATTGGTCGTAAAAGACCGTTCTTAACAGGCGAGGAATACGAGGTGACGTATGGCTGAGTACAAAGATCTAGCCGAACGCACGATTGCCACTTTCATTCAGGCTGCTATTGGTGCCATGGGTACTAATAGCGTCATGGATTTGGGAGTTGACAACTGGAAGATGATTGTTGCAGCAGGAGTTTCTGCCGCAGTTGCAGTCATTAAAGGTTGGATGGCATCGAAGTTTGGCGATCGCTCTCCGTCGATGATGTCGTAGGACATAAAAGACATACAGTTTTATACATTGCTGTATAGAGTTGGCAGGTATCATGACTAGTGGCTAGGACTTAAGTCCTATATGGATTTAACGGGGTTGCTATGGATGATGATCTGCGAAAACGTCTAAATGAGGTTGGGGAATTACTTTCTCAACCTCTAGAAGAGACACACGCTGGGGCAGACCCAGATGTAAATAGTAGTGTCATTGGTGATGCTAAGAAGGCGACTGACAAAGTCACAAGCCTGATTGACAAGGTCAAAGATAATATTGCTTATGTCTTAGGTCTGCCCGCAGCAGTTTCTGGAGCCTTCGGGTTCCTGTGGCAATCCTCTGGGGACGAAGCAGCCCTAGATTATAAAGTTCAGCAATTAGAGACCGCAGTAGCGGAATTGAAATCAGAGAATGATCTTCTTGGCGGAGGAACGAAGAATTTTTCTTTAGATATGAGTGGAGCACCGGGAGGTTCGCTCACTGTTATTATCGTTGCCGCTGGAATAATCATTTTGATAGGAATTCTTTTCTGGTACCAGAATAAACGCAAAAAGAGGTAGTACTATGCGTCGCTTCGCTGGTGCCCTCTTTGCAGGAGCGTTATTCTTTTCAGCCTGCTCGTCGGGAGGTTCTAATACCTCTACCCCTGTAGATGTAGACGAAACCACTTCTACGACGATTGCGCCAATAGTTCTTGAAGATGTTCCTTTAGCGGATCATTCTATTCCTGAATATGCGGCATCAGAAGATACGTTTTCTTTTGCAAACTTTGGTGGCGGTGAAGCACCAGCAGACTTGACAGTCAATATGACTCGTCGTTTG
>PVBE011785945.1_pt1 | contig 12161 bp, 7 predicted proteins | sample 1631181 | NCBI WGS metagenome assembly PVBE01 (sample SAMN08397723, study PRJNA350692) | Marine metagenome, whole genome shotgun sequencing project. | isolation source: water | place: Pacific Ocean | collected 2012-04 | reverse complement strand
CTCCATGGGCACCGGCATGTCCGCTCCGGCCTTCGTGCACGGGCGCCACAACACGGGAACCTTCGGCATTTTCGGGGCGACCGCCGTGGCGGCCAAGCTCCTCGGCCTCGACGTCGAACAGGTGAGGCGCGCGTTTGGCATCGCGGGCTCCTGTTCAGCCGCCTTGCGCTGCGCTTTCGGTACCGAAACCATCGGTTTGCACTCAGGCCAAGCGGCGGCCAACGGAATTATGAGCGCACGCCTGGCCGCCACGGGGTTCACGGCACAGACCGACGTCTTGGAGCGCAAGTACGGTTTCGCCGACGTCTTCCTGCCGGGCGGCGGCTACGACCTGTCGCAAACCGGCAAGAGCTGGGCCAACCCGTGGGATCTCTTGGATCCGATCGAAGGGCCGGGGATCAAGCTTTTCCCCGGCGCGACGACGCTTTTTTGCGCCGGCGAATGCGCCATGGAGATCGCCAACCGCCACGACGTCAAGCCGGACGAAATCGAGCGCATCGAATGGCGCCACACCGCCAAGATGCCGATGATCATGGGGGCCGGCAGCTATGGCGTGCCGGAGACCACCAAGCAGGCCGGGTTCAGTATCCCGTGGTCGATCACCAACGGTCTTGTCGACGGGCATATCGGGCTGGCATCGTTCGAGGAGGAGAGTCTCGAAGACCCGGTGAAGCGGGCGCTGTGCGCCAAGGTCGAAATGTCAATTCATCCCGACCTCGAGACCATCCCCGATCAGCGCCAAAACGTGGCCGGCGAGCTTGTCGTCCACCTCAAGGACGGCAGCCGTCATGCGCACATGCGGCGTGTGCCCAGGACCTATCCGGGCGGTGAGCCGTTAACCCGCGAGCAGCTGGTCGGCAAATACCGGGAAGGCGCTATCCGGGTGCTTGACGAGGAGCGGATGGAAGCGCTGATACCGGTCCTCGACGACTTCGATTCGCTGCCCGACATTTCGGCATTGACCAAGATGCTGCGCACCGACGCCTGAGAGGATTCAGGCATCGCGCGCCTGTTTTTCGCGGTAGGCGATATAAAGGCTGGAGCCGAAGATGAGGCTGCCGCCGAGCCAGGTCCAAAGATCGGGTATCTCGGTGAACACCAGATACCCCAGGACCATGGCCCAGATCAGCTTGGTGTAATCGAGGGGCAAGATGGCCGTCACGTCGGCTTCCTTGCACGCCTGGGCGAGGGTAAAGTGAGCGAGGCTACCGAGAGTGCCCATGAGGACCAGCCACGCGAGCTGTTCGAGCGTCGGCGTTTGCCAATAGAAGAGCGCCGCGACAAAGGTTAGAGGCGTGGTGAACAAAGCCTGGTAGAGGGTGATGGTGAGGCTCGATTCGGTGCGCGCCAGGACTTTCACCAAAATCATCGTCAGGGCGATGGCAACCGAGCCGAACAGGGCGACCACGGCGCCTGTGTCGACCTCTCCCATGCCGGGCCGGATGATGATCCAGGTTCCCGCGAAGCCGATCAACAGGGCTGCTATGCGTTGCGCCCGTATGGCTTCGCCGAGAAAAAGCAGGGCCGCCACGGCGACAAAAAGAGGCGCCGAAAACTGTACCGCCGCCACCTTGGCAAGGGGGGCGAGGCCGAGGGCGAGAAAGGAGAGCAGCGCCTGGGTCGTTTGAACGCCGCCGCGCAGCGCATGCAGACCAAGACGGCGGGTGCGAAGCGGCGCCAACCCATGGCGCAGGAAGACCGGTGCCAGCACAAGAAACCCGAAGAGAAAGCGGAAAAAGGCAATCTCGAAGGGATGCATCTCGCTGGCCAGATAGCGGATACAACCATGCAGGGCGGCGAAGGCAAGAGTCGAGACGAGCATGTAGCCCATGCCCCGAATCGTGCTCGGAACCTTAAGCCCCCCGGCCTCCGACGATATAAGCGGCCGTCTCACGGACGCCCGTCCGCCCTCAGGTATAGACGAAGGGTTTCATCTTCACCGGCTCTGCCAGGACCATGTCGCAGACGTCCGCCAAGGTGGCGCCGACGGGCTCGATGCCCCGCGATTTGCAAGCGTCCGTCATCGCCTTCAGCGCCGCGCAAAGGTTCTTGCACACCCGATCGTCGGGGTTGGTGAAGTCGTTGTCGTTGTGGGTGATGGTGCTGAGGGTCGGGACCGAGGGGTCGCGGGCGATCAACTGCTCGACGATGTTGTCGGCGGTCCGCTTGTAAAAGTCCGCATCGGCGTCGCTCCAGTCCGGGCGCATGTCCCGATAGCTGGAAACGGTGTTCTCGTCCGGCGAGGAAGCAGCCGATTCGTCCGCCTTCTGCCAGTTGCTGCCGCTGGTCACTGTGCGTTGTGAAAAATCAACCGCGACCGGCATGTTCGCGAATTCCAGGTCGCCGACAATCTGGCGGAAAATCGCGTGGGGCCGGTGCGGGTCGGGTTCGGCACCGGTCCAGATGGCGTTCATGCGCGGCCAGATGCGGCCCGGAATCGAACACGACCCGCCGCGGAAGCCAAGGTCGACCAGCACCTTGTACATGTTGTCGTTAGCGGAAAAGGTGCCGGGCCGGAAATAGAGCGGCCGACGGCCCATGCCGCCTTGCCACATCGAGATGCACTCGGAGAGGGCGGCCCGCGTGTCAGCCTCCGAAAGCCCGCCGAAGTGGGCCTTGTACTTGCCGTCGCGGAACTTCCATGGATGCAGGTGCAGGCCGTCGACGCAATGCCCTTTCTCACCCAGTTCGAGGAACAGGTCGGCCTGGACCTCGGTCACTTCGGGATGGATGAAGGAGGTGACGGGGTATCCGAACTCGCCGGCGCGATCCGCATAGCCGCGAATGAATTTTTCGCTGTCTTCCCAGTTGTCGGGTCCGGTGGCGGTGGGATGGGTGCCGGGGGTCGGCGGCTCGACATCCATGGTGACGACGATGTAGATCTTGTCCACGGTTGGTTACCTCCTTCATGTGGTGTTACCGGAAACTTACTACCATCGGCGCCTCCTCGTCGATGGTGGCTTGGTTGGCGCGCCTTGACAGGGTGCCGAAAATCGGCGAAGCGTCGCCGGCGATTGAAATCCGAGGACCGATATGGCCGGCCGCATTGGAATCGACACCGGTGGCACCCACACCGACCTGGTATACGTCGATGACGCAGGCGTTGGTTTTCACACTCTTAAGGTTCCAACGACGCCGGACGACCTGAGTCGGGGCGTCCTCGACGGTCTCGGAACCATTCTTGATGAGGCCGGTTCCACGGCCGCGGCCATTACCCGGTTCGTCTATGGCAGCACCTTGGTGACAAACCTAATTATCGAGGGCGGCGACGTTGCCGTCGGCCTTCTGACCACCGAAGGTTTCCGCGATGTGATCGAAATCGGCCGCGCGTCGCGCAAGCTCAACATTTACGATATCCATTGGCGTCCCCCGGTGCCCCTGGTTCCGCGTCACTTGCGCCTCGACGTGAGTGAGCGTATCGATCATAAGGGCGGTATTGTCACCCCCCTTAATGAAGAGGCGGCCCGCGTAGCGCTAAGGCATTTGCGCGACGCCGGGGTGGAAAGCATCGCTATCTGCTTCCTCAACGCCTATGCCAATCCTGTACATGAACAACGGATGGCGGCGTTGGCGGCCGAGGAATGTCCAGACGTCGAGATTTCGCTGTCGTCGGATGTGGTGCGGGAATTCCGCGAGTACGAAAGGATGAGCACCACGGCGGTCAACGCCTATGTCGCCGGACCCCTGAAGCGTCACCTTGACGACCTGGCGGCCAACGTTTCCAACGAAGGCGTGCCGGCGACGCCGGCGATAATGCGCTCCAACGGCGGCGTCATGACCTTCGCGGCGGCCAAGCGCCTGCCTGTCGCCCTCACGCATTCCGGCCCCATGGGCGGCATCGTTGGCGGCACGGCCATCGCCGCCGCCTGCGGCATCGACGACATCATCACCCTCGACATGGGGGGGACAAGCGCCGACGTGTCCCTGGTTGCCGGTGGCCAACCCGTGTTGACGACGCGCGGCAAGCTGGGCCACTTCCCGGTTCTCCTGCCCATGCTCGACCTGGTCACCATCGGCGCCGGCGGCGGGTCCATCGCCTGGGTCGACGAGGGCGGGGCGATGAGGGTTGGTCCGCGCAGCGCCGGCTCCGTCCCCGGCCCGGCGTGCTACAGCCAAGGAGGCACCGAGCCGGCCCTGACCGATGCCAACCTGCTGGCCGGCCGCCTCAACGCCGATTACTTCCTGGCCGGCAAGCGTGGCCTCAGCCTTGAGAAGTCGGAGGCGGCGATTCGCGAACGCGTTGCAGAGCCGGTCGGCATTTCGCTTGGCGAAGCGACGATGGGTATCATGGCGATCGCCGAATCTCATATGGTCAACGCCATCAAGCTGATCTCGGTCGAGCGTGGCCTCGATCCGCGCGACTTCACCTTGGTCGCTTTTGGGGGCTGCGGTCCCCTGCACGCGGCGCGCTTGGCCGAGGAGTTGGCCATCTCCCGGGTTCTTATTCCGGCGGCGCCGGGCAATGTCTCGGCGATGGGGATGCTGGCGGCGGACATCCGCCACGACCTGGTGCGGACCCATGTCAGGAAATTGCAGACGGTTGATCCCGTGGCGTTGGCGGCGGAATTCGAGGAACTCCTGGCCCAGGGCGCCGGGGTGCTCAACGACGAGGGCATAGAGGGGGCCCAGCGACGGATGATGCCGGCGGTCGACCTGCGCTATCAGGGCCAGAACTATGAGCTCACCTTGGCGCTTCCCGGGCATCAAGGCGAGTCCCTGGCCCTTGCCGACTTGACAGATCGCTTTCATGCCGAACACCGGCGGGTTTATGGCTATGACCTGCCGGGTCGGGGCATCCAACTGGTTAACCTGCGTCTCACCGCATTCGGCGCCATGCCGGTCATGGGCTGGCCCCGCTATGCCGCCGGCCAGCCGGGTGGCCCGGTCGCCCAGCGGCAGGTTCTGATCGCCGACGGGGATGCCGCCGACGTTCCCGTCTATCGGGTCGACGATTTGTGTCCCGATCAGGAAATCGCCGGGCCGGCCGTCGTTGAATATGCGGGATCGACCCTTTTCGTCCCCGGCTCCTGGACGGCGACCATTGACGACAAGCGTAACGCCCTTCTGGTGAACGGCGACGGAGGGGCGCCGTGACCAAGGAGCGCCGTTCGCCCGACATCGATCCGGTCACCCTGGAGATCGTCCGCAACGCGCTGACCTCGGTCGCCGAACGCATAACGACGCGCATGATCCGTTCGGCCAATTCGTTCATCGTCAAGGAGATGGAGGACTGCTCGGCGGCGCTCTTCGACGGCGCCGGACGCCTGCTTGCCGAATCGGCCAACATCCCCGTTCACCTGAGCTGCGTCGGGGTCTGTCTGAGGACGATCCTCGATCACTACATCCCGGCCCAGGACTGGCGTCCGGGCGATGTCGTGCTGACCAACGACCCTTATGCCGGCGAGGGTTCCATGGCGACCGCTCATACCAACGACTTGGTGGTCTTCCATCCGGTCTTCTGGGACGGCCGGCTGGTCGCGTTTTCGGGCCTCATGGTCCATCACCTGGACATCGGCGCCATGTGGATGGGGACCCGGGGCTGGGGCGTCGAAATTTACCAAGAAGGGTTCCGCGTTCCACCCTTGAAGTTGGTCGAGGAAGGCCGCCTGGATCAAAAGGTACTCGCCTTTATGCTCAACAATACGCGGGTGCCCGAAACCCTGGAAAACGATCTGATTTCCCAATTGTCCAGCGTCCAGGCGGCGGGCGACGACCTGGGTGAGTTGTTCCGGCGTTATGGCGCTGACGTATTAGCGGGCTGTTTCGACGCCCTTATAGACTATTCCGAACGGCGGACCCGGGCCGCAATCAAGGCGATACCGGACGGTATCTATAGCCACCAAGAGCCGTTGCTCGACGACGGCGTCAAGGGCGGGCCCTATTGGCTGCGCTTGAAGATCACCAAGAAAGGCGGCGACATCACCTTCGACTTCACCGGCACCGATGCTCAAATTGAAGGTCCCATCAACGCGCCCCTGGCCACGACTTGGGCCGCGATCTACTACGTCATGCGTTGCATCACCGATCCCTCAATCCCCAGTAACGAGGGCTGCAAACGGGCAATCCACGCCGTGGCGCCGCCGGGGACTCTGGTCAACGCCCGCAAGCCGGCCGCGGTTTATCAGCGCATGATCGTCTGCCATAGCCTGGTCGACCTTGCCATGGGCGCTCTTGGTGACGCCGTGCCGGCACGGGTCATGGCCGATTCCTGCGGCTGCGGATACAACTACACCATCGTCACCCACCCCGACCGCAAGCGCCAGGTCATGTTCGGCGAGGTAGTGCCGGGTGGCATCGGGGCGACGACCGGTGCCGACGGCATCAACGTCATGTCGTGCCACGTCACCAATTGCCCGGTGCCGCCGATCGAGGCGACCGAGATCGAAGCCCCGGTGATCTATCTCAAGCGAGCGCTACGCGAGGATACGGGTGGTGCCGGGCGGTGGCGCGGCGGCGTTGGCCAAGTGCTCGCTTATAAGGTTCTGGGCGAGGCGCCGCGCCTTTACCATACGTCGCAGAAATCCCACTCCCTGCCCCAAGGCATGCAGGGCGGCCTGGCGGGGGATGGCGGGCGCTGGGTGATCAACGAGGGTACGCCTGACGAACGGGTGCTGGAATTTGCGACCGGCGACTTAGAGCCTTATGGCGCGGGCGATACCGTTACCCACCACACCCCGGCCGGCGGTGGTTACGGCCCGCCCCACGACCGCGAGCCGTGGCGGGTGCAGGCCGACGTCCGCGCCGGTCTGGTGTCGCTTGAGACCGCCGAGATGGTCTACGGCATCCGCCTGGATCCGAAGTCATTGGAGATCGCCGCCATCGAGCGCGGTACCGGCGAGGACGGCGATTGAGAGAGAGGGTGATGGTGATCCTGGCCGCGCCCCTATAATTAAGGAATGGATCGGTTTGCTGGCGGCTTGCTTCAATCGTGCTTGTGATGGCGCCTGCATCACGTTAGTACCTATCCGCGATCCCTTCTATTGTTATCGGCAGAAATTCGTCCAAAGGAGGACGTAATGACAACGGAACAATTGGTCGTTGGGTTCGGCGAAAGGCGCTATCGACTCCACAGGCCCTGGGGGACCATGCCGGACCAGGTGAAACTGGCTGGCCTGAGCAAGGGGGCGGTGGATTCCGAGGGCTGTCTCTATATCTGTCAGCGGACCAACCCACCGATCATTGTCCTCGATCCTAACGGCAAGTTCCTGCGCTCGTTCGGCGACGGCATGATCGTGGATTCCCACGGCATTTTCATCACCGATGACGATCGTGTCCTCGTCGTCGATCGCGACGGCCACCAGGTGATTGGCTTCGACAAGCAGGGAAAACCGTTGTTCACCCTGGGTGACCGCGAGCATCCCAAGTACCAGGCACCGTTCAATCATCCCACCGACATCGCGATGGGATCCAACGGCACCATGTACGTATCGGATGGCTACGGCAACAGTTGTGTCCACCAATTCTCAGCCGACGGCGACCTGATCCGCAGTTGGGGTGGCCTGGGAAGAGGTCCCGGCGAATTCATGGTGCCCCACGGCATCGGGGTGTTGCCTGACGGGCGCGTGATCGTTAGCGACCGCGAAAACAACCGCATCCAGGTTTTCGACAGCGAAGGCAGTTACCTGACTGAGTGGGGCAATTTCCACAAGCCCATGGATATCTTCGTGGACCATGACCTGGTTTACGTTTCCGATCAGATTCCGCGGGTGACCGCACTCAGGCACGACGGTACCATTGTCGGCACCTGCAAGCCGGTCCCCGTTCGGCCGCACGGGGTGCGCGGCGATAAAGACGGCAACATCTATTTTATCGAAGCGACCACCTCAACGATCACGAAGATCGTTCCCATCCCCTAGCGCCTGACTAGAAGAATGCGCGGCGCGCCGTCGACCATGTGATTCAAGATTTTTTGCGCAATGGACCTGAAAAACGGTCTTCTCAAGTTCAACGTCAATCGTGATATCTTCACGCATGGACGGGTCACATTTCCCGTGGTTCATGCACTGCCATTTTGATACCTAGACGCTTTCGGGTGGAGCCGTCCTCCGCACCAGAACCGGACTTCCATGGAACGCAACTGATTTTACGAACTCGGTCAATTTACTAAGATCGGGCTATGGTACGGCTGCGGAACCAATTTATTGGCGCTGTGCATTTTGGGTATGATCGCTATGAACATGAAATGTATTTGGATGATACTGGCTAAAATTTCGGGTGAAAGTGGTGACGGATGTTCGGCCGTCTCCACTTGCTGTGGGTATAGCGAATCCTGCCAGTTGCTTTCCCTGCCGTTCGCCGGGCAATGATGACCGATCTTAACACCATCACCATCGCCGAGGCGGCGCGCCTGATTGAAGCCAAGGAACTATCGCCCGTCGAGTTGACCGAGGCCAAGCTCGCCCTCATCGAGGGTCTGGACGCGCAGCTCAATTCCTTCGTCACCCTGACGGCGGAGGCGGCGCTGGAAAAGGCACGGGCGGCGGCGGCCGAGATCGCCGGCGGCACTTACCGGGGACCGCTCCACGGCATTTCCTTCGGCCTCAAGGACGTCTACAACACCGCCGGCATCCCGACGACGGCTCAATCGAGGATTCTCATCGACCATGTCCCCGACCGGGACGCCACGACCACTGCGATGCTGTACGCCGCCGGCGGCGTGCTGATGGGCAAGCTGGCAACCCACGAGTTCGCCCACGGCGGACCGTCCTTCGACCTTCCCTGGCCGCCGGCCCGCAACCCTTGGAACACGGAGCATTTCGCCGGCGGCTCATCAAGTGGATCGGCATCGGCGGTGACGGCGGGACTGGTGCTAGGCGCTCTCGGCTCGGACACTGGTGGCTCGGTGCGCATCCCGGCGGCGCTGACCGGCATCGTTGGACTGAAGCCGACCAACGGCCTGGTCAGCCGCCATGGCGTTGTTCCCCACTCATTCACCTTCGACACTTGCGGCCCCATGGCGTGGACGGTCGAGGACTGTGCCATCTTATTGCAGGCCATTGCCGGCTACGACGCTCGCGATGCGTCGAGCGTCGAGCACCCCATACCCGACTACCGCGCCGCGTTGACCGGCGACATCCGGGGGCTGCGCCTTGGCGTGCTGCGTCATTTCTGGACCGACGACGCCGATGCGGAGACGGCAGCGGCCATGGAGGCGGCGCTTGACGTGCTCGCCGGCCTCGGCGCCATCGTCGAAGAGACGCGCATCCGCCCGCCCCAGGATTATTTCGACGTCAAGATTGTCATTGGCAAATCCGAACTTTACGCCACCCAAGAGATGGACCTTCGCACCCTTCCCGGCGATTTCGGCGTCGATTTTCTGTCCCGCACCATCCCGGCGTGCCTATACCGCGCCGTCGATTATATCCAGGCGCAACGCCAGCAGCGGCGCATCATTTCCGAAATGCGCCCGGTCTATGCCAAGTACGACGCCTTGGTAACGGTGGGGACCCTTGCCCCGGCAATCCGCCTCGACGCCCATAGGGTAGGAGAACCGTGGGAGACGCCCAACGTGACAACGCCGTTCAACGTTACCGGCGGTCCGGCCCTGGTTGTGTGCAATGGCTACAGTGCCACCGGCTTGCCGCTCAGCCTGCAGATCGCCGGCCGGCCTTTCGACGAGGTAACGGTGCTTCGCATTGGCGACGCCTATGAGCGCGCCACCGAATGGCACACGCGGCGTCCCCATCTAACCCAGGGCGCATCCAAAGTTCCGGTGACGCAGGCCGAGGCCCCGACGACGGCCCCTGACCTTGACGCCGAGACAGTGGATATTGTCGAGGCGTGCATCATGCGCGCCGGCCTTACCCTTGATGATGGGCAACGCGCCCGGCTTTACGCGGCGGCGCCCCACGCCTTGGCCATGGGCCGGCGGCTGCGCGGTCCGCGCCCGTGGGACGAGGCGCCGGCCAACGTCTTCAGATTTCCGAGGCGGGTCTGATTCTTTCGCAGTTTTGGTGCGCTCAAAGTATAATGAGCCCTTGTTTCACCTCGTTAGGGAGTGCTGATAAACGGGCGCGAAATTGTTAGCCCACCGGCATCATCGACACCATTCACTGAGGCTCGTTCGCTAGCGGGACGCTGGGTTCGGTCTGTCCCAACAAAAAAGAACCGCACCCGGCGGTGAAGCGCGGCCCAGGGGGGCATGGAAAGGGGAAACGTCATGGACGTGACGGCGCGCCTCGCGGCCTTTGCTGCGGACCTTACTTACGATTCCTTGTCATCCGAGATACAGGAACGAGCCAAGATGTTCATCCTGGATGCGGCCGGTGTCATGTTGGGCGGCGTCGCCTTGCACGAGGCCAATGGGGATAAGCACCTCTCGCAATTTATGGAGGACATGGGGCCGCCGGGCGAGGCTAGTATCGTTGGCTACCAACAGCGCACGACCCCTATGCTGGCCGCATTTGCCAATGGTAATCTTTCGCAGACCTTGGATTGCCAGGATACGTCGCTGACGGGCAAGATTCACACGGGCTCGGCGGTCATTCCAACCGTCCTCGCCATGGGCGAATCGCTGGGTGCATCGGGGCGCAAGGTCATTGCGGCTACCATTGCCGGCTATGAAGTGGCGGCGCGCATTGCACTGGGCATTCAACCGGACCACTGGTTTAGCGGCTTTCAGGCGACCGGCACGATGGGAACCATCGGCTCAGCCGTCACCACCGCCAATTTCCTCGAACTGGACGGGGAGCGCATGGCGACGGCCATCGGCATGGCCGGCTCGATCCTGCCGTTGAGCAACGGTGACGCCAGTTTCAAGGGCTACACGGCGAAGACCGTACACGGCGGGCACGCGGCGATGGTGGGTCTCGAGGCGGCTTACCTTGCCCGCTCCGGCTTTACCGCCGGCCCCCTGGAGGGGGAACAGCCGCGCCGCCACGCGTTCCTCTATCTGATGAGCAACGGTGAACCGGACCTGGACGTGATCGTGGCCGACCTTGGGGAGAATTGGAATTGTGTCGATAGCGCCTTCAAACCCTACCCCGTCGGCATTGTTATCATCGGTCCCGTCGAGATCGCGCTCAGTCTGATGATGGAGCACGCGATAGTGGTCGAGCAGATCGAGAAGCTGGAGATTTCCACCTACAAGGAAGCCTTTCACTTCACGGGAAAGATCGAAACGACCCCGGAAAGTTCGGAGATAGAATGCTTCCTATCGTTAAAGTTCTGTGTCGCGGTTGCCCTCATGGACGGAGAGATGACGTGGCGCCAGCGCCTCGACAAACGGCTCCGCGATCCGGCAACCCACGAGCTGGCGGCACGGATCCACATCACCGAAGACCCCGAAATGAGCAAGAATTATCCTGCCGAGTGGCCGTCGCAATTGGATATCCACCTGCGCAATGGCGAGGTGGTTTCGCAACGCCTCGATCAGGTCAAGTGGTCGCCGCGCCGCCCCGCGGCTTGGGATGAACTTGCGGACAAGTTCATCGGCATGGGAGAGTTGGTGATCGGTAAGGATCGCGCGCAGAAAGCTGTCGATTGGATAGCGCAATTGGAGAAAGCCGACAGTCTTGCACCTCTTCTCGACCTGCTCCGCCGTTAGAGTCCTCCGCCGCTAAAAGGAGCGCCGGCTTCTGGACGGGGTTACGATTAGGCCACACCCAGGTCATCGACGTGTTGCGCGGCGCCGATACTCAGAAATTTCGGGCCACGAGCCATAATCGCCAGCCGACCCATCGCCTCGGCCGCGACATCGAGAAAGAAGCACGTCGTCGATATTCCGTCAGACTTCACAGGTGCTCTGTGTCCTCCGCCGGCGCTGCTGCCAATAGGGGCAGCGCCGGAAGATCGGCGTAATTTTCCAGCCACCATTGGTCAATATCGATGCGCCGAGCGAACCATACTTGGGGAAAACTCTTTGCGTAGCGAATGAACGACGCGACGGCACCGGCTCGTGACGGTCTCCCGCTTTGTCGCGCGTGCAGTCCAATGGACATCATCTTTGGATGCGACTTACCCTCTTCGTAAAGATAATCGAAGGCGTCCTTCAACGTTTCCAAGAAATCCTGACCATCGGAGTGTCCCGGGTGATGCCAAAATTTCATATCGTTGGTATCCAAGCTGTAGGGGACCACGAGCCACTTTTAATAGAAGAGGGCGGCTTTCTCTACGATAGCGACTCCTTATGTGATGATCTGCCGTACTTCGTTAGGGATAGT
>PVBE010309704.1_pt1 | contig 12161 bp, 8 predicted proteins | sample 1631181 | NCBI WGS metagenome assembly PVBE01 (sample SAMN08397723, study PRJNA350692) | Marine metagenome, whole genome shotgun sequencing project. | isolation source: water | place: Pacific Ocean | collected 2012-04 | reverse complement strand
GAGGCCCTCGGCGAAGAGCTCGTGATGTTCGACTTCTCTGATCGTGAGCGCAGCATCGCCGAGCACCTCGTCTGGTCCTTTGACGAGCGCGGCTTCCTCATGGGAGAGCTCGAGGACCACGCGCGACAAGCCGGGCTAGACCCCGCAGCGGAGCCGGACGAGCTGCTAGACGTCCTCTCCCAGATGCGCTCGCAGATCCACCCAGCCCTCGGCGCAGGGAGCCTCAAGGAGTCTCTCCTCCTTCAGGTGGACGCGCAGCCCGAACAGAGCCCCCTCCAGCGAGCCCTCATCTCAGACCACCTTGAGGACCTAGAGGCGAACAGGTTGCCGCGCATCGCGCGCGCCACCGGGCGGACCCTCGAGGATATTCAGCAGGCCATGGAGGCCCTCCGTCACCTAGACGCCTCACCAGCCGCTGAGTACGGAGAGAGCCGGGCCGCCGTCATCCTCCCAGACATATTGGTCGAAGAGGTCGAGGGGGAGTTCGTCGTCAGGCTTGAGCGAGAGCGGCAACCGCGGCTACGGATCAGCCGCGCGTACAGGGAGATGCTGCGACGCACCAGGAAGGGTGACGCTGCGGAGGAGTGGCTGAAGAAGCGCCTCGACACCGCGAAGTGGTTCCTCGACGCCGTCGCCCAACGACAATCCACGCTTGAGCGCATCGCCGTCATCATCTTCAAAGAGCAGCGCCCGTTCCTAGAGCACGGGCCGAGCGCGTTACGGCCGCTCCGCATGCAGGAGGTCGCCGACCAAGTGGAGCTGCACATCTTGACCGTCAGTCGCGCTGTCAGCGGTAAATACGCGCAGACACCCAGGGGCATCTACCCCCTCCGTTACTTCTTTGTCAGCGGGACCGCACGTGACACAGGCGGTGAGGCCAGCCAGGTGAGCATTCAAGAGCGCCTCAAGACCCTGATCGAGAAAGAGGACCCGAAGAAGCCCCTCTCCGATGAGCACCTCGCGAAGCTGCTCGCCGAGCGAGAGGACATCAGCATCGCCAGGCGTACAGTGACCAAGTACCGCAAGATGCTGGGCATCCCCGCATCCAGCAAGCGCCGCCGCTTCTAGACGGCCCGTCTAAGGGGCGGTAGCCTGTCCGCCTCGCACCTCCCCTAGCCCCCAACAAAGAGACCCCCATGGGTGTACGCGCCACAGAGCTCAGAAAAGGAACAGTCCTCAAGCGGGACAACGACCTCCTTATCATCACGGAGTACACCCACCTGACCCCTGGAAAGGGCCAGGCCATCATCCACATCAAGACCAAGAGCCTCCTCACGGGCACCACCGGTGCGATCCGCGCAGGCTCTGGAGACAACTTCGAGACGGCATACCTCGACCGCCGCAAGTGCCAATACCTCTACCGCGAGGGCGAGTCCGGCTTTGTCTTTATGGACGAAGAGACCTACGACCAGTTCAACCTCTCGCCTGACCTCGTCGGAGACCTCATGGGCTTCGTGAAAGAGACCACGACCATTGACGTCACCTTCCACGAAGGCACAGCGATCGGCGTTGATCTCCCCCCCTCAGTCGAGCTTGAGATCACAGAGGCCGAGGCCGCTGTGAAGGGGAACACCGCCACCAACGTCAAGAAGGACGCCGTCGTTGAGACGGGGATGAAGGTGCGAGTGCCCATGCACATCTCTGCTGGAGACGTCGTAAAGATCTCCACAGACTCAGGCGACTTCCAGGGCCGCGTTAACTAGCGCCTCAATCTCGCTTCCAGACCTCAAGGTCTAGGTCGCGCCCCTCCATCTCCACGGGGAAGCGGCGCATGAGCCGGCAGTCCTCACCCAGCCAGCGCTGGACGACCTCCTTCTCCTTCTGGCCGAGCTCATCAAACCAGAGCGGGCGCACAACGACCCATACACTGCGCGTGTGCCGTCGCCAAAGCCGCGGGCCGTTCGTATAAAACGAGCTCATCGGAAAGGACGTGCGCGGGGTCCTGAGGTCTGGGTTGCGGCCGCCGAGGTAGTGCTCGCCGAGCTCTGAGCCCATACCGATCACGAGGTCACCTGGGTCCCTCTGGCTGGCGACGTACTCCCAAGCCTCCCTCCAGCGGGGCCGCTCGCCCTCTCTAGACGTGAGGTAGAGCATGTCCCCAGCGGCTAGAGGGAGCGCCAAGATCAAGAGCCACATGACGCGCGTCGCCCTCGCGACTGAGCGCGCGTCCAAGGCTGCTGCGGCGAGCGCGCAGGTGAACGGGAACACGCAGAAGGCGTATTGAGCCGAGACGAGCGCCTGAGTTCCCACGGCGCTCAACAAGGCGAGGACGATGACCGGGACCGCGAGGACGAAGACCTGCTCCGGGCTCCGCTCACGCGCGGCGATCCAAGCGCCGCAGACGGATCCAGCCAGGAGCGATGGCCCGAAGAAGTAGCCGCAGGTCAAGATGAAGTGGACGAGATCAGCGTCTGGCTTCTGACCTAGGTGGTGCTCTAGCCACCCGAGCGCCCAAGGGGTCAAACACAAGACGAGGAGGATCGCTGGGACAGCGCCGCGGGTGAGGGCGCGGTCAAAACCAGCGGGCCGCCCCTTCACCGTGAAACGAACGATGACGCCAGAGAGCAGGAGGGAGCCGGCCACGAGCGCACCAGAGATGTGGAAGAGCGCAGCGGTGAAAGCGACGATCACTCCGATGGAGACCCAACGCCAACCCCAAGCCGCCCAGAGCCCGCGCACGAAGCAGCCGGCGCCGATCAAAGAGGCTGCTTGCGCGAGCGTGTAAAAGCGCGCGCTCTGGGACCAGAAGAGGTGCCAAGGTGAGAGCGCGAGGAGCACAGCGGCAGCCGCCGCAGAGCGCCTAGAGAGGAGCGGACGAAACGCCCAGTAGCAGAGCGGGATGCACAGCCAGCCGACGATGGCAGGCAGCAAGCGAAGCAGGAACTCAGACGGGTAGTCATTGAAGAGCTTGGCGAAGCCCACGACGAGCCCATAGCCGACGGGGTTGTGGAGATCTCCGTCCGCGATCCTCTGCGCGTCAGTGAGGGTCAAGGCCTCATCCATCCAAAGGCTCCAGTCCCCGAGCTTCACAAACCGCACGAGCCCTAAAAGCAGGGCGGCAGCGAGAAGCCAGAAAGCTGCAGGATCTCGCGAGTCGGCCCCCTCAAGAGGTTCGACATCGGGAAAATCGCCCGCGTGAGCGGTGTCTGAGGTGGATTCCGGCATGGCGACTTCAGGAGGGTTCCAAAGCTGGACGACGATGGCAATAAGAGGGTTCACTGTGTCCCTCATTCCTATGAGTAGATTCCCCCTAATGCCTGTCCTTGGTGCCCTGCTGGCATGCGCTTCTTGCATATCAACTGAGCCGGACCCCACCCTCTCCATCTCTACGTACCCCCCTGGGGCCCAGGTCCTCATCAACGGGGTGGACACAGGCTTCGCCACGCCCTGCATGCTCGCCGTTGAAGACGAGCTGATGAAGGTCGACGTGAGGCTCAAGGGCTACGAGCCGGAGCACCGCTTCGTCACCCGCGACCCCAAGCTCGAGGCCCGGCACTGGAGCGAGATGAACTCCTCGACCCGCACCTGGCGGTTCCCCTTCTGGTTGAACATCCACGACCTCTTCAACCACCCTGTCCGCGAGATCATGCTCCTCGCCCCCGGCCGTATCTTCATACGCCTGGACCGCATACGAGAAGACGAGGACAATTGACTGAGACTCGACGGGCCGTCTTCCTTGACCGTGACGGCACCCTGAACATCGAGCGAGACCTGGTCCAAACGCCAGATGACCTCGAGCTGATCCCTGGCACCGTCGACGCGCTCAGGCTCCTCACCGACGCTGGCTTCGCCCTCGTCGTCGTCACAAACCAGAGCGCTCGCGCGCGCGGCTTCATCTCAGAGGCTGAGCTCGACGCCGTCCACGCCTCTCTCCGCGCCACCCTTGAGGAGTCCTCGGTGGAGCTCACAGACATCGTCTATTGCCCCCACCACCCCACGGTCGGCGAGCCTCCCTTGCGCGCAGACTGTGAGTGCCGCAAGCCTGAGCCCGGCCTCATCACGAGCGCTGCGGCTGAGCACCACTTAGACCTCAGCCGCTCTTGGCTGGTGGGTGACGCCGCGCGGGACATCGAGGCTGGTCGACGCGCTGGCGTCCAGACCCTCCTCGTCGAGACGGGCAAGGGAGCTGAAGAGCGCTCAGCGTTCGCCCCGAGCATGGTCGTCGCCGACATCAAGGCGGCCGCCGAGCGGATCATCGCCTTGGGCTGAGCCCTACTCGTAGATCCGGTCGATCCGGTACTCGCGCAAGTTCCTGGCCTGCGTGTAGATGATGATCTCGCCCACTAAGCCGAAGCCGATCACCTGCACGCCGAGCACGAACAGGAGCAACCCCAGGAGGAACAAGGGCCGCTGATAAAGGGCGGTGTCCATCATGAGTCGCTGGATGACGAGGCCTACGGTCATGACCCCACCGATGAAGGCAAGGGTCCCTCCGATCGCCCCAAAGAAGCGCAGGGGTCGAAGGGTGAAGCGGCTCAAGAAGGCCACGCTGACGAGGTCAATAAACCTCCGCACATAGACACCGATGCCGAACAAGCCCACGCCTCCAAACTCAGCCTTATGGCGCACGCGCACCTCTGTCACGCGGAATCCCGTCCGGTGGGCGATCGCAGGGAGGAAGCGGTAGACGTCACCGTAGAGCGTGACGTCGTCGAGGACCTTGCGACGCATGGCCCGGAAGCAGCAGTTCAGGTCGTGCATAGGGGCCCGCAAGACGCGCCTCATGACGAGGTTGAACGCCCACGACTGGACGCGGTTCAAGAGGGCGTCTACCCGGGGGTGGCGGATCGGAGCGGTGAGGTCAGCGCCTTCATCGATGCCGTCCAGCAACAAGTTGATCTCGCCTGGCTCGACCTGCAGGTAAGCAGGGCTCGTAACCAAGACGCTGCCAGAGGCGACGTCCAAGGCCTTGGCGAGGCACGCAGACTCACCAAAGGGCTGCTGGAACCGGATCATCTTCAGCTTCCCAGGGGCAAGCTCCAAGAGCGCCTCAGCCTGAGCGAAGGCGGCCCCAGCGACGCCGTCAAAGACGAGGACAAACTCGTAGCTGACGCCGCGAGCTTCGAGCTCTTCGCTCAAGCCGTGGATGACCTCTTCAGGCCTAGAGTCCGCGCGAGTCACCGGGATGACGACGCTGACGTCGACATCGCGGGCAGGCCGCGCGCCACTCTCGACGGGCGAGCCAGAGCTCGTGGCGGTGCTAGGGACGCTCACGCCGGGCCTCCACTGTCGGCGTGCGGGCTGTGCACGTCGCTCGCTTTGACGGCGAGCTCTGCGAGGAGACCGAGCAACAAGAAGTACGCGCAGGCCATGAACGGGAGCATAAACGCGAGGACCGCGAGGGTGTCAATGGCGTACTCGGACTGGCCAAGGAGCTCCCTAGGGGCTGTGATCCCGACCAGGATGGAGGCGAAGAAGAAGGGCATCGCCAGGAAGAGGAAGTACCGCAAAGGACGCTGCGAGAAGGACGAGATCATCGTCACCGTGAGCATGTCGAGGATCACGCGGAGGGTCCGTCCGATGCCGTACTTGCTCTCGCCAAAGCGGCGAGGTCGGTGGTGCACGACCATCTCTGTCACGCGAGCGCCGGTCCCTGCGAACAAGGCGGGGAGGTATCTGTGCTGCTCGCCGTAAAGGGCGCGGTCTTTCATCAAGCTCATGCGAAAGGCCTTGAGGGTGCATCCTGTGTCGTGAACAGAGACGCCCGTCACCCAGCTGATCAGGCGGTTTGCGATGATCGACGGGATCCGCCTCACGAGCCAACCGTCACGCCGATCCTTTCGCCATCCAGCGACCATGTCGAAGCCGTCATCGAGCCGAGCGACGAGCATGGGGATGTCAGCGGGGTCGTTCTGCAGGTCCCCGTCCAGCGGCACGAGGATCTCCCCCTTCGCCTCCTCAAACCCGGCCGCGAGAGCGGCTGTTTGACCTGCCTGATGGCGCAGGCAGATGAGGCGCACCCGGTGATCTCCCTTCCGCAGACCGCGCAGGACCGCCTGGCTATCATCCTTGGAGCCGTCGTCGACGTAGATCAGCTCGAAGCCGCCGACCTCACGCCCGAGGACATCGAGCAGCTCTTCATGAAGCTGGGGCAAACTCCCGGCCTCGTTGTAGATGGGGACCACCACGCTCAGGCGAGGTACAGACTGTTCGGTAGGTGTAGACATAGGATGACCACGTCTTGGATCGACCATGCCTCTTAAGCGGCCCCAGGCCCCATAAAGGCCCGCTGCAAATTTCCCATAGTTGAGAACTGAATTTGAGGGCTATGCTCTTGATAGGCATGGACTTTGAACGAGATCGGCACGGGGGTCGAATCCGATGAGCGCGTTCAGATCGCTCTCACTGGGCCCTGGCAGGCCACATGAGCTGGAACGCATCATGAGGGCCCAAGACCCGTCTAGGCCCATACAGAGGCTCACAGACCTCGCTGAGCTTTTGCAGTGCCCTGCCGGTAGAGTCCTCTTGGATGGAGCCATGCTCCCCGCTGAAGACCTCGGGATCATCCGCAGAGCCCTCCAGCCAGGTGACCGAGCTATCACCATCCTTGGCGGAGATCCCTCCCAAGGGACCCTGCGAGAGGTCCTCAAGCACCCTTGTGCTGACTGGCTCCCCTATCCGCCTGACTCTGAGGAGCTCTCTCAGCTCATCGGCACTCCCATAATTCTGGCAACCCAAGACGAGGTGCCTGCGCCGGCCCCCCAACCTCGGCAACACCCTGAAGTGACGCCGGAGCCCACAACTGAGCCAATGCGCGAGGCGCCCGAAGCTCCCGTCAAGGAGGAGCGGCCTAAGCAGGAGTTTGCGCCACAAGTCACCCCGCCCAAAGATCCCAATTTGGCTGAAATTGAGGCCATATTGAGTCAACCCGCCGCTGCCTTCCAAGCCGGAGAGGCGATCGCTGAAGCCCCCCATGAGGGAGATTCAGCGGAGCAGCCATTCACTGAGGTGAGGAGCGAGCCCGTCGTCGCTGAAGAAGATCCGCCCCTCTCTGAAGCAGAGAGCGAACCCGCCATCGTTGAAGAGGAGCCCCAGGCGCCTGAACCAGAGGACGCAGCGCCAAAAGCAGAGCCACAGCCCGACGAGCCTGCTTGGTTCAAGGATCAGGTCGCAGACTTGGCAGATATCGTCCAAACGGTCTATGTGTCCACTTCAACCATGACCGAAGACGATGCCACGGCACCCCCAGGACTCTTGGCTGACTCCATGAGGCTCGTCCAATTCACCCGCACCCTAGGCTTTTTGGCGGCGCCGCCTGCTAGGGGAGACACTCAATTTGACCTGGGTGAGCTGGCAGAAGAGCTGCTGCGTAGCGCAGGATCGGCGGCAGATGCCCCCAGATTCCTGCTTAAGATCAGCGACCCTCTCCCCGTGAGAGGAGACAAAGAGCTCATCGTTCAAGCGCTAGATGCGGTCCTCGTGCTCGCTCGCCTCTGCGCGGGGCCCGAGGGTGAGGTACGACTCTCAGGGCAGAAGAACGAGGAGGGAGGCTCAGCCCTAAAGCTAGGCTTCCCTAGGGGCCCACTCGACGGCCTCACGCCAGCCGAGATCGTGACTCCCTATGCCCTCAGGGCAGACCTCCCTGACATGGGCAAGAACGCCCTCAGGGCGGCCTCAAGGATCATCGAGGGCCAGGGGGGCGCTATGACCCTCTCTGATCGGGGCGGCGGACAGCTCCAGTTCGTGCTCACCCTGCCGGCCCCCTGAGCGCGCCCGCACCTTCAGCCAAGTCCCTTTGCGAAAGGGGCTTGCGGCGGAGCGCTTAAAGCGTTCTGCAAACAGAACAGGTGGAGTTCTCTCAACATCGGGCCACCGGTATGTCGAAAGGAATCAACATGCCCCCCGCCTCCAAAAGCAGCCCTCGGATCCTCGTCCTAGAGGCTGACCTTGAGCACGCGAACGAGCTGGTTGATCAGCTCGCAGCGGCGGGCTATGAGGCGAAGGCCCTCCCCGAATGGGAAGAGGGCGTGGCGACTGTGGATATTGACGTGATCATTGGAGAGGCCGATACGGTGGCCCTAGAAGAGCTGGCGGCCGCCTGTGACCCTGAAGATGCGCCCGCTTGGATCCTCCTCGCAGCGTTCGGCTCCATACAAGACGCTGTCGGCGCCATGCGCGCAGGAGCGGCTGACTACATCTCAAAGCCAGTCCCCATCGACAGGCTGCTGATGAGCCTCGAGCGCGCGATCGAGCGCCGCGCTCTCTTCAGCCAAAATCAACGGCTCCTAGAGGACCTGGGTCGGCGGTACTCCCTTGGCTCTATGCAGAGCACCAGCGACTCAATGTGCGCCGTCTTCGACACAGTGCGGGCTGTCGCTGACACCCGCGCGACAGTGCTCTTGGAGGGAGAGAGCGGGACGGGCAAGTCCCTGTTAGCCCGGAGTCTCCATGAGGCTGGCAGCAGACGCGACGGACCGTTCGTCGTTGTGAACTGCGGGGCGCTCCCCCACGACCTCCTTGAGAGCGAGCTCTTCGGTCACGTGAAGGGCGCATTTACTGGCGCGGTCGCTGATCGCCCTGGCAAATTTGAACTGGCTGAGGGAGGGACTCTGTTCCTCGACGAGATCGCCTGCGCGCCGCTCGACCTGCAAGTCAAACTGCTGCGCCTGCTCCAAGAGCGCACCTTCGAACGTGTTGGTGACACGAAGACCCGAACTGCGGATGTCCGCGTCATCGCTGCGAGCAATGAAGACCTCGCAGAAGCTGTCCAAGCGCAGCGCTTCCGAGAGGACCTTTACTATCGAATCAGGGTGGTCGCTGTTCGACTCCCCTCTCTTCGAGAGCGAGCCGGCGATGTCCCCTTCCTCGCTGAGCACTTCCTCAATCGCTTCGTAAAGGAGCACGGAAGAGCGATCGAGGGGTACTCCACCCGCGCTCTCCAAGCGCTCTCCGCCTACGCCTGGCCGGGAAACGTTCGCGAGCTAGAGAACGCCATTGAGAGGACGGTGCTCCTCGCCACTGACCCAGTCCTTACCCCAAGTGACTTCCCGGAAGAGATCGCCGGGAGCGCGCCGAAGGGCGCTCCTCACCCAGAATTGAGCGAGACAACCTCCACCGAGATCCTGCCACTGCGACTCGCCCTCGAGGGTCCAGAGCGCGAAATCTTGGTCTCAGCCCTGCTCCAATCCAAGGGGTGCCGAAAGGCCACCTCAGAAGCCCTCGCTATCAACCAAACGACGCTGTTCAACAAGATGCGAAAATACGGCTTGATGGAGTTCGACTTCCACAACATGACGAGCACAGACGACCCCTCTCCCAACCCCGTCCCCACTCCCCCCGCCCGCGACCGCTCATGAAGTGGACAACACGACTCCTTTTCCTGCTCGCCATCTCTCTCTCAGCTGCCGTCATCGCGATGGTCAGCAACCAGAAGAGCCGCACCCCTGAAGCGGCCCTCGACGCGATCGAGGCCACCATCGAGCGAGAAGACTTCAACCACGACGCCATCTTGCGGACCCTAGATGTGGCCCTCGCTAACGCGCGATCAACCGGACAAGAAGAGCTCCAGATCCGCTCGCTCCTGTTGCGCGGCGAGGTCCTCTTTAGGATCGGCGCCTCCGAAGGCGCGATCAGGGACTTCGACGAGGTCAGCGGAATAAGAGGGCAGCCTGACGAAGAGCTCCTCCTCCGCATGGCAGAGGCCCACGTGCAAGCCGGAGATCCTGAGAGCGGACAACGCCGGATCGAGACCCTCCTGAGCCTCAACCCCGAGAACGCGAAGGGCCATGTCCAAGAAGGGCGCCTACACCAGTCCTCTGCAAAAAAACTCACCGATCAGTGCGGCGAGCTCCTAGACCAGACCCTCCCCTATAAAGAGGCCGCCGCGGCAAACAGCCTTGTCGACCGCCTCACAGCCCAGGACCTCCTAGACCCCCGCCGCGCCGGGCAGGTCTCTAGCCTTCGCGCCCTCTTTACAGACGCCGACAGCGAGCGCCTCGCCCGCATCCTCGTCCTCTGTGATGACGCCAGCCTGTTTAACAGAAAGGCCCGAGAGTCCTACGAGGTCTCCTTCACCCACGGGACAGAACCCACCGGCGTATACGAATTCATCACATTGCTCATCCGGTCCGGCCAGCATGAGCACGCGCTCCGCTTTGGGGCTCAAGCCAGGAAGCACAAAGCCGTCGCCTCTCACCACCTGATCAGCCTTCAATTAATCAGAGCCCACACCGCCGCCGGAGATGGAGATGGCGCTGGCACTCTGGCAGCAGAGCTGATCCAAAAGACTCGTGATCTCACCTCAAGTGAATACGCGGACTGCTGCCGCGCGCTGCACTTGGCGAACCGTTGGTCCGGACTCTTCTATGCGGCCAACAGGATGAAATCCATCGGGACTGCGGCTGACGGCCTAGAGGCCTCGCTCTATCTCGGCCTCGCTCAAATGGGGAGAAAGCGGCACTCAAACGCCAGGAATCTCCTGCGCACGTACGCATCCTCTAATTCCCCTGAGCCTTATCCCGGCGCCCAGTACGAGGCTTGGACAATCCTCGCCAAGCTGGATCGCGCCGCGCGCGACGACTTCCAAGAGCGGGAGTCGGTCTACGCCGCCTTGCAATTGGACCCAAACGGCACGGGGGCCAGCGCCCTATGGATCAGACTGGCTGAGCTCCAAGAGCTCTCACCCCACACCAGCCCCCTCATCCCGCTCACCTCCTACGCAGAGGCGCTCTGCAGGAACCCTGCTGATTACGCCCTCGTCCTTCAGAAGTTCGAAGACCTCGGCGTGAGGGCCGTCGCTGAGGAGGGCCGAGACCTCGAACTGATCTATCAAGACACCGTGCGCGAGCATCGCTCGCTCCCGCTGATCCCGCTGGACGCATACTCGCTCATGGAAATCGCGAGACGCCACCATCGCGCTGACAACCACCTCGCTGTCATCTCCGTGTGCCGAAGGATCCTAGACAATCAAGCTAACTTCACCCCCGCGGTCGACCTCATGATTGAGGCGAGGCTCGCTGTCGGGAGGTCTCGCACTGCGACAGACCAGCTCGTTGACAGGATCGATCTGATCGGCCTAGACGAGACCTCCAAGGCCTTTATCCGCAGGCTCCCCCCCTCCCCCTTCACGACGGGTCAACTGCACCGAGTAATGCGGGCAGACCCGGGCTGGACCGGCCGCATGGAGATCGCGCGTAGGTACAGGAGTGAGGGCGCGAGAAAGCAAGCGCTCAAGACCCTGAACAAGGCCCAAGTCGGGCACGAACCGGCAGAGATCTCCTTGCCCAAAGCAGAGATCCAAGCAGAGCTCGGAGAAAGAAAGGGCGCGCTCGAAAGCCTCTCAAAGATCCGACCCGAGGACCCCGACTATTCAGCTGCGCTGCTCCTCGCTGCTAAGGTCGCCTCAATCACAGGCGACACAGCCACTGTTGACGCCGCGACGGCCGCCCTCACAGATCTCGGCAAAGTGAGCGCCCTCCGGGCCCTCGCCAGCCAGTTGATGTTCGACAGGCGCATCCAAAAGGCCTCCCCCGTCCTGGATCAACTCCGCTCTCTCTCAGGCGAGAGCGACATCTGGACGCTCGAGCGCTCCATCCTCCTCCATCTCGTCCAAGGGGACGTCAACAGCTCTAGGGAGGCTGCCGCCCGCGCAGAGGCGTTCTCTTCATCACCTTCGCCTCCGCTCGGCATGGTCTTGGCAAGCAGCCTCGCCGGGGACACTGAACGCCTGAAGGCCGAGGCTGACTACCTCCTGCAGGGGCTCTCCGTCTACACAACGAGGGAAGCCAAAGCGTGGAAGGATCAGACCTATGGAGACGTCGGCGAGGCCGTCCTCGCGCTCTTCGCAGAGGACTTTGATCGAGTCCGCGCACTCCTTGAGAACGCTGAACAAGCGGGCGCGCAAACCCCCGAGTGGGCCATCGTCGCCGCAGCTCTCGGAGCCTTCGCAGAGACGGAGCTTGAGACGGGCATCTCTCTAGAGGCCATCGCTCAAGCTGAGGCACTCATAAACGGCTCTGATGAGGAGCCTAGAGAACCGAGCGAGGTCTTAGGCGTGCTCTTGGCGGCACAAACGGAGTACTACGCACCCTACGCCCTCGAGAAGTTAAACCAGTACGCAGCTGGCGAGCGAAATGCGTGGGACACCTATCTCATCGCAAAGACTCTAGACAGGGGCAACGAGACCCTCAGGGCGAGGGACGCACTTTGGCCCTGGGTTCAAG
>PVBE010752719.1_pt1 | contig 12162 bp, 11 predicted proteins | sample 1631181 | NCBI WGS metagenome assembly PVBE01 (sample SAMN08397723, study PRJNA350692) | Marine metagenome, whole genome shotgun sequencing project. | isolation source: water | place: Pacific Ocean | collected 2012-04 | reverse complement strand
CTCCCACGTCGTCGCCGACATTGACCGCCACGCCGACAAATACGGTGGCCCCGACGGCGACCGCGACATCGACGCCGGAACCCTTACCGACCGCAACGCCAATGGCCGTACCGCCCACCGCGACACCTTCGCCCCTTCCACTGCCAACTGCAACGCCGCTGCCTCCACCGACGCCCAGTCCGACTCCGGCGCCCGCGGGAGACGGTGAGGTCAGTTTTTCCGCGATCGTGCAGCCGCTGCTTGAGCAGCGCTGCACGATCTGTCACGGGACCTATTCCTCGATACCTACAACGGCGTGATCACGGGCGGGACGAGCGGCTCGGAGGTATCGCCCGGCGATCCTGAAGGGTGCCGGATAATAAGGAGATTACGCGGGATCGATGAGCCGAGAATGCCGCTGGGCGGGCCTTATTTAAGCGATGAGCAGATCTCAGTCATCGCCGAGTGGATCGCCGCCGGCGCAAAGGATAACTGACAAGGCGAAAGCCACCGCGACGATCAAAGTCGTGGCGACGTTACCTGGATCGCCGCCGTATATCGCCCGGGTTCGCGGTGGCTAGTGGTGAGTTGACTCCGAATAGTGACTGGACAGCAAGTCTTCGCCCCAGTCATGCTCGAAGTCCCGCCAAACCGAGTGAATGTGGTTTCCGCCGTTTTGGGTGTTGTCATACTCAATCATGAATTGAGGGCCGACTACCGAGTAGTAGTGTCCTTCCCCCGCGGCCTCGGGACCCGCCCAGGCGAACGTGACCGTTTCGAGTCCAGCGGACTCAATCCGCCTCCATTCGTTGCCGGCGACTTCCTCGGCTGCGCGTCCGATGTAATTCCGAACCAGTTCGACGAGGCAGTCTCGCTGGACGCCCATCATTGCCGAGAATGCGACACCGCCAAGCGGCATGCCCGGTGAAGCTTTGCGATAGTTTTTTGTGAGAATGTCATCGGGGGCTACGGAATCCACGATCGCCTGCGCCTTGAGGGATTCGTCGAGGCTGCCCAGAACCGCTCTGGCAAGATCCTCCTCCTCAGACAGAATTCGTTTGCCTTTTTCCGGACCGTGCCGAACTTCGGCGGGATTGGCGCCAAAGAAGAGCGGCAGTGGCGAAACAACCTCTCGGTCGATGACGGTGAAGTGGAGACCGATGTGATGACCGCCGGCGCGCCAGGCCCAGGGATCGCTGCCGGATGGATCGCCGAAGACGCTGAAGTAGTACAGCTCGGGATCTCGCGACCAGCGCGTTGCTACATCTTGCATGTGCTCCCAAACGTGCAGCGTTTCCTCAAGATCGATTATCTGCGTCGCTTGATCTAGACCCCTTACGCTCAGTCCGCTTGCCATCAGTTCCAGGGCGTGAACTCGCTGTAACGGAATCATGTCCTTGAGGCGCAGCCCGTTCCGATACACCGGCGTGTAGTGCCATTGATAGCGTTCGTCACCGGGGAATTCGAATGTGGCGACATCACGTTGCTTGTCGGTAAGCGAGTCGAGAAATCTGAGCGACGCTTCGCGCATTTTTCGGCCCGTTAACGGCGCGTAGTGAGCGGTTCTCAGCTCAGCCATCAGCTATGAAGTCCCCGGACCGAGAAATATGTCCTCGGACCCCAGATGCTGTCTTCCTAATCGTCGCTTCTTTCCAACAACTCAAGCTCGTATCCGTCGGGGTCGTCGATGAAGCCCATCTTGCGCCCAGCCGCGAATTCGTCTCGCCAGCCATCGGGCCAGATTTCTATTCCGCGTTCCTCAAGCTCGGCGCACAGCGCGGTGAGATCGGGAACACCAATCGCCAGGTGCATAAGGTCTTCCGGAACGTTGAGATCGTAGTCATCGGAGTACGTAAGCTCGAGCGTATGGCTATTTCCAGGTAGCTCCAGGTGGGCAATCTGGTTTCCCTGAGGTGACCGTTCGCTGCGGCTCTTGACTCGAAATCCAAGATTGTCGCAATAGAAACTTATCGTCGCATCGAGATCGCTGACGCGAATCCGAGTGTGCAAGAACACGGCCATGTTGTCCCCCTTTTCACAGAAGCGTACCGCCTATCGTTCCGCGTCGTATCTCGCAAAGGTCTCGTGCTAGGCGGCTGGTTTGCGCCCGGCGGTTGCGTCTAGCGACACCCGGGTTTTCAGGGATCGGTAATCGTCTCTCGGGACTGCTTACATACGGGAAGGGCCAAAGGTCAAAAGGCGCGCTCGGCAAGCCCCAGAGTGGATGCGGCCTGTTGACACGTTTGGAGACGGTGGCGGGAACTGCTGCGCGGTTGGAGAGGCCTGACTCATACGCGCGGCAATTTTCAATATCGCGATTTGGCGTAGCTAGGAAGCAGGTTGAATTAGGCGGCGCTAATGGACTTCGAGCGATCACCGAGCCACCACGCTCTTATGAAGAGCGTGATCGCGAGCAGCGACAAAACACCGGGCACTGCCCACCACGCTCCTCCGGGGAGTCCATTTGTCGAATCGTCGGCCTCCGGAAGATTCATAAACACGTTCGTCGACCGGATCTCAAGTCCGGACGCCAGCACTTCAGCCGCCGAACGGATGCCATCGACATCACGGCCCGCTGCGGCCACGACGTAGTTGACGCTTCGCAAGGCCGAATAGTTCGCGTCGCCCTTCTTAGAGTCGAGGATCGTACGGATAGCCGTGGATACCTGCGGAGTTCCATTGGCGGAAAACCCGTCTACGAATATGTAAACATTCGCATCTGATCCGCCTTCCTGAACCTGATCACGCCCGAAACTGAAATACTGGACACGCTTTCCTTCATGCCAGCCTAGATGAAGCTCTTCCGCTCCAGCCTCGGAATCATCGTCGACCAGTGGACAGTTGACGATGAGTTCGGGTTTGATGATTCGATATTCTCCCTCGACGATGTCCTGGATGGAAGTTGCGGACCCGGGAGCGAAGTTGTCGTCGACGACGTAGTAGAGAACGTTCCCAAAATCGCTGTAGCCGGCATCTCCGGGAACGGTCGTAACAATCGAATCTTGGCCTTCCACAAAGAGCGGGCTTCCGTCGTCGTCAAATCCGTGTATTGCCCGATAAAGGTCAGCAACGCCGGTGTCAGATTGCCCAAAGTCCCAATAGGTGGTTTTGACGCCTTCGTACCACGCTTCGTGCCTCTCAAGCTGCCCGGATCGCACGCCAAACTCGGCGGGGTATTGAGCCCGCGCACTCGATGTGGCGACGAGCGATATCAGAAGCATCGCAAAGACTGCGATCGCCGAGCTCATCAATGCAGCGGCAAACCAGTGGGAAGGTTTCGCTAACGAGGCCTGATTTATTTCAGCGTTCCGGTCTACCTGAGCCGCCCCATCGCCATGACGACCGTGAGCCGGTGGCGCGGTTCTACGGGTGCGTGAGATGCCAGTTTTCCGCGACGCCGCTGATGCCCGGAAATGCTGCGTCTACGTCTGTTGGTCAATAATATTCCCCGACTGCGGTAACGTTCCTCGCGATACACGGGGTACCTCGCATTACCGACCCACTCGCTCGACTACCAGCAAACGTGCGGCTGAACGCTCCCATCGCTGCGGCACTAGGTGTAGCAGGTGGGATTTCGCTCGGCCACCCGCTCGACGCCGACCTTTGGATTCACCTGAACACAGGTTCTTACTTTTCCATTTATGGACGCCTCCCGGTGCCGGATCCGTTTACGTTTGGCGCGGGTGGGCTTTCCTGGGTTCCGCATGAGTGGCTCGCGGAATGGGTCATTTATCAGTCGATCGCAACCGTTGGAGTAGCAACCGCACAGGCATCATTTGCCATGCTCTATGTGGCGACGTGGTTCACGGTCTCGCGTACGCTCGCCGTTTGTGGCGTGGGGAAGTGGGGTCAAGCGGCTGCAATTACGCTGGGGGCGGTCGTGGCAGGGTCGTTCAGTGGAATCCGGCCAATGCAATTCGGTCTGTTCTTCCTGGCGCTGACTATCAGCGTACTGATGCGGCACTGGCGATTCGGATCACGGGCCGTTTGGGCGCTTCCGGCGGTTTTTGTCGTTTGGGCAAACATGCACGGTTCGTTCCCCATCGGGATTGGAGTTGTGCTTGCGCTAATCGCGGAATCGATATGGAAAAGGCTTCGCCTTCCGTCGCCCTACAACGATTCCAGGGTCAGCTTGCGCGCAATTGTTCCGTCGTTGGTCCTTAGCGGATCAGCGATAGCGATCAACCCCTCTGGACCAAGCTTATGGCTGCATCCGTTTTGGCAACTCTTTACACCGGCGAGGGAGTTCAACTCGGACTGGAATCCACCGGAGCTGTTTTCGCAATCGTGGTGGGGATTGGTGATTCTGGTCGCCGGTACGGCTGTGGCGGTGGCTTGGGGACGATTTCGGATTACGCCCGTGTTCTCGGCCACGATAGTGGTGCTGTTGGCGCTCTCCATTGGCGCACGAAAGACGATGGCCTTCAGTTCAGTCGCCATTGCCTCGCTTTTGGAGGGCCCGCTAGCCGAAATCGGACGTCCCAATTGGAGCGTTCCGGCTGCTTTGGAGCGGACGGTTCCGATGCTGGCACTCGTAATTTCCATCGCCCTCGGCGCCTGGCTGGGTCCCAAATCGCTCGACGGGCCGAGCGTGGTCCCAATGCCGCACGGCGCGCGAGACTATCTTGAGATTACGGCTCCGGGTCGCATCTGGAACACGTACCATTGGGGCGGATTTCTCACGTGGAACCTGTGGCCGGAGTCGCAGGTATTCATCGACGGCCGCTACGATCTGTTTGTCGGCGAGCCATTATCGGATTATCTCGATATCGTGAGCCTCGGTCCGCACTGGCGGGAACGGCTCGCCGCTCGCGCGCCTAACGCAGTCGTGGTTCAGTCGGATTCTGCCCTGGCGCGCTCACTCGAGTCCGAGCCGGCGTGGACGGTTGGTTATCGGGGCGCCGTCGCCGCAGTGTTCCTACTGGCGATAAATGACTGAAGTCGTGCGAGCACCGACGAGTATCTGCGATGTCTCTGGGCGTTTAGATACCTTCCGCGATCTTGCCCCACTCGCCTTCGGGATACGCACGGAGCGTTTCGGTGGAGACTCCGAATTCACGAAACGCGAGCATCGTCTGAGTGCACGACAGGTCGTCTGGAAATTCGACGATCATAGCGCCGTCGTACCGGCCCATGGTCATGTAAATCTCCACCAACTTGCCGCCGTGCGCTTCAATCAATTTCCGGGTCTCAGGCGCGCCGTCGGCCATGGCGTCTTTGATTGAATCGTCCTCAGAACCAATCTCGGATCCCGGCAGTTTCGACAAAACCAAGTACGTGGCCACAATTTGCCTCCGATCGCGTAATGCGTTCCGCAGTCAGGATTATATTGCTGACTGAGATAGCGTGGCTTGAGGCCAATGCATTGACGTACCTCTGATATCGAGCCGATAAACTCTGGCAGTGGCGCCTACGGTTTCTGTGCCGAAGCGAAATATGACAAGTCGCCGGAAGGGATTGTGCTCAATAGACCCGAGTTGCCTGAAATACCGACTGACCGAGGGCGAGCGCGAAGCCTTCGAGCGAGACGGGTATCTCATTTTGGAGGGAGTGCTCGAGCCGGAGCGGGTGGAGGAACTGGTCGAGGTCGTCGATCGGCTCCATGGCCAAGGCAAGCTATCGGCCCTCGGTGACGCCGGGATCGCGCAACGCACGAACACGCTGAATTTCGCGGGCATGGTCCGAAATTCATCGACATGGTCGACTATCCGCAAACGTTTCCGAGGGTGTGGGGTTTACTGGGCTGGAACATCTATCTGTACCACTCGCACCTCGCGGTTTCATTCCCTACAGAGGGAGAATTCGATCCCGACGCAGACACGTTCGGTTGGCACCGGGATTCCGGGCGTCTGAACGGTGACATAGAGACAGACCCAGCCCCGCGACTTTCATTGAAGGTCGCATATTTCTTAACGGACCTGACTCAATCAGGAGGCGGCAACTTCTGGGTGATTCCGGGGAGCCGTCTGAAAAGGCGCATCGAGCTGCCGGCGAGCGGTCGCGGCCAGCCGGAGGGCGCGATGCCGGTGTTGGTCGCACCCGGAACAGCGGTTATTTTCGACCGCCGTATCTGGCACGCCGCCACGCCCAATCATTCGTCGATTCCCCGCAAGGTCCTCTTTTACGGCTACGCGTATCGATGGATTCGCACCCGCGATGAAATGACCATTCCCAGCCATCTTTACGAGGCGGCCAATCCGGTTAGACAACAGATCCTTGGCCATACGCATAACGGGGAGTTTGGACGCTCCTCGCCTGCCGATGACGACGTGCCGCTGAGAGTCTGGTTGCGAGAACACGATCCGGCGGCCGCGGTCGACTAGCGGCGATGCCCGGTCTGGAACGGGCGTGCTTCATTCAACCGATCACGGCACTCTGTAAATAACGGCGCCGCCGGGCACCTCGATTGCCACAGGCAGGAAAGAAAACCGGCGGATCACGTCGGGGCCATATTTGTCGCGTTCGAGGGAGCCTACAAAAACGTAGTTGATTCGGTACTTGTGAAGAAGATTCAACGCCTCTTCGACAGTGGCGGTTGAATAGATGCCGTCGATGGCTTCAACCCGGTCAGCGACGAGCGGATTCATATTGCGCCAGAGCTGCTCGTGCTGAACCCAGCCCACGAGCGTCGGAATACCGGTCCAGGCGGATACGCGACCGTATCTGGTATACGGCATGTCCGAAGCCTCCAAGACGATTTCGTGGGATGCAACATTACTTCGCAGCCATTCCACGGCGTCCACATCAGCACCAAAGATGTCGGCCGAATAGGCTAGCCCGTCGAGAGTTACCTCATCGAAATAGCTGGTCTTTGACCACCCCGCGATAGCCGAATACGACATTGACGTAACGACAAGAACGGCGAAGATCGGTACCAACGCCGCGCCCCGAATCATTCGTCGAGCTTTCGATAGTCGGACCGTCTCCGCAGCAATCCAATAGATTGCTGCCCCGGACGCGACACCCACGACGGGCCACACCTGGTAGTAGAGCTTGAATACGGTGTTCATACGACTGTTTGGCGGTCCAAAAAAGTCTTTGACGAAAACCAGTTCCGGGATCGCCGCCAGCCCGAGCCCTCCGAAAAACAGGACCGAGACGGCACCGAGTCCGAGGTTGGCGCTTCTTCTTCTCACCGTGAACATGGCGGAGATAGCGAGTACCAGGCACAAGATGACCACAGCCGTGCGATTGTCTATGAACCAAGCGACGGCGACGATCGAAAGGCCTCCTACGAATAGGACTAAACCGCGGCGCCGACCTGCATCCAAGCGGTACGCAAAGAAGGCGATGGCCACGAGTATCCACAAGCCGAAGATTGTTAGAAACTGAGTGATGCTGGAGCGAGACTGCACAACGCCGATCCCACTCGCAAACGGCTCGAAGTTTAGGTGAAATGGCAGGTATGCAACGGCCGCCACAACCGTCGTGACAGCAAGGGACAGAACCAAGGAGAGAATCGTTCGCCAGTCTCGATGGGGATTGAACCATACGAGTCCGACCACTGTGGCGATGGTGACTAGAACGAGGAAGGTTGGGAAGTCCCAGGAGTTGATGACGTAAAGGGCCCCGAGGAGCCACCCGGAAAGCACGGCAACGGCCAGGTCACGGCGCAATAACCGCCGTGAGCGGGACCAGTTTACGAACCAGGCAATAGCGACGGAAGTTGCCAGCAGAGTAAATGGCAGCGCCATTACGTGCGGATGGAGATCGCCGAGGATGAACGAAAAGACTGGGAATTCGTTGATCGTGTAGTCAATAAGTCGGCCGTCGATGTTTAACTGAATTACACGAGTAGCGTCCCAGCCGAGACCGCGCCAAAAAGTGAAGTCATCGAGATTGCGGTCCCGAATGACGTGGAGGACATACAGGTTTCCACCCAGCATGACCAGAGTAGCCGTCATCGCGCCGATTCCGTGCTTTGCAAACCTTGTTGCAAGAGGTCGGATGAGGCCGACCAGGTCGTACCCAAGCGAATAAGCTCCAGCGATTGCGAGAGCCAGATACGTTCCGAGGGCGAGATTGAATCCCACGGCGGGTTTCACGCCGGAAATCCATGTCAAAGCACTCGCCACTGCGTATCCAAAGTAGTAGTAGTTGATGGTGTGGCCGGAAAACCATGGATCCTGTGGCGGGAAATTTGGGCTACGAATGATTCCGTTCAGTAGAGCGAAATCCATGGGTTTTTCGGTCCCCCAAATCTCAGGATTTCGCGACCGATAGACGGCGTACGCCAGGAAAACACCGGCAAATATCAGTTCGGCCGCCAAGATTCGACGCCACGTCGGATACTTCATTCGGCGAAGTCCCGGAATGGCATAACGAGCGGCGATTGAAATTGCGGCGGCGCCGAACAGAATCGTGAGATGAAATCGTCGGTCATTGGAAAATGGCCCAATGAATAGAAGCAACCATCCGATGTACGTGACGAGTAACAACCCAATCGGCTTTGCAAGAAACGCGCCACAGGACGGGAGGTTTCGAAATGCGAACGAAGCCAGCGGGATGCCTGCCAGGCTGGCGGGAACGAGCAACGCGGTCCAGGTTACGGCGTCTAGCAATTCAGCTCACTTCACCGTGGTCAAGAACTCTGGAGCGGGAGCTTAGCGCGAGACTTGGGAAGAAACGTATCGGGGAGTGGAGATGAGATTCTGACACGCTAAGTCGGTGAATAAAGTGGTCTTTTACGGAATAGTCCGCGACAAGGCCAGTCGAGCTGTAGCGTGAAGGAATCCGAACGTAGAAGGCAATGGTCGAATTGGACCGAAGACGACTTTTCGACTTCAGTCGAGCTGAGGATGATTCAGGATGTGCGAGCCGATCTACACTGCGCATTCGATTGAGCTTTCTCGATTCCAAGTTGCGGCAAGCGGAACGACCTTTTGTTTCGATGCCGTGACTATCGGCTTCGATCGGTGGGTGCGGGTCGGGATGGCGCAGGCGCAATCGACGCTCGCTGCGATACGCCCGGCACTCCCAATGGCATCATTCTGGCTCGGGCGGCACGTCTGCGGCGTGAGGCGAATCCTGACGTCGATGCCCAGTTATCACTAGAGACCGTCAACAATGGCCAGGAAATCGCGCCGAAACCTCTCCGGACCAAAGTCTTTGCTTCGTGTCATGGCGGCGTTGGCCATCCGATTTCGCAGACCTGCGTCCCTCACCAACCTCCACGAGATCTCCTGCAACTGAGAATCCGATGTCCACAGATAGCCGGACTTTTCATTTTCGACGGTTTCTCTGACACCCCCTCCGTCGAACACGGCGGGGACTGCTCCAGCGCTCATCGCTTCGACAGGTGCGATGCCAAAATGCTCGAACGCTCCGGGATCGCGCCTCGCGTTTTGGCCGTATCCGGCGGCATGCCAGTAAATGCCTGCGCGTCGGTAGGCCTCATGGACCTGAGTCGCATCGACATCGGTTTCGATTTGAATTGGCAGGCTGTCCGCGAGCGATCTTAGATCTGATAAATATGAGCGGTCAGCGGCCGTGGAGCCGGTGGCTCCGATAAGGCGTAGCTTCCATCCTACGAGACCGCTTTGAACCATCTGAGTGAATGCTTGAACCATAATCTTGTGATTCTTATTATGACCTCCTATGAAGAAACGCCCTACAGATAGGATTTCAGGCCCTTTAGACATAGAGTGTGATTCATGTCCTATCGACTCGACCGGTGGATGGACGACTTTAGATGGTAGATTCCACCATTTCTCGAGCCATTCGGCGGTGAAATTGGAATTTGCAACGATCGTGTCGTAGCTGGCTAGAGCGGCGCGCCCGTAGGCGCTATTGAGCCGTTCGATCCCCTCCCCAATTCGTGGAAAAAGCCGCTGGGTCAGCAGGCGGTACGGTATTTCGACTTTTGAACCGGTGTTGGGGTCGGCAACTGCGATGCCGATCTCGCGATCCTCGGCGCTGCCCGCACCGATGACGGCAGTTGTGTCGGTGATTTTTAGCAGGAATGTGGACGCCTGGACATCGCTGGATCTAGCCGAGACGGGCCCGACTGGCACAAAGTCGCCCTTGGTCGGTGGGATTTCTACACTCTGAATCTCTCGCCCCCCGACCGAAATCGTGACGGTCTTGGGCATCTCCGAGGCATTGCCGGCCATGAAGCGCAGGTGGTTTCTGCCAGGGCGGTCGATCGTTATTTCTGCGGTGCCTGCAGTATTTCTAAACCAACCACGGCCTATGCGCTCTGGGCCGTAGAATCCCGCCTTGAATTGGGGAATTCCAAGATATCGCTCGGCGGCTGCGACCACGCCCGCTGCGGTGACGAAGGCCCGATTCGGTCGTGGCGGGGGGAAGAACAGCAGTCGAAGTCCTTTCTCGGATGGATTGGGCAAGAGGCTGTCGTGTGTCGAATTTATAAATAGATCGTATGGCCGAAAGCGTTTAAATAGGTAATGACCTGGAAGATTGGGACTGATACATATTGTGAGATTATTCAGTGATAAGCCAGTGGCTCTTTCGAGCATTTCTTTAGTTACGGGAATGTGACTGTGTATGTGGACTTCGTGGCGCTCGCTGAGCGCGAGGGCTGCCGCAAGCATGTGCTTTTCGCCGCCTCCGAGCGTGTGAAGCCATGCGTCGTAGATAGCGATCCGCAATGGCTCTTTACTCCGACGTCGAATACTTGCCGGTCATGGCATTGAGGCGAATCTTGAACACGTCACCGGTCATACGCAATGGGTCGCTTAGTGCGCGCACCTTGCTTTCTGGAACGTGGGTCCAGCGAACCGGAACCTCGACGATTTCGAATCCCAGGTAGTTCGCGAGGAAGAGGACCTCAACGTCAAACGCAGTAACGCTTGGCCCCCTCAAGCCGGCGTCTGGAGTTGCGTGAAGGAGCGTTCTAGAGAAGATTTGGTGTGCGGCGTTCTTTGTGAACGCCTTGAATCCGCATTGTGTGTCGCTGATCCCTTTGACGACGAGGGATCGCACTAACCAGTTGAACGCTCGTCCGCGAAGGCGCCTCATCGGAGACTCGCCGAGTCTGTTGGCGCCGCGTGCCTCTCTCGATCCGACGGCAACATCAGCCCCCCGGTCGAGCTCGTCAAGCAACTTCCGTGCATCCTCGAGCGGAACGGCCAAATCTGCGTCCATGAAAAGTACCCGATTCTGGCGAGAGGCCATGATTCCTGTCTTTACAGCGTGCGCTTTGCCTGCGTGAGGAAGAACGATGAATCGCGCAAACGGCCGATCGGCGCACCACGCACTCATTATTTGGGGCGTGGCGTCGTCGCTGCCATCGTCGACCAGCATTACCTCAATCTCGCTCACATCCATTGCCAAGAAATCATCGAAGGCTGAGAGCGTTCTTGGCAGTCGTGTCTCTTCCTGGAAGGCGGGTATGACGATAGACAGGTCATGCACGATCGCACGTTACCCAGGTTCCGCGGGCACCAGGCTTGCGATCCGAGTTGTCGCTCACCCCGGGCCTCAGCCTCGAATCCGGGCGCGATTCTGCGCGTCCAGCAGGAGCCATTCTTTTGGCATTTGCATGCGAGCCTCCGCGTAGTCCGAGACTGGCATTGCTGATGCCAATGGAAATGATTGAATAATATAGAGACGTATTATTGAAACGATATAATAATAACGAGCATGCATTAGCATTATGAGTTTTCATGAGTATTGGGCTAATCAGATGGAACAAGGCTTGACTGACATGTTCCCGAAACATGCGGGTAGTCCTGATATTGCGCATTGAGGTCATCCGGCGACAACACCTGGTCGCGGCAGGTCTCGATGAACGGACTGGTGCCTGATATTCTGAATTGTGGCTATGCGTGATGATGGTGGGCAGGGGAAGTGGGGGGCCGATGGGCGTGAACGTGCCTCAATCGAGCAAGCGGACGTTTGCATGGTGATCGATGACTTCAGTTTTGAGCCGGCCGCCAAGAAGAAGGGTATGTCGCGCGAACTCGTCGAGTAGTCAATCGTCTGACTCGGAAGCATCGTAATCGTCCGTAGGCAGGTTGCGCGCCGTCCAGTGTTTTCGGGCGGACTCAATTCGAGCATGGCCTTCGGCAATGGCGGAAACGACGTTTTGCGGGGACGTTCCTCCGGGGGATCTGCGAGCTTGCACCGACCATTCTGGTTTGAGCCGATCAAGCGCGTCTGGACCGAATAGCTCGGAGCGTCGTGTCAAATCTTCAAGCGCGATCGTTGAGAGATCGGTAT
>PVBE012561871.1_pt1 | contig 12163 bp, 24 predicted proteins | sample 1631181 | NCBI WGS metagenome assembly PVBE01 (sample SAMN08397723, study PRJNA350692) | Marine metagenome, whole genome shotgun sequencing project. | isolation source: water | place: Pacific Ocean | collected 2012-04 | reverse complement strand
TGAAATCAGTTGGACCATATTCTGTATATCCATCTAGTTTTTCGATATCATAATACAGCTCAGCTTTAATCTTATAATCTGATTGCGCATTTCCGTATAAATAAATCTGATCTCCTTGCAAATCACCGCTCCGTGGAGAAGTTTTTAGCACGGGGTGGACAAATTACCCACATACCGTGGGGCGCTTCCAACGACAAGAAAAACAAGGCACTTACCGTTGTCGCTCCGCGCACATGGAACGGTAACGACCGCCATGTTTAGAATATTCGGGCCTCCCGGCACAGGAAAAACCACTAAGCTTCTCGACATGGTGGACCGGTCCCTTGGTGAAGGGACTCCCCCACAAAAAATTGCTTTTCTGGCTTTCACACGCAAGGCGGCTCACGAGGCGCGAGACAGAGCGGCGGCACGATTTGAATTGGATGCCAAAACAGAATTGCCGTATTTCCGCACACTTCACTCTCTGGCTTATCGATTGTTGGCAGTCAAAGATACGCAGATGATGCGGAAGGAAAACTATGTTGAACTTTCTCAGATTATTGGCTTTCCTCTGAGTGCCTCCAATACTGTAGGCGACGAGGAAGATGTCAAACAGACCGCGGATCATCCCATTCTTTCCCTTCTAAACCTTGCACGGCTCAAGTGTCAGGGTTTGCGAAAAACCTACGATGAGTCGAACCTCGAAGAGACGTGGCTCGAAGTTAACTACGTTGATGAGGCATATCGGGCTTATAAAGAGGAAGAGGAATTGCTTGATTTTACCGACCTTTTGGAATTGTTTTTAAAAGAAATTCCACTTGTTTGCCCAGAGTTTGAATTGTGTTTTCTTGATGAAGCCCAAGACCTATCCCCCCTTCAGTGGAAAATAGCCAAAGCTATCGACCAACAAAGTAAAAAGTTTTACGTGGCAGGTGACGACGATCAGGCGATCTATAAGTGGGCCGGGGCACAGGTGTCTCAGTTTATCAATTTAGAAGGCGGCTCAGAAGTGTTGTCGCAATCGTATCGGATTCCACGACAGGTTCACGCTTTAGCGGAACGGATTGCCCAACGGATTGAGAACCGGTTCCCTAAAAAGTATTTGCCGAAAAACGAAGAAGGTTCTGTGGAATACATTAACAGTATTGATCAGGTAGACATGGGCGACGGCGAGTGGCTTGTGATGGCTCAAGCCAACTATATGCTCTCTCCGGTTGTCGAAGAACTAAAGCGCATGGGCTATCTCTTTGAGCGTAACGGATTCCGTAGCATCTCAGATCGGACCTCACTGGCAGTGAATGGGTGGGAGCAACTCCGGAAAGACAAAGCGATCACTTATGAATCGGCCAAAGCCATTTATAGCTATATGTCCGGCAACGGCAACCGCATCGCACGGGGAAAGAAAATATTACGCTTGGACGCCGAGGATACCGTGACCTTAAAAGATTTACAGGAAACTCACGGATTACTGGTGGGCAAAGAATTAATCTGGCACGAGGCGCTCGACAGGCTTCCCGACACCGACAAGGTTTACATCACCTCTATCCTGCGATCAGGCGAGAAGTTTAACGCACAGCCTCGCATCAAGCTGTCCACGATTCACGGTACAAAAGGCGGCGAAGCGGATAACGTGGTTCTCTTTACAGACCTCTCTCCTGCCGCTACACGGCACACGGATCAGAACGACCTGCACCGTTTGTTTTATGTGGGCATGACGCGCACGATTACTAATTTGTTTGTGGTGGAAGCCGAAAACTACGACAGGAGTTATTTAATATGAGCAACGATCTAAGCACAAACACCTGCCCTAAATGTAAAGAGACTTCGGAGGAAGTTTTGAACATGGAAACGCGAAAACGAGTAGGTTGGTATTGTTTGAAATGTTGTCATTTTGAGCAAGCCATTTTGCGCGAAACCGTAATTACCGAAAAAGATATAAAGAAGGTGTGGATATGACAACGAAAATGCAGTTCCCGATGTTCAAACCCGAAACGGAGTGGACACCTCCCAGTGAGTTGCCCGATCTGACAGGAGCCAAAGAGATCGCGATTGATCTGGAAACCCGCGATCCTGATTTAAAGGAGCGAGGCCCCGGATGGCCTACGCTTAACGGTGAGATTATCGGTTACGCCGTAGCAACGTCCGATTGGTCAGGCTATCTGCCCATTGCTCATGCGGGTGGTGGCAACCTCGACAAGCGCATCGTCAACAACTGGCTAAAGAAAGTGCTTGCCTGTCCTGCTGACAAGATCGCCCACAACGCCCAGTACGACCTTGGGTGGCTTCGCGCCTCTGGCTTTGAAGTCAATGGCAGGATCATCGACACGATGCTCACGGGCAGTTTGCTCGACGAGAATCGGTTCTCTTATAGTTTGAACGCTTTGGGCTATGACTATCTCGGTCAAACCAAGTCAGAGAAGGGCTTAATCGAAGCCAGTACCGCATTTGGAATTGACAGTAAAAGTCAGATGCACCTGATGCCCGCGATTTACGTTGGAGAATATGCAACCAAGGATGCCACGCTTTGCCTCGACCTCTGGCAACATTTCAAAGGGATGCTTAGTAAGGAAGATTTGTGGGAAGTCTGGAACATGGAGACTGCCCTGCTACCTCATCTGGTAGAGATGACACTGCGCGGTATCCGCGTCGATGTTGACCAAGCCGAGAAAACCAAGCAGGTGCTGATCAAACGAGAGAAGGAAACCAACAAACGAATTAAAGAGTTGGCGGGCACTGCTGTAGAAATCTGGGCGGCTGATTCGATTGCCAAGGCGTTCGACAAGGCCGGAATGGATTATCCGCAGACGGCAACCGGACGGCCATCATTCACCAAGTCTTTTCTGTCAGAACACCCTTCAGAGCTTGCCAAGGCGATTGTTGCCTCACGCAACCTTAACAAAATGCAAACCACGTTCATCGATTCGATTCTCAAGTACGTCGTTAACGGGCGCGTTCACGGCCATATCAACCAGTTACGCGGCGATCAGGGCGGCACAGTGAGCGGACGCATATCCATGAACAACCCCGCACTTCAAACGATTCCGGCTCGTGATCCAGAGCTAGGGCCGATGATGCGGCGTTTGTTCTTGCCCGAAGAAGGGCACGAGTGGGCCGCTATCGATTTCAGTCAACAGGAACCACGGGTGCTTGTCCATTACGCGGATGCCTACGGGCAGGGGCGCAACACCCCGCTTGAGGGGGTGGCTGAGTTTGTCGAAGGATATACCAACGATCCCGACATGGACTTTCATTCGATGGTGGCTGAGATGGCTGAGATCCCGCGAAAACAGGCGAAAACCTGCAATTTGGCGATGATGTACGGCGCAGGAAAAAATAAATTGGCCGCGCAGTTAGACATTACCGTGGACGAGGCCAAAGACCTGATGAAGCAGTACAACGAGCGCGTACCGTTCGTTAAGCAACTTATGCAAGGCGTCACCAAGCATTTGGAAAGCAAGGCGTCCAGTGGCTCCATACGCTCTCTGAAGGGCAGGAAATGCCGCTTTGACCTGTGGGAACCTGCCAGTTTTGGCACACACAAGGCCATGCCCCGCGAGGAAGCTATCGCGGCCCACGGTGAAACCACGCGCTTAAAAAGGGCTTACGTTTACCGCGCAGGGAATCGGCTAATCCAATCGTCAGCGGCAGACATGACCAAGCAAGCGATGCTTGATTGCTGTGAGGCAGGATACCTCCCCATGTTGCAGGTGCATGACGAACTGGCGTTTTCCGTAGAGAACGTCGAGGAAGCGAAGAAGATTCGCACGTTGATGGAAGAGGCACTACCCCTATGTATTCCCAACAAATGCGATATTGAGATAGGACCGAATTGGGGCGATTCGGTGGAAATTTAACCAATCATCTTATATACTCTTATTTTTCAAGGAGAAAAATCCAATGGACACAAGCAAATGGCGTCAAGTCTTAGTCCCAATTGACGTGTACCACCGCCTCGTCACGATGGCTCACATAGAAGAGCGTACTATCAGTGGACAGGTGCGGGTGATTTTTAACCAGTGGGTAGATGAAAATTTAAGCAAACAGGACAAAAAGTTTTTGGAAGAAGAAACACAGGTGATTGTGGAAAAAGAAAAAGAACGGCGGGCTTCATTATGAAAATCGTTCTTGAACACGAATTGCCGGAGCATCAGGCGGAAGAACTTTTTTTGTTGCTTATCGAGATCAAAGACTTATTGATCGAGCGACGACTCAGTGAATCGCCAGAAGTTCACGAGGAGACAGGAGATCAAGAGAAGGGGTCGTAGTTTCCAGACACTCATCACATAACAGCCAAATTTCTCCCTGATCTTTCAGCAGTCCTTGCACTTCATCTGAAAACACCGTCTCGAAACAGGGTTCTTCACATTTCACGCAAAAAAAACTTTTTTTAAAAAGGGGTTGCGTCGTATCGAACATTATAAGATAATGGCCTCTCATTCATTAAAAAGAGGTTACCACTATGGACTACAAAATACCTGATTTTTTTCCTGCCAGTGACTACAACATTAAAGTTACACGGCCCGAAGTTTGGAAAGCGTTGTCTGATCTGGACAGGACTTTTCTCGGTCATCCTGATGACTACATGGGATTTACTTATTTTTGGGACAGTATCGATCCTTTAAAGCAACATCTCCGCGAAACTTCCTGTTGGGCACGTAAGCGTATTCACGACGTTCTGGTTCACAATAAAGTTCCCCTCCTGAGTGAAGATCGAAATGAGGCTCAAGTTAAATTGGCCGAACACATTTACAGGGCTTACCTGTGATTCGATTACTTTTTGCATTGATCGCAACCTTGCTGACGTGGGTAGTTTATTTCGTCGGCTTTGCGGTCATCATTGGATGGTTATTTTAGGAGTTGATTTCTTATGGTAACAAGCGATAGAGATGTTCTTGCAAAATTAAAATCACTTGGCAAGTTGGATTCTCAATTTAAGGATGAAGATATTCTTATTTCCTTAATTGACCATGAAAATAAAGATATCAGGTATTACAGTATCAATAATTTAGCAAAAATTAAGAATACTAAGTTATTAGATATATATATCTTAGCTCTTAAAAAAGAAGAGACTTCTAGGAATAGAAGAGAAATAGCCTCAGCAATTGGTAGAATGCGTTCTACAGAAGCAATTCCTACATTAAAGAAATTATTAAAAGATAATGATCCTAATGTAGTTCTGCAATCTATCAGAGGACTGCTGGTTTTCAAAGACAGAAAGTCTATTCTGAGCTTACTCAAGAAACTAAAGGATCACCCGAATGAATTAGTTAAAAGGGTAATTGGAATCGAATTTCCAATGAAAACTAAAGACCTAAGAAACCATTCTAAAGTTGATAAGAGATTAAAAAACTCTGTAATTAATGGAGATACTCTTCAAATAATGAAGAAAATAAAGAATGACTCCTTGCATCTCACATTTACTTCACCTCCTTATTACAACGCCCGAGATTATTCAATCTACGATAGTTATGATTCTTATCTGAAATTTTTAACTAAAGTCTTTAAAGAAGTCTACAGAATAACAAAGGAAGGAAGATTTTTCGTATTGAATACTTCACCAATTATTATTCCAAGAGTAGGTAGGAAATATTCAAGTAAAAGATATCCTATTCCTTTCGACATTCATCATTATTTAATTAAGATTGGGTGGGAGTTTATAGATGACATTATTTGGGTTAAGCCTGAACCAAGTGCAAAGAATAGAGTCTCTGGATTTAATCAACACAGGAAGCCATTAGCGTATAAACCAAACTGTGTTTCTGAATCTATAATGGTTTATAGAAAACAATCAGATAAATTGATCGATTGGAATTTAAAACAATATTCAGATCAAATAATTGAAGAGAGTAAGGTACAGGATGGATTTGAAACCTCCAACGTATGGCACATAGATCCTACTTTTAATAAAACACACAGCGCAGTTTTTCCAAAAGAGCTTTGTGATCGAGTCATCAAGTATTATTCCTTAAAGGGCGACTTAGTGTTTGATCCTTTTGCTGGCAGTGGATCTGTAGGTTTATCAGCCTTAGAAAATGACAGACATTTCCTTTTAACTGAATTGGATAAGAGGTATTTCAATCTAATGAAAGAGGAATTAGGAAATGATTTACTTAAGGAGAGTGTTTCATTCAGCTCTGAAACATGTTTATAAACTACGAATATGGGATAACAAGTTTGTGCCTCAAATAGCTTATTTCGTCGGCTTTGCGGTCATCATTGGATGGTTATTTTAGGAGAATGTTTATGAAAGATAAAAACTTAATTATTTGTGACCTAGATGGCACGTTAGCCAATGTGCAACATCGATTGCACTATATCAAAAACCCTGACGGGACTAAGAAACCCTATAAGGATCGAGATTGGGATTCATTCAACAAAGCATGTGTTGACGACACACTATATAAAGATGTCAGGGAAATACTGTGGAATATGTTTGACGCAGGTAGACGCAGAGGTAAGGAAGGTAGTGACAGGATAGTTTACTTCTTCTCAGGGCGTAGCGAGGTGGTACGCAAAGAGACAGAGCAGTGGTTACGTGAATATGTCGTATCGCCCTCTATGTGTGACGATGGTGACAGACCTAACCTGTTCATGCGTCAGGAAGGGGACACACGAGACGATATCGAAGTTAAGCGAGATATGATTCACGAACTTTGCATTGCCCCTGAAGAAGTCTTGTGCATATTGGACGATAGGCAGGGCGTGGTTGATATGTGGCGCGAAGAGGGTTTCCGGTGTTTACAGGTTGATGCGTGGAAGGAGAACAATAATGAAGAATGAAGAATTTAACGCAGAACAAATGCTTATTTTATTGCAGCTTGTCAGGGTCGCCAAAGACGAACTTCACGAGGCGTTAGAGGTCGAAGAAATACTGGGTCGTCCTGCTTATGTTTTATCGCGGGAATATGACGCTTTGCAAGCCTTGCAGAAAAAACTGTTGGCAGAAGCGTAATGGACCTACGCTCTGAAGCCATCTACGCCCTTCAACAGCCTTATATACGGTTGCACAATCCTTCGTTAATGAGCAATAAAAAGTTTGTGAAGAAGGTGATGAAAGAAGAGTCCAGACACCTTGGCGCGGCCACTGGCGCGTTTATAAAAAGAGCGGCGAAAGAGTTTGGATAGGCGAACACAGCCGAGGCGACGAGAAGTACGGCACAGTTCACAAGGACTACGTGCTGACCAAGCGAAACAATTATTTAAAACCAACTGAGAGGACAAACTTATGAACGACAAAGACCCAGTAGTGATTGCTGAACAAGAAAGGGACCTTCCCCCTCGCCCGCCGAGTAATGACGAAGACACCGAATATGGGCAGTGGGTAGAGATGCGCCGTTTAGAGGACAAATCGGCGGTTCTGGACGTGTTTAAGAAGATGCACATCGATACCATCGAAGAGACGGTTGACCAGATTGTGATCTTAATTGATAAGGCTCGTCGCGGCAGGTAGACTTAACGACGGAGGTAGTAGACTTATGAAAATTCTGCAAAAAGCCGCAGACATGGCCCGCGATGCGTATAACGATACCATTATCGGAACTATCAAGTACGAAAATAAGCGTACTTCGATGGTCGCTTTTCTGAAACACGACCACGGAGCCAATGAGGATTGGCTTATTTTTCGGGGCACCGATTCGATCAAGGATTGGGCTTTTAACCTTAATTTTTTACCGGTCAGGGTACAAGGCTCGTGGATACACTGCGGGTTCTGGTTAGCGCACCGGAGTTTGTGGAAGGACATAAGAAAGGACTTAAACCCCGCTAAACGCCTAGTGATTGTCGGGCATTCGCTCGGCGCCGCAATGGGGGAATGCTCCGTGTTAATGCTGAAAAAGCAGAACTTTAAGCACATCGACCTCATTACCTTCGGAAAGCCTAACCTCTTTGCCAAGTGGCAACGCAAGAAACAGGCACAATTAGACTTTCCGGCTTTTAAAAAACAACTCTCGGTAGTCAACTCATCAGATGTCGTGGCCCGCGTTCCACGGGTCGGTTACCGAGCGGCCTTGAACCAGACTCAACTATGGTTCGGCCCGAAAAGCGACATAGTGAACCCTCCTAGCGAAACAAAACGCAAAGAGTGGGATTTATCTGAATCGATTACCGATCACGGTATGGACGGCTATTGCGCCCGTACCACCGCATTCCTTAAACGGAAGAAGAAAGTCGCAGCGTTATCCTCAAAACTACGCGAATGAGCAGGAATGGCCCGCCTGTGCGATGAAATGGGCCACTATTTAGGAGACTGTTATGGCTAAAGATAAAAATTGGATACAAAAAGCAATCAAACCCAAGAAAAAAGGCACTCTGAGGAAGGCCGCAGGGGTTAAGGCAGGGAAAAAGATACCCGCTAAAACTCTCAATAAACTCGCTAAGAAGAAGGGCGTAACAGGCAAGCGGGCACGTTTGGCTAAGACTTTGCGTAAATTCTAGTTATATAGAGATCAAATTAAAAAAAACTTTTTTTCTATTTCAGATGCCGTAACTGGCGTAACTGGTGCAACCTACACGGCTCTCGGGGCTTGATCGGTATACGGAGGGTTACATTGGCGATGTTTTTGCTTAATCAGCAAAACTCGTTAAGGGGTCATCAAATTATTTTTTTTATTTTTTTTATTTTTGCTCTATATATACAAATATGTGTTTTTTGTTTTAAACTTCGGTCCTATGCCAAAAAGTAGATATGTACTTCCCCTCGAAGAAAGGCGAAAAAGAAATCCGCCGACTAAGCCGCGCAAGCTAAAACCCCCAGAAGAATTACCTTTAACGGGTAAACAACGGCGTTTCGTTAACGAATACGTGTTGGCCGATGGTATGAAAACGCAAATGGAGTGCGCGAGGTTGGCGGGATATGGTGAAAAATCTTCTGCTAAAGTGGCAAGTCAGCTTCTGAGAACCCCTCACGTTATGATTGCCGTACAGCAAGGAATTAAAGAAAGGGACGAGAAGTATGGGATTAGGTACGAAAGGCATTTGAGAACCCTCCAAGAAATTCGAGACAAAGCACTTGATCCGGAAAACCTTAACCTTTCGGCGGCGGTCAATGCCGAGTTTCGCCGCGGACAGGTGGGCGGGTTGTACATCAACCGTTCAGAAATCCGGCACGGATCAATAGATTCTATGTCCAAAGAAGAAGTGTTAAAGGCTTTAAATGAAATTCGAGGAACTGTTATCAACGGAACCGCTGAAGAAGTCCACGACGAGAAAGAAGTCGGAAGCGAACTTCTGGAAGTCGATCAAAACTCACTCAAAGAAGCAACTTCCCAAACATAGATTTACTCGTTTGGAATCGTGGGCCTCGTTAGGTGTGCCGGATGTACTGGTCTGTGACGACGACGGCGCTTTTCATCTAATAGAACTTAAATCAATCACTGGCTATGCCGCCAAACTTTCGGCTCATCAAGTCAGTTTCTTTGTGAAACATCAGGATGCTAATGCGTGGATCTGGATCTATAAAAGCGGAGGCGTTAAAGCCCCTCAAGTGTTTGTGTATCATGCTAGTCAAGTAATGGAATTGGCTGAGAAAGGAGTAAAAGCCGAGCCATTCGGCGTGTGGGATGAAGCGGGGATAGAGTGGAACGAGGTGTGGGGGAAAATGAAAGCCCGCCGAAAACCCCACGTAGAAGTTAAAAACCCCACGCCGAAGCGGGCTGTGATCTAAGCTAAATATTATTTGCTTCAAATTTCTTGGTCACACTGTTCACTGGGTAGTCGGAAAGCCATTCTGACGGGTTATTTGACAACACCATATACCCCCAAGCCACCGAAGTTTGTGTATTAGGGATAAAAGCTATGATGTGGCAGTCGTCAACTTCCTGCATGGCCGACTTAATGTCGTCAAAAGAGGTTGATCTGTCGAGTAACTCGTCTTCTTCGCAATCGACGGTAATCTCGTAACCTTCCTTGATTAAAAAACGAATAAATTTCTCATAATCGTGCATTTTAAATACCTCGTTGAATGAATTGCAATGGAACCTGCCATCATCAGACCGTAGGCGGTTAATCCTACGATGACGCCCTCACGGGCGTTTCGGCTATTTAACTAATTTCTTTTCTCTAGCAAAATCTAAAATTAGCTTTTTCACTATTTGAGAAAGTGTTGTTGCGTCGTTGTTTGCGTGTTCCTCTAACGCTTTTTTTACTTCGGTATCCAACCTAATTGTAATTGATGCGTCGTTATTCATTTAACCTCCTACAATAAAAACATAAAAACAGTGAACCAATAAAAAACAAACAGTACACCTATAGAAAACGCGGTCACTTTGATAGCTTCCCACGCATACAAGAAGAAAACGGTTTGCCGTTGTTTAGATCGGCGAATGAGCCGCCTCATTTCTCGGTCAGTCATCGGCGTGTTCCTCCGCGTATTTGTCGGCAAGTTTTGCCATTCGTCGAAACTCTTCCATGATCTCAGGGTTTGAAGGATTGTTGGCCGCTACAGCTAACATAGCGGGCAAAATACTAGACCAAGTTATCTTAATATTCATAAATACCTCGTTGAATGAATTGCAATGGAACCTGCCATCGTCAGACCGAGAGGGGTAAATCTCTCGATGACGCCCGAAGGCGTTTCGGCTGTTAATTAAACGTGAAGTTCAAAGTCCTTCTGATAAGGACGATCTTTATAAGTATTTTCTCTTTCAGTCGGCAAATGAATCCACCAACCTCCAAGATAATTTCCTTTAACGTCACGGGCCGCCACGTACCCACTACTTAGACCTTTTTTTACCCTCATAAGGGCGGCATTAAAATTGTCGAACCATTCGTAATCTAACTTTTCTTTGGTTAAATCTTTTGGGTCAATTTCATAAAACTGCGCTTCAAAATCGTAGGCTTTTCGTTTTAGTTCTCTTTCTTCTTTACTGTAACGCGACATAACTAAACCTCGTTGAATGAATTGCAATGGAACCTGCCATCGTCAGACCGAGAGGGGTAAATCTCTCGATGACGCCCGAAGGCGTTTCGGCTGTTTTTATAAACCCCATCTCACCTTACAGACGGGGCCAATCCCTAAAGCTATGCTTTCCTCGTTAGTCAGATCGCGCCCGCAACAAGAACAAGTTCCTGTTTTTTGCCCGTAGGCTTGTGCTTCCTTTAGAGGATCACTCGCTAAAGTTTTAAGGCTTGTTAACACCCACTCTGGGCATCCCCTAACTCGACGAAAAGAGCCATCCGCACTTACTGCTCCGAAATAGGTGTCTTCATAACGCGGACCGTCTTTAACAAAAATTCGATCATCTTTTCGACTGGGCAACAGGACTAAATCCCCGACTCTAAACTTCGGATACTTCAAATCGTTCGCTCTTGCCGTTGCAAAAAGTTCAGAAACCCTCGTAAGATCAAACTTAGGCGCGGGTTTGGCCTGTTCTTTTTGCTTCGCTAAGTGCTTTTCGTGCATTCGCACGGCGGCGCTTAATTGCTTTTCGGTTAAATTGCCATACTTGTTGATCCCTTGGATTAAACTTCGAGCAAAATCGTTCCAAGTGTAAACTTCTAACAAGTAGGCACCAAGGCTAGGGTTTTCTGCAACAAACTTATCCCATTTAGTTTGGGGTTTGCTCTTTTCCCATCCATCAAAAAATTGATCGCTCATCGCTTCTTGCCTTTTCGTAGGATTAAGATTTCTCATAATTAAAACCTCTGTTGAATGAATTGTTAATGGTAACCTGCCATCGTCAGACCGTAGAAGGTTAGCTCTACGATGACGCCCTTGCGGGCGTTTCGGCTGTAAAACAATGTAATACTATAGCGGGGATACTTGTTGCTGTAAAGAGAACGTGAAGCCTAAGTCCTTCGCTAATCGAACGGTGTCTCGTGTCAATTCCTTAGTTCCGGCTAGTGCGGCAAGTGTTCGCCCGCGCTCGGTCGTTGGAATATAAACTTCATTACCAAAACGATTACCAATTTTATACTCAATAATGGAGTTCATAATTACACCTCGCTCATTTCTTGATCAATTAATTTGCTCATTGCTGCCACGGGGGGGATTGTGTGAAAACCTTTTGAGTGTATTTCGTAAACATTACTTTGAAATTCGACAAAATAAACCCACACTTTATGCCCGTTGTAACCGTTATCGATATAAGCGGAACCTAAAAAAGTTGAATTATTCATAATTAACCTCTTGTTGAATGAATTGTAAAATGGAACCTGCCATCATCAGATCGAAAGGGGTTAATCTCTC
>PVBE012075482.1_pt1 | contig 12163 bp, 11 predicted proteins | sample 1631181 | NCBI WGS metagenome assembly PVBE01 (sample SAMN08397723, study PRJNA350692) | Marine metagenome, whole genome shotgun sequencing project. | isolation source: water | place: Pacific Ocean | collected 2012-04 | reverse complement strand
TTCATGGCCTGCCAACAGGGCGATCACGTTGTAGGGCTTGACCTTGCAGCGGCTGAGCTGGACCTGCTCCAGCGGAAGATACATGTAGGCCAGCTCGGAGAACTCTGCCGGATGGCACTCGACCGCCAGCCCCTGCCAGCCCCGCTCGTAGAGCGCGAAGGTGTTCGACATTGCCAGGCCGTCTTTCGCGCCGATGTCGACGGCGTTTCGGTGCGCCGGATCGAGCTCGGCGATATAGCGCGAGATGATCTGCTCTTCATCGAACAGCGAGCACTGGCCCATTCCAGAACGCCGCTTTGCGCGTGAGAAGCGGAAGTCGTAGCCCATCAGCCTCAGCGAGCGCTTGAGCAGTTGGCGCCAGGCGCGCTGGAGTAGAGCGATCATCAACGTCCGCCGAGCAGCCGGTCTGCCAGCTGCAGATCCTCTGGGACGCCGATGTCGATGAACTGCGTGTCGATCGGGTGGCCATACAGGCCCTGACCGACGAGCGGGGTGAACACCTCACGCTCCAGGGAGCAGTGCCCGCCTGGAATCCCGTCAAGCACGCGGCGGCTGATGGCGTAGATCCCGGCGCTGACCAGCCCGGCTCCATCTCGGCCGGACTTCTCGACAAAGCGGGTAATGCGTTGCTGGTCGTCCATCTCCAGCGTGCCGTAGCGGCTCGTGGAGCTCATTCGGCAGGCTACCAGCGTGACCTGTGCCCGGCGGGCGGCATGCGCCTCCAGCAGGCAGCCCAGGTCCAGCTCGCAGTAGGTGTCACCGTTGAATACCAGCAGGGGGTCGTCGTCTTGCAGCTGAGCGGCGGCATGGCGCAGTGCTCCACCGGTGCCCAGCGCAGTGGGCTCCCGCGAGTAGCGGATCGACATTCCCAGCCCGGTGCCGTCACCATAGTGCGCCTCGATCTGCTCGGCGCGATGGCCGGTGCACAACAGTATCCGGGAGTACCCGCTGCTGCGCAACCGCTCCAGCAGGTGGTCCAGAAACGGTCGGCCGGCCACCCGCACCAGCGGCTTGGGTTGGCCCTCTGACACGGCTCGCAGGCGGGTGCCCAGCCCCCCGGCGAGGATCACGCACAGCGCTGAACGCACGCCTGTCACCAGCCGTTGCGGTGGGCTGCCCGCGGGAGCATCCGGACCAGCTGAACCAGCTGTCGGATTCCCTCGTCGAGCGAGCGGTGGGCCACGAAACCGCGCGACTTGATCTTGTCACTGGAGACGATGTAGTTGCGCTTGTCCGGGTCGCAGCCGATCTCGGCGAAGTGAATGTACAGCGAGGGGACGTGCTCCTTGATCGTCAGCGCCAGCTCTTCCTTGGACAGGTTGGCGTCGTCTAGCCCGACGTTGTAGGTCTCTCCGCGCATCTCCTCGAAGTGGTCGATACAGTGACAAAAGCAATCGGCCACGTCTGAGACGTGGATATAGTCGCGCTTGAAGTCCTTCTCGTAGATCACCAGCGACCCGTCCACCACCGCGCGGTGGACGAAGTCGTTGACCAGCAGATCCAGGCGCATGCGTGGTGAGGGTCCGAACACCGTGGCCAGCCGCAGGGCAATCGCTTGGGGGTGGCTCAGCACCGCCTGCTCGGCCTCCACCTTCGAGCGGCCATAGTAGGAGATCGGCTCCAGCGGGGTCTCCTCGGTGCAGTAGACCTCTCCCGAATGGGTGCCGTATCCGCTGTTGGTCATCGGGAAAACCACCCGCTGGTCCGGCCGCAGCTGGTCGATCATCCAGCGAATCGCGTCCAGGTTGACCGCCTGTGCCGTTTGCCGGTCCGCGTCGCATGGTCCTGCTCCGACGATGGCGGCCAGCGGCAGCACGGTCTGATGCCGGGACAGCAGAGGCCCCATCAGCTCGCGGTCCCTGACGTCGCCGCGCACGAAGCTGAAATCCGGTTGGCTGCAGTATCCGAACAGGCTATTGGGGCCGTACATCAGATTGTCCACCACCGTGACCTGCAGGCCACGCCGCAGCAGCTGCTCCACCAGCACCGAGCCCAGATATCCGGCTCCCCCGGTGACCAGTACCGTCTGCATCACATTCTCCAGTTCATCATCTGTTCAGCTTCCCGGTCCGCTCCCGTGCGCACGGCGCCTCGACGGTCTGATGACCGCCTCTCGGCCGGGAGGCCCGCTGGGCCTGGATGCACGGCTGGCACGAGTTGAGTGCTCGAGCAGAACTTCACCCGATCACGCACTCCACGGGATGTCCGTGGCCGTCGACCAGCACCAGCTCATCCTGGCCCAGACCCCAGTCATCCGGGTTGGGAGCGAACTCGGCCGGATCCGTCTGCGGGTTGGACTTGCGGTTGATCTTCTTCAACTCATCCAGGCCGCTGCCGAAGCGATCGGCGTAGTGTTCCAGGTGGAACATCTTCATCCCCAGTCGCTCCAGGTCGTCCCAGCGATAGCGGGTGACCAGGCGACGATGCCAGTCGATGTCGTTCCACCCCCAGTAGATCAGTCGCTCGTCGTGTCCGCGGCTCTGGTGCCACATCTCCCGGGTCTGCAACATTGCCACTCCGCAGCCGAGGAAGTTCTCCAGGCTGACCTGCTCCCGCACGTAGCTGGTCCAGTGGTGTTCGATATGTTTGTCGATCTGCTCCAGGGTGGGTTCCTGCTGGACCAGGGTGTTGGGGATGTGGCGCTTCGAAGCCCAGAAGAACGTCTCGTCCAGTGGGTAGTCCCCGATGCGTCCAGCCCTCAGGCCGCTGAGCAAGCGGGCCATCGACTCCTGCGGGATGTAGACGTCGGAGTCGGCGAGCAGCAGGTACTTTCCGCTGGCACGGCGACCCGCGCAGTTGAGTGCGTGGGGCACACTGAAACCGGCGTCCTTGTCGTGGATCTTGGCCGTCTCGGGCGACACGAGCAGAAACCGGACCAGCTGGCGGGCCTCGTCGCTGAGATCGAGGACCTGGTGGAGCGGCTGTCGGCTGCCCCAGTCGGTAATCAGGATCTCGCTGTCGTGCTCGGCGCCCAGCATTACCAGGTTACGGGCGTGTTTGTTGATCACGGTGGACAGTCGCCAGGTGAAGTTACCCATGTAGCTATCGTTGCGCCCCTGACTGACGATCGAGAGCAGGCGGTGGGGGAGGTCTTCGGGGGGCAGCCGGTCGCCCGGCATTGCGTCAAGCGCGTTGCCGATTTGCCTGGCCGTCATACTTGCGCTCCAGTGGGTGGGAAGACATTCGGGTGATGTGCGACACGGTTTCCGGACCGAAGGTGCTGGCGACCCGGTCCAGATAACGGCTGCTGCCAAAGTAGCTCTGGAAGGCCTGATCCCGGAAGGCCAGCACCTGCTCCGCTGTCAGATGCCGGGTGGGCAGGGGCAGCGTGTCGTAGGCGTGCTGGGAGTATCCGCCCCAGCTCTCGGGCAGCGCCCACTGCTGCTCACGAGCCTGCCGATACAATCGCGAGCCGGGGTAAGCCATGGCGCAGTAGAAGTTGGCGTATTCGGCATTGATCTGGAAAGCCAGATCGAGGGTGGCCTGCATGCTCACCAGATCGTCTTCGGGGAGGCCGAAGATGAAGTTGGCGCCGATGTGAATTCCAGCCTCTCGCACGCGCTCCATCGCATCGATGATTTGTTGCTGGCCAATCCCCTTCCCGACACCGTCTCGCACCGATTGGGTCCCGGCCTCGATGCCAAAGCACAGCCAGCGAAAGCCGGCGCGCCGCAGCCTGTCCAGCAGCCGGTCGTTGACCGAGTCCACCCGAGCGTAGGCCCAGATATTCAGGTCGTGTCCTCGATCGATGATTCCGTCGCAGATCTGGGTGACGTGGCGACGGTTGAGCACGAACATCTCGTCGGCCAGCTTGAGGTTGCGCACTCCGTAAGACTCGACCAGGGTGTCGATCTGGTTCAATACTGCTGCGGGGCTCCAGAAGCGGTAGCTGTTGCGGCTCGCCGGGTAGCCGGCGGCCAGCTCAGCCTCTTTGAAGGGTGCCTGGATACAGCAAAAACTACACTGATACGGGCAGCCGAGGGTCGTGTAGAGGGCTGCATAGGGTTGCCGCTCCAGGTCCTGTTCTCCGAAACAGTGCCAGTTATGGGCCCGGTAGCTCTGCATCGGTAGCAGATCCCAGGCCAGCTGCGGCATCTGGCGGTCGAGATCATCCACCAGCGGCGCCGCAGCGGTCTGATGGGCCTGTCCGTCCTGCTGGTACCACAGGCCGCGGACCTTGCGGCAGTCCAGACGTCCAGCGCGTAGGCCGGCCAGCAGGTCTAGGGTGGTATACAGCCCTTCGCCAGCAGAGACGTAGTCGGCCGCCTCCTCGACCAGGGTGCGACCGGGCAATGCCGCCACATGCCCGCCGACCAGCATGATCGGCTGCTCGGGGTTGAGCTGTTTGATTGACTCGCAGAGTTCGCTGGCCGCGGGCATGCCCTGCGTCGAGGCCGATGGATTGTGGCCATAGACCATCACCACCACCAGCCTGGGGGCAGTAGCGCTAATCTCTTGCGCCGCCTGTCGGGGGCCGATGTTTTCGGCGTTGGTGTCGAGGATGTCGACCGAGTATCCACCGCGACGGACGAAGTCGGCCAGCATCCCGCACCAGACGGGGGTCTCGATCGCAGCGAGCGAATGGCCGAGTGACTGGTAGATGCGCTCGCGGCCCCCGGGGTTGACCACCAGCAGGTCCAGCTGTGCGTCGGGCCTGCTCATTGGTCAGCCATCGCGGACCGTACCACATCGCAGATGTGGTGAATGTCATCCGGTTGCAAGCCCGGATGGTTGGGCAGGTGAAAGCAGGTGCTGCGGATTCGGTCAGCCATCGGGAAGTCGATGCTCCCGTAACGTGAAGCCCAGAAAGGCTGGCGTGACATGTTGCCCCCGCCCAGGGGCCGAGTCTCGATCTGCTGCTCGGTCAGCAGGCTGGCGATCCGGTCGCGTTGAGCCGAGGTCTGGGCGATCGTGGCGAACGAGATGCTACAGATCTGGGCCCGCTCGTTGCGCTGGCAGTGAAGGCCCGTCTCCTCACCCAACCTGGACTGGTAGATCCGATGGTTCTCACAGCGCCGGGCCACCACGTGATCAGCTTTTCTCATCTGAGACAAGCCGATCCGGGCGTTGAGGTCGCTGGAGCGCAGATTGAAGCCCGGATGGTAGAAGGTGAAGCGTCTGTTGAAGGGCAGCGGCTGGTGTTCCTCGGCCAGCTGGGCTTCCTTTTCCGGAGCCAGGTCGGTTGCCCAGCCATGACTGCGTAGCATCAGCAGCAGATCGTACAGTTCCTCGTCATCGGTGCAGACCATCCCGCCTTCGATGGTCGAGAGGTGGTGGCCGAAGAACAGCGAAAAGCTGCTCAGGTCGCCGAAGGTGCCCACGTGCTGTCCATCGTAGGTCGACCCGGTGGCGGCACAGGCATCCTCCATCAGCAGGAATCCGTAGCGCTGTTTCAGCGCCATCAACTGCTCCATCTGGTTGGGCACGCCCAGCACGTGAACGCAGATGACTGCTGCGGGTTGGTGCTGCTGCAGCAGCTGTTCCAGGTGGTCGAGGTCCAGGCCAAACGTATCCCGGTCCGCCTCGCACATGATGGGCTGCATACCCAGCTGCATCGCCGGCGCGATGGTCGTGGGCCAGGACACTGCGGGAACGATGACCCGATCGTTGGTCAGCCTGCCTGAAACGAGCAGCGCCTGGTACATCAGCAGATTGGCCGAGGAGCCGGAGTTGACGAAGCAGGCGAACCGGCTACCCATCCAGCTGGCCCAGCTGGCCTCGAACTCGCGGACCAGTCGGCCCTGGGTCAACCACGGACCCGTTTGGAGCCAGGCGATCAACTCCTCGATGTCCTGCTGGTCGATGGTGTCGTCGGCGAGCAGGTAGCGGCGTCTCGCCACCTGCTCCCGTACGTTGCTACTGCTCATCTACCACTCCTGGCTATTGCTTGATCACGTAAGCGCCGGGGCAGTGCGCCCAGTCGAAACGGCGCAGCACGACATCCTTGTCGGCGAAGTACTCGTCCGCCGCTGTACTCTCCCCCTCCCAGGGTCGCACGCCGTAGTCGTCGAAGACCACGACGCCGCCACGGACAACCCGCGGCCACAGCGTCTCGAGGGCTACCCGGGTGGGCATGTACAGGTCACAATCGACGTGCAGCAGGCTGATCCGCAGCCCGGAGTTCTCCTCAACATAGCGCGGAACAGTCTCTTCGATGTCGCCATCGACCAGGATGATCCGTGGCTTGTAAGGGATGAAGCGGTCCTTGTCGTAGATCTCGATGGCTTCCGCTAGCACCTGCTTGAACACGCTCGCGTCATATCCGCCAATCACCTTGTCGACTCGCTGATCCGGCCCACCGTCTTTCTGGTGGAACGACTTGAAGCCCTGCCAGTTGTCGAACCCGATCACCTGCTTGGCCCGGTCCCCCATGCTGCGAACCTCGAGGAAGTTGGCCCAGGCCATCAGTGAGGCTCCCCGATACACCCCGAGCTCCACGATGTCGCCGGGCAAATCGATAGTAGGCCGGAACAGCTCGTAGTGAGCCAGGAAACGCTTGAGAAACACTCTGCGGGTGTATATCTGGAAATTGCGACAGATCTCTCGCTTGGAGACGTCGTGTTGTTCGAAGTGCGCCTCGAGCAACGCCTCGATGCTGTCATCGGCCGCGAAGTTGGCGCGACCGTCATAGGCCCGCTGGTCGGTGGCTGGTGTTTCTACGTCTGCCTCGTTCATCAAGCTGCTCCCGGGTCGAAAGACGACCGTGAATCGATGCTAGCGGTCCGGTGGCTGGTCCACGACCAGGTAAGAGGTGCGTGCACAATGTGGGTAGCGCCGGACGGCGTATTTGCCCAGCCCGAAGACTTCCTTGAGGGCCAGCGTCTCTCCCGGAGTCGACGGGTCGTTTAGTTCGTCGAAGCCGATCACGCTGCCCTGGGTCAAGTGACCTTTGATGGCCTGCAGGCAATCTCGCGTCGGCTGATAGAGATCCATGTCGAAGTATGCCAGGGCGATGATCGTCTGGGGATTCTGCTCCAGATAGCGAGCGAGGGTCACCACGGCATCCCCCTCCAGTATCTCGTGCTTGTTCAGATGAGCCTGCGGGCTCTCCTGCTCCTGGAGCTTCAATATCTGGGCCAGGTGGTTGGCATACCCTTCGCTGACGCCGTAGCCCCCGGGATTCATCTGGTCGCCGTCGGCAGCCGTCACGCTGATGAACCCTTCGAAGGTGTCGCAGGCGACCACCTTGCGCAGGCGGTTGAACGGCTCGTAGATCCCCCGCAACGCGCTGAACAGCGAGGCATTCTGTCCCCAACGGCAGCCGAATTCGATCACGATCCCCTGCACGTCAAGGATCTGGCGGTACAGGTGGTCGATGAACAGTATCCGCGACAACGTCTGGGGGGTCAGGTAGAGCCCCAGGTTGATCAACAGCTCGTCGTCTGGGATCGGGCTGGCGCGCAGCAGCTCGAGGAACTGCTGGCGACGTGGCCCCTGCTGCTGATCACCGAATGTCACGATCCCATGGCTGGCGGAGCGGTCCATCAGACGTCCCTCGCGCAGGCAAGATCAGCGTGGGACCAGGCCCTCCGGCAGGTATCGGCGATGGAGCTGGCGTCCAGGCCCAGGCGCTGCCGTAATTCTTTTCGCCCGGGACTGCCCAGCACCAGCCCATCGGGTGCTCCCAGGCGGAGCACTCGCGGCGACTCGGTGCGCGCGGCGGCCCAGGCGCTGACGGCGGCAGCCAGCCCGCCGCTGGGGAGGTGTTCTTCCACCACGATCATCGTGTGTACGCGCCGGGAGAGAGTCTCGAGGATGGCGGTGTCCAGCGGTTTGACCGTGTGCAACTGGTAGGCCAACGGGTGGATGTGGTCTGCTGCCAGCTGCTCCAGCGCCCCCAGAACCTCGATCGCCAGGTCGCCGGTCGAAAGCAGCGCCACGCGTTCTCCGTCGCATAGCTGGCGTGCGCGTCCCAGGATGGCAGGCTCGGGTGCCTCGTAGCAGGGCTCGCCGTAGCGTCCGACCCGGATGTAGGAGGGCCCCTCGAGCTGGATCAGCTGAGGCAGCAACTGGCGTGTTTCGCTCGGGTCGCCTGGCGCGACGACGGTCATCCCGGGTAACAGCGACATCAGCCCCAGATCCTCACCGGCGTGGTGGGTCACTCCGCTGTCGGCGTAGGTGTATCCGCCACCCGCCCCGACGACCACGACCGGCAGTTCGTGATAGGAGAGGCAGATTCGCAGCTGCTCGAACGGCCGCCCTGTGGCGAACGAGGCGATCGAGTAGATGATCGGGCGCCACCCCTCCAGGGCCAGGCCCGCAGCGCAGCAGACCAGCTGTGCCTCGGCGACCCCCACGTTGACATAGCGTCGCCCGAAGCGCTCCTTGAACGTGTCGAAGCACTGGAAGCCCAGGTCGCCGGTCAGAAAGATGACCCACGGGTCCTGCTCGGCGAGCTCGACGAGGGTCTCGGCGAAGGCGCGTCTCATCGCTCACCGATATGAATCGGCGTCGCCGCCAGTTCTTCGAGGGCACGCTTGTGATCGTCTGCGGAGGGCACCCGATAGTGCCAGAGTACCTGATCTTCCATCACGCTGACGCCGGCGCCGCCCACCGTGTTGGCGACGATCACCGACGGGCGCCCCGGCCGGAAGGGAAAGGCCTCCAGGGCCGAGAGGATCTGGGACATGCAGTGACCATCGATTGTCCGGGCGCCCCAGCCGAAGGCTTCGAATTTCTCTGCCAGGCAGGTGTGACCCATCAGCTCGTCGCTTCTCCCGACGGCCTGGATGCCGTTGTAGTCGACGATGGCCAGCAGGCGGTCGAGCCCCTGGGCTGCGGCGAACATTGCGGACTCCCAGACGCTGCCCTCGTTGCACTCGCCGTCGCTCATCAACACAATGGCCCGACCGCTGCCGGAGGCCAGCTGCTGTCCGTATAACATGCCGGTCGCGATACCCAGGCCGTGGCCCAGGCTGCCCGAGGAACACTCCACCACCGGCAGTGCGTGCTGGCACGGGTGGACCGACAGCGGGCTGTCTGGCTGGCCATAGCGCAACAGCCAATCCTGGGGGATGAAACCTCGATCGGCCAGAACCGCATACAGCGGGGTGCAGCCGTGACCCTTGCTCAGGATGAAGCGGTCCCGGTCCGGCCGACGGGGATCTTCGGGGTCCAGGCGTAGCCAGCCATGGAACAAGGCCACCGCCAGGTCTACCCAGCTCAGCGCAGATCCCAGATGACCGTGCTTGTTTTCGTAGGACATCTGTACGCAGGTGGCCCTGATCTGACGTGCCTTGCGCTCCAGCGGCTCGATCAGCGGGTTCGCGGGGGTGACCGGGGCCATGTCATCGGACTGCTGGGTCAGAGAATCCAGCATGGTGCCCAGGGCGTGTTCCAGCCCGATGCTCGGGACGAACCCCAGCTCGGCCAGGAGACTGCTGTCGAGAGACTTGTGCGGGGCGCCGTCGGGCCGGGTGGTGTCGAATCGCAGCCGGCCCTCGAAGCCGACCACTTGTTGAATCATGCTGGCCAACTCGGCGATCGAGAGAACCGTACCGCTGCCCAGGTTGATGGGCTCTGGATCATCGTACTGCTGCATCGCTAGCAGGCAGGCTTCCGCCAGGTCATCGACATGAATCAGTTCGCGACGCGGCTTGCCGGTTCCCCAGACCACCACCTCCTCGTCGCCCGAGGATCGTGCCTCGAGCATCTTCCGCAGCAACGCCGGCACCACATGCAGGTCGCGCAGCTCGTGGTCCTCGCCGGGCCCAAACGCATCGGCAGGGATTCCCGCGATGAAGCGGCAGCCGTGCTGTGCCCGATAGGCCTGACACAGCTTGATGCCGGCGATCCTGGATATCGCGTACGGTTCGCATGTCGGCTCGAGGGGACCGCCGAGCAGGGATCCGACCTGCATCGGCTGGGGGCAGTCTCGCGGATAGGTGCACGAGCTTGCCAGATACAGCAGCTTGTCCACCCCGTGGCGCTGGGCCGCATCGATCAGATGGCAGGCGGACAGCAAGTTGTCCTGCATCAACCCTGCCGGGCTGCGGATGTTGGCCGAGATGCCACCCGATCGGCCCGCGGCGCAGAAGACGTATTGCGGTTGCGTCCGATCGAAGAACTGCTCCACTGCTCGGGCGTCGGTCGGGTCTGGTTCCCCCTCACCCGGTCTTCCGACGATGTTGTTGAATCCGTGGATGGACAGCCGGCGCAAGATGGCGGAGCCGATCATCGTGCCGCCGCCGGCGACGAATATCCTGGCGTCCCTGTCCACCTAGCTGCCCTCCTCCGCTATCCGTGGGCTCAGCGCGCGCAGCTCGCGGAAGGCGGCCAGCGGCTGGCTCACACGGGCCTGTTCCTGGACCGAGTAGTCCTCCTCCGGGTCGAAGAAGATGATCTGACTTCCTTGTCTCTCGAAGCGGAAGGGAACATGAATCAAGCTGTCGAGCTGCTGCTTGACGTGCTGCTGCCGCCGGGGGGGGACGACCAGGATCATGAATCCGCCACCACCGGCACCGGTCAGCTTGCCGCCCAGGGCGCCAGCTCGAATGGCCTGCTGGTAGATTTCGTCTACGTGCGAATTACTGACCGTGGGGCTCAGGCTACGCTTGACCTGCCAGGCCTCGTGGAGCAGCTGGCCGAAGACGGAGATGTCCTGCTCGCTGGTCAGCACCGAGACCCCCTCGTGCACCAGATCGGTCAACGTCTCCATCTGTTGTTTGCGCTGTCCCAGATTTTTCGCATAGGTCTGGGCCACGTCCGACGCAGTCCGCTTGATCCCGGTGTAGAACAGCATCAGGTGTTTCTCAAGCTGGCTTAGCCGCTCCAGGCTGAAGCTCACGGGATGTACGGTGATCTCCCCGCCGGAGGAGAACACGATCCGATTGAATCCCCCGTGCGCGGCCAGCACCTGATCCTGAGAGCCGACCGTCTCTCCAATGCGCTGTTGTTCGATGTGAATGCTCTCCAGCGCCAACTGCTGCTTGCTGCAGACCTGGCCCTTGAGTGCATACAGGGCGTTGAGCAGTCCAACCGTGAACGAGGAGCTGGAGCCGATGCCACAGCGGGCGGGGAGGTCGCCATCGTGGTGGATCTCCATGCCGCGGTCGGCGTTCAGGTACCGCAGGACCTCCCGCACCACGGGATGCTTGATGTCAGCGACCTGCTGGCAGTTCTCGATCAGCGAATACACGATCCGGTAACGGTGCTCGAAGAACGGTGGCAGGTAACGGCAGGTCAGATAACAGTATTTGTTGATTGCCGTGGCGAGCACCGTGCCGCCGTGCTCTTGGTACCAAGCTGGATAGTCGGTGCCTCCCCCAAAGAAAGAGACACGGTAGGGTGTTCGGCTGATGATCAAGGATCTCTCGCTAACGCCACGTTTTCGTTGTTTGGCTACATTCTTGTGTAAAAGAATATCGGATACAACCATTCAGTCCTTGAATGGTATTTGGTGCCGGGCTAAAGGGCCAGATCGCAGCGTCCGATAGTTAGGATATGCTTGATGGGCGAAGGGCGGTCAACGAAGAATTACCCCGCAAGCTCGGTCAGAGGGGCTGGACGGTCCTTCTGCCACAGTCTGCGCGATGACCTCAAGCAGGTGGATCACGCGGTGATTCAGGGTGTGGGGCAGCATCTGCCGCTGTAGCCAGAGCTTTGCGGAAACGGCGCGAGCAGGGTGTGTCATGTCTTGTCGAAGCAGGTTCCGAGCCTTCAAGCATCCCCGGATAGATTTCACTCGAAACGGGTCCAGGGGGTACCGATCGATCGACCAGTCGATAGCCGTTGGACCCGATGCGGAGCATCTAGATGCAGATCCAGAAAGCGAGCGGCTCGCGCCATGGGGCCCAGGACATACGGGAGAGATGATGGCTGAAGAGGATGTGGCCAAGGGTGCTTGAGCTCCTCATCCCCCAAACTCTCGCCACTGCGCTGTCTCTGTCATGACAATCCGCTTGCTGGTCACCTACATCTGTGGGGCGCTCGAAGGTCCGCGGGAGATATTCAGCGCGCTGTCCCGACGTCCATCGATCGAGTTGACCGCGGTTTGCCCTTCCCGGATGGCCGTCGACCCGGTCTACGATGCCAGTGGGTTTGCATCTCTGGATCGGGAGCAGCAGCAGGAGGGATACCGGCTCGTCCCGGTGCCCTTGAAGGATCCGCTAGCCTACTGGCGCGGGTATCAAAATGTGCCCCTAGCCAGGGTGATCGACCAGGT
>PVBE012379924.1_pt1 | contig 12164 bp, 11 predicted proteins | sample 1631181 | NCBI WGS metagenome assembly PVBE01 (sample SAMN08397723, study PRJNA350692) | Marine metagenome, whole genome shotgun sequencing project. | isolation source: water | place: Pacific Ocean | collected 2012-04 | reverse complement strand
GTTGTTCAGCTCGGCCGGCAGGCCGCCCGTCGCGCCGACCTGCATGGTCCCGCGGCGCCAGTCGAAGCGGACGGGCCGCGACGCACGCCCGATGGCGCGCTCGGTCAGCGCCTCGAAGACGGTCCGGTGGCGCGACAGCGACTCGTCAGGCGCGTGGTCCACCGGCGGATCCGTCGCCTCTGCGGGCGGGACCTCGGGCGCCGGGACCTCGGAGGTCTCGGTCTGCGCCGCGACCGGGTTCGCCAACATGGCCGACAAGAGAACGGGCAGGAGGTCACGGATCATCGGGGAACCCCGAGTCGCCGCGCGTGGGGAACGCCGGCCGGTAGCACGTCGCCGCGTACGCCTGACGGAAGAGCGCGCTGACCTGGTAGACGCCTGCGGAGTCGAAGGTCGGGTGGTCGCAGAAGCGCCTGCATTGGGCCAGCCGCTCGGCGAGCGAGAACGACTCGTCGAGCCACAGGTCGCTCCCGAAGTCCTGCTGCGCGTCGACGGGAATCCCGATGGCGAGGCTCGCCGAGAACGCGGTCACGGCCACGGCGGCGACGGCCTCGTACTCGATGCGAAGCAGGTACGGAAAGTCCCACACGATGCCGAGCGGATAGGTCCGCAGCTCAGGCTCCGCCTCGGGGTCGAGCTCCCAGTCCTCGTACACCGGCGCAGGCAACTCGGGGTCCTCGAAGACGATCCCCGGATCCTTCCCGCCGCCGCTCTCGTGCAACTCGGGCAGGAGCTCGATCGGCAGGGCCGCGTCGCCGGTGGCCTCGGAGCGGAAGACGAACCCGCCGAACTCGTCGGTCTCGCAATAGGAGAAGGCGTCGTCTTCGTCGGCGGTGATCACCTCGCCGTTGAGGAAGCTCGCGACCGCCACCGGCGGTACTCGCGTGTGGTCGGAGCTCGCGGGAAGCTCCGGGACGCGGAAGGTGAGCGACTTCATCTCGCCCGCCTGGGCGTCGGTGTAGAGGTCGATGAAGTCGAGGTACGCCGAGCGCGCAGGGAAGATTGGCAGGGCGCCCAGGTCGAACGGGCCGAGGCTCAAGTTCAGGTTGTCGGCCAGGACGACGCACGCGAGGCTCGCCACGTTGCCGACGTCCCCCCCCTCGTCATCGAATTCGGGGAGCGCCGCCGGACACCAGAGCGCCGAGCCGCCCAGTACGGTGTCCGCGATCGTGTACGCGTAGCTGTCGAGCACGAAGGCGCCGGCGACCCGGGGTGTGGCGCGGTCCGTCTCGCCCGCCATCGTGGCCGCGAGCGCCTCCTCGATCGCCGCGGCGATCTCCGGCGTGTCGTGGTGCAGCGCGATCACGAGCACCATGTCGTTGCCGTCTGGGCGTACGCGCTCGATGTCGTCGCGGAACCGGGCGACGAGGGTGTCGACGAGCGCCTCGTGGGTCCAGTCGTCGATGCAGATGGGGTCGATGTCGCCGAGCTGCAGTCGCTGGCGCTGCATCGCGAGGTGGGCCGCGGAGATCCTGCGTTCACACACCGACAGCAGGTACTCGATCGGCGTCGCGTCGCGCACCGGGCTGCGCAGGACCGGGAACGCCGGGCGCACCTCCGGGTTCTTCCGCGCGACGGTGTTCGCGCCGAACGGGCCCGTCGCGTCGAGCACCGTCGAGCGCGCGCAGACCGCGGCCGCGTCCGCGACATCGTCTCGCAGATCAGCCGGGTCGAAGATGGCCCGCTCGTCGGTCTCGAGCGCCGTGTAGTCGAGGGCGGTGAACGCGTCGGGACACGGGGCGCCGTAGAGGTACGGGTTGTCTTCCGGATCGAGCTTGCCGGTCCCGTAGCGCTGGGCCTCGACCTTGAAGTAGCGCCGCAATCCGAGGCGCGAGGCCTCCTCGTTGCGGACCGTCGGGAAGCGGTGACGCGCGCGCCACTGGATCGCGCGGTTCTCCGCGTCGAAGACGCCGTAGACGAGCAGGCTGCGGTGGGTGTGCGGCGGGCCCGGGCCGACGATGTTGAGCACCGTGTCGGCGTAGAGGCTGAGCGTCCCCTCCCGGTGGTAGCGCAGCCGGAGCGACACCTCCCGCGGCTCGAGGGGGATGTGCAGGCTGGCGCTGCCGCAGCGCGTGTCGAAGCCGCACGTCGTGGCCACGTGGGTGTGCACCTGGGTCAGCTCCGAGAGCTCGGTCCAGTCCACCACGCCGTCGTCCGTCGTGTAGCGGATCTCCACCAGGCTCTCGTCGCCGAGGCCCTGCTCCGCCTCGAGCTCGTAGAAGACGAAGAGCGTCTCCTCCTCCGCGAACCACGCCGCATCGGAGAGGCTGAAGCCCGCGTTGATGTCGGAGATCGGCACCTTGCACCCCGTCACACCGAGACACGCGGCGAGAACGAGGGGCATATGGAAGGGCCGAGACATCGCGGATCAGGCCAGCAGCGCCCGGAACGAGAGGTCGCCGCGCAAGAGGCGCCGCTGGAGCCCGGCGGACAGCGCCGTTCGGCCCTCATTCACCAACGCGTAGTGCTCGGCCTCGGAGGCGGGCGACGCCGCACCTTGGAGCGCCGCGCGCAGCGACGTGGGCGCCCCGTCGAGGATGCGGTCGCGCGCCGCGTCCGACTGGACCCGGAGCCACGCGGCCAGGTGCTCGATGTCGACCTCGAGCAGCAGGTCGTTGCGCGTCTCGGTGTCGAGGTGCAGCAGCATCTCGGCGTAGAGCGTGCCGGTGACCCACGTCGGCAGACGGCCGTTGAGCCGGCTGGCGGCCGCGTGGACGTGGGCCGCACGCGTCTCGGCGTCGAGCCGCGGCATCAGGATCGAGAGCGCAGCCGTCGCGCCGAATTCGGTGCCGCGATCCGACACCTCGCGCGCGGGCGGCGCCTCCGGCAACGGCTCGTCCGCGCGCAGCGCCGCGAGCACGCCGAGCAGGTAGTCGGTCTCGGCCGGATCCATGCGGTTCGAGCGCAGCAGCTGTCCGACGGTCGCTGACAGATGGTCGGGATGCAGCAAGCGGACCGCCTCGTGCTGCATCGCCTCGGGCGCCAGCGCGAAGAGGAGCGCGCCGTAGCGGGGAAGCAGCGCCCCGAGCAGGTCGCCGAGGGCGGCCGCGCCGAAGTCGTCGTGCAGCCCGCGGATCAGCTCGGTGTCGGGATGGGCCGTCAGCAGCGAGGCGAGGGCGTAGCGGTTGAGCCGCTCGAAGAAGGCCTCGTCGCTGGGCAGCGAGGCGGGGTCCGTGCGCTTGAGCAGCGCGGCGACCTCGTACTTCGCCGAGGCCAGCGCACCGGTGGTCGGGAACGCCCTCGGGAGGTCGTCCGGGAACAGCATCACCGCCTTCGCCAGCAGCGTGCGCTCGCCGGACCGCAGCAGGTCGGTGACCAGGGCCTGTAGCGCCGGGTCGGTCTCGCCGCCCCGCGTTCGGGCCAGCCGTTTGCGCCAGACCTTCAGCTGCTCCGCCGCCCGCCCGGTCTCGGCGCCGGTGTCTCCCGCGCCCGGCGGCTCCGACTCGCCTCCGTCCGAACCAGCGCCGCCGAGCATCTGGGCCAGCAGCATCTGCTCCTCGGGCGACTGTCGGCCGAGGCGCCGCAGCGCCCAGATCACGACCAACGCCAGGATGGTCAGCATGATCAGGGCGATCATCCAGGAGAAGTGCGGCAGCAGGCTGACCCACAGCTCGCGCTTGGCGACCGGGGCCTCCCAGGTCTGCGGGTTGCCGGCCGTCGCGGCGCCGCCGTCTACCCCTGCATCGGCCTCGCCCCCCGCGTCGGGCTCCTCCTCCGGCTCCGGCTCGTCGTCGATCTCCGGCGACTCGCGAATGAACTCGGGGATGGGGAGCAGCTTCTCGTAGACGACGTCGACGCGCGTCCATCCCCGCGACAACTTCGACTTCAGACGAGTGGCGAGCGCGCGCGCGTCCCGGCCGCGCACGGACTTCTCGTGGGCGAAGGCGCACTCGGCGGTCGTCAGATACACCTGACCCGGATCGGCGCCCGCGGGCTTCGGATCCATGCGCAGGCCCGGGAGCGAGCCCACTGACGGGCGGTCGACGACCGTGTGGTCGACGTAGAGGCAGCCCTTCGAGTAGCAGCGCTCCGGCGCGCAATCCTGGGCGAGGGCGCGGCCGAAGTCGTGCTCGAGCAGCCGCACGCCGGCGACGACCTCGGGCGGGATCTGCCGCTCCGGGACCGTCTTCTTCTCCGCGCGCGCGGTGCTGGCGAGCAGGAGCAGCAGGGCTGCGAGGACCAGGTGATGTCGCATCAGTAGATCCTCACGACGACGCGGCGGTGGCGGGCCAGGCGCTCCTGGTCCGACAGGTCGCGCAGCGTCTTCTCCGGCAGCGGCTTGGTGTCGGCGTAGCCCTCGACGCGAATCCGCGCCGGCGCGATGCCGAGCCCCTCCAGGCGATGGCGGACGGCGTTGGCCCGCGACGTGGAGAGCTCCCAATTCGAGCGATAGCGGCCGCCGGGGGTGATCGGCTGGGTGTCGGTGTGTCCCTCGACGGCGAAGCGGTAGCGGGCTGCGTACGGCACGAGCGTCTCGAGCATGGAGTCCACCAACGTCTGCTGCTCCTCGCGGATGAGCGACGCTCCGACGTCGAAGACGAGGCCCGAGTTCAGCGCCAGCTCGAGGCCCTCGTCGGTCTGCTGAGTCGTCACCAGCGCCTCGAGCCCGTGCTCCTTCACCCGGCGGCGGATCTCCTCCTCGATCGAGGTCAGGCTGGCGGGCCCGGCGCTCCCGGAGAGGTGCTTGCTGATCTGCTGCATCTTCGTCTCGCTGATCGTCGCGGCCGAGAGCAGCATCACGAAGAAGATCAGCAGGTTGGTGATCAGGTCCGCGTAGGAGAGCAGCCAGCTCTCCTGGGTGTCGGGCGGGTGGCGTTCCACCGGTCAGGCTCCGAGCCCGGCGCGGTCGGAAGGTGCGTGCCCAACCAGCTCGATCACGCTCTGCTGACAGCGCGAGAGCGCCCCGAGGCGTTCGTCCACCAGGCCCCGGAGGTAATGCCCCACGGGCCCCGCGATCCCCGCGCCGAAGGCGATGCCGTACAGCGTCGACACCAGCGCCAGCGACATCGCCGCGCCGATGTTGAGGTTGTCGTCCCCCATGTTGCGGAACAGCATCACGATGCCGGTGACCGTGCCGACGAGGCCGAATGACGGACCGAGCCGCGCGAGCAGCTCCCAGTTGGTCGTCGCGGGTTGCCAGCGCCGCAGCTCCGCGTGATGCAGCTCGAGGTAAACGGTGTCCACGGCCGCCTTCGGAGACCGCGACAGCACGAGTTCGAGCATCCGCCGGATTGGGAGCAGGGCGCTGCCCTCAGCCAGCTCCACGGCCTGCGCCCGCTTGCCTTCGCGCCACAGCTCGGTGAACCGGGCGCGCTGTTCCTCCAGGCGCCGGGTCCCCGATTGGAGCGGCCCGGGGAACGGCAGCAGCTCACCGATGCACAGCAGCGTGCGCCAGACGGTGCGCACGCTCGAGCTGGTCAGGATGGCGGCCGTGCAGCCACCGACGACGATCACCAGCGCGTGCAGGTCGAAGGCCGAGACCTTCGTCATCTCGCGCTCTGTGAAGCCGAAGCCCACGACCGCGACCAACATTGCGAGCCCTACAATCTGCATCTATCGATCGCCCTTCCGGAGGGTCTCGAGCATCTGTCTCACCTGCGGGTCGCTCTCCATCTCCTCCACCGCCTCGTAGACCTCGATGGCCTTCTCGCGCTCGCCCATCAGCACGAGGATCGAGCCCTTCGCGCGCATGAACTGGGGGTGCGACGGGTAGCGGGCGAGAGCCATCTCGCACCACTCCAGACCGAGCTGGTAATTGCCCTCGCGGATGGCGGTCTCCATCAGCGTGCGCGAGCGCGTGAGGCTCACGTCCGGCGCGTCCGGGTTCACGCGCATCCCGCGCGCCGAGTACGCTTCGACCAGCGACTTGTCGGCGATGGTCGGCTTCGGCGGCACCAGGCGGGTGGCCGGGATCGTCTTCACCTGGTCCGACGTCTGGCTGTGCTCGAGCACGATGCGCTGACCGCTGGCGAGCATCGGAATCTGCACCTCGGTGAGCATCTGCCCGTCGTTCCAGGTGACCTTCATCACGGTGGTCGAGCCGAAGCCGAAGGGACGCAGCAGCGTGCCCTCCTCCATCAGCGCCGGGTTCTTCTCTGGCGCCGGCTCGATCAGGTAGTGCGTGTAATTGCGGGCCGAGCACGCGCCCAGAACGAGGCCGGAGAGCAGGAGCAGCAATCTCATGGAGGACACCGTCATGGGAGCAGCGGGATGAAGCTGGTGTTCAACAGGGACAGGCCGATGCCGAAGCGCCCGTTGGTGGACGCGGAGAGCAGGCCGGCGAAGTTCGAGCTGCCGAACGGGATGCGAACGAGGAGGGCACCAGTGAAGGTCGGATCGATGAGGTCCGCGTCCTCGCCGGTCTGGGCCTCGGCGACGACGGTCGGGATGCTCAGGATGCCCTGGACGCCGATGCAGATGTCCCAGAACTCGGTGACCCGCCCGTAGGAGGCGCCGACGCCGAACACCGGGTCGAAGAACGAGAGCACGACGCCGGACAGGTTGGCGTTCGTCTCACCCCATTGGTCGTCCCACTCGAAGGAGACGTGCTGCCCGGGGTAGAGGGCGAGGTCGAAGATCGCGTGGGTGAGGCTCTCGCCGCGGGTCCGGCGCTCGAGCTCGGCGCTGAGGCGGAAGGAGCGGGCCGACCCCTGGTACTCGAAGAGCTCGGGGTCGACGTTCTGGGCGAAGACCACGCGCCCCGAGCTGATGTCGACGACGCGAACGGCCACTCCGCTGGCGGTCTCGTCGAGCCAGATCGCGGTCCGGGCGCGCGTGCTGTCGCCGCGGAAGCGCTCGTCGAGGCGCGCCACCTCCTCGAGGCTCACCGGGCCGCTGGTCTGCTCGAGGCGCCCGTCCTCCACCGTGGTGCGCACGCGCATGCAGGCCTCGCAGGCGCGCACGCCGCTGTTGCCGAAGCGCCGGGTGAGCATGGCCAGGGCCCGCGCGGGATAGGACCCCTGCGACTCCTGGAATATCGGGGCCGCGCTCACGAGCAGCGTGGGCACGACCTCGACCGGGTCGAGCAGCCCGTCCTCCTGCCGCATCTCGAGGATCTCCTCCAGGCGGTCGAGGGCGTCGCGGGTGGTCAGCCGCTCGGCGTGCGCCACGCCCGAGAGCACCACCACGACGGCCAGCCAGCGCGGGAGGAGGTCTAAAAGCAAAAGCTGACCTCGGCGCCGAAGCTGTGGAACTCGATGATCCCACTGTCCCAGAACACGCCGATGCGGTCCGAGTCGTTGTAGGCCGGCATGTTCTCGAGAAACATCGAGGCGCCGACGCGGTTGGCCACCCGGAGCTCGAGCCCCATGTGCAACGCCCCGAAGGTGGCGCGTGTGTCGCCGGCGCCCTCGGTGTCCAACAGGATCTGGTCGAAGTTGTCGGTCCGGAACGGCGCGATCGCCGCTCCGCTGAGCGTCATCACGGCGCCGCCGAGGAAGAGGTAGATGTCGGGCCGCGTGAGCGAGTGCTCCGAGCCGCTGATGAGTCGGCTGAAGCGCGACTGGATCATGAAGCCGCGGTAGGCGTCGGGCAGCCACGCGTACCCGAGCAGCATGCTCGTGGTCCACGAGCGCGCCTGGGTCAGCGCCATCTCGAAGCCCGTCTGCATCCACACTATCGGCGGCGGCGACACGCTCGACTCCGCGCCCACCTCGTAGCTGCGCACGCCGAAGCGGATGGGGACCGTGAACGGGCCCCGGTCACGCAGCGCGTCCAGGTACTCGGTACGCGCTGCATCCGCCGACTTCAACGCTGTCGACTGGCGCAGCAGGGACGGGGTGCCGACCGCCGCGGACAGCGTGCGGCTCCAGACGATGGGCAGGTCGGGGGTCAGCTTCGTGATGCGGGCGCGCAGGACGAGCCACGCGCCCTCGGCAGCGAAGTCGATGTACAGGCCGTGGCGGCCGCTCTTCCCGCCGATGCGCGCCAACGCCTCGGGGTTGTCGAGCCCGCGCGAGACGACCGTGCCCTTGGGGCCCGAGTGGACCACCACCGCAGTGCAGGTCGGGCAATGCGACAAGGTGACGCGAGTGCTCGGGTTGTTGAGAAGCAGGCTCGCCAGGTGGTTTTCGAGCAGCCCTTCGAGCCCCGTACCGAGGCCGACCGGGACCGTGACGCCAGCGAGGAAGACGGGGGTCGGCTCGCCGAAGGGCGGCACCTTCGTCCACTGGTAGACCAGCTCGTCGAGCAGGTTGTACGTGGTCAGCTGCACCTGGTTTGCGACCTTGGTCCGCAGCTTGTCGAGCTCGGCGCGCTGACCCTCTTCCGCGTCGGCGGCGGCGGCCGGTCCACAGAGCGCAACTAGAGCACCAATCAGAAAAGCTCCCGTCGCCCGAGGCGAGCCACGCAGGCAGGTGCGGCGTTGCTCGTCGTCGACGTGCCTCGGCACGCCTCCTCCTCGCGCCTTGCCCCTGCCAGCGTGCCCCGACTCGTGCTCGGTCCGCTTTTCTGATTGGTGCTCGAGGCAGAGCAGCGCGGCGCCCCTCATCGCAGCCACCGCCATTGGCCGTCGGTGCACACGCCCGCGTGCAACACCGTCTCCCGGGTATCGCGCAGGACGACGGCGAGCAGCGCGTCCCCCGGCTTGAGCGAGCCCGCGGCGGCGTACCGCGTACAGGCGAGCGGGTAGGCCTTCTTCGGCGGGAGCGCGCCGATCACCTCGACGTCGCCGGCCGCCAGGGTCGGCGCGCGGTCAGTCACGCTAAGGTCGCGATCCATCAGGGCGTTCTTGACCGCGAAGCCGAGCTTGTAGGCCACCCGGGTGTCCGGATGGAACGTCTCGACCAGCCAGGTGCGTCCCTGCTGCTCGGCGTCGAGGTCACCGACGAGCGCCGCCAGCCCACGCGCGGTCGTGCCCAGATCCTCGAGGATGGCGTCGTCGCGTCCGCGGCGCGTCCCCTGAGGCATCAGCCGCTCGCGGCAGACCACCGCGTCTCGCTCCAGAAAGTCGCCGCGCGCGCTGGACTCGGCGATCCGGCCCGGCGCGATCTGTCGGGCCCGCTCCACCGTGGTCGTCTCGCAGACGAGGTCGCGCAGCTCGCTCTGGGAGGCGACCCACCCGTGCAGCGGGTCGTTGGCGCGCTCGATGATGTCGGGCGCGTGGAACAGCAGCATGAAGATGAAGAACTCCACGCCGGCCCCTATTTCGCAGCCGCGGCGGGCCGCACTTCGTCGAGCACCGTCCGCCGCATGCGAGCGTTGAAGGCGAGCTGGCTGAGCTGCCCGTAGTAGTCCTTCGAGAAGTGGAGGTTGGCGCCACGGGAGAAGCCGAGGCGGCGGATGAAGCGACCGGTCAGCGTCTCCTGGACGAGCAGGAAGCCGCTCGCGTCACGGATGACAATGTCCTGGGCGAAGATGTAGTCGGTGGTGATCTTCCACCAGAGGATGTTGACCACGTCTTTGTGGAGCAGGCGCGAGCTCAGCCGGACGCTGAGCTTCGTGGTGACCGGCCCTTCGTCCGGCGCGGCCTCCTCGGCCACCTCGTCCTCGAGCTCGGGGATGCGACCGGGAGTGATGCGGGTCTCGACCCGGGCGCCCTGGTTCTCGAAGAGCTGGGTGAGCTTGCGGCACATGTCCTCGGCTTCCGCCTCGGTGACGACGTGCTTTGCGGGCAGGCATTGGATGTCGAACGCGACGCCTGGGAAGTTGGCGACGGCCGTGTCGATGGCGACCGGGCGGTGCAGGCCGGACATCGGCTGGTAGACCGACATGCAGCCGCACGCCAGCAGGCCGGTCACGACGAGGCTCGAGAAGGAACGCACGCGCGAGAAGATTGCAACGGGCGCGCCACGGCGCGCGCAGCCGAGACGGCCACTCCGGCGACCTTGGGGGGTGCTGATTTTTCAGCGGTGCGGGTTTTTCAGCGGTGGGTTCCGAGCGATCCGAGCGCCTCGGCTACTTATCCGGCAGACAAGCCAGGGGCCGCGCCGGTCCCGGCTCCAGCCCTTCGGAGACCCAGCCGCGCACCTGCGCATCGCGACCGCGGACCCAGTCGCGCAGCTCATGCTACGGGATCACCAACGCTGCTCGAGTCCGATCGAGACGATGTAGTTGGTGTAGTCGGCCGCGTCTTCGGTCGACTGGTTGCGCCGTGTGAGCAGGCGCAGGCGCGCGCTCATCCCTGAATCCGTCAGCGCGGCGCGGGCCCAGCCGGACGCCAGCCAGCGCAAGTCGCGGCGCTCCGGCCCGTCCGTGAACTCGAGCCGCACGACCTCGCCGTACGCGCCGAAGGTGAAGGTCTCGTTGGCTCGCCAGGTCGCCAGCGCGGTGCCCCGTAGCTTCTCGTAATTGAACTCCGCGACCGGGTCGAGCGCGTCGTCGAGCACCGCGCGCACGCCCACCTGCCGCACCTCGGTCTTCGCGTCGTCCCGCTGGTATTGGCCGGTCAGCAGCAGTGAGATGCCGCCGCCGGGGATCCAGTCGATGCCCAGCTCCCCGAGGGCGTGCCGTCCGTCTTGGGGCGCCTCGTCCGAGTCCAACTCGAAGACGTTGTGGTACCGGAAGAAGCTGCCGCGGACCCACGTCGCGAGCCGGTCCGACACCTGGGCGCGCACCTCCAGGAACGGCCCGCTGCCGGAGTAGCTCAACTTGTCGCCGGCGAAGTAGGTGGTCTCGTAGTCCTCGATCCCTAGACGCAGCTGCCAATCGTCGTGGAAGTGCCAGCGCCACGCGGTCCCGGTGTAGGTCCGGCAGACGCCGGCTGCGTCGCCCGCTGGCTCGGCGAGACAGTCGCTCTGCCCCGACAGGCTGATCACGTGACGTGGGGCCAGACGCCAACCGACGTACACGTCTGGCGACCAGTAGATCCGGCCGCGCTCCGTGTTGCGGGCCGGCAGGTCGCCGCGCAGGCGGAGCGCCAGGTCGGTGTCCCACGACGGGTCCTCGAAGACCGCCCGCCCCGCGAGGCCGAGCTCGCTCACGAAGTCGATCGGCGGGTCCGTCGCGTCCGCCTCGGGGGACGACAGCTCGAGGTTGTCATCGACCTTTTCGTCGAAGTGCACCGCGCCGTCGAAGCGCCACTCGCCCGCGTGCGCCAGGCAGGCGCAGACACAGAGCCACCAGACGACCCTCACGGCGTCTCTCCTTCCTCGGCGCGCAGGCCCGCCGCCTGCGTCAGGTACGCAGAATGGCGCTCGGCGAGTCGGGCGATCTCCTGGTCCAATCCCGCCAGGCTCTCAGTGCAGGCGCCCGCCGAGAGCTCCAATCCACGGCGACGGTCGCGCAGGTCGTGCATGCGCTGGCGGAGCTGAAGATCACGACCGCCACGCAGCTCCGACAGCTCCCGTGCCGCTCGAAGCTGTTGCCGGGCGCCGTCGAGCCGCGCGCGCACCGCCTCGCAACGTGGAGTGATACGGCCCAGCTCCCGCACCAGGTCGTCCTTCCGGTCGGCGATGATCTCGGCCTTCTCGAGCACCTCGTCGGGGCCGTCGAGCGGCGCCGGCGCGATGGCCGGGCCGATGTCCTCCCACGCGCGCCAGGCGAGCACGTCGCCTGGCGCTTGCGGCTGCGCCAACGCGCTCGCCGCCAGCACGGCGTAGAGCGCCGTCCTCACTGGGCGGGCACCGCTGTCAATCCTCGATGCCCAGCTTCTCGAGCTTGTAGCGCAGCCGGTTGCGGTCGATGCCCAGCAGGCGCGCGGCCTTGGCCTTGACGCGCCCGGACTGCTCGTACGCCTGCAGCACCAGCTTCCGCTCGAAGTCGGCCAGCGCGACGTCGAAGTCGACCCCTTCGGGCGGGATGATGGTCGCCGCGCGCCCTGGTCCGCGCAGGGCGTCCGGGAGGTGCTCGAGGCGGATGGCCTCGCAGCCGGCGAGCACCGCCGCGCGCTCGATGACGTTGCGCAGCTCGCGGATGTTGCCGGGCCAGTGCCACGCCTTGAGCGCGCCCAACGCGGACGCATCTGGCGCCCCGATGGTGCGACCCAATCGGCGCGACTCCCGCTCGACGAAGGCCTCGACCAGCAGCGGGATGTCCTGCGCGCGCTCGCGCAGCGGGGGCAGCTCGATGGTGAAGACGCACAGCCGGTAGTAGAGATCCTCGCGGAAGCCGCCCTCGCGAATGGCGTGCGAGAGGTCGCGATGCGTCGCCGCCACCACGCGGATGTCGGTCTCGATCTCGCGGGTGCCGCCCACCCGTTCGAAGCGGTGCTCCTGCAGCACGCGCAG
>PVBE012122426.1_pt1 | contig 12164 bp, 6 predicted proteins | sample 1631181 | NCBI WGS metagenome assembly PVBE01 (sample SAMN08397723, study PRJNA350692) | Marine metagenome, whole genome shotgun sequencing project. | isolation source: water | place: Pacific Ocean | collected 2012-04 | reverse complement strand
TGTTAGTGCTGTTGGTTACTCTGGTCCTCAACCTCCAACAGGTGAGAACCATATTTACAGATTGAGTGTTACAGCACATCTAACTGGATCTAGTACTGGGACTCTTACTCAAGGTATTGAGTTTAACTTTGACACAGCAAATACTTTAACCGCTGGTGGTGGAACCACTGCTGCTGCCGATAACCTTACTTTCACCTACACTACTACTGGTGTTGGAGTCACAGATGCTACATTTACTATTACTCTTGGTACTGATATTACTTCTGTCAATACTACAGGTGATGGTGTATATACAAGTATACCAACATTAACATTTACCAATGACACCAATGATACTACTGGATCTGGAGCAGCTGCAACTGCTACTCTTACTAATCTAACTCTTACCCAGTTCAATAGTAATGTTGATTTGATTACTGTTGCTGCATTTGCATCTACCACAACAACAGGTGAGTACAATGAGGTTGATACTGCTGGTACTGGTGATTGGGGTGGAACGCAGTTCCAAGCAACACCTGCTGGACAGAATGCTGCTACATTCCCTGTATTAACAGGTAATAAGTACTACTTACCAATTAAGAAGACTCCTTATGATGCTAGTGGTTCTCAGTACTATAATGAGAATGATATTCTACTTATTGATACTGTTGAGCAATCTAGTAGACATGCTGAATTTGTTAAGATTACACGTCTTCCACAGATTAATAGCACACCATACTATCTTGAAGTTGAGAGATTACCATTTGGAACTCTATCTACAACAAGAACAGACCATCCTGACAACACTGCCATCTATAAGTGTACTTTACAATACAATGCTACTTGGATTACATCAAATATTGATGATACTGGAACAGAAGATGATGTCTTACTTGCTCAGTTTGGTGGTAGTTTAATAGGCCGTTCAAATCGTAATACTTCTGGAGATCCTGGTTATGTAAGTACTAATGCTCCAGGTGATTATGTAATCATCACACGTACTACATCTGGTAATGACGGTGAGATAATTGAACTTAAGACTACACTTACACAGGTTCCTAAGAAGTTAGCAGTTAAGAATGGTTGTGATAGTGGTTTAGAGAAGACAGTATTTGAAGTTGATTCTGTAACAGGCAATGTTACTATTGAAGGAGACTCTTTCTTTACTGGTGGATTATCCTTAAATGGTACATGCACAACACCATATGTTAATGCAATTACTAATAAGAAATTAACTATAACAAATGGTGGTGGTGTTGAGACGTTTGTAGTTGACACTTGTACAGGTGACACACAGATTGGTAACCAACATGGTACAGTCTTTATGGTTGCTGAAGCATTTGGTAGTTCTCCTGCTGCATATACTAAATTTAGTGATCTTGTATACACATACAAGCATGATCCACAGTCTATTCAGTCGGATGGACCTAAGACAACCATTTCTTCTAATGTAGGTATATCTGATAGCAACATTAAGGTTGCATCAAATTATCTTAAGTTTGTTACTGGAGATCTTATTGCTATCTATAGTGGAACATCTGCAATTGAGATAGCACAGATTACTTCTGTTTCAACTCTATCTGGTACTGATCAGTTATTGAATTTTGCTACTAATAGCACTTATCCTAACGGTGGTCGTGGATCTGTTTCTACTTCTAAGGTAGAAGGTACAGTTGCACAAGCATGGAACATTGGTGCTGATGTTGTTAAGATCAACAAGTATGCACTAACTACTACATTACTACATGATATTCCTGCTACACGTGCAGATAGAGCAACTGCACTCAAGGCAAGAACACCTAACACATTTGATCAGAGACTTGAGATTGGACTTAAGAATGCTGATCTAATTCAACCAAAACTTGATTATGTACAGTATGTAAGAATTGGAGAAGAGTGGTTTATACCTGATAGTGTTCATGGTGGCGGTAGTTACAGTGGTACTGCTGGACTTGACGCTGATTATGCTGTTAAGATGCCTAAGAGTATCAGAAATCCAAATACTGTTGGCACAGCATTGATAGATCTATATGGTGGTGGTAAGATTTCCAATCATGGTGATGTGGAGATTACTAGTGGTAACCTTAGAATCTATGGTTCTGATGGAATTACTCCTGTATTCTCAGTTGCAAACGATGATGGTCACCTTGGTGATGGTTCAGTTGAAGATAAAGTCTTTAAGACTACTGGTATGCAACTTTATGGACCTGGAACTGTCCACGGTAACCTTGAAATTAAGTCTAAAGATTGTCAGGCATTTGGTGATTGTATTGGTGATACAACCTTTAAGGTTACTGCACTCACTGGTGACACTGAAATTGGTCAGAAGTTCTATCAGAAAGGAAAAATTTCTGCGACTGGAATTGCTTCTGAACATGTCTTCCATATTGATAACCTTGGTGCTTCTGGAGCAGCAAATCCAAAAGACTTCAAGATTTATCAGAACAATGCTATTGATTCATTCGGTATTGAGAAATACTGGACAGGAAATGGTGGTAGAAGACATACATACGTTGCATATGATCCTACCACAGGTGTTGGACAGCAAGTTGCTAACCCACTACAAGTTAATAACAACTATCTAATTAATGCATCTTCTGGTGCTAACATGGTACTTTACTTACCTGATGACGCACAGACTGGTGATATGATTAGATTTACTGAACTTAGTGGTAACCTAACATTCAATACAAGTTTGATTCTTAGAGCACTTAAGATTTCTAATGTTGCTACGGCAGTTCAAGGTGATACAAGTGGTACTATGGTTGGAGCAGGATCTAATATAACAAATACAACTGCATGGGATTCTGGAGAATTGATTATTCAGACACGCAATGCATCATTTGGTCTAGTATTTGCTGGATCAGTTGACATTGAGGGATCTGCAAACGCACAAACAATACCACCTTCGTTAAGAGGATGGTGGCTAATGGAGTTATAAATGGCAGTATATTACGATTCTATTAAAAGCATGAAGACCGCCAAGATAGGTACAATCCTACCTTGGGGTGGTGATGGAGGTAATGGATTTCTCGCTTCTAATATTCCTAAAGGATGGATTGTATGCAATGGTTCTACTATAGCAGCATCAAATTATCCTTTACTAGCATCTATGTTAGGTGATACTTATGGTGGTGATATGACTAAACCAGCTGGTGGTCATTATACATTTCCTTATGTTGATCCTACTGATGGATCTAATAATGCTACATTTAGATTACCCAATCTATCAAATAGTTTACCTCTTGATTTAGAACCAGTTCATCTAGATCAAACTAAGTATCATCAGGGTCAAACAGATCCTAAGAATGTTGTTATTGATGCCAATGGAACTAAATTGGGTGCTTTGGTTGTAGGTTATGGTGAGACATATGATATCAAGACATCATGGTCTGCTAATGCTGATATAGATTTCACATTAAATCTTTCTGGCAATTTATATTTTAAGTTTACTGGTTTTGTTCTTACTGCACCAGATTTCTTGGAGTCGGTATATACATTGAATCGTAAGTTAGGTATTAATCATACACCATCACACAGTCATACTGATAGGATACCATCTGTTCAATCAAACCAAAAGGGACCGATGGTATTTCAAACTGATGGTGGTGTTGAGATGACAGGAACAATCAGTTTCACTAACAACTGTAGTGGTACTCATGGTCCATTTAACTGTTCATTTAAAGATACTGAACCTCATACTTGGCGGGATGGATCTGTAACATTATCATATTATGGTGATCCTACGTATGAATATACACTTCCCAGAACTAGTTTTCATTTTGAGTTTGCCACTGATGGTGTAAATGCTGGTAAAAATTATTGGGATACAGTTCCTGCTGGTGCTAATAACTGGAGAGGAACTGACAGGGGTGCTGGACCTAAGACAACATCATATAAGCAAACTATTCCACCACAAGGAAATACTGCTCAAATAGTTGATATAGATCCTGAATCTACTCATGCTCAACCTGCAATGAAAGGTATGTTCCCCAGGCCTATGGAAGATAGGAATAGGGCAAACTTCTATGGTTATACTCCTCTTGGTGGTACTACACCTAGTAGAGCCGATGGATTGATAGATTCTCCTGAACAAAGGGTAGCAAAAGTTGTTCCCAATTGTCCAATAACTGAAGGATCAAACATTGTTATTTTACCTGATACTACTGATATTAGTCAACAGTATGGTACTGGTGCTGATACATGGAAGCAATGGGATTTGATTCGTCCATTGATGTATGTTACAGCTGCTTCTACTGATGAGAAGTATAAGTATATACCTGAAGGAACATATGTTCAATCAATAGAATGGGTAAAGGATGCTAACAACACAGCAGCATCTGGTAATTATAAAGTGGTATTGACTCAAAATCTTGGTACTGGTGATGTAGAAACTGCTGCTGGATGGGGAACTGCTACACACGATCTTAAATTTAGAGATGGTACTTATCCTACTACTTTGAATACTCAATCAACAGCGAAGGATCCGTTAGAAACATCGTTCCAGTCTCATAATCATGGTAGTTTTGAAATAGCACAGACTCTAGGAACTATGGTTGGACCACCATCACATACAGCACCTGATGCTGATGGTTCTGCTTTAACAGCACAGAGTATTGAAAATGCATTAAATATAGCATGTGATACTACACAACCTTCGTTAACAATGACGTTTATTATCAAGGCATACTAATGGCAGTATTCTATAATAAAGAGAGATCAAAATATGGTCATCTAACAGGACAGGTTATCTCTTGGCCAGTACCTTATCAAGGAACTCCTGATGAAGCAGTTAATAAAAAAGCATTACCAGCAGGGTATTTGAAATGTGATGGTGCAAAATATTTCGTAAAAGATTATCCAAGACTTGCTGAGGTGTGTGGTGCAGGTGCTAACTGTAAGTTTATTAGAAAGAATATAGATGGTAGTGGCTTTGATAGTTTAAATGATAATCAATTTATGGTTCCTGATCTAGGTTCTAAGTATCCTGAACCTACAACAGGTGCTAATGCTGGTGTCTATAATAATGTAAGAAAGGTTGATGATACAACAGGTACTGAGAAGAGTAGATCTGGTATTGGTATAGATGCAGAAGCAGCAATTGGTAATACCAATGTAAGGGTTTCATATAGTGGAAGTATTAATGTCCCTAGTCAAGAAGTTGATATTAGGGGAAAACCTGGATGGACATATGCAGGTACTAGTCATTATACAGAAGCAGAGGGACCAGAAGAGAATCAAATACACCCACACTTACACTTCAGTGACTCTGTGAGATCAAGGTTGAGAGCACAACCATCTACATTAGAAACAGATAATGATCATCCAAAACCAAGAGGACAAACTGGATTAAAGAATGCTTCAACAATTCCTATTCAACCATGGCTAGATGCAACAAGATCTCAGAATAGTTCTTCAAATCCTCCTGGTAGTGGACAATTACCATGTAAACTATTAGATGCATGGAACCCAAACTCAGGTACAAGTTATACTGGTACTCCTTTATGGGGTAGTGGAATGGGAACCCAGACAATTTATTGGGGTGGTTGTATTGCACGTGATTCTACAGGACCATATCGTATTGGATCTGGTTCTGGATTTGAATTTGGTTGTATTAATAATGATCCATACACTCTTGACAGAACGACTATAGCAGGATCTCCTGATAGTAGTAATACTACAATGTTCCATAGTAGACAGTGGTTTCTTGTTACTTGTAATAATATTGGTCCAGGAACTGCTTCTCAAGATTCTACATTAAATGTACCAGCAACATATGTTACTGGTGCTGTTGGAATGCCACTAGATTGGCAGGGTAATGCTCTAGCTGATGTTATTCCTCTTCAAACAAATGAGGGCGCAGTTGATTCAACTTGTGTTCCTGATGTAGAGAATGAAGCAACTGATACTACTGATATATCAGTAGCATCTGGAACCATTCCTACCCTACATACTCATAGGGTTAGGTTGGATAAAGGAACTCATAATTATAAAGTGAAGACTGGTGCTATATCAATAGATCCAGAGAATTTAGAGACAACATTTGATATTGGTGTAGATCAATCTATATCAATTGATTCAGCAACTCAACCTTTTATTGTAATGGAGTATTTAATTAAGATATAATCATGGTACAAAGTTATAGGAATACTAGAAAGGGATATTATACTGATTGTTATCAGGATACTACACCAATTGGGACTGTCGTACCAAATTTAAAGACTGGTGCCAATACGTATGATCATGAGTTTATTAATAAATCAACTAATCTTCATAAGTTAGAAGATTTTGCTGGTAATGCATATCAGAATGGGGATGATCCTGCATATACTCATGATGGATATTTGTACTGTGATGGTACGGAGTATAATATTAAAGACTATCCAACATTATATGAGATACTTGGTGTTCGTTATGGAGGAAGAGCAAGTAGTGGTATTGATGTAGTTACTGCTGGAACTGGATATACAACATCGTCTGCTGTAACCATATCAGCTCCCCCTACTGGTGGAACACAAGCAACTGCAAGTGTTAAAACAGTTAATGGTAGTGGTGGTATTTTAACAATTGATGTTCTAAATCCAGGTGCAGGATATGTAACAGCACCTACAGTAACAGTAGCTGGTGGAAGCAATGCCGCATTTTCTGTTAGATTAAGTGTTTCTGGTGGAGTAATACAGAATATTACTACTGCTAATGTAATGCAGTTTTATGGTGATCCATACTTAGGTACATTTAATGTTCCTGATACTGTCACTAAAAAGATTGTTGGTAATGGTCCTGTATTCGGACAGAACTCACCTACAATTGGTAATGCTTCAATGGATGTTGGTGTTACTGGTGGAGCATGGTATTTAGATCAAAACATTCAAGATAATTACTTCTCATTAGGTAGGATAACAACTACAGGATATGATAAGGTAGTTGAAACAATTGGTTGTACTATTATTGGTTCTCAAACAATTACTACAACTATGGAGAAGAAGAAGTTACCATCTGTCTTCCAGCATAGTCACACAGTATTTCATAGTATTCCTGGACAGTCATCATGGCCTGCACAGGGTAGTGGTGATAGATATCTTCAAGGTTATCGTAGTACTACTGGTAGAGTTTCTAGGTGGTATCCATCTACAGGTGTTGTATTGCAACATAGTCATGCTTTATTGAGAGCACCACTTACTAATAACACCATTGCTACTTATGATTTCATGGATTATAAGGGTGGTGATGAAAGTGTTGGTGCAGTTAAGAATATACCTGATGCATCAAAATCAACTGGTACTACATATGAACCTCATCCAGGATATACTACTGAAGTAGCATATGATGATCAGTATTATCTTGCATCTGGTGCTTCTAATGCAGGATCATATGAATTTCAAACAACAATACCAAACCCAACACCATTAAAGTTTAGTGCTACATCTGAAATTGGTGGAAGAGAAGTAACTATTGGTGGTGTTCCAGTATATAATTATGATCAAGAATGGGAATATACAAATCCTGGTTCATATAGTATTAATACTTCTAGTGTTACAGGATCTCCTGATCTATTAATTTATACTCTTATTGGTGGAGGAGGATCAGGTGCAGCAGGAACTGTTGCTGGTAATGATGGTAGTACTTCTACTATAACAGCAGGAGGAACATTAGTTCTTGTTGCTGGTGGAGGTAAGAAAGGAAATGCTTCTGCTAGTGTCACTGGTGGTACTGGTGGTGTTGGAGGAACTGCAACAGAAACTGGTTCTTTAACTCCAAGTCAAGCAATACCAGGAAATGCTGGCTATCAGGGAGCAAATGGTGAATATTCAGAACAGTCTAATCCAAGTAATCCAGGTGGAGGTGGAGCTGGTGGTGTGTCAGTAGATCCTAGCATTAGTGGTAATCCAGGAGCAGGATCTGCTGGTGATAGAATACTATTAGGTGGATTGGCTGGTAGTTATGATCAAACTAGAACTTCTAATGGATCATTTAGTGGTTTACCTACAAGTGGTGGATTAACACTTGTTAAATTCACACTCAAAGGTGGAAAAGGTGGTAATGGAGTTAGTAGAGGATCATCCACAGCAAATAATAATAAGGGTGGATATGGTGGTCAAGTAGTACTTGAACTTCAAGCGTCTGAACTAGGGGGTTTCCTTAGTGCTCCTAGTCCAGGATGGAATGTTATTATTGGTTATGGTGGATCTGGTAGAAATGGTGGAACTAATTCTCTCAATTCTAATGGTGGATATGGTGGAGAAGGGCATGGCGGTAAACATGGTGGTGGTGGTGGTGCTGTCACCGTTTTAAGAAGAGGCACACAAAATGTTGCTGGTGCTGGAGGCGGCGGTGGTGGTGGTGCTGATGGAGGAGAAGGTAATAATGATAATAACAGTCCAGGACAAGCTGGTGGTGCATATCCTGGTGGTGCTGGATTATATACTGGTCTTCAGTCATCTTCATCTGGATCTATAAGTTCTGGTTCTGGCGGAACTGGTGGGCGTTATGGTTGTGTCGGTGGTGGCGGTGGAGGAGGAGGCGGTGGTGTATCCTCTGGTGGAACAATTGGTGGTGGTAGTGGTTATGGTGGAGGTGGTGCTCCTGGTGGACCTGGTGGAACTCCTGGTGGTTGGGGTGGTCACCAAGGTGGTGTTGGTGGACAACAAGGTATTTCTGAATATAAGAGTAATTATTTTTCATCTGGCACTTTATCATCCCATAGTGGTACTAATGGTTCTGCACGACTTGAAATATCATACAATGGTAATAAGTGGACAGCAGCAGGTGGTGGAGGTGGATCAGGATCTTCATGGCGTGGTTCTATTCCTTGGGCTGATATAGGCAATCCAGCAACAATTAATATTACTGTTGGATCTGGTGGTAGTGGTCAGTCAGGTGGTGGTAATAATACAGGATCAACTAGTGCTGGTAATAATGGATATGCAAAGATTGGTGTCGGAATTATTACTGGATATACTGGAGGTACAACAGGTACAACTACAGGTGATATAGTTGAGTCTGGATCTCAGACTGCAACGATTTGGGATATTAGTATTAATAGTAATGGTACTGGTACAGGTACTGGTGGTAACTTCAAACTACCAATAACACAAGTACCAACAGTATTATTTTTAGGTGGTGGTAAATCTAATAATGGTACACCTAATGCTGCTGGTTATGATCAAACAGGAACGGGTCATGCTACAGGAACAGTAACGGTAGCAGCAGGAGTAGTTACACAAGTTGCTCTTGGTACTGCTGGTGGTACTAATACAGGATATACAGAGCAACCATACGCATACTTATTGCATGGTGCAGGTGGTGGAAGTTATATTAACACTACATTTGCAGGTGTTTCAGTATCTGGTGTAACATTAGGTGGTAGTGCTTCTGCATATACAAACTTCTTGAAGTTTGGTGGACCAGGTAGATCTACTAATAGAGATAGATGGGCAGTATTAAAGTCACAAGATACTAGTACTGTTAATTACTTTGGCATTAAAGCATGTAGAGGTAATGGTGTTAATGGTGGTGATGTACCTGAAGAAGGATTAAAAGTTGAGTATCAACTTTCAGGTTCTTCTTCTTGGGTTTATATTGATACTATTATTAATCCAGTAGCATCTAGAACTGATCCTCTTACAGGTATGATTGTTCCTGCATGTGGAACAGGTCAAGCACATGATGGTACATCAGGTGATACTAAATGGTATACCTATACTGTTGCATTACCAGCAGCGGCTAAAGCACCATCTACAAAGTTTAGATTATATCAAGAAAGATCTGAAGCCGGTGGACAGGATCATTCTGGTGGTGGTGAGTATGACCATTATGGTATATGTGAAATCATATATTTTAGTGAGAAGACGACAACTTTAGTATTTGTTCCCACATCTGGTGCTATTAAAAGAAATACAGTTGATTTCTTAGAGTATAATGTACAAGGTGAAACTGGACCTGCTTATACATATAGTTCTGGTCTTGGATGTAGTGATGCTACATTAACAATGAAGTCAACAACTAAAGTTGAACCTCAAGCAACTATTGATCCAGATTATGATGTACCTTTGCTTACACCTTATGTTACATGTAAGTACTTAATCAAAGCATTCTAAATACTAATGGAGATGGATTAGCAAAATGGCAAGCGAACCAGTATTACAAGTTGAATTAAATGTTATTGGGCAGGAGTTATCATATAATGGTATCCCCAAACCAATACCAGCAACATATTGGACTGACACATTAGTTCCTTTGATGTATCCTACATGGGATACTGATAAAGATAAACTAATTGCATTCTATTATTATACTAATGGTACGTACACTGCTAAACGCAGAAAGTATGTCATGAACTTCAAGACTAATACTAACGAATGGAAAGACTATGAGATGGAACAAGTGTCCAGTTCTGTTGCTGACACATTCAAGACTAAGTTAGTTGAAGGGTGGTATGCTATTGATGCCATTGAGAATACAGAATTCCAGAATGAACTGGGTGCTATGTATGCTAAGGCAAATGCTATTTCTCCATTATCAGTAAGACTTGCAAGAGATTTCTTATTAACTGAGACTGATTGGTCATTAGGTCCAGATTCTCCACTTGATGCTGCTGCTAAAGCACAGTATACATTGTATAGAACTAAACTTAGAGATATACCTACAACAACTGAATTCTCCACTAATGTTGAAGGTACTAAGTTTCCTATCTCACCTGATTTCTATAATAAGATATTTAAGACTGAGAATGCTGGTAAGGATTACTTAGCAACAGATGATCAGTTCTTGCCATTAGCAGGTCATTATCTCAAGAGATATAAAGATAGAATGGCACATTATTTACTTACTAAGTCATTTACTGAGAGAGCATACTTTGATACTTTCATTACTGAGTATAATAATGTTAAAGCAACTCAAGCATCACACTTTGATGCTGAGTACACTACAGCAGAGAAGAAAGCATTTTTAGATAAGTTGCTTGCACAATGTCAAACTGAGATTGATAATCTAGGGAGTTAGTTATGATTATACAGGGTAAAGACTTATCAGTATTTGATCTCGTTGCTTGTTATGCACAGAGGTATCAGAAGACGTTGTTGCATTTTAATTTAGACAAATATAATAGTTTAGATGCAACTAAGAAGGCAACAGTCACCACATACTATACATCTCTTGTGGATGACTATGTGTTAGACATCATTAAACAGGGTGGAATATTTAATACTATTTCATTTGATGAAGAAGCAGCAGCAGGTACATACGCAGGTGCATGGTTTCCATTAGAATCACAATGTCCTGATGCTGATCACTACATTCATACTTATATTGTGGATGCTTATGGTGATATCACATGGGAGAACAAACCAACTGGTTCTAGTTAATGAATTTATTCCCAACTCTCGTAGTTGATGACTTCCTTGATGATCCTGATTATGTTTTAGATTTAGCAGAAAGTACAGAATATAATGATCCAGGTCATACAAATTATCCTGGTGTTGCTTCTAAGAATAAAATATATGAATTGGATCAACAGTTATTTGATACTATTCTACAGAAGATCTTTGGATACTATTGGGATTTGAACAATTCTGTCAATTTTAATGTTGAGATGGAGTTTCAAAAGATTGAATCCAATGGACAAGGTATCATTCATCTTGATACAACATTTGGTGCTCTTGGTGCTGGTGTCATATATTTGAATAATAAACCAGAAAAGGATACAGGAACATCATTCTATAAGTTATTAGATCCTGATTATAACATTGGAGAACAGTTCTTAGATCCTGTTGCAAGATCTCATGCTGGTGAGCATGTGGATGAACTTGACAATATATGTGAGAAGCATTTCAATATGTTTGAAGAAACGATGAGAGTACAGAATCAGTACAATCGTTTGGTTACATTTGATTCTAATGTATGGCACGCTGCCACATCATGTGGTGATCAAACAAGGTATACTCTACGGTTCTTTATTAATGAACTAGAGTCTACACACCAAGACTTCCCATTGAGGCGAGAGTAGACCACATTACAAAGTGTCACAAGCCCCCTATACAGGGGGGTTTTTAATGCTATAGTACATATGTTGAGAGGAATTCACTAGTCTGACAGTTAACTCACCCCCTTTTTTCATAAGTTTAGGGGGGTTTGAGGCAAAGAAGCAGACACATGACGTGAGTTTAAAAGGACTGACTCCTCCAACT
>PVBE010059942.1_pt1 | contig 12165 bp, 9 predicted proteins | sample 1631181 | NCBI WGS metagenome assembly PVBE01 (sample SAMN08397723, study PRJNA350692) | Marine metagenome, whole genome shotgun sequencing project. | isolation source: water | place: Pacific Ocean | collected 2012-04 | reverse complement strand
GGTAGTTTGTAGGCCCGAAACTCAACTTCGGCCACGGACAGCGAACGAATCTGAAGTCCCTGTCGAGGAACGAAACCACGGAGACCAGCGCCTTGCTCGATCCATCGGCGCTCGTGATCGTATCCAACTCGAATCGCTCGTGAACATGGACGCGCAGAGCCTCTGGCTCGACCTCGTACGTCACGATCGCAAGGTGTGAGAGCGTGGTGTTGACGTCGATCCCGGACGTCGGCGGCGCCACGAGCAAGGTCGGGTCGAACTGCATCGGCTCCATGGTCCACTACCGCTGAAACAAAACCTGCGTACCTTCCTTGCCTGCAGTGACGAGGTCCATCTTGCCGTCGCCATTCATGTCCCTCGCGCGGATCTGCAAGCCCGTGCCCACGCCCTTGGCGATCAGGTGCCGCGTGAACCGTTGCCTGGCACGGTCCCAGGTGTAGCAGTAGAGCGCGGCTGGCTCCTTGCCCCCTGGATCGCCGCCCGAGTGCGCCCGCACCCTCTTGCCGGTAATCAGGTCGGGTTGCCCATCGCCGGTCAGGTCAGCCCAGGTCAACGCGTGCGCCTGCGACCAGCTCTTGTCGATCAGGTGGCGCTTCCACCGCGTCTTGCCGTCCTTGGGTTCGAGCTGTTCATGGTAGTGCACGCCGTAGTTGTGCCCGCTGCCCCAGAGCATGTCGTTGCGTCCGTCGCCATTGAGATCGACCACGATGACCGGACACGACGCGCCGGGCAGCGCGAAGTCCTTGTGCAGCTTCCAGAGTCCTGGCTTCGCGGGTCGCTCGTACCACCCACCGCCGAACACGATGTCCTCGCGCCCGTCGCCGTTGAGGTCGCCGAAGCCCTGCCCGTGGCCGTTGCCCTTGATCGCGACGAACACGCGCGTGGCTGTCGGCTTGCCCTTTCCGGTCTTGCCGAGCTTCCAGTAGGACATGGGATTGCGAGCGTTCCAGCTGTTGACCATGAACTCGGGCGTGCCGTCGCCATCCATGTCGCGCAACCACGCCGCCTCGTTCGATCCCTGCTTTGTGTCCACCAGCAGATGTCGCGGCCAGAGCTTGCCGAACTTCAACCCCTGCTTGCCCGGGTTCTGATACCAGTGCAGCTGCGACTCCATGAACGGGATCGACAGCACGTCGAGCCTACCGTCGCCATTGACGTCGTACAGGAACTCGCCGTTGGTCGCGGAATAGTCCTTTCCGAACTCCGCGATCGCGCGCAGCGGACGCGGCGTGTAGTCGGGACCGGCGAACCAGAACCGCCCCGCCACGATGTCGAGCACACCGTCCTTGTTCACATCACCGACGTCGCATCCCTCGTTCGTGTCGACCACCAGCAGTTTCACGCGGAAGCTCAGCGGCTTGCCTTCCTTGGCGATGGAGGGCGTGTCTTGAGCTGCAGACACCGAGGCGAGCAGCAAGACACACAGCATGGAGAGTCGTCTCGGCATCATCGTTCCTCGCTCATTGTCTGCCGCAGTCGCGAAACGGCCTTGGACCCTCTGACATCCCGCATCTCCACCGAGATGGACGGAGCACGGTTCGAGGCCCCGATGTAAAAGACGATATCATGGCTCCCCTTGCCGAGGTTGAGGCGCGCATTGCCCCGACGGAACTTGATCGCGTCGCCGTTCCTCCACGCCTTGACGTGTTTCCCGTTGGCGAGTCGAAGGTCAACTCTCCCCGGCGTGGTCACCTCGATGGCGAAACGCAGGAAACGGTCGCCATCGCCAAACACCGAGGCGTCGTCCAGCGGAATCGAACCGTTGACGAGCGCGAATGCCACGCGCCACTGCGAGAGATCCGGGTTCTTGGCGACGGCCTCGGGCTTGATCGACGCAGACTTTGTGGCATCCGACTCGAGCACCGTGAACGAGCGCACGAACTGGGCCTTCGGCAGGCGAAACTTGCCGGGCTTGCCCAGCTGCGACATGAAGGCCACGAGGTGCGCGAATTCCTCCGGTTGCAACGCTACGGTCAGTGCCGGGGGCATCAGTGAAGTCGGGCTGACGAAACTCGATTCCATCTGTTTCTTGGCGAGGGTGTGCTCCTTCCCGGTCGCATCACGCAAGACCAGTTTTCCATCCGCATCACTGAGCTGCGACCCGGCGATGATGCTGCCGTCGCGCATCGTCGCGACAGTCATGTGGTAGCCCTCCTTGATCTTCGCGCTGGGATTGAGCAGCGACTCGATGATGTAGTCCACGGGAGCGCTGGCGCCGATGCTGATGAGGTCGGGCCCGATCGGCGACCCGGCGCCACCGATCGCGTGACAGGAGACGCAAAGGAGCGACTGACGACGGTAGATCCGTTCGCCGATGACCGGGTTGCCGCTCGCGGCGACCCGCGCGATGACCGCCTTCATCTCGGCAGCGGTCAGTTTCTGTTTCATCGACTTCAGTCCACCGGCCACCGACAGCACGCGAACGTGCTCACCGAGATCACGCCCGGCGGTCGTCGCCCGCCGCACTCCGGCCTGAGCGACGCGCGCCGACACGGTGGCGCCGGAGATGGCCTTGCTCAAAGCGGCGGGGCCATCCGCTTGTCGATAGAAGGCATCGAACACCGGGCTGGGATCCGTTGTCGCGGGCAGCGCGTTGAACAGAGCAACCGCCATCGAGCCGGCGGCGGCGCGATCCACGCGTACGAGGTTTGCCAGCGCGCCGATGCGCAGCTCGGGACTCGGCGCATGCTCGACCAGGTGCTGCAGGACGACGCTCGCGCTGCCACCACCAATGTCGCCGATCGCCTGCAAGACCTCGCTGCCGTGACGCCTGTCCGGAGTCAGAACCACCCGCTTCAGGGCCTCGAGTGCTTGCACGAGCCGCAACCGTCCCGCCAGACGAGCGGCAGCGCTGAGCACCGTTCCGTCAGTCGATGCAATGACGCGCGCCAGCGGCTTCAGGTCACCAGTCGGTCGAACCTTGCGCTCCACGACCGCCTTGGCCATCGCCGCGAAGACGCGCGCCCGCGTGGCAGCGGGCAGCGCATCGCCTGTCGCCAGCTTGAACAGCGTCCCCACCTGTTCACGATTACCCAGTCTGGCGATCAGCAACAGCACATCATCGCGGGACTCCGAGGGGATCTTCCCCGCCTGAAGCGCCTCGAACAACCCGGTGATCGGGGCCCTGTTGCCGGTCGCCTCGATCGCGAAGGCGACGTGGCTGACCTTGCCGTCGAAAGCCGTCTTGCCGGCCCACTGCGGTTCCAACTCCCGGAGAGTCAGCACCAGGGTGTAGTCCAGGACGTCGTCCATTTCCTGGTCGAGCACTTGGACCGCCAGCTCGGCGGCGCGGGTGGTGGCGACGTCGCGCAAGGCGTGCAAGGCCTCCAGTCGCACGCGGGGATGCCCGTCGGCGATCGCCGCGACGAGCAGCTCGAACGCTCCCGGAATCCGATCGAGCGAGTGCCGAACTGCGCGGATCGCTGCGGCCCGCACGCGGCCATCCCGAGAGGCGAGACAGCGCTTCAGGATGTGCATGTCGACATAATCCAGGCCGACATGCAGCCACAAGGCGTGCAAGCGGAGTCGCTCGGCATGCGCGCCGCGGAGTCGACTCTCCCACGCACGCACCGCGGGCAAGACGTCGGGGCCGCGCTCGATCAGCTCGCGCTTGCTCATGCTCACGACCCAGCGTTCGGGCGAATCGAGATTCTGGATCAACTGCGCCACGGGTGCTCCCGCGATCGGCGGCGCCTTCAACGCCGGCTTGCCCTTCGCGCTGATCCGCCAGATGCGACCGTTCTCGTGATCACGGCGGTCATCGCGGAAGTCCACCTCACCGTGCTGGATGATGATGTTCGACCAGTCGGCAACGTAGATCGCGCCGTCCGGCCCCATCTTGACGTCCACCGGTCGGAAAGCACCGCGCTTTCCCTTGGGGTCGTAGCCGCGATGCGCAATGGAGATCAGATCCACATCGGGCTTCGACGCGTAGCCAGAGCCATTCTTGCTGAGCCGAAAGCTGGTCGTGCGGTGGCCGCGGAAATCGTTCGCCGCCAGAAGGCCTCTGTACCTCTCCGGTAGATGCGTTCCGGACAGGATCTCCAGCCCGCACAGCTTCGGCTGGCCGGGGTTCATTCCCTTGAGCAGATGCCTGGTCCCGTATGCGGTGACCGCGGCGACTCCCGGGAAGACGTAGTTGATGCCCGCGCCACCCGCACCATCCGTGGCAAACGACTGACCCCAGTCATCCATCTGCTGACCCCAGGAGTTGACCAGCCCTCTGCTCACGACGCGCATTTTCCCGGTGCGTGGCTCGAACTGCCAGGTGCCGCCCGCCATCAAGCGGGACACACCCCACGGAGTCTCGACGTGGCTGTGGATGTAGATCGACTGGTTGAAGTACATCAACCCGTCCTGCCCCCACCGCGGCGTGTGCAGGATGTGATGCGTGTCTTCGGTCCCAAAGCCGGACATCACGATGCGTTTCTCGTCGGCCTTGCCATCCCCGTCCGTGTCCTTCAGGTGGATCATCTCGGTCGAGTTGCCGACGTAGACGCCCCCGTCGCCTGGCAACACGAGGGTGGGGATCAACAACCCCTCCGCGAAGACCGTGCTCTTGTCGGCCTTGCCATCCCCGTCGGTGTCCTCGAGCACCAGGATCCGATCTGTCGCCTTGTGGCCCGGCTTGACGTGCGGGTACATGGGTGCGGACGCCACCCACAACCGTCCCCTCGCGTCCCAGTTCATGTTGGTCGGATTGACGACCATCGGCTCGGCGGCGAAGAGCGTGACCTGCAGGTCATCCGGAACCTGAAACGCTTGTTGCTCCACCGCCGCCTCGCGGACGTACCTGTGTCCACTCGGACGAAAGCCCGCGCCCTGCTTGGTGATGTTGGCGAGCACCGGTGTCTCGCCTGCAGCGATCGCGATTGTCGACGCCTGGATCTGAGCGTCGAAGCGCTCGACGAATGGCCGAATTCGCGCCACTTCGACGGCGTTGTTGCCCTGCTCGTGCTTGCGAAATCCGAATAGATACGTGGTGTTCTCAGGGCGCCAGCTGTGGAAGAACTGTTCGTTCTTCGCGATCACGATCCTCCGCAACGCTCCGCTCCCAGCAAACTCCGTCGGTGACTTCCCGAACGCCTTGACCACGACCGCCGCCGCTTGCTGGTAGCCCTCCGGCGTCAGGTGGATGCTGTTGGATGTCCAGTGCTCGCCATTTGGTGCGCGCACGGTGGAGAAGAGATCGATGTAGGCTGCGCCTCGTTCGACAGCCACGCTCTTGATGACCACCGTATAGCGGGCCAGCTCGACGTTGTGTTTGTCCGGGTCTGGATAGGGTGCCTCGAACGCTTCCTGAGCCAGTGGCGAGATCAGGATGAATCGCGCCGCGGTTCGCTTCGCCAGATCGTCGATCAAACGGCAGAGGCTGGTGCGGAATGCGTCGACGCCCTCAGGCCCGTCCCACGCAGCGTTGGCGCCGTAGCCGAGGATGATCACCGTAGGCTTCGCCGCCGTCACGCTCTCGAGGAGCAGGCGATACCCTTCTTGCGGTTTGAAGTAGCCGCGCGACGCCGCGGCGACCGTGTCACCGGACCAGCCAAAGTTGCGGAAGACGAGCCTCGCCTCGGGATGACTCAGAAGCAGGGCCGTCTCGATGTAGCTGCTGTCAGCTTCGCGCTCGATGAAGGTATTGCCGACCAACGCCACGCGGTCTCCGTCGCGCAGCACGGGCCCAACGAGACTGCCCATCCCCGGACCACCGAGACACGAGGACAGGAACAACAAAAACAGCCCGCCAATCGCGACTGTGCCACCGAGCGAGTGTTGTGAATTCATGTGTTCCATCATCGAGGCTTCTGAGCATTGTGGTCCCGCCAGAGCCAGCGTAGTGAATCGGGCAGGATCGCGCCGCCGAGAGAAGCACGGCCAACATGGTGTGGGGCATCGAGAGTCTTCGGGTCTGGGATTCGGTCGTCTTCCCTACTGCAGGATCCCGCTGGCGGCATCATGTCATCAGCATCCTCCGTGGTGAGCCGGTGCCAGATGACGCTCCCCTCGAGGGATCCAGGCTGGATCGCCCGCGAGCCCTTCCGCACCCGATACGCGCCGTGCGGCCCATCCGCCTGGTCCAGGCGGAGCTTGGCCTTGCGGGCATGTTCGTCCCGACCGTGACAGTGGAAGCAGCGGTCGGAGAGCAGCGGGCGCACGTCACGGTTGAAGCGAACGCGCTGCGAGTCGTCGCCGTCATGGAAGAACGCCGAGGTACCGACACCCTGCGGAACGAGCGGCATCGCGAGCAGAAACAAGAGGATCCGCCCGTCCAATCGCCGACCGCGCCGCGTTCTCGGCGGCTATCTGCCGAAACGGGGGTAGGCTCGGTTGGGCGAAGAGTCATCGGCGGAAGTCGAACGTCGTAGGAAATCGCGTTTCGTGACCTCGAAACGTCCTGGACAGGACACGCACAGTCTACCGGCAAGCAGTTCGAATGGAGAACGTCTGTCGTTAGCAGAATCCGGTCTATCGGACACGCTGCCCCAGCCGCTCTCGCGAAAAAACGATGATGGTTGTCGCGAAGGCAGCTGCAGTCCGAACCGCGCATGGCCGAGCGAGATGACAGCGATCACACGGCACGCCTGGTCGAGCAGGCTACCCACGGCGATGCGGTCGCGACCGACCGCTTGACCGAGCAACACCTGCCAACGCTCAGGGTATTCGTGAGGCTGCACGCAGTGGCTGCGCCGTCGTTCGTCGCGCCCGGAGTGGACTTCCATATCCTGCCGCGGGATCCAGGGCGGGACCGGGGTCTCAGCGGTCCCGCGTGGGTGCCAGGCACGGATCTGGACGGACAAGCTCGCCGCGCGTTCGGCGTGGACATCGGGCCGACGAACTCGACCAGAGGTGACTCCCATCGGGCTTGATCGGACCACACGGGAATCGACGGGTTGACAGGGTGCGACACCGCAACTCGCCACGACCGAATTCGCGACGACGACTGGCGACCACCCCTCATTTCTTGCACGATCGTGGTCATGGCGGGTGGCGGAACCGGCGGTACTCTCTGGGTCAAGATGATGGCGGTGGCGGCGGTCCTGCTGACCCTCTCCTACTTCCTGCACGAGCCGGGCTGGCTGCACGCGACGATCCTGGCGATCGGCGGTCTGCTGATGGTCTTCGCCTCCTGCGAATCGATGGTCCTCTGCGTCGATAGCATCGCCAAGCGCTCGGAATGGAATCCATTCGTCGCCGGCACGATGGGTGGACTCGCCAGCAACCTGCCCGAGGTCGTGATGCTCGGCTTCGTGTTGGCGGCCGAGCCGCGGATCGGCTTCATCGTCGTGATGTTCACGCTGCACGCCGGTTCGCTGGCGTTCGGCATCTACAGCCTGGTCCTGCCACGGGACGCCGATGGGCACGCCCGGCTGCCCGCACCGTTGGTGAAGTTGAGCACCGACCTCTACGCATGCGCCGCCGGGATCTTCCTGACGATGGGTCTGCTCATGTTGGCGATGTACGTGTTCGCGATGGATGGAGGCGCCTCCGATTCACCGGCGGCGCTCAGCGCGACCGACCTCTACGTGATCGGCGGCATTCTGCTTCTCGTGGAGATCGTCGCGATCTGGCGCCTGGTCGTCCGCTTTTCCGGCGACGGCGAGGCGAAGTCGGAAGCGACCGAGACAATCGATACGGTCGCCGAGGAAGAGGCTCCTCCTTCGCGCGGCAAGATCGTCGCCCTCGGCCTGGTCGGCATCGCGGCAGCGGTCTGGGGTGGTCACGGCGTCGGCGAATTCGCCGAGGTGCTGGTGCACTCGCTCCGGCAAGCCGGCTACTCCGAGATGGTCGGTGCCCTGGTGCTCAGCATCTTTGCTTGTGCCGGTGCTTACGCGATGGCGGCGACGGCGCACACCAAGGGAATGTACGACGTGGCCCTCGCCAGCGTGTCGGGCGCGGTCACCCAGGTCCCCTTCGTGGTGCTGCCGTTCGCCCTGCTGATGATCGGTGCGTTCAGCCAACTCGGCATCGGCGAGGCGATGGTCGGCGGCGGAGCGCTACCCATCGACATGCAGACGACGACCGTCGTCCTGCTCGGCTTCCCGCCACTGCTGATCCTGTGGAAGGCGGTTCAGGATGACGCGGCTGTAAACTGGCTCGAGACCGTGACGATGATGGCGATCTTCTCGCTGACGATCTACTTCCTCGCGGTGCATGGGTGAGGTGCACGATCAGGTCATCGGAAACAGCACGCTGCCGAGCAACGCACACCCGAAACCCGTCACCCCGAGGATCGCCAACAGCGGCGTCCAGGTCTTCAACGCTTCCGCCTCGGTCAAGCCCGACATCTGCTTGTAGATCCAGAACCCCGAGTCGTTCATCCACGAGCCGACCAGCGAACCCGATGCGATCGCGACGCCGAAGTACACCGGATGGAATGGCGGCGGGCTCTCGACAAGGATCGGTGCGACCATCGCCGACACCGTGATCATCGCCACCGTGCCCGACCCCTGCGCGACCTTGAGTACCGAAGCCAGTAGGAAACCCATCACGAGCAGGGGCACGCCCCACTCCTGCGCCATCTCGGCGAGCGTGGAGCCGACGCCGGCCGCCCTGAGCATGCCACCGTACGCGCCGCCAGCGGCCGTGATCAGGATGATGAGTCCCGCGCTCGCGAGCACGGGCTCGAGGACTTTCCCCAGCTTGGCCACCGAGTAGCTCATCGACCGCGCCAACATGACCATCGCGAGGACAGCGGAGAGAAGCAGCGCGAAATTGGGATTCCCGACGAACGACATCACCTCCGTCACCGACGCACTCGCGCCCATGGTCTTGGCCACGGTGTTCGACGCGATCAACACGATCGGAAGCACGATCGGCAGAATCGACAGCCAGAACGGCGGGAGCTCACTCTCGCCTCGATGCGCGAGCGCCTCGAACTCCTCGCGCTGGAGACCGGGCGTCGTCCGCAGATCGATGTCGAGCCGACGGTCCATGAACCGCGAGAACATCCACCCGACCACGGACATCGGAATCCCGATCACGACGCCGACAAGGATCACGATGCCGAGGTCGATGTTCAGTGTCGTGGCGATCGCCAGCGGTCCCGGCGTCGGCGGGACGAGGGTGTGCGTGACGGCGCCGCCGGCGCAGATCGCCATCGTGTAGAGGAGGTAGTTCTTGCCCGTCCGCACGCGGAGCGCGCGAGCGAGGGGAATCAGCAGGTAGAACACCGTGTCGAAGAAGACCGGCACGGACAACACGTACCCGCTGGTCAACATCGACAGGGACGATCGCTTCTCTCCAAGAACGGCGACCAGCCCTCGCGTGATCCGGTCCGCGGCCCCACTCTCCATCAGGCAGTGGCCGATGACCGCGGCCAAAGCGATGACGACCCCGATACTACCACACACTTCGCCGAAGACGCGGGTGGCCTCGCTCATCACATCGGTGATCGGCACCTTGTCGGACAGCAACCCCACCGTCATCGCCGCGATGATCAGCGACAAGAATGCGTGTAGCCGAAACCTGATGATGAGCAGGACGACGACCGCAATCGAGAGGACGAGGATGAGTATCGGGTGCACGGATGCTCCAAGATTGACAACCGAAGACTAGAAGTCGTCCCGCGTCGATTGAAGTGGCATGACCGCGCCGACGATGTTCGTCCTCGGCGTGCGCAACCACACCTGGTCCGGCGCCGCGCTCCCGATCCACATGGGCAACTCCGGGTTTCCCGGGTGCTTCCTGAACATCAGCTACACCAAGGTCTTCGGCCTGGCGAGTGACAACACCGGGCGGCTCGCCATCCCGGTCCAGACCACCAACGTGCCACCGGGCGCGAGGCTCTGCTCGCAGATCATGGTGCCCCCCCGAACGGGACAAAGATCGCCGTATCCCAGGGCTACGAACTGACGGTGCACAAGAGCGTCAATCCATTCCGCGTCGCCGTCCTCGCCGACACCCAGAGCTACGTCGTCAACTCGTTCTGGGCGACGAACTGGAGGCGACCTAGGTCTTCCCGTCGGGACTCTGCTCGAGTTGATTCTCGTCTCGCATCGTCTTCCACTGTTTGATCAGGATCGACTCGAGAGCGGGATGGCGAGTCAGGAAGTCCTCGCACTTGGCGCAGATCTGGACGCCCTGAATCGAGGCGGTCGCCTGCTCGGAGCAATGGCAGAGTGTTCGCATATCTTGAAGTTGGGGAAGCGACAGAATTGTGAAGTCAGGCGCCCACAATCCCGGGAAACTCCGTGAATTGCGTCAATTTGCGCCGCGAACGAAAAGAGACGGGACGAACTTCGCGCTATCTGCCCGGACTGACCACGATTTCGTCACTGAACGCGAGACCGATGCCCTTGGCGACCGGATCGACGATGGCCCACTGCAAGTGGGTAAACGTGCCCAAGACCCTGGAGTCATTCGGGATCTTCAGCGCCTGAACCCCAATACCCTTGCCCGGTCCCGCAGCCCCAGTCACCGTCCCCGTGTTGAGAAGGAGATCCGGAGATACCAGGAGGTCGGAGCCGAATCGGATGGGCAGGGGGATGCTCCCCCAGGTCTTCTCCGACACCCCCACGGCGAGCCAGGCCGTAGCCCGACCGAGCGTCTTGTCGACTTTGAGGAACGTGGTCTCGCCGAGACGTGGCGGGGAGGGGCGAAACCGGTCGAATCGCTCCGGCGACACCGGCGATGCCCATGGCGAACAGCGCGCACGTCAGCACCAGGTAGCCGTAGCTCGAGTCGAGCACGACGTCGAACAGACGCACGACGCTGAGTTCGAATCCGAGCATCGCCGCTGAGACCAGGCCAACTGCGACCACGGCTCGTACCCCGACCGGATCCAGTCGCGCGTTGACAGAATCCGGCGTGGCGCGGGCGGGCATCGCTGTACCTTACCCAGCTCTATAACGGGCGTCGACGACGGCGACGGGTCAGGTGCAGCATCCCAACGCCGACCGTGTGACTTGGCTGCATGATGTCCTGCCCAGTACTTCTCGCGCAGAGTAGCGTAGGACCATGTTCGGGTTCAGGGCCCGGACGCCGAAGAAATCCGAACTCCCACAGCCCACCCCCCATCGTCCCGCGCCAAGATACCGCCATGCACTTGTCGATGATCCTGCTGTCGCTCGCCGTCGCGTTCCCTCAAGACGACAAGAAGCCGAAGGGCCCGCTCCACGGGCTCGAGTATCGCTCGATCGGCCCATCGATCGGCGGTCGCGTGTCGCGTGCCGTCGGCGTCCCCGGCGAGCCGCTGACCTACTACGCCGCGACGGCGGCGGGCGGCGTGTGGAAGTCGACCAACGGCGGGCAGACGTTCAAGTCGGTCTTCGACAAGCAGCCGGTATCGTCGATCGGCTCGATCGCGGTCGCGCCGTCCGATCCCAACGTCGTCTGGGTCGGCTCAGGAGAAGCGAACATCCGCGGCAACGTGGGCGAGGGGAACGGCATCTACCACTCGACCGATGCCGGCAAGAACTGGAAGCACGTATTCAAGGCCGAGGGTCAGATCGGGACGATCCTCGTACATCCGAAGGACCCGGACACGGTTTGGGCGGCAGCGCTCGGCAGCCCGTTCGGCCCCACCGACGAACGCGGGATCTATCGCACGACAGACGGCGGCAAGACCTGGAAGCGCGTGTTGTTCGTCGACCGCGACACCGGCGCATCCGACGTGTGCTGCGACCCGTCGAACCCGCGGATCCTGTTCGCAGGAATGTGGCAGACGCGCCGCACGCCGTGGAGCATGACGTCGGGCGGACCCGGCGGTGGACTGTGGACTTCCCGCGACAGCGGCGAGACCTGGAAACGACTCGAGGGCAAGGGCCTGCCGGACGGCATCTGGGGACGCGTGGGCGTTCGGGTCGCGGCGACAGACGCAAACCGCGTCTACGCGTTGATCGAAGCGAAGAAGGGTGGGCTGTTCCGCTCGGACGACGGCGGCAAGAAGTGGAAACGCATCAACGGCTCGAGGGGCCTGACGCAGCGTGCCTGGTACTACTCCACGTTGACCATCGATCCCGCGCGCGCCGACGTCGTGTGGTTCCCACAGGTCAAGATGCTCCGGACCAACGACGGCGGCGACCGCGTCCGCACGATAGACGCCGGCGGCTGGGACTACCACGACGTGTGGATCGATCCCGCGGACCAGAAACGGATGATCGTCGCGAGCGACGGCGGCGTGTCGGTGACGCGCGACGGTGGCAAGACGTGGCACCGAGCCCCGCTCCC
>PVBE011659064.1_pt1 | contig 12166 bp, 7 predicted proteins | sample 1631181 | NCBI WGS metagenome assembly PVBE01 (sample SAMN08397723, study PRJNA350692) | Marine metagenome, whole genome shotgun sequencing project. | isolation source: water | place: Pacific Ocean | collected 2012-04 | reverse complement strand
TGGGACAGTTGCAAGTGCAAACTCAGTTGGGGACGTTAGTACTCGGGTTACTACTAATGAAAATGATATTACTGCTTTAGAAGCAGCACTGGCATCCCTTACAACTAGAGTATCTCAGAATGAAGCAGATATTGCGGCATTGCAAGGTGGATAAATACAAATAAAAGGATCTAATGGCATTTACTAATAGCGATCTATTTCTTGTCCAAAGAAGTGAAATAGACGGTGAGGGGAATACGAATGAATTTAAACTCAATGCTAATTGGTTGCAACTGAAAGATTCAGTTAATTCTGATGCTGTACTTCTGAGTGGCAATCAAGATATTCTTGGTGTTAAGCAGTTTAATGATAATGCTGTATTCACAGGTGGTATTGACACCAGTTATGTTCAATTTACTGCTGCAACTAACCCAAACGGAAACTTAGAATCTGCTCAACAAGATCAGTATCAGTATGGTACGTGGCTTGCGCAACCTGCTGGAGATGATACTTTTGGTGTTTGGGATTTGACGGAACAGATGGGAAGTTATGTGAGAATTGGTAATATGGTGACAGTTGAGTTTGAAGTTTCTTGGAATAGTCAGGTTGGAGCCACAGGAAAGTTATGATTGGTAACATACCTTTTCCTATCAAAAACGGAACGGTTTCTACTGGTGCTGTTCTTATACAGGGATTTAATCCAGCTCCGGGTTATTTTGGACCTGTACTTAAAGGAAATGCTATTAAGGAAGCTTTTGTTGTGATGATGTCGCCTCTTGATGATGCTGATACTTGGAGACAAATGAACGTAAATCCTGATGGTTTAACACCAGGAAGGTGTGCAGGCTCTATCACATATATTACTACTTCTTAGATATCATAAATAAATTAAATCACGTTTGATAAAATGACACTTTCAATGTCTGGCGGATCTTACCGCTATAACCGTTTTGACGATTATGAGAATCTTCAAGAGAAAAAGAAGCAAGGTTTTAATGACGAGCTGGATGATGCTCTAGGTGAAAAGGACGGTAAAGAGTCTGACAAAGAGCAGTCTAAAAAGGACCGTCGTGACGAATCTGAGGGTGAAGAGGAGTCAAAAGGAAAAGGCAAGTACTCTGGTGACAAGGAGAAGGACGAAGATGAGGATAAGAAGAAAAAGGATGTGAAGGAGGCAAATATGAATGCCTATGTGAGAGCCCTTAGTAAAATGGGCAACGTTTATGTCCCAGAAGGGACTGTTAACGAAGCAGCAAAGGCAGATGGTGGTAAGGGCAAGGAGAGTTCCTTGGATAAAGCAAGGAAGAAGATGGAAGGTGAGTATAAGGCTGCTGATGCCAAAGAGAAGATTGGTGTTGGTGATGACCGTTATAAGGAGATCACTAACAAAGAGTCAGATAAGTTCCCTGCTCATGCAGTTGGACTTAAGGTTGATAGGCATATCAACCAAAGGAAAGACCTCGATAATCTTATGAAGCAGAAGTCCAAAGGGCATCCTAAGATTGAAGAGGGCATGGCAGCTGAAGATGTAGTGGCGAATTTCCTTATTGCTGAAGGTTATACCAACAACTCAGTGTCTGCAGGGGTCCTTATTGAGCATATGAGCGATGAATGGTTCAACACTATTGTTGAAGAAGTAGTTCTGAACGCTGAGTGATTGATTTTACCCAAGGATTCTGTTAGAATGATAGTATCCTTGGGATAAACCATGACTGTAGACGAAGTTAAGGCAGAAGTACAACTTCTGAACCTTGAGAATATTAAAAAGTTCCCTATCAAAGAAGGGAAGATGTATGATTTCTACTCTATGTGGCAGAAGTTTGGGCCGCAGGCTGCTAGAGATATCATGATTCCTACCATTTGGGAACGTGCTTGCCCACGTCCATCTGAATATTTTAATGTCCCACTCGAATTATGAGCTTATGTACCGTCGGCCTGGCGGAGAAAAGCACGAACAAGTAGCAAAAGTGCTTGACGACATCCTTATCAGGTTAGAAAAGCTTGAGAAGGCACAACAAACACCACACGATTCTTAATTATGGCAGTTATTTACACCAAAAGTGGGGACATGACTATTATTCCCACCAATAAGAGGACTTACCAGGGCGCCTCTAAGAACACTAAATATTCTCAGAGGGGTCGTCGCCCCCGTCGTAAAGCACCAAGAGGTCAAGGATGACTTACAAAGAGCATTATCCAGAGTTTCTTGAGGAAACTATGTTTGCTGAGCACGGAACAAGGGTTCTTATCACTGATAGAGCAGCTGATAAGTACCTAGATCAAGCAGCCAAAGAGATCAATAACAGAGAGAATGAGCTTCAGTGGCGCATGGCAGCTGCTTATGAGAGAAATAAGCATATGATCCCACCCGAAGCTAGGAATGAGGACTAAATAGAGGCGAAACCTAGTCTCTATTATGACAAGTTCTTTTACTGGTACCAGCGATCCTGCTGGTATCAAGCTTTCTCGCAAAAATAAGACATATAAAGATATATCTTTAAGTTGGGGTAAAGATGACCTCAATCCAAAGACAAATGATATACTAACAATTAAGAATGAGGTTGCAATTAACACCTCAATTCGGAATATTATTCAAACATACCCTTTAGAGACGGTATTTAATAGAGATTTTGGGTCTCAAGTGATAACTTATCTCTTTGATCTTGTAGATGAAGCAACAGCGGGGATGTTAAAGAACGAAATTGAACGAGCAATAGACTTCTGTGAACCTAGAGTGGAATTAGTTGCCCCCAATATGCTAACTACTGGATTAAATTACCATGGTGTGATAAAAGATGAGAATGAAGCGGTATATGTGGAAGCACAACCACAACAAAACCAGTTCTTTGTAAGAATTACCTACCAAATTGTTGGAACAGACAAAGTTTTCTTTGTTGACCAGATTTTAACCCCTACAAGATAGGCGATAAATAACTTCAAATAGCAGGACAGGGACTTGGCTGGCGCAATCAATCTAACTGAAGTTGATTTTGAGCAAATAAAGCAGAATCTTATTAATTATCTTAAATCAACTAAACAATTCACTGATTATGACTTCAGTGGATCCAACCTGCAAGTAATATTAAACCTGCTTTCCTACCAAGCGCAGTTAAATGCTTATACTGCCAACATGGTGGCTAATGAAAGTTTCTTATCATCGGCATCGTTGAGAGACAACGTAGTTTCCAACGCTAGGATGATTGGTTATCTTCCGTCGTCTGCAAGATGTGCATATTCTAAGATTGACTTTGAATTCCAGTTGAATGCTGCAGACTTTCCTCAGGGTTATCCACAATCTTTGGAACTAAGACCTGGGATGGCTTTCACTACTCAAGGTGGAGCTGGTAATCTGGTATTTAATGTTATTGATACTCAAATAGCACCTGTTACTTCTCTCGGAGTGTGTCAGTTTGTTAATCTAGCTGTTTATGAAGGCACTTATCTACCCGCAAACTTTGTAGTTGATAATACAGACTTCAATCAGAAGTTTATTCTGATGAATGATAATATTGATACCACTACTATTAGAGTAGAAGTGCAGGAGAACCCAGCAACAGACGTAAACGCCTTTTATAAGCAAGCAAATAACCTTGTAGAACTCACTGACGAGAGTAGAGTTTACTGGGTTGAAGAAGTTGACGATGGATTCCATCAACTTACCTTTGGAGATGGTTACTTTGGAAGAAAGCTTCAGGATGGAGCAAAGATATTTGTCAATTATGTAGTTACGAATGGAGATCAGGGAAATGGAGTCCAGGGAGCAGAGAACTACATCTTCATTGGTAAAGCATACGACTCTTATGGCAATATTGTATCAGTAGTTCCTACTGTTATTTCTGGTGGAAGGTCCGAGGGAGGCGCCCAGGAGGAGAGTATCCCCTCTATCAAGTTTAGGGCACCTAAGTTCTATGGATCGCAGAACAGGGCGGTCGTAGCGTCCGATTACGACGCTATTATTAGGAACCTCTATCCAGCGGTGCAGGACATTTATGTCTACGGCGGTGACACTCTTGCTGAGCCGGAATATGGTAGAGTTTATATTGTTGTTAAGCCGACAAACACAGAAGCGTTATCTTCTATCACTAAGAACGACTTGAAGAAGTCTCTAGACTCTTATCGAGTTGCTTCTTTGGACATTGTTTTCAAGGATCCTGTTATTCTTTGGGTAAGGGCGCGATCCGCAGTTTATTATAACGATAAGAAGACTAGTAAGGACTCCTCTGGTATTCAATCAGAGGTTAAGAGTGTTCTAGACAGTTATGTAACTGCTGGATCCATTTCTAAGTTTGGAGGAGCGGTTAGATACTCCAAGATTGTTGGTGCTATTGATGGCGCCGATCTTTCTATCACTAGAAACGTAACAAACTTGGAGATGAGAAAGAATCTTCTTGCTCGTTTGAACTCTTCAGCTGCTTATGAGATTTGTTTTGATAATCCTTTGAAGATAACCAGTACAGAATCAGTTGTTCAGTCGACTGGGTTCTATCTTAGGATTGATGGTGTTGTTAGTGACAAGTTATTTTACTTTAAGGATGATACTAAGGGTGGAATCTACGCTTATTACATTGATGCAACAACAGGCAATGACATTATTGAAAATGACTTGTTTGGTTATGTTGATTATGATAAGGGAGAGATTATGTTGGGTTATATTTCAGGACAATCAATTACCTTTGTTGATACGGTAGAACCTGGTGGGATTATAAAGATTATAGCAATCCCACGAGACAACGACATTAAAGTTGCCAACTCAGTCTTTATGGATTTCGATGTAGCGGACTCAATTATTGAAGCTATTGTTGATAAGGAAGTTGCGGGATCATGAGTCATACTAAAGGATACACCGAACAAGCTAGCAAGCTTGTTTATCCCTCTTCTCAGGTAGAAAGTACTGTTCCTGATTACATCGCTACAAACTATGCTGCCTTTATCCATTTCATGGAGAAGTCAGCAGAGGCACAAGAGCGTTTAGGCTTTGGGCAGAGTCTTTTACAGAATCTTCAAACATTTAGAGACTTTGATACTTATCAGAATGGTCTTGTTATGTCTGGTATCCTTGCTGCCAGGTTAGATATAGTTCAGACTAAGAGTGCTAATGATAATATTGAAACTGACGCATTTGATGATATTGTAGATAGTAGAGATGAGATTATTACTACTGATGAGACTGGAACCTTCTTCTTATTGGAAGATGGATCTGGTTTCCCAGAAGAGAATGGTGTTGTTCTTATTAATGATGAAATTATCTATTATAGGAAGAAAGAAGGAAATAAGTTTAATGACTTAGAGAGAGGAGTATCAGGAACAACAGCATTACCACCTTTTATTGAAAGTATAAAGCAAGATTACTATAAAGCAGAAACCGTAGAGGATATCCATATTGCAGGTGCGGTTGTTCATAACCTATCTGTGCTTTTTCTTGCTGCAATTGCAGAAAACATCGGTGAGTCCTTTACTGATGATATGAACATTGATTTGATTAAAGAATCAATTAATAAATCATCACTTTTACAGAATCTAAAAGATTTCTATCAGTCCAAAGGTTCTAAGCTCGGCATCAAGGCACTCTTTAAGATGCTTTTCCTTCAGAATGATGTTGAGGTGACTTATCCTGGTGACAGGATGATTATTCCTTCTGATTCGGGATTTGTTGAAACTCAGATTCTTAGAACAGTTCCTATTCCTGAAGTTTTGTGCGATGATAATGAAAATTGGGCAACTCCAATTGAAACGGTTGGTGTTGAACTAAACCTAAAGTCTTATCCAGACCACAGGAAGATTTACGCTAAGACATTTTGTAATTCTGTTTCTGTTTATCCTTATAACCAGGAAGATCAATATGAAATTTATGTGGATGAGGATTTCGTTGCTGGTAACCTAATTGCCAATCCTAACACCACCTTAACAAGAGCTGCGGTTGCAATTAAACTGGATAATGAAGAGGGAGTGATACAAACATCAGTATCTACAGTTCCTGCTGATTATACAACTCTTACAGTTGAGTCAACACTTGGGTTTCCAGAATCTGGTGTTATTTTTGTTGGAACTGAAGGAATTAAATATACTTCCAAGTCTCTGAACCAGTTCTTTGGTTGTCAGCGTGGTTGGAAGAGTATAATGAGAAATCACCCCGTTGGAACTCAAGTCCAAGGGCCGTTTTACATTGAAGCAAGATATACAAAGAAAGATAGTTATGGGGAGGATGTGGAGTATGTAAGTCGCTCGTGGCCTCTCGGACTAGTCAATAAGGTTAAAGTTAAGGACCCAGGACTTCTCCACAGTGAAACCGATAGCATTTTTGTTAATGGCCCTGGTAGAATTGATCCAAGAAATGAGGCACTTGCTTCGTTCGATGAAAATTATGATGATGTGCTAGCAGAAAGCAATGTTGGCGAAATTGGTAATATTACCGCAGGTGTTAATGGTGTATTCTTTACTGATAAGTATACCTTTGCGGCATGTAGTAATTTACCTTATTATCGGGTTGGTCCTTTCAGTACCAACGATACAGTAGGTCCTGATATCACAGGAAACAATGCAATTCATGTTGTTCCCCAAGAAGATCAGATCCAACCAAATCCTTATGATAGTAAGGGATTTGATCAAATTGGAATCTTTGTAGATGGAGTTCCTGCTTATAGCAATTATAGAAGACTTAAAATTAAACAGGGTGTAATTGATAGAGTTGAAATTAATTCAAAAGGAAGAGAATATGTAAATCCATCTTTAATTATTGACGAGGAAAGGGTTACACCTACTGAGTTTGATATTGGCGCACGGGGACAAATAAGAAGTGTTACAACTACAAGTACTACTTCATATACCTCAGGTGTTACATCTAGAATAAGTTCTGGCGAAGATGCTGTTATTGAACTTAAATTTAACAAGTATGGTAGGATTTCTACTGTTAATGTCACCAATAGAGGAAAGTGGTATTATGATTTCCCTGAACTTATAGTTGTTGACTCATCAGGTAGAGGTAGGGGTGGCTTGTTAGAAGTTATCACAACCATTGATGGTGAGATTATGGATGTTGAAATCATCGATGGGGGAATAGATTATAAGGTTGTTAAGAATGCCTTTAACGAACCTGTAATGGGTTCCGATGGATACTATAGTTCGGATACCACTTATGTGGAAATCAACCCCCCTGGAAAGGGATGTAGGGTTAACGCAAAAGTTGAATCTTATACCAGGGATAGGGTTTATTCTGTTAATACAAATGTTAGTCAGAGGTTCGATAGCGGAAACGGATATTTGTTTAATGACGGAACTGGGACTATGAGTCAGTTTGGTTATATGGTGGATCCAATCAAATTAAGAGAAAGATTGGGTGATGACGGGACTAAGCACTCCCCTATCATTGGGTGGGCTTATGACGGAAATCCCATTTATGGCCCATACTGCTATACTAATAAAAGGAATGATTTCCATGGTATTACAAGTGTTAGAAGTGGATATGTTAAGAGAGTAAATCGAGTAGGATTGGGTTCCAACCCACCATCGACGACAACTTACCCGATGGGAACATTCGTTGAAGATTATCAATTTGATCCGTTTGCAGTTAACAACTACCCGGTTATATCGGCTAACAATCAAGTCGAAAGTAGTTATACTATAAAAGATGAGAATGGCAACGATGTAATTGTTTATCCTAAACCACAAGAAGGTGACATCATCTATACGGATCCTTATAGCAAGGATGCGTTCTCAGGCGTAATTGATCCGGGCGATCAGATTGAGACATTCTTGGACATTTATGGTTCTGTTGCTTTGGATGAGAATAATGGGATGGTTTGCAATACCCCAGAGTATCCTGTGGAGTTATATCCAGATGGTAGGTATTGTTATTTCATAACCAATAGAGGTAATGCTCCTGCTTTCCCATATATTATAGGTCCTAACTTCCAGAACAAACCAATAAGTCAGAATATCCTTCTTAAAGACGATGACTTCACTGAGGATAATCTTAATAATGTTGCACCTATGTCACTGAAGAGTTCTTACAAACCAGTGGTTATAGAAAGCGAAGATAAGATGATTAAGTTCAACTTTAAACAGATTAGTAGATATAGGAATCCTTATTTGGAATCAACGAAGGATCATCTACAAGTTAAAGTAGATACTATTACAGCTGGTGAGATATCTGGAATTGAAGTTGTGCAAGGATTGCCCAAGACTACTATGGTTAATGACATAGTAGTATTTGATAATACTGGTAGTATGGGCGCGGGAGCACAGGGAAGGGTAAATTGGATTCAGGGTGAGAATGTTACTGATGCCAGAGGCTCTTTAATTGTTACTCAGCTTATATCCCATAGGCAAGTGATAGATTTGGATTATATCCAAATTAAGAAGGTTTGGAATCAAACTCTTAAGGCTTGGGAATATAGATTAGTAAACTACCCATTTGAGTTTGTTCCTGACACAGAGATTCAAACTACCTCAGGAAGTAGAGCAATTGTTGAATCCTTTGACTGGTATACCAAACTTCTTATTGTTAATGTTATCACCGCCAGACTTATCCAACCTGGTGATATTTTCCATGATAATGCTGGTGAGGTTTGTATAGTAAGAGATGAGAATCTTGTTACTTATATGGGACCAACTAATGTTAGGAAAACTGCTCCAGATCCCCCTGGTGGTCTTCAGGCAGGAATGTTCTATATTAATATTAAGGATGCATATGCCACTAGTACCTGGACTGGTATTTCTGGTGACTTTGTATCACAAGATCAAGCAGTTTATTGGGACGGTACAGAGTGGAAGATTAACAGTTATACAACCCTGTGGGATAATACAGAAGATAGTGGTTATGAAGAGGATGAGCATGGCAGTGAAGGATTGTATAAACTGGATTCTCTTGACTCCATGCTTCTTACTGAGAACAGCTTCTACTTCCTTGAGTTGGAAGGAAATATTAAAGAAGTAATTTCCAAAACTCCAAGGATGGGAAGTAACCTCTTTGTTTCTTATGGGGAACCCACCACAGCGGAACAAGGAGACTTGTGGTGGTCCATCAATAATGGAAGGTTGTATGTATTCTACATCAATGTTTCTATTGATTCATCACAAGGACAAATTAATAATACACCCACTTGGGTTTGTGTGCAACCACTTGGTACTAGACCATTGATTGGATCTAGTGATGTTGGTATTGGTTTCGATCCAGGGGAAGGTGAAGTTCCGTTGGAAGTTATTCAGCAGATGGTTAATGGAAGAAGTGTTACGATTGCTAATACTGCACCTTCCACTAGACCCCTTGGTAAACTTAATCAACTTGGAGACCTTTGGTGGTCTCCAGCTACTGGCCTGTTGTATATTTGGAATACTAACTCAGTGTTTACTCTTGGTCGTGCAGGTGAACTAATTGAGTCTGAATGGGTATGTACCGATCCTTCTGGTATAGTTCCTATGGATGGCGCTTCTGACACTTCATCAATCGTCCCTAGCGCTTCACAACTAAGTGCAGCGGAAGCGGATGACCTTAATAATGTCACTAGCGACTCAATCTACTCACCTTCCATTACTACTATCCTTAGTGCAGATGCTCCTACAATGACTCCTGACGGGGACCCACTAACACAAGGTATGTTATGGTGGTCACCAATTACTGGTAGGATGTACATTTATTATGCGTCTACTGGAGTTACCACTGATGCTCAATGGGTTGTTACTAATCCGATTGGTATGACAAGTAGTGAGTATTCTGAGGACAGGTTGATAGCGGGTGATGGTGGATTATCTGATGCTTCTGTCTTTGTTATTCCTGAACTCCCAACAGCTACTAATCTTTGGTTTAAGAACTTAAAGGGATTTAAAGAAGGGGAAGAGATTCTGTTTGAAGTAGCAGCACCTGGGCTTGACGGTTCTATTGATACCGCTGTTATTAAGAGAAAGAGTGCTAGAGGTATGGCGAAAGTCATAAGAAGAGAGGGATCTAGTTATATCCCTGATGGGGCACCTTCTATTAATAACACTAGGGCATCTTATACTATTACTTGTGCACAACCTGTTAAGTTAGTTAAAGGGGATACAATTAAGATTCATGGTTCCGATTATGACGGACTCAACACCAAGTGGGAACTTAACAAAGTAGGACAAGTAATAACACCAGATGCCATGGCAGTTGTCGGCACAGGAGCAACCGAGGGGCAGATTATTGGTGTTACTTTCTACGAAGATCAGCCAGGAAAACCAGAGACTAGAAGATTAGGTTCTGGATTCAAGCAAAACTTCTATTGCTACTTTATTGGTGGTAGTGGACAGGGAGGAGTTGGATTCTGTAAAGTTAGTCCTATTCTTAAGGATGGTACCGGAGGTAATGTTATTGAACCAGTTCAGATTATCAATCCAGGTAGAGGTTACATTGCAAATGATGTAGATGAAACAATTGCGGGGATATATCATCTTCGTATTGTGTGGGGAACTGCGCTAACCGAGAATATGATGCAGTTCTGGACAAGTACTCTTTATGAGGAAGAGATTGGTATTAGCTATTGCTTGAATAAGAGGTCAGTGATGGGATATGCTTGCGAGTGTAGAGTATCTTCTGGTGGAATGGCATATGAGTCAATGCCAACTATTATGGGTCTTGAAAAGAGGGCAGGAGACGCAGCTGAGTTTGAAATTGAGATGTCAGGCACTCAGATTGAAAGCGTAAGAATTACTTACGCCGGAAGAAGATATCAGAATCCGCATGCAAGGTTTATAGATCAAGGTGGTAATGGTTATGGCGCAACTGCAGCAGTGACAACTAATCCGAATACTGGTTGTATCACAGAAGTAACTATGCTTACACCAGGAACTGGTTATACACTTCCTACGATGGAAGTTATAGATATTGGTGGAAAGTATATTGCAACTACAAAGAACATCGGTAAGATTGATTCTGTATCAGTGCTCGATCCAGGTAGAAACATTTCTGCAGATTTAACACTCAAACCAGAGTTGTTAGTAGAGTGCAAAGCCATTGTTCAGATGAAGCAAGGTAGTAGGTTTGTTAGAGGAGAAGAGGTTTATCAGGGAGTTGCCACTCGAAAGTATTTCACTGCAAGAGTTCTTTGGTATGATGAAATAAGAGATATTGTTACTCTTTCCTTTGATAATGGTGAAATTTTAGAATTACCGGCAAAACCAGGAACAGAGTATGGTGGTGATTTATTACCAGGCGAAGATCTCATTGGTGTATCTAGTGAAAGCGTTGCTGAGGTATTAGTAAGTGGACAAGCAGACATACTTCCTAGAGTAAGGGGTGTTTCTGGCACTACGGGAATCTTTGTGACAGAAGAGTCTATGCTCAACAGAGCTTACGCTGTTATACAAGACTCACGGTATTATCAGTGGTTCTCTTATGTTATATCCTCACCAATGCAGAAGAGTGATTATGAGACTTATGTAAAGGATATGATTCATCCAGTTGGATTTGCACTCTTTGGTAATGTTATTATTAATGAGTCTGTTGAGTCTCCAACTATAACATTGGATGCTGAAGCTATTGAGGATACTTCGGTGTTCCTTATTCAGATTGATAGCGAAGCATATAAGAAGCAACTTGCCCTACTTGGTACGGATGGGGTGGATGTTCCTAAGGATACCATGTTGGAAGGAGAAATAGGATACAAATCATCTTAAAACTTATCCTAAATAACTCAGAATAAAGCGAGGGAGACTCTTGGCTACTGTAATTCAAATTAGTGCGCTTGCTACTGCAACCCAGGTTGATAGTAATGATGCTATTGTAATTAACAAACTTAGCAATGATGGTTCTGATACCTGGACAACTAAGCAGGTTACTCTTTGGAACTGGGTTGACGAAACGGCGGCAATGACAAGATTGGGTGATTTGAAGAATGTCAATAGTGGAGTCAATGGGGCGTCTGAAGGTAATGTTTTACTTTTCAATGGAGTTGAGTGGGCAGCTGGCAATATACCTGGAACTGCTACTAAGGGTACAGTAACTCTTGTAGCACCAGGTGATGGCATAAAGACAGTTCCTGTTGCTGGAATTGATGAAATTGGTACCGTTTCTGTAGATGATACCGTTTTTAGAACTGTAGGCGTCCAGTCAATAACGGGAGATACTTCACTTTATGGTAATTTTGTTATTGATGGTAGTATCACTGCTAGCGGAACTTTAATCATTCCTATTATTAGTGGTGTTTCTAGTCTCAGTGTTGTTAACTTG
>PVBE011208502.1_pt1 | contig 12166 bp, 10 predicted proteins | sample 1631181 | NCBI WGS metagenome assembly PVBE01 (sample SAMN08397723, study PRJNA350692) | Marine metagenome, whole genome shotgun sequencing project. | isolation source: water | place: Pacific Ocean | collected 2012-04 | reverse complement strand
CACCATGTAATAGGCCATGTTGGCTTGCGCATGCTCGATCAGCGCCGCCTCGGTCAGGTTGGCGCCGGGGCGCAGCACCACCGAGACCATGACCTCGTCCTCGCTCATCTCCGACGGCACGGCGAAGGCGGCGGCATCCTCGACCGCGTCCAGCAGCATGACGATCTGCTCGACCTCGTAGGACGAAATGTTCTCGCCGCGGCGGCGAATGGCGTCCTTCTTGCGGTCGACGAAGTAGAGATAGCCGTCTTCATCCAGCCAGGCGCGGTCGCCGGTGTGGAACCAGAGGTTGCGGAAAGCGGCCAGCGTCGCTTCCGGCATGTTGTAATAGCCCTGCGCCGCGAACCACGGCTCGCGGTGGCGCAGCACGATCTCGCCGGTCTCGCCCTGGGCCAGCTCGAAATCGTCGTCGTCGACGATGCGCACCTCGACCTCGGGCCTGACTTGCCCGGCCGAGGCCCATTTCTCCGCCGGCCCGTCTGGCCCCTTGTGGACCACCAGGCCGAAATCGGTCAGGCCATAGAGGGACGTGAAGGTGAGACCAAAGCGCTTCTCGAAGGCGTGATAGAACTCCTTCGGGGTCGGAATCACCAGGCATTGGCGGACCGGGTTGTCGGCGTCGTTCGGGCGCTCCGGCTGGGCCCAGATGATATTGGTCATGGCGCCGAGCGAGTTGAACTGGGTGGCGCCGTAGTGGCGGACCTCGTCCCAGAAGCTCGTGGCCGAGAACCGGCGCGAGAAGGCGAAAGTGGCCTCGGCGATGATCGCCGGCAGGCAACTGACCAGCCAGGCGTTGCCGTGGAAAAGCGGCAGCACCGCGAAAATCACCTCGTCCGGCGTGTAGCCGAAGATCTCGGCGGCCTCGATGCCGGCGCTCCACATGTGCGCGTGCGTCGCCATGTTGCCCTTCGACGGCCCGGTGGTGCCGGAGGTGTAGGAGAGGAAGGCGAGGTCGGAATGGCGCACCTCGACCTCTGGCGCCGCCTCGTCGCCCTCTTCCAACTCCCAGTAATCGGTCACCGGCACGCTGAATTGGCCGGCCAGATCGGCCGCCATCGGCCCCGCCTCGTCGGCGATCACGGCACGGCGGATCTTCGGCACCCGGTCCTGGATCTCGAGATAGCGGTCGGCGAGGCCGGGCTCGACGATGAACATGACCGAATCCGACTGCTCGATGTAGTAATGCAGCAACTCGCCCTTGGCGGCGGTGTTGATCGGCACGACGCAGGCGCCGAGCTTGCAGAGCGCGAAGAAGAGCCAGAGTTGTTCGGGCGAGTTGTTCATGAAGACGGCGACGTGGTCGCCATGGCCGATGCCGAGACCGGCCAGGCCGCCCGCGATCCGGTTCGAGAGCCGCTCCGCCTCCAGGTAGGAAAAGCGCCGCTCCTCGAAGAGGAGGAAGGTCTTGTCGCCGAGCCGGCGGGCCTTGTCGGCGAAAATTCGCCCGAACACCCGCTCGGTCATGGAATAGTGGATCATGGCTCGTTCCCTCAGGCATTCGCCGCCACGGCGGTCTTTAGACCGAGAATAGTATGCGACGGCGCGGAGGCGAAGCCCCGAGGAGCTTGACGGGTGCCGGACACGCTGGACAATGCAACAGAGGCAACCACGGGAGGCGAGAGATGGACTTCGGAATGAGCGTACCGACGCGCGGGCCGATGGCGAACGCAGCGGACATTGGCGCCATCGCGAAGCAGGCCGAGGCGCTGGGCTTTCGCTATCTCGCGATCCCCGATCACCTGGTGGTGCCGCGCCGGATCGCCTCCCGCTACCCCTACAGCCAGACCGGCGACTGGCCGGGCCAGGCCGGCGGCGATTGCCTGGAACAACTGACCCTGATGGCCTGGCTGGCCGCGGTAACCACCGAGGTGCGGTTGCTGACCTCGGTGATGGTGGTACCGCACCGCAATCCGGTGCACACCGCAAAGATCTTCGCCACCATCGACGTGCTGACGGAGGGCCGCTCGGTAGTCGGCATCGGCACCGGCTGGATGCGCGAGGAGTTCGAGGCCGTCGGTACCGAGCCGTTCGCGGAACGCGGCGCCGTGACGGACGAATACTTGCGTATTTTCAAGGCGCTCTGGTGCGACGACGAGCCATCGTTCGAAGGCGATTACGCATCTTTTTCCGATATCGTATTCGAGCCCAAGCCGGTGCAGCAGCCGCATCCGCCGATCTGGGTCGGAGGCGAAAGCGGCCGGGCGCTCCGGCGCGTCGTCGGGCTCGGCGACTGCTGGTACCCGATCGGCGCCAACCCGAACGACCCCCTGAACACCCCTGCCCGCTATGGCGCGGCGGTAAAACGCCTCGAAGCAGAGGCCGAGAAAGCCAAACGCGACCCGGCGACGATCGACCGCGCCTTCTGGGCCAATTGGCCGGCCGACAGCCAGCCGATCGAAATCGAGGCTGGCGAGCGCTTCATCTTCACCGGCGAGGCGAACGCGGTCGCCCAGGACATCGCCACGATGGCGGCGCTCGGCGTCAACCACCTGCTCTTCAACTTCCAGCGGGCGACGCTGCCCGAGACATTGGACGCGATGCGCCATTTCGCCGAGGAAATCCGGCCGCTGGCGTCGGTTTGAACGAAAAGCCCCAAGGAGGCCAGAATGGACTATGGTTTCGGTATCCCGACGCGCGGCGACTTCGCCAACAAAGCGGACCTGAAAGCCATCGCCGAGCGCGGCGAGGCGCTCGGCTTTAGCTACATGTCGATCTCAGACCACATCGTCGTGCCGCGTTCCTTCGCGCCGCTCTATCCCTATTCCGAGGATGGCCGGCCGACCTTCCCCGAAGCCTGGCTCGAGCAGCTGACGGCGATGGCCTGGCTGGCCGCGGTGACGGAGGAGGCCAGACTGCTGACCTCGGTGATGGTGGTGCCGCACCGCAACCCGGTACATACGGCCAAGGTCCTGGCCACCATCGATGTGCTTTCCGGCGGCCGCGTCGTGGTCGGCTGTGGCTCCGGCTGGATGGAGGAGGAATTCGAGGCCATCGGCACCGAGCCGTTCGCCGAGCGGGGCCGGGTGACGGACGAGTATATTCGCGTCTTCAAGGAACTTTGGACCGAGGATGAGCCGTCGTTCGCCGGCGACTACGCCAATTTCGACAACATCGTCTTCGCCCCCAAGCCGGTGCAGAAACCACATCCGCCGATTTGGATCGGCGGCGAGAGCGGGCCGGCGTTGCGCCGCGTCGCGGCCCTCGGCGACGGCTGGTTCCCGATCGGCGCCAACCCTAGCTTCCCCCTCGATACGGTGGACCGCTATGCCGCCGGGCTGGAGCGGCTGGCGCGTCACGCCGAAGCCCTGGACCGCGACCCGGCGACGATCACCCGGGCCTATTGGGCGAACTGGCCCGACCATGCGCCGCCGCTGGCGACAGAGGCCGGCGAACGCGCGCTCTGCACCGGCACGCCGGCCCAAATCGCCGAGGACATCGAACGGCTGGCCGAGCTCGGCGTCGCGCATCTGCTGTTCAACTTCGTCCGCGCCACGCTGGATGAAACCCTCGACGCGATGACCCGTTGCGCCGAGGAGATCCTACCACTCGCCAGAGTTTGAGAGAACGAGAGCAACGAGGGAGACGTGTCATGAGCTTAACGGACAAAATCGTTCTGGTGACCGGCGCGGGCGCCGGCATCGGCCGGGCCATCACGCTGGCGATGGCGGAGGCGGGCGCCGACGTGGTAGCGGCCGACATCGACCAGGCCAGCGCCGAGGCTTGCGCCGGCGAGGCGGCGAAATCGGGCGTGCGAAGCCTGGCGCTCGGCACCGACGTCGGCGTGCTCGACGGGATCGACGCCATGGTGGCCGCGACGGTCGAGAAGTTCGGCCGCCTCGACATCATCGTCAACAACGCCGGCGTCACCCGGCACGCCGACATCATGGAGCTGACCGAGGACGACTGGGACCGGATCCATCAAATCAATGCCAAGGGCGTCTTCTTCTGCCTGCAGCGCGCCGCTGCCGAAATGATCGGCCAAGGCGGCGGCTGCATCATCAACATGGCCTCGATCGCGGGCCGCGGCTTTTCCGGGACCTCGAACGCGGCCTACGCCGCCAGCAAGGGCGCCGTCATCGCCATGACCCGGGTCGCGGCGCATCAACTGGGCCGCCACAACATCAACGTCAACGCGATCTGCCCCGGTGTCACGCAAACGCCACTGCTGGACCGGATCCTCGACGGCCGGGCCGAGGCGCAGGGGATCAGCAAGGAAGCGGCGGTCGAAAACGCGGCCCGAACGATCCCGATCCGCCGCCTGAACCAACCCGAAGACATCGCCGCCATGGCGGTCTTCCTGGCCTCCCCCGCCGCCCGCAACATCACCGGCCAGTCCTACAACGTCGACGGCGGCCTGATCACGAGTTAGGGGTGGGCCATTCGCTCGGGCGCCGTCGCCAACGACGGCAATGCGGCGCCAACACAAGGCATCATGTCGTGAAACTAGACGCAACGTTGCGTCTAGTTTCATTTGCAAACGGATAGACTCCGACGCCATATGTTCCGAAGTTTCGTTGAGATCAGAGAATTGGCGAAGGAATGAAGCGGTTGTCTACGGGGCCGGGAACGGTTCTCTCGAACCGGGGATCATTCGAGCTAATTCTGTCTTCGATAGGGCTGATAGCCGGGGCCGACGGTCAGCGGGTGATCCGGCAGCAGCTCTTGATCGAGGTCGCTCCGGAAGGTCTTCCGGTAGCTCGCGATCTCTCGGCTGCCGCTCGCGTCGATCAGCCGCAGCACGACCTCGTAATCGCGGCCGGCCTCGATACCCTGGAGCGGCGGGGAATCGAACTTGTAGCCGTAGCGCGTGTTGTGGAAGTAGTCCCTGACCACGAGCGGCGGCCCGCCGGCCGGGTCTTCGAAGTGGGCGACGAAGACGGTACCTTCGGGCGGCGCCCGTTTCACCCGGACCAGAAAGCCCCAATAGGCCTCGGCCAAACGGTAGTTGAAGACAAAGCCGCCGCCGACGAATTCGACATAGGGCTCGTCGCTCGCCGTCTCCTCGCAGGCCGTGACCAGCAACAAGCCCGCGAGCAGCACGAGCAGGCCGCGCCGGCCGATCCATGCACCATGGCGCGCCCGGAGCGCGCGGATTCTTCGGTCACTCGTCATGCTCCAACCTAACACGGCTCCCGGTCGTTACTTCGCGTCCGCGTAGGAGAGGGACTCAGTCCGCGGCGACCGGTGCATCAAAGGGGCTCCGACGCAGTTCTCTGCAACGGCGGCATTCAGTACGAAACCGACTCTGCCGACAATTGCGATATGGTCCGACACGATGGGCAATCCGCTCGTAACAAGACGCAACGTTGCGTCTATTTATCATTTGCCAACAGATGTGTTCCGACAAGATCTAGCTCCAATGGGGATCAAATCGACGCCGAAACCTTTCACGCCCCGGCGATCCGGGTTGGCCGACGTGGTACTGCGCGCTTCCAGATGGCCTGGACCGCGCCTCAATCCGCCGCCGCCGGGGCGCGGGGGCTGCGGCGGGGTGGGGTGTTGGTGATTTCGGCCAGCGGTGGGGCGCCGAACGAGGTGGCGATGCGCGAGTTACCGGGTCGGCCATAGGCCGTGGTCCGTTGCACGGACAACCGCCCGGCGCCTTGAATCAGGCTTTCCATGGCCTCGGGCGGTAGTTCTTCGCCATGGGTGGCGCCGGCGGCGCGGGTGATGCTCTCGTTCATTAGGGTGCCGCCGAGGTCGTTGGCGCCGGATCCCAAAGCAACCCGCACGCCTTCCGGCCCCAGCTTGACCCAGGAGGCCTGGATGTTCTGGATCAGCGGGTGCAGCGCCAGACGGGCGACCGAGTGCATCAGCACCACCTCGCGGAAGGTCGGCCCCGGCCGGGCCCGGCCCTTCAGGTAGATCGGCGCCTCCATGTGCACGAAGGGCAGCGCCACGAACTCGGTGAAGCCGCCGGTACGGGCCTGCTGGCGGCGCAGCGCCAAGAGATGCCGGGCCCAGTGCACCGGCCGGTCGATATGGCCGAACATGATCGTCGTGGTCGATTTCAGGCCGACCTCGTGCGCCGCCTGCATCACCTGGAACCATTGCTCGGTGTCGATCTTGTCAGGACAGAGCTGGGCGCGGACCTCGTCGTCCAGAATCTCGGCCGCGGTCCCCGGCAGGGTGCCGAGACCGGCCGCCTTCAGCCGGCCCAGGTAATCCCGCAGGCCGAGGCCCAACGTCTCCGCCCCCTGCCAGACCTCCAGGGGCGAGAAAGCGTGCACGTGCATCCCCGGCGCCGCCGCCTTCACCGCCGCCAGGATCTCGAGATAAGTCTCGCCGGTATAGTCGGGATGGATGCCACCCTGCATGCAAACCTCGGTGGCGCCCCGCGCCCAGGCCTCCTCGACCCGGCGGGCGATCTCGTCCAAATCCAGATCGTAGGGCCGGCCGCGCAGGTTCTCCGACAGCTTGCCCTTGGAGAAGGCGCAAAACTGGCAGCGGAAATAGCAGACGTTGGTGTAGTTGATGTTGCGATTGACGACATAAGTGACGGCATCGCCGTTGACCCGGGCGCGCAGCCGGTCGGCGGCGGCGGCGATTTCGCCGACCTCGCCACCGCGCGCCTGGAACAGCCGCACGATCTCCGCCTCGCCGAGCTCGTCGCCGTCGTCGGCCCGGTCCAAAATTCGGCGCAGCCCTTCATTGGTTTTCGACGGCGGCGCGATCGGCGGCGGCGAGCCCGCTTCGCCCGGCGACCAGGCGTCGGTGCGGGCCAGGCCGTCGGCGTCGATCGCGTCCAGCACCCGGGTCCGAAGCGCTGGCACCAGCCAAGCCTCGGGCGCCAGCGCGTAGGCGGGATAGATGCCCAACCGCTCGACCAACTCCTTGCCGGATTTTCGCGTCTCGTCGGCCAGTGCGTCCAGATGCGGCCAGGGCGCTTCCGGGTTGACGTGGTCGATGGTCACCGGCGAGACCCCGCCCCAGTCGTTGATGCCCGCTTCGATCAATGGCGCCAGGCCGCCCGGGCTCAGGTTCGGCGGCGCTTGAATATTCATTTCGGAACCGAAGAGAATGCGCGCGACGGCGATCGTCCAGACCAGCTCCTCGGCCGAAGGCTCCGCCGCCGCCGCCATCCGGGTGCCGGGCTTGGCACGGAAATTCTGGACGATGATCTCTTGGACGTGACCGTGGCGCCGGTGCGCCTCGCGGAGCGCCAGCAGCGCCTCGATCCGCTCCGCCCGGGTCTCGCCGATGCCGATCAGAATGCCGCTGGTGAAGGGCACGCCGGCCCTGCCCGCCGCCAGAATCGTCGCCAGCCTCAGGGCCGGCGCCTTGTCGGGCGAGCCGTGGTGCGGCATGCCTTTCTGCATCAGGCGGGGTGCCGCGCTCTCCAGCATCAGGCCTTCGCTGACCGAAACCTCGGCGAGCCGGGCGAGGTCCGCTTCCGACAGCACGCCCGGATTGAGGTGCGGCAGCAGCGTCGTCTCCGCCAGCACCAGCCGCGCCATCTCGGTGAGATAGTCGAGCGTGGTCTCGTGGCCGAGCGCCGCCAGCTCCTCCCGCGCCGCCCGGTAGCGCAGCTCCGGCTTATCGCCCAGCGTGAACAGCGCCTCGCGGCAGCCCGCCGCCTCGCCGGCACGGGCCAGCTCCAGCACCTCTTCCCCCGTCATGTAGGCCCGCTGGCCCCGCTTCGGCGGTTCGGCGAAGGTGCAGTAGTGGCAGACGTCGCGGCAGAGCTTGGTCAGCGGCACGAAGACCTTGCGCGAATAAGTGACGACGTCGCCATGGCCGACGTCGCGCAATTGGCCAGCGGCCGCCACCAGAGCTTCCGGCTCGGCATCCAGCAGTGCCGTCGCCTCGGCGGGAAGCGCTTTGCCGTCCGACGCCATCATCCGACACGCGCCTCGACCGGAGTGGCCAGCCGCGCGGCAATGCCGCTCGCTTCGAGATAGGCGTGGGCGTGGCTGGGTCCCGGGGCTTCGATCAAGGCTAGCAGATCATCGGGCCGGTCGATGTCGAGGCCGAGGCCGGACAGGCGTAGAACCCTGGGCTCAATGCCGCGCTCGCGGGCCGCCAGTTGGTGCGGGCCGAAGCTGTCGTCGCCGAAGAGAAAGGGGATGGCATCCGGCGGCGAGGCGACGAGGCAGTTCGAGCCGCGCTCGTCCCGGGACGGCACCAGCGTCACCGCCGGACCGGCCCCGTGCGCGCTCAATACCTTTCTGATCTCCTCCGGCGTCGCCAGAGGCACGTCCCCCGGCACCTGCAGCAGACCGGCCGCGCCCTCGGCAGCCAGCACCTCGGCGGCGGTAGCGACGGCGGCGCTGTGGCCGCGATTGGCGGGCTCGTCGATGATCCGCGCACGATATCGTTCCGCCAGCCCCGCCGCCTCGGGATCGCGGGTGACGAGGGCGATGCCGGCCAACCCGTCGACGGCGGCGAGACAGCCGAGCACGTCCTCCAGCATGGCCCGGTAGAGGCCACGGCGCTCCGCCGGGTTCAATACCGATCCCAGACGCTGCTTGGCGCCCTCCAGATCCTTGACGGGCACGACTGCCCAGACGGCGTTCGTCAGCACCAGCGTTCCTCCCTTCCCTGATCAGAACCTAGGTTCAGGACAGGGGGGCGTCAAACGGCGATCCGGCCGGCGAAATCGAGCACCGCCCGGGCCAGCGCTCGCTTGTCGGCGAGGTCCCGCATCACCGTGTTCGTGCTCAGGACCTGGAGGCCGAGCGCATCGATCTCCGCCGCCGCCGAGGCGTCCGCCGTATCGAGGACGAAACCGTCCAGCAAGCCGCCATAATGCCGGGCCACCGCCGCCGCCGTCGTCGGCAGTCCGAGTTCGGCCATCATCTTCGCCGTCGGTCCCTTGATCGCCCTGCCACCGACGATTGGCGACACCGCGATCACCGGTGCGGACGCGGATTTGATGGCGTCGCGCAAGCCGGGCACGGCGAGGATCGGATCGATGCTGATGAAGGGATTGGAGGGGCAGACGACAACGGCCCCGAGTTTCGGATCGGCCAGCGCCGCCAGCACCTCGGGGCTAGCGGTGGCACCCGCCGCGCCCTCGAACCGGAATCCGGTCACCACGGGTTCGCATTTGTCACGGACGAAATAGTGCTGGAAGGCGAGATCGCCCGCCGTCGTCTCGACGACGGTGCGGACGGGGTCGTCCGATGCCGGCAGGATCCGGGCATCGATGGCGAGACGGCGGCGGACATCGTCGGTGATCCGGGTCAGGCTCTCGCCCGCCCCGAGACGCCGCGTGCGCTCGACATGAAGGGCGAGGTCGCGATCGCCGAGGTTGAACCAGGTCTCGCCACCGAGCCCGGCCAACGCGGCCATGAAGTTCCAGCTCTCGTCCTTGCGGCCCCAGCCGGCCTCCGGGTTCGCCAAGCCCGAGAGCGTATAGAGCAGGGTGTCGGTATCGGGCGAGACGGCGAGGCCCAAATGCTCGAAGTCGTCGCCGGGATTGGCGATGATGGCGAGGTCTTCCCCCGGCAGTATCCCGGAAAGACCGAGCGCCAGCTTGGCGCCGCCGATGCCGCCGGAAAGGGCGACGACGCGCCGTCCGTTCGGCGTCATTGGCATGCTCACCGGAAGAGGTCCTCGCTCGCCGGTCGGACCAGGTCGGCGGCGCTCTCGCCCTCGGCCGCCAGGGCGAGGCCCCGCACCAGGACCACCGGCCGGCCCTCGTCGGCCTGGCCCTGCAACAGCGAAGCGGCGGCCGCGACCTCGTCGGCCGGCGCGATCTGGGTCACCGCCAGCGGTCGGCCGAATAGGTCGTCCTGACCCCTGAGGTCGACCAGCGCGGCGAGGCCGGCGGCGCCGATCGCGGTGCCGACGATGCCCCGGCGCCAGGCCCGGCCGACGCTGTCGTTGATGACGATGCCAACCTCGGCGCCGGTGCGCCAGCGCAACTCGGACCGCAAGCGGGCGGCGCTGGCATCGGGGTCTCGTGGCAGCAGCAGGACCCGCTCGCCCTTGTCACCCGGCTGGATGTTGGAGGCGTCGATGCCGGCATTCGCCATCACCAGGCCCAGCTTGTGGAGGACGATGACGAGGTTCGGCCGGTGCCGCAGCACCTCGGAGGATTCCGACAGGATCAGTTCCACCAGGCGCGGATCCTTGTCGGTCTTCGCCGCCAGTTCGACCGCGGCATCGGAGGCCGCTACGTCGGCGAGGTCGGCATAACGGCCCTCGGCCTTGGAGACGATCTTCTGCGCCACCACCAGCACGTCGCCCGACGTCAGTCGGGCATCCGCCGCCTCGACACCGGCCAGGATGAGCCCGGCCAAGTCGTCCCCCGGCTCGACCAGCGGCAGCTCCGGCAGCGCGATCAGCTCCAGCTTGGCGGCGCTCATGTCAGCTCTTGCTTTCGGGGTCGAGGGTCGGCTGGCCGGTGATGCGGAGGCCGGCGCCGTCGATGCCATAGCGGCGGTTCAGGAAGATCAGCACCGAGGTCATCGCCTCGGCGACGGCGGCGTTGTCGATCGGTCCGGCGTGCCAGGCGCGGATATCGGCCGCCTCGGCCAGGCGGATCACGGCGGCGCGCGCCTCCAGGCTGTCGCCGCTGACGAGAACGTCGCAGTCGATCGCGTGGTCGAGGTCTTCCAGATGCTCGGCGGCGACGTTCTGGAAGGCCGAGACGACGCGCACCTTTTCGCCGAGCGCGGCCTGCGCCGCCTGCCCGGCCGAACCCTCGGGCGGCAGTTGCACGCGCATCACGCGGGGCGGCACCAGCGGCACCGTGACGTCGACGAAGATTTTGCCCTGGACGGCGTCTCGAACGCTCTCGATGGTGGCGCCGTGGGACGCGAAGGGCACCGTCATGGCGACGATTTCGGCGGCCTCGGCGGCGGCCGGGTTCTCCAATCCACCGACCTGGCCATCGGGCACGACGTCGCGGACCCGGGCCGCCGCGTCGAGCGCTTTCGCCGCCTGGCGCGAGCCGATGATCACCTGGTAACCGGCCTTGGCCCACCTGAGCGCCAGGCCGAATCCCAAGTTGCCGGTACCGCCCAGAACCGCGAGCGTTGGTCTCGTATCCGCCATCGATGAACTCCCGATTCCGTGCGAAGGGCCACTCAGACGGTGGCCTCGTGGCCGGTGAAAACCGAAGGAATGCGTTGGATCTCCCGCACCACCTCGCGATGCACGCCGACCTCGGTACCGGCGGCGAGGTCGAGGCGGATGGTGTCCGAGGCACCGCCGAACATAGCTTCGACCGCGGCCCCGATCTCGTCATGGGTGCCAACCGCGGTGAAGAGGCGGACGACGTCGTCCGGCACCTCGGCCGCCATCTCTCCCCACTGACCGGCGCGCGACATCGCGTGCAGCTTGGCGCCCAGCTCCTCCAGCCCGTGCACGGCGAAAACCGGCAGATAGGTCCGGGTCGAGCCGTAGAAGGCGATCCGGTAGCGGGCCCACTCGACGCGCTCGGCGACCGTGTCGGCATCCGGGCCGGTGGCGATGAAGCCGCCGCCGACGACCTCGAAGCTCTCCCGGGCGCGACCGGCCAAGGCGAGGCCCTCGTCGACCCGGCGCAGCGTCACCTCGTCCACGTATTTCCGGGTGTTGAAGGAATGCAGCCGAACCCCGTCGGCGACCCGGCCGGCCAGCTTCAACATCGCCGGTCCCAGTGCCGCCAGCAGAATCGGCGGCGGTACCCGGCCAGTGGCGGCCGGCGAGAATTCGGGCGTCATCAGGGTGAAGCGGTAGTGCGCGCCCTCGTAGTCGAGCTTCTCGCCGTTCTCCCAGCAACGCCAGATCGCGCGTAGCGCCTCGATGTATTCGCGGATTCGGGGCACCGGCGCGCTCCAGGGGGTGGAGAAGCGGCGCTCGTTGTGGCCCTTGACCTGGGTCCCGAGGCCGAGCTGAAAGCGCCCGCCCGACTGCGCGTGCAAGTCCCAGGCCTGATAGGCGACGGTCATCGGGCTGCGGGGAAAGGCGACCGCGATCGCGGTGGCGAGCTCGACCCGCTCGGTCGCCAGGGTAGCGAGCGGCAGCGCCAGGAAGGGGTCGTGCGCCAGCTCGTTGGTCGTGACGCCGTCGTAGCCCGCCTCCTCCGCCAGCCGCGCCGCCGGCCCGGTCCGGGTCCAATCGTCCATCGGCAAGGTGGTCACGACCCGCATCGATGCTCTCCTCTCCCGCCTTCGGACATATTAACCGACATTCCCCGGATGATCGCCGGTTCCGGCCATCAGAGTAGCCATTT
>PVBE012951946.1_pt1 | contig 12168 bp, 13 predicted proteins | sample 1631181 | NCBI WGS metagenome assembly PVBE01 (sample SAMN08397723, study PRJNA350692) | Marine metagenome, whole genome shotgun sequencing project. | isolation source: water | place: Pacific Ocean | collected 2012-04 | reverse complement strand
CGTCCTTCTGCAAGCCGCAGATCGATTGACTCGGCAGGGACACACGATCGAGACCGAGGTGGTCATGGATCTCAGCACCTCGCTGCACGAGCGTCTGGGAGGCGCGCTTGCGACCGCGTGGGAACTCGGCCAAGCCGTCACGTCGATCGCTTCGGACCACCACGGGGTATCCGCTCGCCCGCTGGACCGGACCACCAAGGGCTACCTCGATGTCGTGCGGATCGCGCACCACCTCGCCTCGGACTGGATCGGACCCGGCCTGCATCGCCCGGCCACGCCACCGAAGACCGTCGAGCAGCTCGACAGGCTCGGCGAACAACTGATGGAGACCGTGCTGTCGCTGGCGTCGTGAGTCCGAAGCGACGGTGGACGCTCGGTCCCGCTCAGCCAGATCTCCCCGCCTCGACCCGACGGAACCTGTGCTCTGCTGCGCCTCGAGAGCCGGCGCTATCGGACAACTCCGAGCGCCCCCAGCCGCGCCCACTCCTCGGCCGAGATCGTCGCCAGAAAGTTAGAGTACTGTCTCACTTGCCCCGCCATTTGCTACGAAGCCCCTCCCGCACCGGGAGGGGTTTCGTCATTCTGGGGCGACCCTACCCCTCGGGGGCGCGGTTGCTCTGCTATGAGGCGCGCATGAAGACGATTCGGAACCTGACGAACAAGCCGATCAAAGTCCCGCTCCCCGGTGGGAAGGCGCTCCGCCTCGGCCCGAACGCCGACGGCACAGTGCACGACAAGGCCGAGCACCACGGCGCCGTGAAGCGCATGGTCGAAGCCGGCACGATCTCGGTGCTGGACGGTTCCTCGGCGGGGCACGGTCCCCGCAAGTAGGACCCGTCCGAGACTGGGCTCAGTGCATGGCACCCAGCTCGTAGTCGTGGGTGGCGTCGGGCGGCGAGAACAGGTGGACGTACAGCAGGTACCAGACCCAGCACTGGGCTCCGAGCGGTAGGTAGCCCAGGAAGCCGGGCAGCGGCATCTCGAACGGCGGCACCTTGAGCGCCTGGACGTACGGGATGGCGTACTCCCAGTAGTTGGGGTCCGTGTCGGCGAAGAACGCTTGCTCCCCGTAGTTCCAGAGCTCCCAGAAGATGCCCAGCGCGAACATCGCCACGGCGATCCCCACAAACGGCGTCCAGTCGCCCTTTGCGAGGGGGGGCAACGGCGTCCAGTAGCCGCAGAGCAGCATCGCCGGCGCCATCACCGCCAAGGAGCCGATCCAAATCATCCAGAACAGGGGCCGGGGGAACAGTCCGGACAGGAACAGCCCCGCCGCGCCGAGCAGGAAGAGCGCGCGGGTGGACAGTTGCACCGACGGCCCCTTGGACCACCTCGTCACGAACCCGGGCGTCGTCCGCAGCAACGCGTACATCTCGAACAGCGCGGGCCAGACGCACGTGAAGGTCAGGGTGAACCAGAAGATCTTGGACCCCTGGCTGCCCAGCAGATCCTGCAGCGGGTAGTACCAGAGGTTGTTGACGAACCAGCTCAGCCACTCGAACGAGTACCAGCCCACCACCGACATCACGACGAGGCCGATCATGCGCTTGGGGCGGTCCGCCAGGATCGAGTGCCCGCCCGCGCGTGCGTAGGCCAGCCCGTCCAGTGCGACGATGAACCCCCACCACAGCGGCGTGAAGAGATAGATGATCCACGTCAGATCTAGTTCGCCGCGACCGAACCACATGAACGACCAGGAGAGCATGTTGACCGCCGTACCTGGACTTTCGCAAGTACCTGGACGACTGGTTCACGGCCCGGAAGGCGGCGAACCGGCGGTACAGCCACCGGTTGTTCGCTCGGAAGGCGGGGCACAAGAACCCGTCCCTGCTGCTGCTGGTGGTTCAGGGCAAGCGGAACCTGACGGGGCCGAACGTCGTCGGCTTCAGCCGCGCGCTGGGGCTGACCGGAGCGGAGGCGCGGTTCTTCGAGCGGCTGGTGCAACTGGGTCAGGCCAAGACGTCCGAGGAGCAGAATGCGGCGTGGGCGGAGATCTCGGCGTCGCGCCGCTTCCGGGAGGTGCGGGAGCTGGAGGGGCTGGGGTTCGAGGCGATCTCGCGCTGGTACCACTCGGCCATCCACGAGCTGGCGCGGCGGGACGACTTCGTCCCAGATCCCGCCTGGATCGCACGAACCTTGCAGCCGAAGGTGACGGTCGCGCAGGCGCGCAAGGCCCTGGAGCTGTTGATGTCGGTGGGGATGCTGGAAGAGGACGACAACGGACGGCCGCAGCCGCGGGACGTCTCGCTGGTCACGCCTCACGAGGTGGCCGGGCTGGCCGCCCGCAACTACCACGACGGCATGCTCGATCTGGCCCGCCGCTCCATCGCGGATGTGCCGCGTGAGCAGCGGCACCTGCTCGGAGTCACGGTCTGCATTCCGGCGTCTCTGATCCCGCGGTTGAAGCGGGAGCTGGACGAGTTCTAGGAGCGTCTTCTGGACCTGTGCGATTCGGCCGAGGACGCCCCGGAGCAGGTCTACCAGGCGCACCTCGCCTTGTTCCCGCTGTCGTCGGCGACGGAGGGGGCGGCATGAGGCGGTGGCTTCTGGTGGTGCTGGCGGCAGCGGCCTTCGCGGGCTGCGATCCGAACGCCGAGGAGGATCCCGATCGCGGCATCGCGGTGGGCAACCCCGGGCTGCTGTCGGTGTCGATGGCGGTGACCGCGGACGTGGAGGTGACCGCCGCCACGCTGGCCGTCAGCAGCTTCGAGTTCGCGGGGTGCGGAGGCTACGCCTACGCCTCCACCTCCGGCGGCACGGTCGACCTGGCGGCCGAGCCCGAGGGCTACGACTTCACCGAAGGCTCCTGGTGCGGCGTGCGCATCAACGCCGTCGGCGTGTTCCACGTGGAGGCGACGTCCGGGGCGTCGGCGATCTCGCTCGACCTCGAGGTCGATGACATCTCTGTCGGCGCGGACGTCGCCTTCGACGCGGAGGAGTCCTCGGAGTTCGCGTTCGAGCTGGGCACGGTCGACTGGTTGGCCCCGGTCGTGGCCGCGCTGGTGGGCGACGAGGATCTGTCGATCGACGTCGAGCATGAGCTGCACGACGAGCTCGTCGCCGCCCTGCAGTTGGACTCGGCGCTGTTCGACGACCTCGACGGCAGCGGCGTCGTGGAGGATCCGGAGCGCGACGCCGGAGCGCTCGCCACCGGGGAGATCCAGCTCAGCTTCGACATCGCCCCCAATGCCGCCGGCTACACGTCGGACTCGGCGACCTCGGGCTGCGGCATGAGCTGCGACAGCGGCGGCGGCGGTGCCCCCGGGGCCGTGGGCTTCTTGCTGGTGCTCGCGCTGGTCGGCTCACGGAGGCGGTCGCATCGGGGGTAGCCTCCGCGCCATGCACATCTGGATCGATGGAGACGGCTGCCCGGGTGCGGTCAAGGACATGGTCTTTCGGGCCGCTGAGCGGCTGAAGATCGAGACCACGGTGGTGGCCGATCGCCCGGTCCGCGTGCCCGGCGGGCCGCTGTTCAAGGCGATCGTGGTGCCCCGCGGCATCGACGCCGCCGACGACCACATCGTGCTGCACGTCGAGGCGGGCGACCTCGTCATCACCCAGGACATCCCCCTGGCGGGCGAGTGCGTCGAAAAGGGCGCCTCCGCCATCGAGCCGCGCGGTGAGTTGCTGGACAAGAACTCCATCGGGGCCCGGCTCTCGATGCGGAACTTCCGCGAGGAGCTGCGGACCACGGTGGGCCTGGGAGGTGGTCCCCCGCCGTTCGGGGAGAAGGATCGCCGCCGCTTCGCGGGGTCCCTCGACCGCTTCCTCGCCAAGAACGCTCGAAAGTAGCCTCTCGGCCGACCCAAATTCCGGCCTATAGTGGGTATTAACTATTGCACTGGAGTTTCGATGACGATCACCGCGCTCAAGATCAGCGAGGACCTCATCCCCCTGTCGGAGCTGAAGGCTCAGGCGGGCGAGATCGTGCGGCGGATCAACGACAACCAGCGGCCCGCGGTGGTCACCCGGCACGGCCGGGGCGTCGCGGTCCTGGTCCCGGTCGAGTTGTACGAGCGCTACCAGGCTGCTCTGGAGACGGCGGAGCTGCAGCTCGCCGTGGCCGAGGCGGAGGCCGACTTCGCCGCCGGACGGGTGGTCCCCGTCGACGAGGTCCGGGCTCGCCTGGCGGCTCGATTCGCCGATGACTGAGCCCAAGACAGTCGTCTTCGCCGCCGCGGCGATGGACGACCTGCTCGGCATCGCGGATCACGTCGAGGCCGCCACGAGCCGGCGTGCGGCGCGGAGGCTTTTGGATCAACTGGCGGCTACCGCGGAGTCTCTCGCCGACCATCCCGAGCGAGCTCCGTCCGTCACCGGTCTGGTCGGAGTCCGGGGCCTCCAGATCAGCCGGTGGACGATCTTGTACTCGGTAGGTGAGGCTGAGGTCCGAGTGCTCCGCTTCTGGCACGAGCGCCGCGATCCAAGCTCGGTCGAACTCGACCCCTAACGCCGCCGTCGGCCTCCACCGCCCCGGCTCGGTCGCTTCGCCGACGCGGGCGGGCGCCACGGGATGAGGCACTCGGGTCCGTTACCGATGAGGTCTTCCCGGCCCGCCTGGGTCAGCGCGGCCTTCACCTCGTGCCAGTTCTCCGGCTTGAAGAACTGCAGCAGCGCGCGCTGCATCTGCCGGTCCTTGAGGCGTCGGGTGGTGGGCACGGGCTTGAGCGTCCGGGGATCCAGACCCGTGTAGTACATCGCCGTCGCCACATCCATGGGGGCGGGGATGAAGTCCTGCACCTGGCGCGGCTTGTAGCCGTTGGCTTTCAGGAACGACGCCAGTTCGATGGCCGCGTTCAGGTCCGCGCCGGGGTGGCCGGAGATGAAGTACGGGACGAGGTACTGCTCCTTGCCCGCGCGTTTGCTCGCCGCCTTGAAGGCCTTGCCGAAGCGGTCGAAGTCGTCGATCGACGGCTTGCGCATGGTGTTGAGCACGGTGTCGGAGGCGTGTTCGGGGGCGACCTTGAGGTGCCCGCCCACGTGGTGGGTGACGAGCTCGTCCAGGTACTCCTGGCTGTGCTTGGCGAGGTCCATGCGGATGCCCGAGGCGACGTGCACCTTCTTGATGCCTTTGACCGCCCGGGCCTTCTTCATCAGGTCGATGATCGGGGCGTGGTCGGTGTTGAGCAGCTTGCAGACGGACGGGTGCACGCACGAGGGCCGGCGGCAGAGCGCCTCCACCTTCGGCTTGCTGCACCGCATCTTGTACATGTTGGCGGTGGGTCCCCCGATGTCGCTGACGACGCCGTTGAAGCCGGGGGTGTGGCGTAGGGCGCGAACCTCCCGGAGCACGGAGTCCTGGCTGCGCGACTGGATGGGTCGCCCCTGGTGCATCGTGATCGAGCAGAAGGTGCAGCCGCCGAAGCAGCCGCGCATCACGGTCACGCTCGTCTTGATCATCTCGAAGGCGGGGATCTTGGCGTCGTACGCGGGGTGCGGCCGGCGGGCGAACGGCAGGTCGTAGATGGCGTCCATCTCGACCTCGCTCAGGGGCGTGATCACGGGGTTGATGACGACGGTCCGGTCGCCGTGCTTCTGGGTGACGACGCGGCCGTTGAAGGCGTTCATCTCCTCGTGCAGGAGGAAGGTCGCGCGGGCGAAGTCGCGGACGCTGTCGCGGGTCTGCTCGAAGGACGGCAGCTCGAGCACGCCGTCGCCGGAGGGGACCTCGTCCTTCTTGCCGTACATCGACGCGGTCGAGCGCATGTCGCGGAGGTCGCGGACGGTCTCGCCGGCCTTGAGGCGGCGGGCGATCTCGAGGATCGGGGCCTCGCCCATGCCGTGCACGACGAAGTCGGCCTTCGACGTCAGGAGGATCGACGGATTGACCTTGTCGGACCAGTAGTCGTAGTGGGCGACGCGGCGGAGTGACGCTTCGACCCCGCCGGCGACGACGGGCGCCTTCACCCCGAGCTTCTTGTTGGCCTCGCGGCAGCGCTGCACGTAGGCGTTGGTGGCGCGATCGGGGCGCTGACCGGACTTGCCGCCGGGGGAGTACGCGTCGTCGTTTCGGACCTTCTTGTTCGCCGTGTAGGCGTTGATCATCGAGTCCATGTTCCCGGCGGAGACCGCCCAGAACAGGCGCGGGGCCCCGAACTGCAGGAAGTCGTCGACCTGCTTCCAGCGGGGCTGGCTGAGGATCGCGACCTTGTGTCCGGCGGCCTCCAGCACGCGGCCCAGCAGCGCCATGGCGAAGGACGGGTGGTCCACGTAGGCGTCGCCGGTGACGAAGATGACGTCGGGGCGGTCCCAGCCCAGGGACTTCATCTCGTCGCCGGACAGGGGGAGGAAGCGTCGGTTGATCGTCGCCTCGGGGCCGCGCTTGCGCTTGCCGAGGGCGAGCAGATCGCGCGAGACCGCCTGACGCGGCGGCTCCGCCGGAGCTTGAATCACTGGGAGCCGTGTGCTCATCGACGCACCGGTACCTCAACCCACTCGCCGGGCGCCAGGGAATCCAGCCGATAGGGGCCGACGGCGACGCGGATGAGGCGGAGCGTGGGGAAGCCGACGGCGGCGGTCATGCGGCGGACCTGGCGGTTGCGGCCTTCGCTGATGGTGAGTTCGATCCAGGCGGTGGGGATGGCCTTGCGGAAGCGGACCGGCGGGTCCCGGGGCCACAGCCCGTCGGGTTCGTCGATGCGGTGGGCGCGAGCCTTCTTGGTCCAGCCGTCCTTGAGCTGCACGCCCTTGCGGAGGGCGGTCAGCGCCTCGTCGGTCGGCTCGCGCTCGACCTGCACCCAATAGGTCTTCTCCTTGCCGAACTTCGGATGCGACAGGCGGTGCTGCAGGCCGCCGTCGTCGGTGAGGATGAGCAGCCCCTCGCTGTCCTTGTCGAGGCGTCCGGCGGCGTAGACCTCCGGCACGTCGACGTAGTCCTTGAGCGTGGGGCGGGAGGCGTGGTCGGTGAACTGGGTGAGCACGCCGAAGGGCTTGTTCAGGAGGAGGACGCGGGTCACGACTTGACCTTGCTGAGGGCGCCGTCGCGGGCGGCGACGACGGCGAGTTCGCCGCCCCTGTCGGCCTCCTCCTCGGAGACGGCCAGACGGCCCATGGCGCGGTCGCCCAGCAGGGCTCGGCCGATGGCGCGCAGGTCGTCGGGGAGGGCGTCGGACGCCATGAGTTCCCGCACCAGGGGGAGGCCGTCTTCGCCCAGTTGGCGGGCCACGAGGAAGCGGATCTCGGCGGGGTGGTCGGCGTGGATGCCGATGCGGCGGGCGTCCTTGGCCTGCGCGCTTCGCGGGTAGTGCTCGAAGAGGAGGTCGAGGCAGCGGAGCCGGTAGCCGAGGTCGGGGTCGGGGTCGGTGAGGGCGTTCCCCAGCAGGCTCGCGGCGGGCCGGTCCCCCGCCCGGGTCAGGCATCGGGCGACTTCGCGCATGCGGTCGATGGTGGCGACGATCTCCGCGCGGGACGCGTTGGCCTGGATGCGCCGCCGCAGAGCGCCTTCGCGGAGCTCGCCTCCCTGCGTGGTGACGAGGCGACGGATGGCCCGCCGTGATCGGTGGTCGGAGCGGGCCACGATGTCGGGGACGTGGGTGCCCTGGATGACGACGGCCGCGTCGAAGTCGGCGACGCCGATCTGGATGTCGGGGGAGCCGAGCCGGACCGAGAGCCGTGATCCGATGCCCTCGGCGCCCACGAAGGGGCGGCTCGCGAGCGGGAGGGCGAGCTCGATGCGGGTGTGGTTCGAGTCGTCTTCGAGGTGCCGGCTGATCATCAGGTTTCGCCCGTCCAGGCTCCCTTCGGCCCAGGGCTCCCAGCGGCTCGAGCCGCTCTGAAACGTGAGTCCGAGTTCGGCGGCGATTCGCTTCAGTTCCCCGGGGAACTGGCGGTTCAGCTTCATGCCGTGGAAGGCGGACGCGAACACCGCCAGGAGGACGACGGCGAACACGACGTTGAAGAAGATCTCTTCCATCGGGACCAAGGCTACCGGCGCGTGTCCGCGGACGTCCGGACACCGTCCGTCCGGGGCCTGTCCGACCCGGGTTTGGGGGTGCCCGAAACCGCGAACACTGCACGTCGCCGCACCCCCAAAGTTGGCACGGGGATTGAATTGTCTCGGGGTACCTACCCGGAGCCCACCATGACCCGCACCGCCAACACCTTCGCCCTCGTCCTCGCCATCTCCTCCTTCGTCGTCGCCACCCCCACGAACGAGGCCCATGCGGCCAGCAACGCCCGCATCGACACGGTCGACGAGTACTTCGACGGGCTGCCGGAGCGGTTCAACGCCGACGCCGCGGACAAGACCACCGCGATCATCCAGTGGGACATCACGGGCGCCGGCGGCGGCTCCTGGTACGCCATCGTGAAGCCGGGTGCGGTCAAGGTCCGCGAGGGCACGGTGGACGAGCCCGCCCTGACCATCTCGGTCGGCGCGTCGGACTACCTGAACATCCTCAACGGCGAGGCCAACGGCAAGGCGATCTTCGCCTCGGGCCGCGGGCAGGTCGAAGGCAGCATCCGGTTGGCGATGAAGCTGGAGCGCATCTTCCCGCTGGACTGAGTGTTCGGCCGGTAGGTCTGCGGCGGCCCCAGCCTCGGAGGACCCTGGCGGCGAGGGCGGCCTGTGGCGCCCCGGCCCGGTGCGGTTGGGGGGACCCTGGTGGCGAGGGCGGCCTGTGGCGCCCCGGTCCGGTGCGGTTGCGGGGACCCTGGCGGCGAGGGCGCCCTGTGGCGCCCCGGTTCCCGAAGAACGAATAAGGCCGGAGCGGCGAACCGCTCCGGCCTTTCTCGTACGGACTAGCCGAGGCTGGTCAGCTACCGCACTCGAACGACGGGATGGACTCGCAGATTCCATCCTCACAGGACTCGACGCCCACCGAGGCGTTCATCGAGTACTGCGCGCAGGCGTTGTCGCCGGTCATGTCGCCCGCACCGACGCGGACGGTGACGTCCAGGTTGGCGGGGATCGTGACGCAGTAGTCGCCCGACAGGGTCGTGGTCGAGAAGATCGGCGCGCCGGGGTACCGGTCGTCGAAAGCCTCAACACGAACGCCGTCAGCCGCCCAGCCGTCCACCGAGACGGTGCCAGCGGCGCACGTGGTCAGCGGGTAGGCCTGGATGACGACCTGGTTCGGGCAGGAGCTGTCCGTCTGCGGCACGGGCCGCGTGCGGACGGGCTGGAAGCCCCACTCGGACGTCGGCGAGGTCGCGTACGTCGTCGAGGGTTGCCACTTGGGCGTGTTCAGCTCGAACGTTCCGTCGTTGGCCGAGATGGCGTTGCCGCCATGCGGGTTGCTGACGTTCACGCCCGAGACCGGGTTGCCCTGCGGGTCGACCACGGTACCGGCGACGCACGTCATCGAACCGGCTTCCATCGTGCCGAAGTCGAGCGTTCCACCGTTGCCCACGGGGCTGACAGGGTTCGCACGCCACAGCGCCGGCTTGTCAGCCGCGAGGTAGTCGAACTCGATGAACATCGGACGGCCGTTGGGGCCGATCGGCGTCGGCACGACGGGCGGCACGGCAAGCGAGAACTCGCCGTTGGCGTTCGTCTGCGTCTGCGCCATGAACGTCTGGTCGGCAGCCACGATCGTGACGCCAACGCCCATGATCGGCGTGCCGTCGGGCTCGCAGATGCGACCCTTGGCCGTCGAGGACGTGACGATGATGATCGGCTTGTCCGGGTTGCCACCGAGCATCAGCGTCGTCGAACGCGCGGGCAGGCCCTGCGTCGGGGTGAACTCCCAGACCTGACCGCCACCGGGGAGGTTCACGATCGTTCCGGAGTCCTGCTCGGACCAGGTGCTGACCTGGGCGTCGAAGTCCCAGTACTCAACCTGCTCGCCTTCCTGGAGGTTGCTGTCCTCGGGGACGATCACGCTGATGTCGATGCCCGGGCCCGCCTGGAGGCGCTCGCCGGTCTCGACCGCCGACAGCTCCAACTGGAACATGCCGAACGTGTACAGCAGGTGATCCTCACCCGCGAAGTCGGTGCCTCGGCCGTCGCCGGGGGAGGCGAGGAACTCACCACCCTCGTCCACGGGCGTCTGGCGATCCCACACGGTCGCGTTGATGTGCACATCGCCGTCGTACGCAGAGCCGTCGAGACGCTGGACGGTGTCGCCCGGAATCGAGAAGCCATGGCTGTCGTCGATGATGAAGTCGAGGCCGTCGGCCGAGTCGAAGTCGGTGCTCAGGTCCACCGGCGCCAGGGTCATGGCGTGGTAGTTGGCGCCCGCGGCGGAGACCACGTAGCTGCTGCTCGAGGTCGCGTAGCCGTCCTTGACGAACGTCAGGATTACGCGCTCGTCCACGGCGAGCTCGGGGAGCTCGTAGCGGCCCGCGGCGTCGGTGGTGGCTTCGAAGCCGTCTTCGGTGATCACGTCCACGCCGGCGAGCGGCATGTCGGCGGGAGTCTTGACGTAGCCCAGCAGGGTCGCGTGGGTCATGCCGTCGATGTAGCCGTCGTCTTCGGATCCTTCGGGTCCGTTGACGCCAGTCAGGTCCGTACCGTCACCGTTGCCGAACGTTCCCGTTCCGCAGCTGGCGAAGGCGACGGCACACAGGGCGACCATGCCCATGCGTACACCGATGCTCATCCATCGTTGGGTGTTGCGTTCCATCTGTCTTACCTCCATTTGGTCCAGCTTTCGCCGAGCCTGTTTGTGAATTTCTGCAGTGTTCTCAATGAAGTTCAAGGCGCCGCGCAGGTCGCGCCGCAGGCGACGTAGAGGTTGACGCAGTCGACGTCCCAGCCGCCGACGGGGGAGCAGCACCAGCTGTCAGACGCGCACACGCAGTCGGCCGCGGTGCCGGTGTCGCAGAAGCCGGAGATGTCGCCCGTCGAGCCGGCCGAGCAGCAGAAGTCGGCGTTGTTGCAGGCGGGGTCGCCGAAGCAGTCGAAGTCGTCGCAGTCGACGTCGCCGTCGCCCTCGTTGTCCACGCCGTCGGTGCAGGACGACTCGCCCGGGCCCGTGCCGCCGATGCCCTCGAAGGTGACGGCCAGGGGGCTGGCGTTGCTGCCCTCGTGCCAGATGCTGACCTCGACGGTGTGAGCGCCATTGGCCTGCGGGTTGAACTCGATCGCGCGGTCCGCGGAGGTTCCGCCGGCGACGGTGAAGGTGTCGCCGCCGAGGATCGCCCAGCTGCCCATCGAGGTCGTGGTGAGCACGAGCTGGACGAGCACCGGCGGGCCGGAACTGTTCGAGATTGTGATGGGGAGCGTCTCGGCGACGAACAGCTGCACATCCTCGAAGTCGGTCACCGGCGTCGACACGGAGATGACGCCCGCGCTCGGGCCCACGTCATCATCGTCGTCGTCGTCCCCGCCGAAGGAGTCGTCGTCGTCGCCGAAGCTGTCGTCGTCGTTGCCACCCCAGGAGTCGTCGTCGTCGGAACCGAAGCTGTCGTCGTCGTCCGCGAACGCGTCGTCGTCGTCGTCACCGTTGTTGTTGTTGCCGAAGGGGTCGTCGTCGTCGTCGTCGTCGCCGTTGCCGGAGGAGAAGGAGTCGTCGCCCTCAGTGCCCTGCCCCTGGCCCAGGGGAGTCCGGGCGCCCGCGTACCAACCATCCTGGGGCGTGCAGCCGGCCAGGACGGCCAGTGCAAGCGCGAGAACGAGGTTGGTTCGGAGAGTGCTCATCGATAAGCAAAGTTAACAGGTTGTTGACATTATATTGACAAAGTTTGCCTGGATTTGAAATTTTTGTGCCGGTAGCCGATACGTCCCCCGATCGGCTACGGTCCCGTTCATGCTGGATCGCACCGTTCTTGGGCTGTTGACGCTTCTTTTGGCCTCCGGATGTGCCGGAGAAGAGCGAGTTGTGACGAGCCTCACCGACACCCTGGACGCTGACGGGCTCGATCGTCTGGTCGTCACCGTGGAGACCGGCGATCTGGTGGTCGAGGGCGACCCGGACGCCACCGAGGTGACCGTCGAGGTCGACCTCGTCACCACGCGCACGAGCGAGGGCAAGGACGAGGACGCGATGACCGCGACCCGTCTCGAGCTGGTCAGCCGCGATGACGGTTCGGCGGTGCTGACGGTGCGGTTCGACCCGAAGATCGCCCGCTACGAGACCCTGGTGTTGGTGATGGTGCCGGACACCTTCGCCGTGACCGCCTCTCGCTCGAGCTCGGACGACGGCCAGATCACGAGCATCGAGGGCGTCGACGCGATCGGCGTCAACGACGGCGACGGCGAACTGGACGTGACGAACATCACCGGCG
>PVBE012407947.1_pt1 | contig 12170 bp, 12 predicted proteins | sample 1631181 | NCBI WGS metagenome assembly PVBE01 (sample SAMN08397723, study PRJNA350692) | Marine metagenome, whole genome shotgun sequencing project. | isolation source: water | place: Pacific Ocean | collected 2012-04 | reverse complement strand
GATATACGAATATAAATGTGGATGGCATATGATTATGGTGATGAAACATGGATTAGTAGTAGTCATTACCTTTCTTGCGGAACTCCACATCCATTATATAATAAAGAGATTAGCAGATAAAGGAATAAACTAGGAGCTAAATTTGCCAGCACACAAACATTTCATTATTCGGGCAGAGGTGAACCGCCCATTGGTAACTGAAAAAGGACTTAAAAAATGGCTTCGTAATTTAGTAAAAAAAATAGACATGAATATCATCAAGGGACCATATACAAGTTATGTGTCTAAAGAAGGTAATCGTGGAGTAACGGGAATAGTGATGATAGAAACAAGTCATATCGCTATTCATATTTGGGATGAGGATTTACCCGCATTAGTTCAATGTGATGTATATTCATGTGCAGAATTTTCATCAAATGAAGTTCTTGCAGAATTTATGAATATGGAAGTAGTTAAAATAGATCATATGATGTTAGATCGTGCGGATATAATTAAACAGATTGGTAGGGGTGATTTAGAAGAGAGATAGAAAAAAATTACTGGATAATCATTGCAAACGATGCAGAAGGAGGCGGAGTGATAACTCGCGAAGGATATTTCAAAGGTGTATCTATTATAAAAATAGTATTTCTCATATTATTTTTTTTAGGTGGAATGGTAATGGTTGCGCAAGTTGAAGCAGTAGATAATAAGACGATTTCCCGAACACCGGGAGGATTTCCAAAGATATTAGATAATGATAAATGGTCATCACAAATTCTTTATGATACAATAGGCGCATGCTATCAAGGAACTATAAAATGGATAATATTGAGCATTCCCTCTCTTCTTGGACAGTCACCCGGCCCTATGGCACAAAGAGAAATGGTAGAACATTGTTTTTGTGTAATGGATAAAATTAGAAAAGAAATCGAATACAAGGAATACATTAAAAAAGTTGTCGATATAAATTGGACAGGAAACTTTTTTATGCTCAAGGCAGTAGAATGTGTTGGAGAGTATGAAACTCTGCCAACCTTTTTTATGAAAAAACCAAATGATAATGAAACAACAACAAATGATAATGAAACTAAAAATGATACTAAAATAGAGGTAAAACCACCTGACGCCAATTCTGGGAAATCAGACTCGTTACCCGAGCAACCAAAGGAATTGCCTGAACAAGATGCACCTCTGTTAAACTTTTAACAAGGGAAAAATGGAAAAGTTAAGACGAGTATTTTTGTTATGCTTTTCTATATTAATATTCTGTGGTGTTTCGGTACAAGCCATCACCAAAGAAGTCATAGAAGAGGTGAGGAGATCGGTAGTATTACTATCGTTAAATACATTAGAAAATCCACCCATTAACGCCCGTAATGCGTTGTGTTCTGGAACAGTCATCAATGAACAAGGTCATATATTGACTAATTTTCATTGTGTGTATAAACAGAAGACAATTAACATGTATTATTGGGATGAAGATGATTGGCACGAATATAAAGTAAAAATAATCGGTAAAGATCCATTAGCCGATTTAGTTGTACTTGAAGTAATCGGACTAAAAAGGAAAGTCCCGTACTTGAAGTTTGCTAAAAAGGATGACATATATTCAGGGGAAGAAGTCTTTGCCTTCGGTCATCCGATGGGAATGGCATGGAGTCTATCAAAGGGTATCATTTCAAGTATTGAAAGATACGCGAGACATCCTTATATCAACTCAATTCAAGTAGATGCTGCAATCAATAAAGGAAATTCTGGCGGGCCTGTATTCAATGAAAGGGGTGAGATCGTAGGAATTGCTACATTGATGGTATCTAGGACAGATCAAAATGCGGGAGTAGGGCTAGCAGTTAGGGCAGATGTCGCAGAAAAATCACTTGCCGAGATGTTAGCAACAGGGAAAGTAGATCGCCCGGCACTAGGAGTTATGATTATTCCTTTGTTTGGGAAGGATAATCAAAGAAAAAAGATATTAAAAGATAATCCTAGTATAAATACCTCAATCCCAAATACTTACGGGTTGATGATAAGTGATCAAAATAAACCAACTGATCCACTACCTAAAGGATTAAAAGCATGGGATACGATAATAGGGGTTAATAATATTCCTACTAACAATGATGTAGAATTTGCTAACGAGTTGAGGAAATATAAAATAGGTGATACCGTCAATATCAATATTCTTAGAGATAAACGATTTATACAGGTCGATAATATTACTCTAAAGGTATTTCCTGTTCCGACAGATAAAATGTATGGGAACAGAACTCTACTGGTACCAGTCCCTAACAAAGAGAAAAAATAAAAAGCAGTAGATGGTATCAGAAGAATTACAAAATTTTAGAGAGGCAATGGAGGTACAATTTCGTTATCAATTGTATAATAGTATAACGTTTCCTTTTTTGCAATCTTTAGGTATGCAACATATTATGCAAGGGTTCGGCAACGAAGATGTAGGATTTATCGGAGTCTTACATCTTTGGTGGGTGAATGAAGATAATGGTATTGTTTATGATGACCCAAGACCATCACCAGTAAAAATTATAGGTGTGTGGAAATCTAGATGGCTTAATTCCCCTGCAGAGGCAATAGAGGTTTCACAGAAAATAAGTGAAACAAAATTATATGATGAAGGTAAACTGGTTGAGGTGGCTCATAATTTTGTTAAAACATTAATGGAAAAAGATATGCAAAAACATATAATGAAAGAAATAAAAGAAGAAGATAAAGAAAAAAAAATAATTTTAAACTAAAGGCAAAAATAAATGTTTAAAAAGATAAAAGAAAAATGGGAGAATATTTGGATGCCTCAAATACCCATGCCAGGAAAATCTGAGCTAGAACTGGAAAGAGATAGACAATATGAAACGAAATGGGTGTGGTATCATACAATTCTTGCAGTAGAATTATTTGTATGTAATATTTTTCTATTATGGATAGCAATCACTCTTACTATTAGTATAGTTATATAAAGGTAAAATGGCAGCTGAAAATTATTTAGGAAATCCCAATTTAAAATCTGCTGGAGTTAAAGTTGAATGGGAACCGGGGGATATAGAACAATACTTAAAATGCTCTAAAAACCCCACATATTTTATTCGTAATTATGTAAAGATTATTAGTGTAGATGAGGGGTTGATTCCTTTTAATATGTATGATTACCAATCAAAAATGGTTGATACTTTTCAAAATAACAGGTTTGTAATAGCAAAAATGGCTCGTCAAACTGGTAAAAGTACAACTATAATTAGTTATTTGTTATGGTATGCCTTATTTCATGAAAATACAAATATTGCTGTTTTAGCCAATAAGGGGGCAATAGCAAGAGAAATTCTTGGTAGACTTCAATTGGCATATGAAAATCTTCCTTTATGGCTACAACAAGGTGTATTAGTATGGAATAAAGGAAACATTGAATTAGAGAATGGTAGTAAAATTTTAGCTTCAGCCACTTCCAGTTCTGCAATTCGAGGATTGAGTTTGAATGTTATATTTCTTGATGAATTTGCTCATGTACCTCCAGGCATTGCCGAACAATTTTTTACATCTGTTTATCCCACCATATCTTCTGGTGAATCTACAAAAGTTTTGATTGTTTCTACTCCTCTTGGTATGAATATGTTTTACAAAATGTGGATAGATGCCGAAGAATCACGAAGTAAATATATTCCAATAGAAGTTCATTGGTCTGAGGTGCCTGGAAGAGATGAGGTATGGAAAAAAGAAACTATTGCAAATACCTCTGAAGACCAATTCAATCAAGAGTTTGAATGTCAATTTATTGGTTCTGTTAATACTCTTATTTCTCCTTCAAAATTAAGAACGTTAGCTTTTCTCCCGCCCATAAGGTCTGATGTTGGTATTGATGTTTATGAAGAACCTGATAAACAAAAAACATATGTTATGATAGCAGATGTGGCAAAGGGAACGGGCTTAGATTATTCAGCATTTTCCATAGTTGACATTACTCAGGTGCCATATAAACAAGTTGCTGTTTATAGAAGTAATAAAATTACTCCTATGATTTTCCCAACAATGATAAATTCGGTCGCTAAAAGTTATAATGATGCTTTTGTGCTCATTGAACTTAATGGTATAGGAGAGCAATGTGCAAATATTCTATATTATGATATGGAATACGAAAATATAATTATGTCTAGTTTCCGCGGTCGCGCGGGGCAACAAGTGGGAAGTGGATTTTCAAAAAATACTGAATTGGGAGTATCAACCACAAAGCAAGTGAAAAGAATAGGTTGTTCTACTCTTAAAGAGATGATTGAAAATGATAAACTTATTATTACTGATTTTAATACCATTTCAGAACTAACTACTTTTGTAAGTAGAGGTCAATCATATGAAGCAGAAGAGGGGTTGCATGATGATTTAGTTATGACATTGGTATTGTTTTCATGGTTAGTTCAACAACAATATTTCAAAGAATTGACGGAACAAGATATTCGAGAGAGAATGTATTCAGAAAAAATTAAACAATTGGAAGAAAATATGGTCCCATTTGGAGTTATTAATGACGGTCAATCACAGGAAAGATATGTTCAAATACCTGGGGATAATAGTAACTGGGTGGCTGATGATCCGAAATACTTTGATGACCATCAAGATAGTGGGATGCGAAGACATTTTTAATTGTCAAAACCAAAATCATATTCATCTTTAGGATATTGTAATTTTCTAATTAATATATTTGCGTCATCTATTAGATCAGGTCGTATTTTTTTTATTTTTCTTAGATAGTCTATGGTCGGTTTAACACGCTTCCATTCTTTACGATTTTTTAAAACAAGATGTTCAGGTTTAACACATAGATTATTTTCACATTCTTGTATCACTATTTTTTCTTTATGAATCTCACCACGATGTAACAAATACGCAAATTTATGAGCTGATATTGTCATTGTTTTTTTGGTCTCTTTATTTCTACCAACACAAAATACACCATAGCCAGACCTATCTATAGTTCCTTGCCATAGGTGACAATTAGTACTATTACTATCGATTTTTTTTAGAAATCGAGAAACAACTGTTGCTGGAAGTTCTTTGATTTTAATCATATAAGTATTTATTTGTAAGGTCACATTACATTACTGTTAAATTTCGTGATTTTATAAATATCTTTAGTTAAAAATATTTGCCCAGTCCAAACTAAATTATAGGAGTATATAAAATGGCATTCCAAATCAGTCCCGGCGTAAATGTCTCTGAGATTGACTTGACAACTATAGTTCCCTCTCCATCTACAACTGATGGGGCATACGCAGGGGGCTTTCGTTGGGGACCAATCAACGACCCCATTTTGATAGATAATGAAGACAAACTAAAAACGGTTTTCGGTAAACCAGACGCTCTTACGTACAAACAATTTTTCACCTGCGCCAATTTCTTACAGTATGGTAACAAACTAAGAGTTTCCCGCGCAGCAAACTCCACAGCATATAATGCAGATACTCAAGGTTCATCTAATGTTTTAATTAAGAACGATGACCAGTATTATGTAAATTATGATACTGCTGGAGGAACAGCCAGTAAAAGTTGGTTCGCAAAATATGCAGGAGATTTAGGCAATAGTCTAAAAGTCTCTGTATGTGGTCCCACAAAAGCCAATACCGCAGATGACGGTTCTTTAGCAGCAAATACGGACACCAAATTAATAGGCGCAGATGGTTCTGCAGTTACAGTTTCTACATCATCTGCAACTGCTACCGCTTCTGCCAATATATCTGGAAAAATAGCCGTTGGTGATGTTATCGATAATGGCACACAAACTGCTGCCCAAACTCGTATGGTGGCTTCCATTACAAGTAATACTGTATTTGTACTATCATCCGCGCCCACAGTAGCTTATAGTAGCGATACTGTTGCAGTAAAAAAGAATTCAGGATTTGCTACCCCAGCTGTTCAAATGATGGGGACTGTTACTTGTGCCGCCGGCAACGCAAATGTTGCGGGTTCGTCTACAAAGTTTAACTCACAAGTAAATGCCGGTGATATTATTAATATTACTGTTTCCGGTGGTACCGAAGAACATAGAGTTAATGCCGTTTCTAGTGCCACAGCACTTACTCTTCATACAACATTGTCTAATGCCGCATCTGGTGGTACTTATTCCAGAAAATGGGAATATGCAAATTATTTTGATTATGAACCTACACACACTTCTTTTGCTGAAAGAAATACAGCAACACAAGATATGATTCATATTGTTGTAGCAGATGAAGATGGAGAGTGGACAGGTACTAAAGGCGAAGTTTTAGAAACATATTCGGGACTTTCACTCGCAAATAACGCAACGGCTGAAGATGGATCCGCCTCATATTACAAAAATGCCATTAATAGAAAATCCGATTATTTGTGGTGGGGCACACATGAAGGCGGGAGTCACGGAGCTGCAAATACAGCACTAGGAACTACTGCATGGGGCGCCACTATTGCATCTGGTACAAAATATCACGCAAATGGTTCAGTAATAACAAATAGTCTTTCTAACGGAAGTGCCGGTTCAACCTGTACAGACGCAAATATTGTTACAGCTTACGATAAATTCCGTAATGCCGATGAAATTGATGTGGCTCTCTTAATGACAGGGGACGCATCTAATACAGTTGCAAAATATTGTATAGATAATATTAGCTCAGCTCGTAAAGATTGTATAGCATTTATTTCACCTGAGCAAGGTAACGTAGTAGATAATTCGGGTTCAGAAGCAGATGATGTAATAGCCCGAAGAAATGAACTAGGTAGTTCATCTTACGCTGTTATGGACGGTGGTTATAAGTATATGTACGACAAATATAGTTCAGTATATCGTTACGTTCCTTTGAATGGAGATATTGCTGGTTTATGTGCAAGAACTGACACCGAACGCGATCCGTGGTATTCACCTGGTGGATTTAATCGTGGAGGCATTAAAGGGGCAGTCAAACTTTCATGGAACCCTCGTCAATCTGAAAGGGATGATTTATATAAAAATGGTGTAAATCCTATTGTAACCTTTACAGGAGGTCTTGGAACAATATTGTTTGGAGACAAAACATTATTGGCTCGCCCAAGCGCATTTGATAGAATTAATGTAAGACGATTATTCATTATTCTAGAAAAAGCTATCGCAAACGCAGCAAAATTCTCATTGTTCGAATTCAATGATGACTTTACACGTTCTCAATTTGTTTCTTTAGTTGAACCATTTTTGAGAGATGTACAAGGCAGAAATGGTATTTTTGACTTTAAAGTTGTTTGTGATACATCAAATAATACAGGCGAAGTAATTGATCGAAATGAATTTAGAGCTGATATCTATGTGAAACCTAATCGTTCAATTAACTTCATACAGCTTAATTTTGTAGCTGTTCGAACCGGCGTAGAATTTTCTGAAGTTGTCGGACAGTTTTAGTATAAATAATTAAAAAGTCTAACTGAACAACGTTTAAGGAGTAATAAAAAATGGCTTTTAATTTAAGTAGCTTCAAATCAAACATGACTGCTGATGGAGCACGGGCATCTCTATTTGAAGTGTCATTAGCGGTACCTACTGGCATTACTACCGGCGCGGTCACCGACTTTAATTTTAAAATTAGAGGTGCATCTATACCAGGGGCAACAATTGGCGCAATAGATGTGCCGTATATGGGAAGAATTTTAAAGTTTGCCGGAAATCGAACATATCCGGATTGGACAACAACAATCATTAATGATGAAGATTTTGCCGTTAGAAAATACATTGAAAAATGGATGGCAGGTATAGCTTCTCACCCAGGAAATGTAAGAACAGCAGGGGCAGTTGGACCTAGCGCCTATACAGCAGATTTGAGTGTGAAACAATTGGGCAAATCTGGTAGCGCTACTGCTTTAAGAACATATACATTTGAAGATGCATTTCCAACAGACATAGCAGAAATTCCATTAGATTGGGGAGATACCGATACTATTGAAGAATTTTCAGTTACTTGGTCTTACCAGTTCTGGACAGCATCATAAAGGAGAACGTTAATGGCATTTAATGTATCAACATTTAGGACAAACTTTAAATATGACGGCGCCCGTGCCAATTTATTTGAGGTTGATTTACAAATTCCGGGCGTATCTGCAGACAGAAACATGAAATTATTAGTCAGAGGAGCTTCAATTCCAGGTAAAACTATAGGTGCAATTAATACTCCATATTTTGGAAACCAATGGAAAGCTGCAGGAAATTTAACATTTCCCGATTGGACGATTACGATCATTAATAAAGAAGATTTTTCACTAAGAGATGATTTTGAATATTGGCTGGAGCAAATAAATGATCCTATATTCAATGACCGCCTTCGTGTACCACCTTCGGGTACTAATTCATATAAAACAACAATGAATGTAAAACAATTTGGAAAAGCCGCGCCAGATTCCATACACACGGCAGGTGAAGGCGCGGCAGTAATTGCTCACTATCGATTTGAAGGGGCATTTATCACAGACTTGTCAGATATTGCTCTTGATTGGGGCACAACTGATGCCATTGAAGAATTTACAGTTACTTTTGCTTATGATTGGTGGAGTTCGACTTTCTCAGCAGCACCTTCTGCAACAGCTGTTGCTGGATCAGCGACGGCACCAGATGGATCGAGCTCTGTAGATGGTACATTTGCATAATATTACATTATTACCAACCTAAAAATCACATCTTTTGAAATCGGGGTATTTTTATAGAATATCCCGATATTTTTTTATGTATTTCAAACTTTTAAAAACTATAAATATAATAAAATAATAGTAAACCCCTCCCTAGGACTTTTTACATGGCTATAGAATTATTTGGTTTCCAAATAGGAAAAAAAGACACAGGAAAAAATAAGTCATTTGCGTTACCTGAAGTCGATGATGGCGCCACCGTAGTTGCGGGTGGTGGAGTTTTTGGTCAATATGTTGATCTAGAAGGCACCGCCAGAAGTGAAGTGGAATTGATTAACCGTTATCGTGAAATGACATTACAACATGAAGTTGATGCCGCAGTAGATGATATTGTCAACGAATCTATCATCACCTCCCGAGGAGACGAACCCGTTTCTATCAATCTTGATAAATTGGAGGTTCCCGATAATATTAAAACACGCATTGGAAAAGAATTCAAAGAAATTACAAGGTTATTAGACTTTGGCGCACAAGCTTATGATATTTTCAAGCGTTGGTATATCGATGGAAGATTATATTATCATATTATTATTGATGAAAAGAATACAAAAACGGGAATTCAGGAATTAAGAGCGCTTGATCCACGAAAGATTAAAAAAATTAGAGAAGTAAAAAAATCTGCTCCCGGATTAATGCAACCCCAATCTAAAGAAGATTCACTTATAAAAAAATATGAAGAGTATTTTATTTACAATGATAAAGGTATAGATGGCTCAAGTTATGGAGGTGTGGGTCCGAGTGCCTCGGGTATAAAAATTGCTCCTGATTCAGTTTGTTATACTCATTCTGGATTAATGGACGCCCAAAGAAAAAGAGTATTATCATATTTGCATAAGGCGATTAAACCACTTAATCAATTAAAAATGATTGAAGATTCTTTGGTTATATATCGCTTAGCCAGAGCTCCAGAACGAAGAATATTTTATATTGACGTTGGAAATCTCCCCAAACTGAAAGCAGAGCAATATCTCCGTGATATTATGGTACGTTATAAAAATAAAATGGTTTATGATGCTTCAACCGGGGCAATTAGAGATGATAGAAAACATATGAGTATGTTGGAAGATTATTGGCTTCCTCGGCGTGAAGGTGGTCGAGGTACAGAAATTACAACGCTTCCAGGTGGTCAAAACCTCGGAGAAATTGAAGATATTTTATATTTTCAGAAAAAACTTTACAAATCACTTAATGTTCCCATTTCTCGATTAGAACCAGAAACGGGGTTCAATCTTGGAAGGGCTTCAGAAATTACAAGAGATGAATTAAAATTTGCTCGTTTTGTTGATAGGTTACGACACCGTTTTGTACTCTTTTTTAATCGATTGCTTGAAACTCAATTGGCTCTTAAAGGTATAATGAACAAGCAAGATTGGAATATGATACGCCAGTTTGTAAATTATGATTTTTTAGAAGATTCTCACTTTGAAGAATTGAAACGATCTGAGATTATGCAAGATCGTATGAACGTTCTCAGAGATATGTCAGAATATGCAGGTAAATATTATTCTCATAATTGGATTAGAAAGAATGTTTTACACCAAGCTGAAGATGAAATGGTGGAAATTGATAACGAAATCACAAGTGAAAAAAATGACTCCCGATATGCAAGTGATGAAGATGAAGGCGGTGGAGGAGGTCTATATTCACAAAAAGAACATTCTAAAAAACTTGATTTAATTAGTGAACAAAATATAGATGAAAAAATTGATCTTAGAATTGATGAAATGAAAGATGAGATACATTTAAAAGATAATATTCAGAATGTTTTTGATACCATATTAAACGAGAAGACGGATGCTTGATGAGAAAGAATCTCTTTCAAAGAATGAATTAGAATCTGCGAAAGTTCTCGCTGCCAGTTTACAATTTACAAGAAATGAAGTAAAAAAAGTAAAAACAGACTTAATTGAAGGTTTTAAGGAAATAACTGATCCTGAAACCGGAGAAAAAGTTAAAGTTCTTGAAATTGTTGGCAGAAAAGGCCCTAAAGGAGAACGAGGAGCAGACGGAGATCCCGGCCCTATCGGCCTTATGGGTCCTCGTGGTCCAGAAGGTGTTCCTGGAAAAATGGGGCCTCAAGGTATACAAGGTACTATAGGTCATACAGGTGAACAGGGACCTAAAGGTCTTACTGGTCCTGCTGGTACAGATGGTGAAGATGCAGATGTTTCAGAGGTGTCGAAACAAGTTACAATATTAAAAACACGATTGAATCTTTTAGCATCAAGTACAGGCCACCTAAGTACACATACAGGATGGGGTGAATATGTAGGTGGAGGTGGTGGAGCACAACCAGATGGACAGAATCTAGGAAATCCTAGTAGTTCTGAATATCGCCCATTTAGTACTTTAAAATCTGGAGCAAATTCTACTTTACAATTTTATAAAGCTATTGGTAATAATGGTATTCAATTTGTAAGAAACAGCGCCAATACAGGTTATTATGCCCAAATAGACTCAAGTGCTACAATTAATGTTGATAGTTTTAATATTACTAGCACTTCTGCCAGCCTAAATGTTGCGGGGCTAACAACACTCGCTAATACAGTTCCTCAAGCTAATGTAACATATGACTTAGGTTCCCCACAATTATATTGGAAAAATGTATATGCACAGGCGATTGTCACTACAGGAGATTTGGCTATCTTGTCTGGCGGTGGTGTTGGGAGTGATGTTATACCAAATACTGATAGCACATATAATTTGGGTAATACTACTCACCGATGGGCAAACATATATGTGGATGATATTGCTGTAACTTCACTTTCAAGTGCCGGACTTTCTGCTAATTCTACCGAAGTTGACATTACTATAACTACGTTGGATGTAAACGCAAATCTTGTTGTTCATGATACATTAACGGCCAATAGTACCAATGTAACTCTTGCTGGCACATCAGGAACTATTTCATCAAATGCTACATTTTCAGCTAATGTAACAACAACTGGCGCAAATGTTTATATTAATGGTACGGACCTAAACGTTAGTTCTAATACAACATTTACAGCCAATGTGACAGCAAGTGGCGCAAATGTTTATATAAATACAACAGACCTATTAATAAAAGCAAATACTAGACAAGCAGCAAATGTAACTTTTTCGGGCGCAAATGTAGTTTTAACATCTCATGTAAGTGGTTCTGGCATTGAAGAACGTATTCAAGATGTTGCCGCTGCAATGTTTCGGAATACTGCTGATCCATCATCTACATATGCTGGAACTATGGTTGGGTTGACAATAGGTTATGATGATACTAATGGTGAATTAGATATAACCTCTGAAACAGCAACCCATCCCTTTACAACGGCGAGCCATAAACATCCACAAATTGCAGATTTTGGTTCAACTACAGAAGGTACTACTGAAGGAGTGCAAATGTTAGAATTTTTACAGGGAGTAACAACAAGACAATTTGATTTGGGCGCAATAACAACCGCTTCAACGCTTGACATATCAAATGGAGAATTACCATAGACCAAGGAATTAATGGCAACTCAGATACAATTTAG
>PVBE010124556.1_pt1 | contig 12170 bp, 11 predicted proteins | sample 1631181 | NCBI WGS metagenome assembly PVBE01 (sample SAMN08397723, study PRJNA350692) | Marine metagenome, whole genome shotgun sequencing project. | isolation source: water | place: Pacific Ocean | collected 2012-04 | reverse complement strand
GAAGAGGTCCGTTTCGAAATTCGAATGTACCCCCTGGATGACAGCGGCAACCCGTTCGAGTCCTCCCCCAAAATCGATATTTTTCTGAGGCAGAGGGTCAAGAATGCCTCCCTCTTTCCGGTCAAACTGGGTAAATACAATGTTCCCGATTTCCACGTATCGGTTACAGCTACAGGTAACGTCACATTCAGGAAGCCCACATCCAAATTTTGCTCCGAAGTCGTAATGAATTTCACTACAGGGGCCGCAAGGACCGTTGGGCCCTTTGGAAGGAGCGCTGGCGGGCCAGAAGTTCTCATCTTCATCGAGGCGGATAATTTTATGGGGAGGAATGCCGACAGAGTTGAGCCAGATATCGTACGCTTCCTCATCGTCCTTATAGATTGAGACACTCAATTTATCGGGCGAGATCCCAAGTTCCTTTGTATAGAACTCCCATGTCCATGGGATCGCCTCGGCTTTGAAATAGTCTCCAAAGCTGAAATGACCCAACATTTCAAAGAAGGTCTGGTGTCCGCTTGTTCTTCCGACGAGGTCAAGGTCTCCTGTGCGAAGGCATTTCTGGGAGGTGGTTGCCCGTTTGAAGGGAAGGGCTCCTCTCCCCAGAAACATATCCTTGAACTGGTTCATTCCGGCGCCTGTAAAGAGAAGGGAGGGGTCATTTGTGGGAACGAGCGAATCGGAAGGGTGGCGAGTGCACCCTCTCTCTTCAAAATAGCGCAGAAATCGTTCCCGTATTTCATCGACCTTCATCGGGCAGAGATTATGGGGAGGCCTCGGGATGGTGTCAAGGGGAGGGGAATGGAAAATCCCCCTTCCCGGAATTGTCCGGGAAGGGGGATCGTTATTACTTCGTTACTTTTGTTTTTTCCGGAGCTTTCCTGGTCTCTTCAAGAGCCGGATCTGCAGCGGGGTCAGGATCGGCGGGCATTTCAAACCCGAGCTTTTCCCGGATGCCCAGATCGATCTCTTTTGCGATTTTCGGGTTCGCTATCAGGAATTCCCGGGCTCGTTCGCGACCTTGTCCGAGTTTCTCTCCCTTGTAGGAGAACCAGCTTCCGGCCCGTTCGAGAATCCCGTTGTTCAGGCCATAATCGAGCAGATCTCCTTCATAGGAAATTCCGGTTGCGAACAGCATGTCTATTTCCGCTTTCTTGAAGGGAGGGGCTACCTTGTTCTTCACCACATTACAGCGCACCCTTGTTCCGACCGCCTGGTCTCCGTCCTTGAGTTGGCCAATCCGGCGGACATCGACGCGCACGCTGGAGTAAAACTTCAGCGCCCGTCCCCCGGGAGTCGTTTCTGGATTCCCGAACATAACGCCGATCTTTTCTCGAATCTGGTTGATAAAGATCAGGCTGGTTTTCGATTTCGCCACCGCGGCCGTTAGTTTTCGAAGAGCCTGACTCATGAGTCGGGCTTGTAAGCCGACCTGGAAGTCTCCCATATTCCCTTCCAGTTCTGCTTTGGGAACGAGAGCGGCGACCGAATCGATGACGATGACGTCCAGGCCATTGGACCGGGTCAGGATCTCGGCGATCTCCAGGGCTTGCTCTCCCGAATCAGGTTGGGAGAGGAGGAGGGAGTCGAGATCGACTCCTAATTTTTGCGAATACGTGGGATCGATGGCATGTTCTGCATCGATAAAGGCGGCTTGCCCTCCCGATTTCTGTACATTTCCGATGAGGGTGAGGCAGAGAGTCGTTTTTCCGGACCCTTCCGGTCCAAAGACTTCAATGACTCGTCCGCGAGGAAAGCCTTTTCCTCCCAAAGCAAGGTCGATCGACAGCGATCCGGTTGAAAGTCCCTCGATCTCAAGGTGGGATCCTTCTCCCAGGCGCATGATCGAGCCTTTTCCGAATTGCTTTTCGATCTGGGTGAGCGCTGACTTGAGCGCCTCTACTCTGCGGTTATTCCGGGGGGGATTCTGCACACTCATTTCTCTCTCCTTCGTTACTGTGATGGCTGCCATTAGACATCCCTCCAAATCGGTCGTCAATACCTAGAATTCGACAAGCCACATTGGCTTTCTCCGAAACGATTTTCGTTCGTTTGCGGAGGGGTGAAAGATACGGAACGTGACGACCTCTGTTTCCCACCGTAGGCTTTCATCAAAAGGAGCATCGCATAGGGGTGTGACGGAATAGGTCGTATAGGTGTGCAAAATAAAAAAAGCCCCGACGACAGGTCGGGGCGGTTGGAGCGGGATTTAAAGTTTATCGACTAATCTTTAGATGGTTTTTTCTTCTTCGGTTTTCCCTTCTTGGGATCCCCTTTCTTGCATTTGCATTTTCCTTCCTGATGCGCCTTTTTGTGCGCTTCCTTCTTTTTCTTTCGGGCCTCGCCCTTCTTGCATTTGCATTTTCCTTCTTGATGCGCTTTCTTATGCGCTTCCATTTTCTTTTTCTTCTGTTCCATTCCCTTCTTGGCTTCGGCCTTCTTCTTCTCGATCAACTTCTTCTTGGCCGGATCCGGTTTTCCATTTCCGGACTGTTGCGCCATGGCGCTCTGACTGGACAACAAAATTCCCACGAGGACCGCAATCATCATTCCCAGACTTTTCATTTTTCTCCCTTTCAGTTCTCGATCATCGTAAGAGCAAGGGGCATGCCAATAATTAAGTCTTTTTTTTGGCAATAGGAGGGGGTCGGATTGTATGGAGTGGAAACGAATGTTGGCACTTGTCGGGCCAAGCTTGCAACTTGTTGGTGCTCAATAGGATCTCCTGTAAAGGTTTGTTGTCGATGGGGCGGGCCCCCGGTACAATCTGCGGCCATGGCGACGAAAGCAGCGACCAAGCAGTTTTCCTCTCGTTTTCCCGATATTCCTTCCTCCCATTGGCGCGAGGCCCTTGGATTCCGTCTTTCTTCGATCGGAATGGGAACCTACCTCGGAGATCCCGATAAAGAGACGGACGAGGCGTACACCAGGGCGGTGAAACAGGCGATTTCTCTCGGCGTCAATGTGATCGATACGGCCATCAATTACCGCTTTCAACGGAGCGAAAGATCGATCGGAGCGGCGATCGCTTCCGGTGAATTTGATCGGGATGAAATTCTCCTCTGTACGAAAGGGGGATTCTTCTCTTTTGACGGCGGACCCCCGAAAGAGGTGACGCAGTGGTTATCAGATACGTTTACGGGAGTGATGAATCCGAGCGATGTGGTGGGCGGGTGTCACTGTATGACGCCCAAGTATCTTCGCCATCAGATCGATCAAAGTCTGCGGAATTTGCAGGTGGACTCAATCGATGTCTATTACCTGCACAACCCTGAGATTCAACTCGATCATGTTGACCCGGAGGAGTATGCCCGTCGGATCTCCGCAGCCTTTGAGACTTTTGAAGAAGGGGTGGAACGACGGAAAATAGGTTGTTACGGGACGGCGACCTGGGATACGTACCGGGTTTCCCCGGAAGCTCATAATCATACCTCCATCGAAAAGATGGTCGAGATCGCACGATCCGTTGGGGGGGAAAACCACCATTTCAGAGTGATTCAGCTTCCCCTGAATATGATGATGACCGAGGCTCTTGGGGAGAAGACCCAGACGGTCAAAGGGCGTCCCTGTACCGCCATCGAGGCGGCCGCCGAATTTGGGTTGGCGGTCTTTACGAGTGTTCCTCTTATGCAGTCGCGTATTCTGGGGGGGGTTCCCGATCCCGTTCGAGAACAATTTTCTCCCCTGGAAGAAGACTCTCAGCGCGCGATTCAATTTGCACGCTCGGCCCCCGGGGTGGTGGCTCCGCTTGTGGGGATGAAGTCCCGGAATCATATTTTCGAAAACCTGAAAACGATAGATGTTCCTCCCTTGTCGGAGAGATCGTTTTACGAACTCTTTCCCGAAGCGTAGTCCGCGTTAGAGTTCTTTCGGTTTTTGCACGTCGTGTTTCTTCATCAGGTTCTGGATATGTTGACGGGAAACCCCGAGTGATTTGGCGGCATGGGTCACGTTGTAGTGGTGGCTTTGAAGCGTCTGAACAAGATAGGTTTTCTCAAACGCATCCCGGGCCGTTTCCAGAGAAGGTTGGGAGATGGTTTTCCCGGAAAGATGAAGATCTTCTGTGGAGAGGTATTCATGGTTGGTGAGAATCACCGCCTGTTCGATCCGGTGGTGAAGTTCCCGTATGTTTCCCTCCCACTTTTGAAGCGGCATCGCTTTCTTCGCTTCCTCGGAGAGTCCCTTGATCGACCTTCCGTTGTTCTCATTGGCCCGCGCGAGGAAATAGTCTGTCAGTAAAGGGAGGTCTTCGCCCCTTTCTCTCAAAGGGGGAATGGTAAGGGTGACCACTTTGAGTCGGAAAAGGAGGTCTTGTCGAAACGTTCCTTCCGAAACCATTTTCTCCAGGTCTCGATTGGTCGCCGCGACGAGCCGGACATCAATCTGGATCGGTGTGACATCTCCCACGGGGGTAATGGTTTTCTGTTCCAGGGTACGGAGTAATTTGACCTGCATGGCGGAAGAGAGTTCGCCGATTTCATCGAGGAAAATCGTTCCTCCCTGGGCGAGTTCGAATTTCCCCGGTTTGTCTCCGGACGCATCGGTAAAGGCTCCTTTGCGATATCCGAAGAGTTCACTTTCCAGGAGGGTCTCCGGAATGGCGGCGCAGTCGATCACCACCATGGGGTGGGAACTCCTCGGGGAAAGGTCATGCAGAACATGGGCGATCGCTTCTTTTCCGGTACCACTTTCTCCATACAGGAGTACGGTGGCATCGGTGGGCGCCACCTTTTGTATGTTCTCATACACCTGATTCATGGAGGCGCAGTTGCCGATCAGATGTCTTCGTTTTTCAAGAGCCGATCGAAGGAGTGCATTTTCCTGTTCCAGTGATTTTCTCTTGTTTTCTCCCCGGCGCCGTTCTTCATCCGCGGCGCTCATGTTTTCCACCATGAGGGAAAGATAGTTCGCGACCCCTTCAAAGATGGTCAGGTCGGTCTCGGAAAATTCCCGCGTTTTCGCATGGCTGTCGACGTAGAGTACCCCGAGAATTTTTTCCCCTACCTGGAGGGGGACGCACATGACGGTCCGAAGATGGTAGATGGAGACACTCTGACTTTCGATGATGGAGTCTGCATCTTCACTGTCGAGGACGAAGATCGGTTTTCGAGTGTCGTATACGTGGTGGGGAATCGATTGGCTGATGCCTTCCAGATTACGGAGAGGTTCCCCCTCATTATTTCGTGCGACAGAGGGTTCGAGTTTCTCCCCCTCTTTTTTCCGGAAGAGGATTCCCCGTTCTGCCCCGGTGATCTCGACAACGTTATCGACCACGGTCTCCAGAAAGTGGGTTGTGTTTTCTGTGGAGGCGGCGCTGACCACCGTATGAAGAAGTAATTGAACATTTCGATCCTGCAAGGGGATTCCGACCGTTGCTGAGTTGGGGGTGGATTCAGGAGTTTTCGGGTCTCCCTCGAAGAAAATGATTCGGGCTTGTCCCACCCCGATGGTATCTCCTTCTTGTAATGATTTTTCGATCGTACGGGAACCGTTGACGTAGGTTCCATTGGACGATCCATTATCCACGACCCGGTATTCCCCGGAACCTTTTCGGACGATGCGGCAATGTTTTCGGGAAGCCTGTTCCGTCAGAAGACGGATCAGATTTTTCCGTGATCTTCCGATGACGGTTTCTGCTTCGTCCAGAGTCTGGACGCGTTCGAATCCAAATTCGTTTACTTTTACGTAGGCCATGTCCGGGCGTGAGTATATAGCCGGAAAGAAAGTTCCGTCAACGGGGGGGCTCAGATCTTTGGGAGCCAATCCCTTTCTCGATACCACTGAGCGGTTTCGGCCATTCCCTCATCGAAACGGGGGTACGCGAGTTTCAATCCCAACGCCTTGATTCTGGATGTGTCGTAGATATGGTCCCCGTAGGAATATCCCAGCCAATCTGTATCGAGAACGACATCGAGTTCTGGTTTCAGACTGTTTTTTTGAATGACCTCTTTCCAGGCGGATCGGGTGGAGTGGCGCATTCGTTTCATCACATCCCCCGGGATATTGTGGGCCAGGAAATTGATGGTGCGAACGGCTCCCGGAGAGTACGGGACTATTGCGTCGGGAATCAGTCCTGTGTTTTTCGCGATGACGCGAAGGAAGTCTTCCCCCCGGAGGGGAAGGTCATCCGCGATATTGAAAGATCCTCCTGCGGCATCAGGATGTTCTGCGAGGAGAAGCGCTGCGCGGGCGACATCGACCACATGCACATGATGGCCCCATGGCCCTCCCCGGAATACGGGGATACGGTCTTTTCCGCTCTGGCGAAGGAGGGTGAAAAGACCCAGGTACATCGCATGGCCATATTTACTGCCGGGACCGTACACAATGGTGGGGCGCAGCGCCGTTACCCTCATTCCATTCTGATGGTCGAAAGCGAAGGCCGCCTTTTCCCCCTCCCATTTACTTCTTTCATACGGATTTCGCGGGCGTTTCGCACAATCTTCAGTACAGGGAATCTCTACCGGTCTTCCGTAGCTGCCGACGGAACTGAGTTCGACGAACCGTTTTACCCCTTTAGCGGCTGCGGCCCTCGCCATGAAAGTGGTTCCTTCGACGTTGATCTTCAAGAGAGTCGACCACTTTACACCGAAGTTGAAAATAGCAGCGGAATGGACAACCGTATCGCACCCCTCCACCGCCTTTTCCAGAGAGTCTGGTTTTGTGAGGTCGCTTTCAATGGTATCCGCTCCGGCTGTCGTACAGTGGGTTAAATCTGCGTGCGCCACATCCGTTGCCCGGACGCTCCAACCCGCCTCGGTAAATTCCCGAACGAGGTAGGAGCCGATAAAGCCTCCGGCACCCGTAATCAATACGCGACCTTTTCCCATGATTCCCTTTCCTGCTTTTATTTGGGATACCACCTTTTCCCGGGAAGAGGCAAGAGAAATGGGGGGTTATTCCGGGATGCGATAGAGGTAGATGGGGGTGGGATATATTCCGGGAAGTTGTTTTGTCTCTGAGGGAGTCCATCCCGGCATTGCGAAGGCATGGCTGATAAGAAGGGTTCCGGGTCGCAGTTCCCGCTCACACTTTTCTTTCAGCCGGATCATGATTTCCGGTGAGAGGTAGCAGAAGAGAACATCCGCATCGTGGAAATTTTCTTCAAAAAGGTCTCTTCTCCGGAATTCTACGTTTGGAATCGCCGCAAACGCCGCTCGCGTACGGGACCAGAAAAGGGGAAGGGGCGATCGTTCGATTCCGATGATCCGGGCTTGAGGATGGAATCGGGCGAGTGCGATGGAAGGCCCTCCCCAGCCGGAACCGAGTTCATAAAGCGTGCCGGAAAAAGGGTCGGGAACGAGCGGAAGGATTTTCCGGAGAGTCCAGGGCATGGTCGGCATCGGCGGGATTCCTGTTATTAATGTATACAGAAGGATCAAAACGGGAATCGAAACGACTCCGGCCAGGAAAACCACGATGAGGATGGTATCGAGCATGCGGGAGGCATCGTATCTGGAAGCGCCTGTTCTCTCAACGTTCTCCCCGGGGAACTTTGGGGTTGCAGGGATTTGGGGGGACGGGCATAATTCCCGGGACTTCCCGATTTCAGGAGGGGAGTGAATGCCATATGACGGAAAAACATTCGAACATTTCCAGGAGGGGGGCCACTCTCCCACAAGGCGCGAGGCAATGATTTCTCTATGCGAACCGCTTTAGTAACGGGGGCCACGGGATTTGTGGGGAGTCATCTCGTTGATCTTCTTTTGAGCCGGGAATACCGGGTTACCTGTACGCTTCGAAAGACGAGCAATCTGCGATGGCTCGAGGGAAAGCCGGTTGAGAAGGTAGAAGTCGACTTTCGTAAACCTTTGTCTCTTCCAGAAGTCGATGTGGTTTTTCATGTGGCCGGTGTGATTATGGGAGAGAATCTCGAACAGTACCGGGAAGGAAATGTGTTGGCGGCGAAGAACACGATTACGGGCGCCCGCTGTGATCGGTTTGTTCATGTCAGTACCATTGCGGCAACCGGACCGGGTGAGGTAGACGAAACGACCGACGGCAACCCCATTTCCAACTACGGTCAGTCCAAATGGGAGGGGGAGCAGGCGGTTCGGGAAAATCGAAAAGAAATTCCATTGACGATTGTGCGTCCCCCCGTGGTGTATGGCGAGAGAGACGAAGGGCTGCTCGATATGTTCCGTATGTTGCAGTGGGGACTTCGTCCCCGCATTGGTGGCCCGAAGTGGATCAGTATCGTTCATGCCCGGGATCTCGTCGAAGGGATGGTCCAAGCGGCGGAATCTCCGGTCGCAGAAAATGAGACCTATTTTCTCAGCAATACAGAGAGTCATTCTATTTCCGATCTGATGGGATTGATTCTCGAGGGGCTCGGTCGGAATCGGTCTCTCTCTCTTCCGGTGCCTCATTGGGTCGTAAAATCGGTGGCCGCTTGTTCTGAAACATGGGGCCGTCTTGTGGGAACTCCGGCGATGTTTAACCGGGACAAAGCACGGGAAATGATCCAGGAAAAGTGGGTCTGTTCTTCGGAAAAAGCCGTTCGGGACTTTGGATGGACCCCCCGGATCCCGGTTGAGGAGGGGCTTGCAACCACGGCGAAGTGGTATCGCGAGCACGGGTTCCTATGATTGACTTGAATATGGTCGATTGCTAGACTCCAAGCGGTTTGGGAGATAGGGAATTTCATCATTTCTGGAGGAAAAGAAGGCATGGCAAACCAGAACAGTGCACAGGGAGATTTTTTTCTCATCATTGCGGATGTGGAAAATGGTTTGGATGAATCGGTCAGTCGTGAATTTGCTTCCGCGTTTTCCCTCGACCCTGAGATTGCCGGCCAAATTCTGAAAAGTACTCCTATTGTGTTCGCCCAGAATCTGAATAAAAAAGAAGTCAAGGCGATCAGTCCGAAACTGCAGGAACTTTCCGAAAAGGGAATCGAGTTCCGGGTGACGGCACGGACTCCCAAAAAGACCCCCAAAATTAATTGGCCGGTGCGTCCACAATTCACGGCAGGGGGTTCTGCCAGTTCCAACGGACTTGCCTTCGAGTGGAACAATAATGCATTCATCTGCCCCGGTTGCAACGAGACATTCCTCTTCCGTCGCCTGGGGAAACTGAACTTTGAACAAGCGGCGGTCTCGACCCCCGTCCCGACGCAAGCGGTTGCGGCGGCGCCCGTTCAGAAAGCGGCGCCCAAAAAAGCGGTCGCGCAGCCCGTTGCCCAGGCGGCTCCGGTGGAGAGTGATGTGGATCTTTCCATTTCCGACGATATGGATGGCGATTTGATGGAGATTGTTGAAGACGATGCCATCGAGGCTGTGGGGGAAGAGGATCTCCTGGAGATTTCCGATGATGTCGGAGTGGCTGATGAGGTCGAAGAAATTGAACTCGAGGATATAGATCTTTCCAGCGAAGTGGGTGATGTGGGAGCGGTCGATCTGGAGATGGAAGAGATCTCCCTCGACGATGAAACGGTCACCGATGAGAGTCAGCCGGAAGGGGTGATTTCGGCCCCCGAAGAGACCGCGTTGGGTGAGTTGGAGGAAGAGGCGGTTCCTGTGGGAGACCGGTACAATGTCTTCCTCTCGAAAATCTCTGATTCGGCGAAGCGGCAAAAGGCCGCCGGACTTCTCTCCAAGGTCAAGGGGTGTTCTGCCTCGGAAGCGAAAGAACTGGCGACACGGCTGGTGATTCCGCTTGCGAAAGGGGTCAGTAAGGATCAAGCGGAGGATGTCCTCGGTCAGTTCAAAAAGCTGAAAGTGTTCGGCCGGATGACCAAGGTCAAATAAGACCGCTTATCCTTCTGCGGATTCGAGTACGGCAGACATCGACCCGGCACAGGCAGGGATTCTCCAATCTTTTCCGAAGGCGTGCACCTGTTCCTGTTTAAATTCGGCCTGTTCGTACGCCCCTGTATAGATGATCGCTTGTCCTTCCATGTCGACCGCCTGGGCCATCAGAAACGCTTTTTCGATGCCATGGCCACAAACCTTTTGAAGCATTTCCATTACATATTCATAGCTGTGGTCCTGATCATCGAGCAGGATGACATGGTAGGGGGGTTGTAACTTCACCTCCTCCTGGAGGTCCGGTTCGAACTGGGTCATGCTTTCAGCGTAGCATCAGCCAAGAAGGCGAACAAGGATCGGCGTGACCGTCTCCATCGGAAGACCGACAACATTGGAATAGGAACCCTGTACCTTTTGGACAACGGGATCATTCTTTTTGCGAATGGAATATCCTCCCGCGAATCTTTGCGGTTTCGTGACATGTTTTCGAAGTGATTTTTTATCGGTTGGGCGGATCGTGACTTTTGTTTTCACGACCTTTTCGATGATCCTTTTTCCCCGGCGGAGTACGACCCCTGTTGCGAGAAGATGAACTTTGCCTCCCATTTTATGAAGAAGGTCGACTCCCTCTTCCCTTCCGGATGGTTTCCCGTAGATTTTCCCTTCGAACTCGATCATCGTATCGGCGGAGAGAACCCACGAATCTGGATTCTTCCTGGCGATGGGGATCGCTTTTCGCCGGGCATTCTCGAGAACGGTTTCCGGGAGGCTTCTTCCCCGACCTTTCAGCTCTCGAATATCGACCGGGAGCACCTGAAACGAAAATCCTGCTTTTTGGAGAAGTTCCTTGCGGGCGGGGGAGGCGGAGGCGAGGATGAGCATGGGGAAAGTATACGAATATTTTCCTCTTTTTTCCGCAACATGCCTTACTTCCGGCCGTGTTGGTTTATATAGATATAGGAAGCCGCGCATGAAGAACTGGTCCTGGTTGCTGTTTCGTCTCGTTTTCCCCCTTTTCCTGCTCTGTCCGTTTCCCTCGAGTGGAACGGGTGAAGGGGCGACCTCTCCGGAAGAAGTTTCCCGGCAGGTGGACGACTATTTTGATTCCGTCTGGCAGCGGGAAGGGATCCGTCCCTCGGCGGACAGTAGTGATGCCGAATTTCTCCGGCGCGTCTCTCTTGATATTGCCGGGGTCATTCCCAAGTCACAGGAAGTCCTCGATTTCCTTCGGAGTCGGGATCGGGACAAGCGGACCAAGAAGATCGAGAAACTTTTGGCGGGCGATTATTACGTCCGTCACTGGGCACGGTTGTGGGGGAATCTCATTATCGGGCGGGATGGACAGCGTCGCTTTCAGGTGATTTATCGGAACGCTTCCCGGCCCTGGCTGAAGGAAGTATTCCAGAAGAACATGCCGTACAACGATTTCGCCCGCGCATTGATCACCGCTTCCGGATCAACGCAGGACAACGGCGCGGCCGTTTTTGTCTCCAAATGGGGCGACACCGTTGCGAATATTACCGGAACGACTACGAAACTCTTCATGGGGGTTCGTGTCCAGTGTGCCGAATGTCATGATCATCCCTTCGAGGATATCAGTCAGGACGATTTCTGGGGGATGGCCGCCTTCTTCTCTCAGACGCGAAGACGGCAGATCCGCAATGATGCGACCCCGCCCCGACCGATCGCGATGCGGGTTTATGATCGCAAGCGGGGAGAGGTCTTTCTTCCGGATACCAAGACAAAGATCGAGCCGAAATTTCTTCATGGCGAGAACCCGGTTACCGACCGGTACGGAAATCGCCGGGAATCCTTGGCGAACTGGATACTCTCCTCGGGGCACGTGGGACGCCTACTTTTCTCTGATATGCATGCTTTTTTGATCCTTCAACATACCAGAAGCATGCACATCAATAAAAAGTAAAGGAATCAGCGCCTCGGAGGTTTGATATGCATGCTTTTCTTGCATACTTTTTTCGAAAAGGCATGCTTCTGCTATCTGAGCGAGCTTCACTGCTGTTCCGGAGCATGTCATTGTGCTCTTATCGCCTCGGGTATCTTTTGCGTCAGTTTTGGAGTTACGTTTCTGATGTTTTCTGGAGCCTCACTTGTCGCGTCGGTTTTGGTGTTACGTTTCTGATGTTTTCTGTGATTTCTTGGTTTCTGATACCCTCGCTGGAGGAGCATTATTTGTTCATGCGTTCTTGTGTGGAATTGCAACTTTGGGCGAGATCTCGCTCAGTGACCCTTCGGGCCCCCCCCCTGGCCCCCCGGGTCGGTTTGGGTGTCACGTTTCTGACGTTATCTGGAGCGTCACTTGTCGCGTCGGTTTTGGTGTCACGTTTCTGACGTTATCTGGAGCGTCACTTGTCGCGTCGGTTTTGGTGTCACGTTTCTGACGTTATCTGGAGCGTCACTTGT
>PVBE012509343.1_pt1 | contig 12172 bp, 11 predicted proteins | sample 1631181 | NCBI WGS metagenome assembly PVBE01 (sample SAMN08397723, study PRJNA350692) | Marine metagenome, whole genome shotgun sequencing project. | isolation source: water | place: Pacific Ocean | collected 2012-04 | reverse complement strand
GCTGCTGCTGCCACCAGCACTACTGCTGCTGCTGCTGCTGCTGCTGCTGCTGCTGCCACCACCACTAGTGCTGCTGCTGCCACCACCACTAGTGCTGCTGCTGCCACCACCACTACTGCTGCTGCTACCAGACAGCAGGCTTGTAGAGGTAAGCTGCGGGCCGGCGGCGCTGCGGCCATGCCGCTAGACGCCTCTATGGCCGACTTCTGGGATGACATGCCTCTACTGGGTGAGGACACTGGTTCCGAGGGGGAGCATGAAGGCTTGGCAGCAGTGAGTGTGACCTTTGGCGGCCCCCGGGAGCCGCGCCAGCCCGGCGCCCGATTTGGACATGCGTCAGTGCAGACGAGCAAAGTGAACGCTGCAGGTAAGCGCGAGTCGAATTCGCAGAGACAGCTGAATGACGAGATTTTGCTCTGGCAGCAACACGACGAGGTCCAACAGTAAATGCACCTCCATGGGACTCTGAGACCTCGCCCCTCGCCCTTGAGACCTTAAATACCTATTTGTACTTCTCAGAGCTCCGACTTTTGTGTTCCAAGTGCCCCTACAAGTGTCACAGATAGCCATCAACAATTATAGAAAGTGTGGGAAGCCATGTGTGGGGGAAACCTGTGAGTGATAAGCGTACTCTGTGACAATCGTTCATGGTTGCAGGTTGCAGCTGATCTCTGTGAACAACAGGAGCGTGTCCATGATGGCAATGTCACTCGCACTCTGCAGGGTAAGACCTTTCTCAAGACGGCCTTCGGGAGGAGAAAACATGGCGAGAGCTCTGGCATGGATGCATTGACCGGTCGGGCAGCAAAAACAGTCGACGAGAAAACTAGAATGGCATCCTTCTTGTTGATGTTTGTGCCAAAGGGAAACTAGAGAGCGCGCTAGATCTTCGGACTATGTTCTGCTCTGTGTGTGAGCGACTTCGGTAAGATGTACCTCGCCTTACCTCAGCATGTGTCCTGTGTGTGCGTATTGCGTATTGCTTGTTCCAAAATGCCAGGTGTGAATCGATCATGGAGAACAATCGTAGTGCGAATTGAGCAGTTGATGCCCAGGCTTGGCTCGGCAATCAACCACTGGCGATTATGCGCTGGCTTGAGAGGATGAAGCTGGAGACCGCTGAACTCATTGTTGTCATTCAAGTAGGCAGCTTAGAGCTTAGAGAGCGCTTGCACAATCAGCGCATTTTAATTTGGCCTCGTCCTCGTTAAAGCCTGGTGTTTGCTGTTGCCACAAGCCTAGAATTGTGAGCGACTATCGTACACATTCACAATGTCGCTGAAACATGTACTGAAAACGAGTTATTCTCCTTGGAAGGGGAACGCATATTTGTGTGTGTGATAGATGCTCGTACATGTTGCTTGTGTGCTCGAGACGTGTTGCTATTCCGTTGATTGTCTGTCTCCGCTATAGGCGCATAATGTTTCATAATGCGATCTAAAGCCGCTGAGGTCGGATGGGACGAGACGTTCCAAAGATGCCTATTCAGCACCAAAAGGTACCAGCGTGACGCAGAGCATGCGAAGAGAGGAGATCAAGGACAGAAATTCACATGTGAGTTGCGCCACAGTATGATATGCACAGTGCTCATGAAATGCGTGGAGCTCAGCCAAAGTTCTGTCGCGGAAGCTTGGCATCATATATCTGCAATCGTGCCACCCCGGTGCGTTAAGAGCACCGACCATGTGTCAATCGGAAAATCTCTCTTCAGAGGCCTGGACACATACGTGTTCAGCGGAGGGCTGAAGGGCCTAGTGGAGGGAGTGAAGACTACATACATGACCATATTGTGCGTTGCTATGGATGCTGCATCGGCCAACTTTCCTGTGTTCAGAGTCCTCGCTGCCTACTTAAACTATTTGCAATACGTTCATTGTGCTGCTGCAACAGCTGTGATTGTGATACACCTCGAGCTGTGCGCTTGCCATCAGTACAACCGGATTGTTGTGAAAGTCCTGAAACGCTTCAAATTAAACCGGTTCCTCTATGGAATCTCTAAATTGATGGCACAAAGAAACATTAGGCGTCAGGTACGTGAGGGTGCACGGAAATATATCGACTCTGTTCATTTCGAGTGGAATGAACTTCCGCCGCCATTTCGCCGGCATGAATCGGAATGCAGGGACCGCCTTTCACACATGCTTCGCAGGCGCATCACCGGAGTATACGAGGCGGCCTCGGCGGCTGGAACAAGGACTGCTGAGAGTGCCACCAACCAATTTTTCAATTTCTTCTTTGCCAAACGCAATCTCAAGTGCGCTCACCTAGGGCACACATGTCAAGCAAACACGTGCGGAATGTGCGGGACAAAAGAGTCCGCAACCACCAAAGCGAAACAATTTCTTGACGACTATTTCTTTGCGATGACACCTCCGCGCTTTCTTCCCAGCAGGTGGCGAAAAATGTTACCATCGTGTCTGTACTGGATCTTGTTCATCATATGCGGACAGCTAGCTGAGCAGGCGTTCAAGAACGTCAATGTCAGTAACAAGAATAAAGATAAAAACAATGGCGTGCGTCTCAACTATGTCATCAACACACTGCAGGACCCCATGACTAAATGCCTGATGATAGCGCTATTGGTTGTTCTTGTGTTGTTCGAACAAATTTATGAAGTCCTTTTTCGGACAGCGGGGCTTCTGACAGATTTTCACCATGTGCACAATGCAGAGTACCAAAAACGGAATGAAACTCGAGGGCAAAACAGAACGGCGGCTTACCAATGCATCGACATCCATTTTGTCACAATGAAAGAGGTTTGGAAAGCTTTCAAAGACACAACAGGGCAATCGGCATTTGAAGTGTTTCGATTTTTTTATCCTTTGGCAAATGGCGATGAAAACGATATGAACAATATGATTCAAAGAACGGCTTTGACCATCCTCGGCGACATGTTTTGGAGGTTTAAATACCACAGATACCCTCACTGTTTGTATGAGTGTGAGGTCATACCAAAGACTGATGCTAAATGGATCTTTCATGCGAAACAAATTGAGGTCATGCACAAGTGTGATCTCAGCGATCTGCTGAACTTCTGGCAGGCAAAAATCAAGGCTTGTTCCGATGATACGGCAAAAGGTGTCCTCTTGGCACAGTTGGCAGCAGCGTTCTTCCGCGCCTTGCGGGGTGTCACGTTAGCGGAGGAGCACTGGCACGCATTCCATCGCCAGACAACAAGCCAGCCGCAGAGCTACCCAAGCCAAGCGGCCGACCATGTGACAGAATTGCTTAGACGCAACTTCGAGGCCACTGGTGGGCGCGAACTGTCGAAACCCTTGCCCAAGATTTGTCAATATTTCAAAAAGGTGTCTAGGGGGAATGTGAAGCCACGGAGAACAATATACAAGCGAAAAAACAAAAAACTTGATGATGCAAATTTCGCGTTTGCGTACGGCAATGCCTTGTTGACCAAAAGAGACCGCAAGCTCCCACCAAAGGCACGAGGCAAGAAGATGAAAATCGCTAGGCAAAAATGGTTTTCGCTTCCACTTGTAGAGCAAGAGCTGTGCCCATGGTCAAACTGGAGTGTGCGCGGCACAGGATGCCCGCCCAACGAGTTACACCCTATTTTATTGCGTTGCTTCTTTAGCCTCATGCCCATCGGTTCGGAAGCCCTAACACCTAAAAGTGTACAGTGTACTCCGCACGACAATGAAGGGAGGCCTTCTTCGCTTGGCAAGAGATAGAAACGGGAAGTCCTCAAAGAACCCCATCCATTGTGCGAGACCTGAGTCTTGTTGCCAAGGTCCGACGGGGGGAGGTCAGATACCATATGTGCAGAGCAACGCATTTCCGCCGCTGTTGTGTGTTCTGCTCCCCAGGTTCAAAAAGAAACTGAAAGAAAATAAGGCAGCAGCCAAAGACAAGGAAGTCTCTCAGCTATCTGCCAGCAAAGGCCGGGAGAAGGAGCTTGACATCGTGGATCCACAACGTATTTGGCCTGTAGACCCAGCCCTGGTCGAGGCACAGGTACAAAGGTTCAAAGATAAACCAACCGTGCTGGCTGAGCTTCGTGCTGTGATTCAACCGCCAAATGACATCAAAGACCCGGACCCGGAGCATCACGGTCAGTATGACCGCTTGCTGGCTCTTGAGAAACAAAGCAAATATAGGTCACGCGATGCGATTGCTCTGATGGCTGCCGCGCAGTTCTCTGGAGAGTCATGCCCAGATGAGGACTGCCCCTCCTGGACCGCAGCCCAAAATGCATTTTCCATGGAGACGCATCGGCGCTGCACCCCATGCGACGAGCTTCACCTCGGGAAGTGCTGCACCGACCACTTGCTGCAATATAACAAAGCAAAAGACTTCGTTCGTTGGCACCATTCCTTGCAAAATAAATTGCCTGCGTCACAGCGCTTCCATGTCATGCTGCGCTTCGTCTGGTTCAACAAGTCTGTGTTTGTCTGGGTTGGCTGTGGGCAACAAGGCTCCTCAGCTATCGAAATAATGTATCCACTTCGGAAAGTCGGACATGCAGGCCCAGGCTTCGCATACAGCGATGCAGAAGCGGCGCTGCCTGTGGAAATGACCCTCGTAGATGACCTCCTAGAGCCAGAGCTGCCCCTGCAAATGACCTCTCATGGCTTTGCGATTCTGGTCGGGGAAACCTTGGGAACCTTGAACAAGGACCCGACGATTCTGGCTTGCGAAGTGATGGACACATACAATTTGGGTGGTGGTGTGATGCGCGCACTTTCCGTGAACACCAACATTGCCAAGTGTGAGCCTGGACAGCCTGCTCCTCAGCCCAGCAAAAAAGATGTGTATGACCCTGCTGTCGAGGCATGCAACTTGGCAACAAAGATATTTAAGGAATGGTGCTCTGGTGTCGACAAAGTGTCGGCAGCGAGAGGAAAAGCACCGGGCAACATCACTGTGGCCCTCCAGAAGATGATGCAGAAGAAGTATGCTGAAGGCTCCGATTCAGACAACCCAGATGTGACAGATGACGAGTACTGGGAGAAAGGTGCCACAGACATCAGCAGCAATGAGGAAGAGAGTGATGGCGAAGACGGAGCTGACAGCGACGTCCCTCCGGAGCCGCCCAAAATTCGGAGGCGACTTGCCAAAAAGACAGGCGCGGGAGAAGCAGGGGCTGGGTCAGCAAGCGGGGATGCAGGCCCCAATGCTCCCCTGTCCGGAATGCGTCCGCCGCCCTCCCTGCCTCCGCCGCCCTTCGTTCCTCCGCCAGATCTCCCTCCTTTGCCTCCGCCTATGGCACCACCACCGGCCCCATCCGTAGCAGACAGTGGCCGATCATCTCGCCAGGGCCGGGGAAGTGGGCCTTCGTTTGCGAAATACGAGGTGCCGGGAATTCAAGGACACATCGCGTACAACCACAATGATGAGGTGCTCTTGGCGGTCTGCGGAAAGCACAAGGAAAGCCTCCCCACCAGGTGCACCTTTCAGAAAGCTCGCAAGAAGTGCGGTGTGCCTGCACTGTGCCTGTGGCTGGAGATTGCCGAGTGCTGCGATGGCAAGCTCGCCCACTCTCTGAAGAAGACGGAGGCAGTTCTCACGCTTGAGAAAAGGGAAGCCATGAGGACAAGATTGGAACAGATGGTAGAAGATGGCAATGCTGAAGTGCAGACTCTTCTTGGGCTGGAGCTTCCACCCGGCGGCGCAGAGCCTGCACGTGTGTGAGGAAGCGAGGAAAGCACGCACCGGAGCTCACATCACTTGGTATACCCTTGCCAGTGTGTGAACACCTAGGGTAGGGCGCGGCCTTAAACCTCCCACACGCTCGTAGCTCAAGGGGTCGGCGGGTGGCGGATAGGGGTCGGAACTGGAGAGCCTTGGTGCGCGTGTTCTCTCTCTTCTTGGCTGGTCTTTGCGAATTGCCTCTCGGCGATGACTGTATTTGCTGACTATCCAGAGGGCAAGGTGTGCCGGGCTCATGGGGCTTGTGGGCTTGCATGGTAGCGCGGTACACTTCACCGCAATGTGGTGCCGATGGCTTGGACCCTCTCCCAGGGCGCATGGGCTAGAGCTGCCACATCGTGCGAACATGTGAATGACTCTGCTGCCAGGATTCCGTGATGTCACCGTTCTCGTAGTGCGTCTGCTCTCTTGTGCCAGGTTCTTGGGATACCACGACTAGCTGCTTCCTGCTCTGGGATGGGAACGACCGACATCTTTGCCCGATGCATGGCTGGCTTGAGTTGCATGGCCTTCAGCCTTCAGCTCTGCGCACGAGTGCGTGGTGCAGGCTGTGGCACGAGCTGTAGCGCAAGTGAATGCCGACAGGTGGTGCTCTGTATGGCCTCACTCCGCTTCCTTCGAAATGTCCCATAGCATTGCTGCTCTGAGGGAGTGGGTAGTGATCAAGGAAACACAGACTGCGAGATGCGTGCGCTAGGTCGTTCTGCGACCTGCTATGTGTGTTTCGCGCATGACGCATATGCACTAGTGCACAAGCTACTCGCTCATTGAACAAGTTACGCCACAAGGGAGCGATATCTGTCTCGAGTATACCGAGAATTGGGAACAGCTTTGCGTTCGCATCAGGCCCCTCATTGACGTGTTATTGTGCTACAAGACGGATCGCCTACAATAATGTGTAACCTCCTGATCTGGTAATCTGTAATGCTAATGTCTTGGCAAGGGCGCTTCAATCGCAAGAGATAATGCCTTAGGCGAAAACACTAGAAGACCAGCGCCATCCTTTTCGAGCTGGATTCTTCAAGTAATGTTTGGAGTGATGCGCCGACGTGTCTCAATGTCTGAAGTCTACCGGTACACCATGAGCTTGCAAGGAAACAATCGTGCACACCCTGCATCCATTAATGGTCCATAATGCTTGCACTACTTTGTGACCAAGTTGCGAAGCTGTGCGTTCCGCCCTGGCTTTGTAGGGCTTGGCAACCATCGCCTCTCAACATCCTTTGTGTTGATTACCCGCTGTGCCATGCTGTTGGTGCCATCTTCGGCGGTTCTGGCTCGACAGCTGACAGAGCTGACAGAGCCAGAGAGATGTATGGTGCAACCTTGCACTGTTGTGGCGACTCCAGGAACGGGGATGCATCCCCAACAGGCTCCAGACGCTGGTGCTGAGGGCCAGGTGCAGATCTCTGACCTATCCATGCACATGATGTGTGTCAGTGTTTCACCTTCTGGCACTGCCAAGGGGATCGCCTCGAGCGCCGCTCAATGCTCAGATGCAGAATCCGGAGCCATTGCACATGGTACCAGTACTAGTAGCAAGCCACCTGAGGCGAACACCTCTGGCATGGTGGACGAGGGCAACATGAACGCAACCAGCGACATATGCCAATGGCCTCGAACAGTGATGGCATCGGAGTCGCTCATGATCTTTGAAGAGCTTCTGAAATCCGGGCGTCCTCTCCAAGTGATCGCAGTACAGGAAGCGGAGAAATTCAATGAGAGTGCGGACACGCACTTGATCACATTCGCTTCGGAAGTTGATGCAGACCTCACCGTGAACATCACGACAACAATTGGCGAGCTGTTTGTTGAGCAGATGCCACAAGAGGCGGCCTGGGATGTGGTGTCCTGAGCGTCTGCGCACATGGCACTTCAGGCCATGATCACTAGGCCATCTCTTGGCGTCCCGCACTGCGTGATGTACAAAACTGTCACGATCTGGCTGACGCGCTCAACCCGGTGCGATGTGACAAAGAGCATGAGAGATGCCTGCAGTTGCTTCGGTATAACTCATAGAGCCCTATGATAGACGGAACGGCACGATGGCGTCATGCTGATGCTGATGCACTGACGTGACACCAGGCACCACGCTCCAAGCATTAGGAGTATGCAGCAGACTCCAAGCTCCAGACGCCAGAGCCAACCAACAGGTACCAAGCCCGCCCCAAGCACCGGGGCACCAAGCTTCCGGCTCCAGGCACCAGTCTCCAGGAACCATGGGGCTCAGCCCATCAGGGCCCAGCTCCAGTTCCGGGCCACCAGCGTCAGGCACCACGACCACCTACCACGCTACAGGCTCCAGGCTTTAGGCCCCAAGCTCCGAGCTCCAGGGGACAAGGCTCCACACTACAGGTCTCCAGGCGCCAAGCTCCAGGGCTTCAGGCTGCAGAGCTCCAGGCCCCAAACTCCAAGCCCCAGAGCTCCAGGTTTGACGCTCCAGACTCCAAGCTTCAGGGACCGGGCTCCAGACTCCAGGCCTCAAGCGCCAGGCTCCAAGCTCCAGGCACCTGTGAGTCACATGCTGTGACTTCAGACCTCGGAGTCTAGATCCAGGACAGCTCCAGGCTCCAGGCTTCAAGGCCTCAGGGCCTCAGGGCCTCAGGGCTTCAGAGCTTCAGGGCTTCAGGGCTTCAGAGCTCCTGGCTCCACGCTCCGAGCTCCAGGCTTGAGGCCCCTAGGCTCCAGAGCGCCAGTGCTCCAGGATCCGGGCGCCGGACTCCAGAGCTCCAGAGCTCCAGAGCTCCAGAGCTCCAAGTTCCACACCCCAGGCTGCAGGCTTCTGGGTCCAGGCTTGAGGCCCCATGCCCCATTGTGCGAGGGCTTCAGGGCTCCAGGCTCAAGGGCTCAGAGCTCCAGTGCCCAGGCTCGCAGGCTCCAAACTCCAGGCCTCCACGCTCCCAGGCTCCAAGCTTTAGTTTCCATGGCTCCAGGCTCCAGGTTCCAGGGCTCCAAGCTACAGGGATCCGGGGCTCCGGGGCTTCTGTGCCCCAGGGCTCCAAGGTCCGGGCTCCAAGCTCCAAGCTCCGGGCTCCAGGCCGCAAGGCTCCAGAGCTCCAGAGCTCCAGAGCTCCAGACCTGCAGGCTCCAGGCTTTAGGCCCCAGGCTCTTGGGCTCCAGTGCTCCATGCTCCAAGGCTGCAGGCCGCAGGCTCCATGGCTCCATCGCTCCAGGTTAAGCTCCAGGTGGCTTCTGGGCCGAAATTCAATCAAAACAAGATTGCCTCCAAAATTGCCTCCGAAATTGCCCCCCTGAATCTGCAAAAAACGCTGAAAAACGTAAGCTCAAACACATATTGGGCGGAGGCAATTTCGGAGGCAATTTATTTTTGATTAAATTGGGCGGAGGCAAGTTCGGAGGCAATGTTCGGAGGGCCGACGGAGGCAATTTACCCTTTGCCCCCCCTGAATCTACAAAAAACGCTGATTTTGACGTAAGCTCAAACACATATTGGGCGGAGGCAATTTCGGAGGCAATTTCGGAGGCAATTTCGGAGGCAATTTTCGAAATCCGAAATCGAATTTGAAATCGCATCCGCGGCATCCCTCCACGTGACGGCCTCCCCTCGGTTTCAAATCGCGAATTTGAAATCGCATCCCTCCACGTGACGGCCTCCCCTCGGTTTCAAATCCCCTCGGTTTCAAATTGCTGAGCCCCTGGGTGTCCCTGGGTGCCCCTGTTCCCTGTGCTCCTGTGCCCCAATTCCCTGTGCCCCTGATCCTTGTGCCATTAGGTGCCCTTTGGGTGCCCTGCGTGCCCCTGGGTGCCGCTCCGTGCCGCTGCGTGCCGCTGCGTGCCCCATGTGCCCCTGTCCCCTGTGCTCCTGTTCCCTGTGCCCCAGCTTTGCCCCAGCTTGCTTGCGCCCCCTTTTGCCCCAGCCTTGCCTCAGCCTTTGCCCTTTGCCTCGGCCTTTGCCTCAGCCTTTGCCTTGCTTCTGCTGCTTCTGCCTCAGCCTTTGGCTCAGCCTCGGTGTCTGCCTTGGCGTGACTCTGAGAGCTCCAGGTGGCTTCTGGGCCGCGCCTTAGCTTGTGCCTCAGCTTGCGCCCCAGCTTTACCCCAGCTTGCTTGCGCCCTCTTTTGCCCCAGCCTTGCCTCAGCCTTTGCCCTTTGCCCTTTGCCTCAGCCTTTGCCTCAGGCTGCCTTGCTTCTGCTGCTTCTGCCTCAGCCTTTGCCCTTTGCCTCAGCCTTTGCCTCAGCCTTTGCGCTCGCTCATCTTATTTACGCCTATCTAAATAGCTGTGTCTCAACTACATTGGGTGTGTTGCCGATAGCATGGATACGTGTGCTGAGGATCTTTGTGCTTGGATGCACTAACTCTCGCATGGTACTGCTCGATTTAATGCTTATCCCTTTCTCCGACATCATGCGACTGTAACCGCTGAATGCGGCGCACCAACGCGAAATTGCGAGAGAGTTGAGTTGATGTCCATAGTCCATAGGAGTCCCAGATGTCCCTCTCCTTCATTTTCAGACTCCGTCACATATTGCTCTCCTGTGTGCCTGTGTATCTTGTGGCTCTGAGTGCTCTGGGAGCAGTAGCGGAACGGACCGCACGCACCCTTGTCTTTGTCTTCTTCTGTGGTCTTGGTGTCTTGGTGCTGTGTGCTGTGTGGCTTGCTGGCAGCCAACATGTCGGCATCTGCGCTCCTTGGCGACGCCTTGATTGGCAATGCGGGTGCCTTGTCCACAATGATGGCTTCCTTCTATGCGCCAGTGCGAGTCCGGGAGCCGCCGCCAGGGCCACCACCTGTGATAGTAGATGATACAATCTTGCCGGCATCACGTGACGCAGGGTATGCATGGCGGAACAACATTCGCCTCCCCATGATCGATACTATGCATAAGAGTTTGAACGATACACAGCGGCGCAACCTGTGGCACAATCATCGGTGCTTTGCTCAGAGGTCGTTTTCTATTCCTGTCCGAATTGGATCGTTGTTCTCTTTTACCGAGTTCCATGTCAAAGCAATTGAGGAGCCATTGAGACATATGTGTCTGTGGTTGCGTTCTAAGGCCCCATATCCCCCTTGATATTCCTACTTGTCCCAATTTTGTAGAACCTCCCTTCAGAGCTTTCAGCAGTGGAGATGAGCGCGTATTGAGCGTCAGCGTTTCTCGGTGATATTGTCAGGACATCACCCGCATCAGCATGGTCAACGAACCTGTCAGACTTTCTCGCCCACTGTACTGCTGCGAACTGGAGGGGCCTCGGCACGCAATTGCTATGAGGCAAGGGCGTGCGGAACATGGATTCTTGAATGTCTGCGACCTTGCGGAGCCCACAGCTCCGATAAGCGGCAGTGTTGCTCCGATAAAGGTGAAACAAGCCGACGTAATCGTGGCTTGTCCACCGTGTAAAGATTTTACTCTCAAAAATAATTGCCGAGCTGAACGTGCAGCACAATTCGTTGTCTCAAATTTGACAGTGTCTGATGAGGACGAATCGATGAGCAAAAAAGCGTGGACAGGAATGCTGAAATTCTTTGTCAACCACCCAGACTGGCGGATCTGGGTGGGAGAGAACGTGCTAGGAATTAAACGGAAATTCAAAAAAAAAGGTGATGCAGGCTTCACGCAGTCAGCCTTCTCGACAATCTGCGAGGCTATCAGTACTGAAGTTGATGCTGTGGTGGCTGCTGCTGACCATTGTCCCACTAACCAGGAAATACCCCAACAGCGGGGGCGAGTGTTCTTTTGCGGTCTGAGTGCGAAATACCCAGGATCAAAAACGCACAAAATCGAGCTCTGCAATGCGATCGCGAAATTGTCACGCAACTTAGGTCACACGAAAATCGGCCTTCGTCAAGAAGATTTCCTCATGCCTGGTTATGCAAAGCCGGTTCGGGATGGGCTCGCGTTGGCACAAGAAAAATGCCAACAACTGTTGACGCAGCCTGCGAGAAAGCCGCCAACAAAGCGGCGCAAAAAAACAAATGAATCAAATCTGGATGATGTCGAGAGCGTCGTTGAACCGGCCGAACCTGATGAGATTGAGTGGAAGTGGAAATGTAAACACGCGCCATTGTGGCTCAGAGCAGGAGAACAATTGTATGATAAGCCGCTGTCGAATCCTTTGACCAAGCAATTTGGCTATGACAAAAACGATTGGTTTGCGTCTTTGCCGGATAGAATGCAGGACATGGTCCTGTACCGACACAAGGTGTCCCCACCACAGGTGCCAAGGCCTGGTGTCAAGGAGCAATTCATTGATTTGTACACCTGGTCAAACTAAACGGAGTCAGACTAAACGCAATGATACATGTCAAATGTGCTCGGTGGATGCCTAGGTCGAATTCCGTCATTGTGGAAGTCCCTGAGGTTTGTTGTTCCTTCATGTTGGATCTTTTGTGTGTTGGGAACTGTGATGCTGTGATGTCTTTCCCCAGGTCGCAAGACATTAACGACTTTGGCGGTCTGCCTACTGTTGGAGCCACCCGGCCACTGTCGCCAGGGAATGTCACATGGTGCCGCAATGCCAAGAGGCTCCTCACACCACAGGAGAAGTTCG
>PVBE012360719.1_pt1 | contig 12172 bp, 7 predicted proteins | sample 1631181 | NCBI WGS metagenome assembly PVBE01 (sample SAMN08397723, study PRJNA350692) | Marine metagenome, whole genome shotgun sequencing project. | isolation source: water | place: Pacific Ocean | collected 2012-04 | reverse complement strand
GAGATGAAAGCCCTTTCAGCCCGGCCACCGCTCATGTCTTTTGGTGTCTGGATGCTGGGGCCTGCACTGCTGAAATACGGCACTGAAGCTCAGAAGCAAACCCATCTGCCACCAATCACCCGGGGTGAAATCCGCTGGGCTCAGGGCTACTCGGAACCCAATTCGGGTTCGGATCTGGCTTCGCTCATGACAAGATGCGAACTCCACGGTGACCATTATCTGATTAACGGCCAGAAAATCTGGACGTCATACGGGCATAAGGCAGACTGGATATTTGTTCTGGTCCGCACAGACTTTGAGGCAGCCAAGCATGACGGTATCAGTCTTGTGCTGGTCGACATGGCACAACCGGGGGTGACCACACGACCGATCAAGCTGCTCTCGGGCATGTCGCATTTCTGTGAAACCTTTTTTGATGACGCACGCTGCAAGGTGGATAACGTGGTCGGAGACCTCAACCGGGGCTGGACGGTTGCCAAGTATCTGTTGACGCATGAGCGTGAAATGATCGGGGGTTCGGCCATCGGCCGTGCCGCCATGCGACCGCTCAGCGAGATCGTGACACAGCAGGTCGGCCTGAACGAACTCGGTGTGCTTTCGGATTTGGTGCTGCGGACCGATGTTGTCAGAACAGAAATTGACAGCCTTGCGTTCCTGTGGACAACTGAACGTGTTGCAGATGAAGCCAAGGCAGGACAAGGGGTTGGCGCCATGTCTGCAATGCTGAAATACTCTGGCACAGAGCTGAACAAGCGACGTTATGAGTTGATGATGTACAGTGCAGGACATGATGCACTGACACTTGGCCATGAAGCCAACCTTGCGCGGGACTGGTTACGGACCAAAGGCAACTCTATTGAAGGTGGCACATCCGAGATTCAGCTCAACATCATTGCGAAACGAATCCTCGGCCTGCCATCAGCTTGAATTGAGCGTAAGGAGATACCCATGGCCATGGTACTCAGCGACGAACAGAAAATACTACGGGACACAGCCCGGACATTTCTGCAGACGTCTGCACCAATCGACCAACTGCGACGACTGCGTGATGAGGCCAGTGCCGATGGTTTTGATCGCAAGACCTGGGAATCGGTGGTTGAGATGGGTTGGACGGGGGTACTGGTGCCTGAAGATCACGGTGGCGTGGGAATGGGTCACGTTGCTGCCGGGGTGATTGCCGAAGAAATGGGTCGAACACTGATGGCATCACCCTATCTTTCGACAGCAGTGATGGGGGCCACTGCAGTGGTCGGTTACGGGTCTGCAAGTCAGTGTAACAAATGGCTCCCTCCACTGGCAGCTGGCTCCCTGAATGTTGCTGTTGCCGTGGATGAGGGCCGCAGCCACTCGCCGGCATCAATCTCCACCACAGCACAGCCAACCGAACGGGGTTTCAGGATTTCCGGCAGCAAATTCTTTGTTGCCGATGGGCATGTGGCTGACCTGATACTGGTATCGGCCAGAAGCGCAGGGGGCCCCAATGACACAAACGGCATTTCGTTGTTTCTTGTGCCCAGTGCTGCCTCCGGAATCGAGATCCAGCGACAGACGATGGTAGACAGTCGAAATTCCGCCACAGTCCGACTTGAGGGGGTTGAGGTCGATGCCGAGACGCTGCTCGGTGAAGCAGGTGCGGGTTACTCCGCGCTTGAACATGTGCTTGATGCAGGTCGAGCATGTCTCGCTGCTGAAATGTCCGGTTCAGCACAGCAGTGTCTTGCGCAAACGGTCGACTACATCACCACCCGCCAGCAGTTTGGTCAGCCCATCGGTTCGTTCCAGGCACTTCAGCACCGTGCGGCACATCTTTTTGCAGAGATTGAAATTGGCCGATCGGCCGTAATACGGGCGTTACAGGCACTTGATGCCGCCTCAGATGACAGGTCACTCATCGTGTCAGTCGCCAAGTCGAAGGTTGGTTGGGTTGCACAGTTGGCGGCTCAGGAAGCCATCCAGATGCACGGCGGAATAGGCATGACCGATGAACTTAATATCGGATTTTTTCTCAAGCGTGTGCGCGTTGCCGAAGCGCTCTATGGCGATACGAACTTTCATGCTGATAAATTTGCCCGTCTCCGAAATTATTAGGAGGTCTCTGGACGATACGACAAAGGCTTTGCGGTCCCATGGTGGTGCAAGAGTGCTTGGGCGTGTGATGACATCAGCTTTTATCCCCGTGGGCTCCGTCCTGACCGGGGATTCTCAGAACACTTTGGAGGCTTACAGTCTGGAATATGGCAATGGGTGCTCCTGAAAAAAGGAAATACCACCTGCATCAACAGATTCGGCAACAGCTTCTGAAAATTCCCAAATCACTTAAGGCGATTTCCTGAAACGAATATACCATCTTATCCCACATTGAGCAGGTTGCTTTCCTAAAAATTATGGTTTACAGTAGAAGACGTTGAGAACCGAAAGGGTGTTGCAATAGCTCCTGGCTATCGGGCAGCAAAAGGAGAGACAACAAACCAGAAATACACCATGTCAGCAAAACTCAAGAAGGATGCCATTGACCTTGGCATCGTGACCCGTAACCCTGAGGCCATGCTCACGTTCTACCGCGACACCCTGGGGTTCAACTTCAAGGAGGAGACACCGATGTCCGGAGGTGGCAACATGTTGCGACTGATGTGCGGCTCCAGCATGATCAAGCTGGTGACGCCAGGCAATCTGGCAGACGTGGATGCGCCACCCGGAGGCATTGGCGGTGCAACCGGTTATCGCTACTTTACGATCACGGTATCAAATCTTGACGAGGTGACACAGGAGTGTGCCGATAGTGGTGCCAGTGTGGCCGTACCGGTGACCGAGATCCGGTCCGGAGTTCGAATTGCGATCGTCAACGATCCGGATGGTAATTGGGTTGAATTCGTGCAGTACGCCAACTGACAGGCTCCTATGAAAGACACCTGGACACACCATCACGTTGGTATCCCTGTCAAGGATCTTGATGTCGCAATGGCAAACTTCGCCGCCATTGGCGCAGAATTTCAGACACCGTTTCTCATTGACAGCCGCAACATGGCCGAGTACCTCGTGTACGGCAAGACACCGGACCCCGCAGTGCAGACGCGTGGGGTGATGGGCAAGATGGGAACCATGGGGATTGAATTGCTGCAGCCGGTTGCAGGACACACCGTGCATCGAGAGTTGCTCGAAAAATCCGGCGAGGGAATTGGCCACATCGCCTATAAGGTTGAAAATCTCGAGGCCGAAACGGCAGAACTCGAGCATCAGGGTTTTGAAGTGATTTTGAGTATCCGACCAAAAGACCGGCGAACCGCTCTCTATATCGATACCCGTGGCAGACTGTCGAATCTCATTATCGAATTAATGCAGGGCTGAGAGCCATAAAAACGGGCTTGTTGACTTCTGGAATACCCTGAACACACAACCCCGACTCACACGCCTGCGGCTCGTCCATCTTCTTCAGCCTCTTGAACCGTATTAAGAGCCTGTCTTGTTGTAACCGGACAGTATTGGCAAGTCACAAGCAAGGATTGCTTGAGAACCTCTCCCCTTCCAGCATCAACCCGACTGGTCTTGCCCAATCAACCCCACCTGATTTTTGACAAACCCCAGAGCATTCCCGTATCATCAACCCATCCACCTTGTTCAATCTCCAAGCTGCGACTGGTCCGGTTCCGAAAGCCCCTTTGAATCCAAACCGACCGCTTACCGTCCACCCCTACCGTTGGGTGATGCTGTCCGGGGTGTGGCTGTTGTACTACTGTTTCGGACTGACCGCCAGTGCTCTCGCCCCACTGGTCCGCCCGATCACCTCGGATTTACAAATGAGCTATGCCGCCATGGGGAGTGTGCTGGGCGCTTGGCAACTTGTTTATATCGGCTCCGCGCTCCCCTGCGGCACCTTGGTGGACCGTATGGGGCTACGTTGGGCCTTGCTCCTGGCCGCCGGGTTGATCGGACTCTCCTGCATGTTGCGGGGGTTGGCCTTCGGGCACGCCAGTCTGTTCCTCGCCGTGGCAGTGTTCGGGCTGGGTGGCCCCCTGCTTTCTGCTGGAGCTCCCAAGCTCATCCGCCTTTGGTTCGAGGGTCCGGAGCGGGGGCTGGCAATGGGACTCTACATCACCGGACCTGCCCTCGGCGGCGTGACCGCCTTGTCCCTGACCAACGCCATGATGATGCCCCTTTTTGAGGGGGAATGGCGCTCTGTCCTCTTCACTTACGGATTGGTGGTTTGGGCTTCCAGCCTGTTCTGGCTGGCAATCAGTTTCCATCCGCTCAACCACAGCCTTGAGCGTCTCCAGTCCCAAGTGACGCGGCAGCCGCCGCTTGCCGTCTTTACCAAACTGATCCGGCTTCCAGCAGTCCAGTGGATTTTGCTGCTGGGCATTGGTGCCTTCCTCTACAACCATGGACTCAACAACTGGCTGCACGAAATCCTTCAGACTCGCGGCATGGATGCAAACCGTGCGGGTTACTGGGCATCGCTCCCCACGGGAGTGGGCATCCTGAGTGCCCTGATTATCCCAAGATTAGCGCTACCTCAGCGTCGCATCGCCGTGCTGACAGGGTTGTTCTGCTGCGCAGGGGTTGCCGCTCTGCTACTCTGCTCCGAATTGGATATGCTGATCCTTGCGGGGCTTGCGCTCATGGGGGTGACTCAAATCATGATAACGATCCTGTTGCTGGTGCTTGTGGAGATCAAGGGCATTCGCGATCAGGACACCGGCACCGCCGGAGGCTTGTTCTTTACGGCTGCGGAAATCGGCGGGGTTTTGGGTCCGCTTAGCCTGGGGTTAATTTCCGATGCAACGGGCGGGTTCACTCCTGCATTGCTGATGCTGAGCGTGGTGTGCCTGACAATGGTCTTCCTGCTGCGGATGCTGCGCCCGCACATGTAAACTTCTGCATAACCTCATGTGCAATTCGGATTGGTGCTGGGTTTTTTCGTGTCTTGTCGCCTGAATCAGCGGAGGGCTCGGAGGGCTCCATCAAGAACCCCCATTCAATGCATCCAAAACCGGCCCGGCCCGTTTGATGACCCCAACGCCCTGAAAAATCAACTCCCCATTGTCACAGGGCGGATTGAAAGCTCACACAGGCAACTCATTCAAAAACGGCTCAAAATCCAGGGAGTCCGATGGACTCCTTGAAATGCCGACTCCATGCTCGCTCTCAGAACTGCCAGAAACAATCAGCAATGGAAACCGTACTGGAAGAACAACACTACGGCATAGTCAAGCAGGTCCACTTTTACTTGCACCTCCTCCGATTCGTCGTGGTATGCTGAACAGAGTCAGAAAGAGGTATAGGCGGTCGGGGTTCAGGCTGCAAGCTGCAGGGAGAACCCTAAACGTCTACAGCCTGACAACCTGTGCCTGATTCAAATCCGGACTCCGAAAATCACCTCCATGCCCGAAACGCAGGCAACCCCCGCTCGTCCCGCCAAGCCGCCGTGGCTCAAGGTGCGCTTTCCGGGAGGAGCGCGCTTCAACTGGCTCAAGGAGCAGTCACACGGACAGAAGCTCGCAACGGTCTGCGAGGAGGCACGGTGTCCGAACATCGGCGAATGCTGGAACAGCGGTACCGCGACCTTCATGGTGATGGGCGACACCTGCACACGAGGCTGCCGCTTTTGCGCCGTGACCACCGCCAAGCGTCCGGGGGTGTTGGACATGGAAGAGCCACGCAACCTCGCAGAAACCATCCGGAAAATGAACCTCAGCTATGTGGTGCTAACCACGGTGGACCGTGATGATTTGGAGGATCAGGGCGCAGGGCACATCACCCGCTGCATCCGCGCCACCCAACGGGCCAATCCGGGTCTGCTCATCGAAATCCTCATGCCGGATTTTCAGGGAGAAACCACTCTGGTGCAGCAGATGCTTGATTCCGGAGCAGACGTGCTGGCCCACAACGTTGAGACGGTGGCACGGCTTACGGAAAAGGTCCGGGATCCCCGCGCCGGGTATCGCCAGTCGCTGGAGGTGCTGCGCTACCTCAAGGCCAATGCCCCGGAGCGTCACACCAAGTCCTCGCTCATGCTAGGGCTGGGGGAAACGCAGGACGAAATTTTCCAAGCAATGCAGGACATGCGGGAGGTCGATGTGGATTTCCTCACGCTGGGACAGTACCTCCAGCCCACCCGCAAGCATCTCAAGGTGGAACGCTTTCTGCCCCCGGAGGAGTTTGAGAAACTGCGGCAGGCGGGCGAGGCGCTGGGTTTCGATTACGTCGCCGCCGGACCCTTGGTGCGCAGTTCGTACAAGGCCGCCGAGTTTTACATCGAGCACAAAATCCGGGGGCGGGCATGAGCCCCCCCGAAACGCTCATCCTCCAGCCCATCCGCCGGATTTCCGGCACCGTCTCGCTGCCCGGTTCAAAAAGCCTTTCCAACCGCATCCTGCTGCTCGCAGCACTTGCCGAGGGCACGACCGAAATCCGCAACCTGCTCGACAGCGACGACATCCGGGCGATGCTCGGTGCCTTCGATCAGCTTGGCATCGAATACACGGAAGACCGTGCAGAAAACCGTGTAACGGTGACAGGTCAGGCCGGGCCTTTCCGCTCGTCTGGAACCGAACTGATGCTCGGCAACGCCGGAACCGCGATGCGCCCGTTGACGGCGGCCTTGACGCTGGGGCAGGGACGCTTTGTGCTGGACGGCGTTCCCCGGATGCGCGAGCGCCCAATTCAGGATTTGGTGGACGGGCTGTCGCAGTTGGGAGCCACCTTGCGCTGTACGCTTGGCACGGGTTGTCCTCCAGTGGAAATCGAGGCCAACGGACTGGCGGGCGGCATCGCCCACATCAGCGGAGCGATCAGCAGCCAGTACCTCTCCGCCCTGCTGATGGCCGCACCCTACGCCCGCACCGACGTGATCCTCAACATCACCGACACCCTCGTCTCCCAGCCCTATGTGGAGATGACACTGCGGCTGATCGAACGCTCTGGCGTACAGGTTCGCAACGATGATTTTCAGTGCTTTCAGATCCACGCCGGGCAGACCTACCAAAGCCCCGGAGTTGCACATGTCGAAGGGGATGCTTCTTCGGCTTCCTATTTTCTGGGTGGGGCAGCGATTACGCGGGGGAGTGTCACGGTCGAGGGCTGCGGAACCGACAGCCTGCAAGGCGACGCTCACTTTGCGGAAGTGCTGGAGCAGATGGGTGCAGAGGTGCGTTGGCAGCCAAATACCGTAACCGTAACCGGCGGCACACTGCGTGGGGTGGACGTGGACATGAACCGCATGCCGGATGCGGCGATGACGCTTGCCGTCGTTGCGCTCTTCGCCGAGGGAGCGACCGCCATCCGCAACATCTACAACTGGCGGGTCAAGGAAACCGAGCGGCTGGAGGGGGTTTGCACCGAACTCCGCAAGCTTGGGGCGGAGGTGGAAGAAGGGCGCGATTACCTTGTGGTCACACCTCCGGATAATCTGCAGTCCGCAACCATCGACACCTACGATGATCACCGCATGGCGATGGCCTTTTCGCTTGCCGCCTGCGGCACCGTACCCGTGACTCTCAACGATCCAGGCTGCGTCCGCAAAACCTTCCCCGATTACTTCGATGTGCTTTCCGGACTCGTCTCCTAAAAAAAATCAGAAGTCCGCGGTCCTGGATTTTCACGCCTCCACGGTTTCGGCGGCTTGCGACTGAGCGGCTCCCCTGCGGAGTTTTTGCAGCAACTCCTGCTGCTTGGCTTTCACCTGCTCCACACTGCGCTGCTTGACCAAATCGTAGCCCCGGATGTGTTCGGGGAGCGAAGCAAGTTCAACGGCGATCATGTGGTTTCCAGACGAGAGGCGGTGCAGAATTTCTGTGAGCAACGCCTCGTAATCCTTGCTGAGTTGCCGCTCCAGACGGCGTTCCTCAGTGTGTCCGAAAGGATCGAGTGCAGTGCCGCGCAGGAATTTGAATTTGGCGAGCACACCCATCGTCTTGAGCATCCATGGACCGTAAGTCTGCTTGACCGGCTCGCCCGTTCCCGGATTGCGCTTTGACCACAGGGGCGGCGCGAGGTGCAACTGGAGAGCGTAATCGCCCTCAAAGGTCGCCTCCACCTGCTTGAGGAAATCCCCGTTCGTGTAAAGCCGGGCGACCTCGTACTCGTCCTTGTACGCCAGCAGCTTGAAATAGTACTGCGCCACCGCCTCCGTGAGCGGCTGGTCGCTGGTCGCTGGTCGCTGGTCGCTGGAACCTCCGGATTGTAGGAGCGGGCCATGCCCGCGCTCCTTGGCGACAAATACCGATTCCGCTTCTCGCACCCGCTCAACAAGGGAACGGTAGCGTTCAGCGTAGGCTTGGTTTTGGTACTCCACCAGCAATTGACTGCGGTGGTTGATGAGTGCGTCCAGTGTCTTGGGCGCGATTGGCTCGTCTGGAACCACCGTGTCGGCAAACGCAGTCTTGCAGACCTTCCCCAGATCGTGGGCAGCGCGGCGTCCCCAAAGGAATGCGGTCTTGTTCATCTCCACCGCAACCCCGTTCAACTCGATAGCTTTTTCCAGTGACTCCGCACCCAGAGGAACCAAACCACGCTGGAATGCGAATCCGAGCAGGAAGAGGTTCCCCGCAATCGCATCGCCCATCAAGACAGTGGCCAGCCCTGTGGCATCAAGAAACTCGGTGTTCCCGGCTCCTGCTGCGTGTTCGATCCCCTGCTTCAATTCCAAGTTGGGGAAGAGCCAGTCGGGGTTTTTCGTGAAGTCTCCGGTGATCATCTCGTAGCTGTTGACAACGAGGCGCGTGTGCCCCTTGCGCACGGTGGAGAGCGCCTTGTGCCCTCCTGTAACCACCAAATCGCCGCCGATGATCAAATCGGTTCCGCCAGACGCAATCCGGGGAACGTGGATTTCTCCCGGATGATTGGCGAGCCGCAGATGGCTGAGGACCGCTCCACCTTTTTGGGCGAGTCCAATCATGTCAATGATGCCGATGCCCTTGCCTTCAAGGTGCGCGGCCATGCCCAGCAAGGCACCCACGGTAATCACGCCCGTGCCCCCTACCCCCGTGATGACAATGTTGTACGTGCCGTCAATTTCGGGGAGCTCCGGAACGGGCAGAGCGTCATAGGTGTCGGCTTCGGTCACGGCAGGTTTGGATTTGCGCAGTCTCCCGCCGTACACGCTTACAAAGCTCGGGCAAAGCCCGTTGGCGCAGGAGTAGTCCTTGTTGCAGGCGGATTGGTCAATGGTGCGCTTGCGTCCCAGCTCGGTTTCAAGCGGCAACACCGCCACGCAGTTCGACTTCACCCCGCAGTCCCCGCAGCCTTCACAAACCGCCTCGTTGATGAGGATACGCCGCTTGGGGTCCGGGAATTCTCCGCGCTTGCGGCGGCGGCGTTTTTCGGCAGCGCAGGTTTGGTCATACACAATCACGGAGGTCCCCGGAATCTCGCGGAATTCGCGTGAAACTTCATCAAGCTGCTTGCGGTGGTAAACCACCGTGCCCTCCGGAAATCCGGTTTCACTCTTGTACTTCTCCGGTTCGTCCGTGACCACCGCCACGCACTTTGCCCCTTCGGCCATCACCTGTTGGGTGATGCGAGGAACCGTCAGAGGTCCGTCCATGCGCTGGCCTCCGGTCATGGCGACCGCGTCGTTGAAGAGGATTTTGAAAGTGACGTTGACTTCTGCAGCGACTGCAGCCCGCAGCGCAAGGAATCCGGAGTGGTAATAGGTGCCATCTCCCACGTTTTGGAAGACGTGTTCGCGTTTGCTGAAGTGCGCCTCGCCCACCCAGCTTGATCCTTCACCGCCCATCTGCGTGTAGCCGGCGGTGCTTCGGTCCATCCACTGTGCCATGTAGTGACAACCGATGCCAGACAGCGCCCGGCTGCCCTCCGGCACAAGCGTTGAGGAATTATGCGGACACCCCGCGCAGAAGTAAGGCAAGCGCGCCAAGGGTTCCGGAACCAAGTCGGGCGTCATCAACTCTTGGATGAAGGCCACCCGCTTTTGCAGGTTTTTGTCGTTGGCATACTCCAAGACGCGCTTTCCGAGTTCCACTGCGATGTGGTTGGGGTCCAGTGCCATTGCGGAAGGAAAGAGGATCGCTCCGGATTCGTCGTGCTTGCCAACGATTCCCGGTGCGTTTGTCATTCCGTAGAGTGCATCCTTGAGCTGCGGTTCGATGAGTCCGCGCTTTTCCTCAACGACGATGATACAGTCCAGCCCTTGTGCAAACTCCCGGAGTCCTTCCGGATCGAGCGGCCACGACATAGCAACCTTGAAGAGGCGCAGCCCCAACCGTTGCGCGAGCCCTTCGTCAATGCCCAACTCTTCAAGCGCGAGCCGCACATCCATGTACGACTTGCCCGTGGAGACCAGGCCCAACCTCGCGTCCGGGGTGTCCCAGATGGTGCGGTTGAGTCGATTGAGGCGGGCAAAGGCAAGGACGGCGGGCAGTTTGAACTCGTGCAGCCGACGCTCCTGCTCCTGAGGGGTGTCGGGCCAGCGAATCTGCATCCCGCCTTCCGGAAGCACAAAATCTTCGGGCGTGATGAGCTTGAGGCGGCTGGAGCCAATATCAACGGAAGCGGTGGATTCCACGGTGTCGTGAACGCACTTGAGCGCAGCCCAGGTTCCAGCATAGCGAGAAAGCGCCCAGCCGATCAATCCGCAGTCGAGGATTTCCTGCACGCCGGAGGGGTTAAGAACGGGGATCATCGCGTCCATCATGGCAAACTCACTCTGGTGGCAGGTCGTGGACGATTCGCAGGTGTGGTCATCGCCGAGCAGGGCCAGCACTCCCCCCAGCGGCATGGTGCCCGCGAGATTCCCGTGGCGCAACGCATCCCCGGAGCGGTCCACTCCTGGGCCCTTGCCGTACCACATGCCGAACACACCATCGTACTTGCCCTCGCCGAGTAGGTTCGCCTGCTGTGTCCCCCAGAGCGAGGTGGCCGCGAGGTCTTCGTTGACGGCGGTGTGGAACTTGACGTGATGCTCCTGCAACAGCCCTTGAGCACGTTTCATCTGCTGGTCCAGCACCCCCAGCGGAGATCCCCGGTAGCCTGTGACGAATCCGGCGGTGTTGCGCCCAGCGGCAAGGTCACGGCGGTGCTGCACCATCGGCAGCCGCACCAGTGCCTGAATCCCCGTCATGAAGGCGTATCCGGATTCCAAGGTGTACTTGTCGTCAAGCGTCACGTCACGAAGCTTCATGTTGGGTTGCTGGTGGTTGCTGGTGGTTGGTTGCTGGTGGTTGGTTGCTGGGTTCCCTGCCACCGACCACTTCAATTGAGAGTAGCACACCCCCTGCTTCGTGCAAAAAAAACCGGATTTGGCTTTTTGGTCCGGAAGCCCTCTGGTAACCTGCGGGTCGTCATGCACTGTTTCTCACGCACCCTGCTGCCCGTTCTGCTCAGCTCGGCCCTCAGCCTCCTGTTTCCTGAAACGATTCCCGCGTCCTGCTTCAAGCCAACCCTACACCGCAACCAGATGCCCCCAGCAGCGATTCTGCTGGAACTGCCACCGGATTCGGCCTGTGTGCTGGAACACGGGGAGCCGGCGGTGCGGCTGAGCTGGCAGGGTAGCAACACGACCGTCCTCTTCAAGAACAAGGGCGAGCGCAGCGCCCGTTATCTCATTGACCACGAACGCTGGGAGCAAACCGTGCAGGCGCAGCTGGGACTGGGTACAGGCTTCGACTTGGGCGTGATCGGACGCTACACCGATGAAGGTTCAGGACGCTGGGATCCGTTCATGCGCAGCTTTCATGAAGTTCTTGGGCTGCCGTACAATTCACGACGCATCCGTCCGAATGGGGAATACCGCTACTGGCAGTGCAATCCCTCAGATCCGAGCATTGGCTGCACATCCGACGATGTCAACGAGGGACGAGTTCTCGACCTGTACGCTTCGCAACGAGGCTGGGGCGACTGGATCGTCATGCTCAAGTACGCCCTGCCAATGCGCGATTCCAGAACGCACTGGGCGGGTCGGCTGGTTTGGAAGGAGCCTTCGCGTACCGATCTACCGACGATCAGTTCCGGGGCACGGGATTTTGGCGCGGGCGTGATGGTGGAGGGGGCCGGAACTTTTTGGGACTGCCCCACCGACTGGTTGGTGAACCTCGGAGGCGTGGCACCCGGAGCCACCAAGCATCAGGCGTATCCCCAGCACAAGACCTTCCTGAGTGGCACTTTGGGATTCTCCCGATCCTGCGAGGAACCCTGGGCATGGCTTGGGCAATTTCAG
>PVBE011998750.1_pt1 | contig 12172 bp, 5 predicted proteins | sample 1631181 | NCBI WGS metagenome assembly PVBE01 (sample SAMN08397723, study PRJNA350692) | Marine metagenome, whole genome shotgun sequencing project. | isolation source: water | place: Pacific Ocean | collected 2012-04 | reverse complement strand
ATACTCGATTAATCCGCCTGCTGTATAAGTATAGAATACATCCTCTCCAGAAATGTAGTTATTGCTACATGTTGAAGTAAGGATGTCATCTCCATAAGTAGAGGTGTTTTGACCGGTGTGTGTGTATGGCAACGAGGCTGATGTTACCAAGATTGGATCTGAACATAAAGAACCTGTTGGAGGTGGGGCCGCATCGCGAACACAGATAGTGAAACCCGTTGTGGTAGGCATTCCTGCGAAATAATGATACACCCTTACCACATAGGTGTTCGAAATTGTTAATCCCGAAGTAGTTACGGTTTCCAATCCTCCATTTCCACTTCCATCCTGACAATATAGATTTGTGCCGCCACATGCATCGTTTACTTCAACCACAGCATCGAAACTGGCTGATCCCAAAACTTCGATTACAGGATCGGTTGAAGTTGCCACGAAACTGTACCAAGCATCAAAGTCTAGTGTTCCAGCACAGTTAACTGTAGCTCCACTGCCTGACATAGGTGCCAGATCGCCTGCGGTGTTTACACAGGTTGAGTTTTGCGTAATCGTTATGGCATTTGCACAATCGTCACCAGGAGCAGATCCTGCGGTAATTGCAAAATCGAATCCGGTTGATTGCGGTGTGGCATAAGTCGATACTGTGATGTGCACCGTAGTACCTGCACCAACAGCAACACTTGACAGGCCAAGATCGGCCATTGACCCCCCATTTGTGGCTTCAGCAATACAGCTTGTCGAAACATCAGGACAAGCATCTGTAACCTGAACACCTGTCCAGGTGCTCGTAATATTGGTTACATCTATGTTGATATACTCCGTGGATCCTCCAGCAGTGTATGTCCAAACTTTTTCATCGCCACTTATGTAGTTTGCATTACATGCAGTTGTGCTATAATCATCTCCAAATCCTGATGTTGTAGAACCGGTTTCAGTATAAGGTAGCAATCCGGATGTAACTGCTATTGGGGTTACACAATCCTCACCAGGAACAGGGCCCGAAGGACCATCATATACACAAATATCAAATGTTGTTGTGGTCGGTGCTCCAGTACCATAATCATATACCCGTGCAAAATAAGTCCCGGCTGGATCTGAAGTTCCATCATATTGCTCTGTTCCTCCATTTGCTGTGTTATCAACGCAACCAATGCTGGCGATTCCCGCACATCCTCCGGTAGTTGAAAATACTTCAAGTACCGCATCGAAACTGGCAGAGCCCAGGACATCTACGTAAAAGTTTCCTCCAGTTGATGTCCAGGTATACCATACATCTTCATCTGCTACACTAACACATCCTGCTTGTGATTGGGTAGCGCTGGCTACATCACCACTTGTATTTGTACAAGTTGCATTTTGTGTAAGGGAAACCGCACCCGAACAATCATCGTTGGCTGGTGGTGATGGTGGTGGTGTGCCTGCTGTAATAGCTAAATCATAGCCCGTTGACTGTGGCGCAGCCCACGTGGAAATAGCGATGAAATAGGTTGTTCCGGCTGGTACTGCTACACCAGTCAAAGTCAAATCTGCTGTACTATATCCATTGGTTGCTGAGGCAATACAAGATGTGGAAACATCCGGACAGGCATCTTCTACCAATAATCCTGCATACGCTGCAGTTATGTTTGTTAAAGCGATGTCAATATATTCCGTTGAACCCCCTGCTGTATAAGTATAGAATACATCATCTCCAGAAATGTAGTTATTGCTACATGTTGAAGTACTGATGTCATCTCCATAAGTAGAGGTGTTTTGCCCATTATGTGCATAGGGCAATGAGGCTGAGGTTACCAAAATAGGATCGGAACAAACGCTTCCGGTTGCCGGTGCACCGATATGGGAAATGTCAGTTGATCGACAAACACTTGCCGTGCCACAAAGTCCATCAGTAGCAATGGCTATAGTATAGGTTCCTGCCGAAGGGGCAACGAATTGTACTGGAACCTGACCATATGCTCCTGGAACAAGAGTTAATGATGGATCGTAGACGAAAACATAATCAGACGTAATAGATGATGTTATCGAATAGGTTTCGCCCGCGACAGCGCCAGTCACGGTCATATCTTCTCCGGCATAATTACAACCATTTATGTTATTTGTTCCTCCACCGGTTGGAGCAACTGCCGTGCCATAAAGATTGGCAAACAATGGACATGGTGGCAGGATGTGGGTTACATCTGTGGAACGGCAAACACTTGCAGTACCACAAAGTGCATTAGTAGCGATTGCAATTGTATAATTTCCAGCAGACGGAGCTGTAAATTGTACGGGCACTACTCCAAAGGCTCCCGGTACCAATGTCAATGATGGGTCATAAATCGTTACATGGTCGGTGGCTATAGAGGAGAGGATTTCATAGGTTTCCCCGGCCACTGCACCAGTTACGGTCATATCTTCTCCGGCATAATTACAACCATCTATGTTATTTGTTCCTCCACCGGTTGGAGCAGCACCAGTGCCATATGAGTTTGCGAATAACGCACATTGTGCAAAGCTCTGTTGCGAAAGGACGCAACAAATCAATAAGCAAGAAAAGAGGCACTTTAGTAGTACACCTTCCCTAGTTAAGGGATTTTTCATTTTAAAGGATTTTAGTGATAAAAATTGATTCGTTAGAAAGAATGTAAATGATTGATGCATAATCAAAGGATTTAGATGAGAATACTTTCACTGCTCATTACCAAAAACACGTAGAAATTCACCCAATTCGATTGAGTTGAATCGAATATCAGGTCAACTTAAATAGCAAAACTGAATAAGAGTGGAAAGAAAAGAAACGTGTTTCTGATTAGGCCAGGAAAGGGTTTTAATCATAAATAGGGTTTAATCAATAATAGGGTTAACAAGAGGCATTCACTTAAAGGGAGTGCTAATTTAAAGCGTAGTTTAATATTTTGCAACCCGATGGGGCAAAAAGATTTCCAAATTGTGATCATTTTGCGGGCTTTGGAAAGTGGAATATTGAGTTCACTCCGGAAAGTACAAATTGCCCACGCTCACCCTCTAACCCCCTACAGAGAGAACCGCTAATCCGCCATCTGGCAGATTAAGCGGGAGCACAAGGAAATCAGCGATTATGGCTTTTCTGAGTGGACTCAATGTTGGAAAATGGATTGGCAGTTTTCACAAGTTTACTTTTACCGACCCAAATTTGCAGATTCCTTCTTGTCGTAAATCTTTTCACTTGATTGACTCAAATACCCACCCCCCAAATAATGCTCTGTTTTGGTTTCAGGGTTGGCTTTTTTTTGTGAAGAAATGGTATAAACCTGAAGCTCTCCTCCATTCAAACCAACAACCAGGTTAAGGTGTTGTCCGTTGGCATCTCTGATCATTACTAGCGACTTGGCATCGCCTTCCACAAAGAAGCCAAGCTCATCCTGTGGCACAGGTTCAAATTGTCCCTCACAGTTTCCTTGCATCACTAAACCAAAATGAGCGTCATAACGACCGGTTTCTACTTCTACCGGATATTGATTCCCAACCATCAAAAGATCCAAACACCCATCGGAGTTAACATCATAAACAATCGATCCATAGTTCGGAGCAATCTGTGCAATGTTTGGAAGTGGTTCGAATTTAAACTCGCCATTGTTGTTTTTCAAGAACCCCGATCTGAATTCCCTGGCCTGGTAGTGTAGTGATTTGTTCAGGGCTTCAATGCCATACACTTCTTCTATTGATGCACGGCCAAACGCCTCGTAGGTAGGAAACTTCTTCTTGATAAATGGCATTTGTTCCGATGAACATTGTCTTCCCCGGGAAGGATAGCACACGCCTTCATTGTAGTAGCCCAAAACTATATCGAAAGTACCCGTGTTATCGAAGTCATCGCAATAAACGTGAAAAGGTTGAACCGGGCTGGCTTTGTGCTTGCTGTTTAGGCCCAGGTTGCCAAGCACATAATCGATGTCTCCATCATTGTCGAAATCGCCTCCGTTGATGCTGTTCCACCAGCCGGTGAGTCGATCAAGCTTTAGCGCTGCTGTTTTGTTGATTAGTTTTCCTGCTTCATTTTCAAAAACGGAAATTGGCATCCATTCGCCAACCACCATCAAGTCGGGTGCGCCATCATTATTATAATCAGTCCAAAGCGCGGAGGTAACCATACCGATTTCTTTTAATCCTGATGCCAATTGATCGGTTACATCTTCGAATTTTCCTCCTGTGTTTTGGAGTAAATAGCTTGTTGCCGGAAATGGATATTTACCTGGAACTACTCTTCCTCCAACAAATAAATCGAGATCGCCATCTTTGTCAAAGTCACTTGCTGTTACACATGAACCACTGTCGGTTATTTTCGGAAGCGATGATTTGCTGCGGGAGAAATTGGCCGATCCATCGTTAAGATAGAGACGATCTTGTAATAATGGGGAATCGAATCCATGTTCGTTGCTTCCACTAACTACATAGAGATCGTTATCGCCATCACTGTCAGCATCAAAAAACAAAGCGCCCATATCCTCGCATTTATAGTCGCTCTTCCAACCAGGGTTGGTCTTCTTTTCGAATCTTCCCTGGTTGGTTTGCATGTAGAGTGCTCCACTTTGCCCGGAGGCACCACTTACATATAGGTCGTCCAAACCATCTCCATTGGCATCGCCTACTGCCATTCCAGGGCCATTCTCCGAAAGCTTATGGGGCAACAGGATTTCCTTTTCATAATCATCGAATTCGGTTTCGGTGTGCTCGAAATCGAGGCCGAGGTTATCCGCTGACTTTGTTATTCCTGAGGGCTTCAACTGTGGTTTCAAAGCAGCCAAACTGGTTTTCTTATAAACGATTTCCAGTAAGACATTGGCATCAGGATTTTCAATGCGCTGAACATTGCCATCGGGCCATTGAACTTCAATAGACTCAATATGAGAAGTTGCACCGAGACCGAAGTGAAGTATCGGCTCAACCGATGACTGGAAGCCACGGACGGGGGTTAGTTCCTGGTAGTAGTTTTTGCCGCCTGCTGCCAGGGTAACTTTTGCACCTAATCCCTGGGCGTTTTTTCCGGTGCCTTTTAAACGAATCCGCGAAAAGTGATTCTTATTTGCCCCATCATTGGCAGTGTTTCGGTAGAGGTAGGCTTCTTCTTCAATGTTGCTAACTACCAGGTCGAGGTCTCCGTCATTGTCAAGATCGACCAGGGCAGCACCCTGCGAACAACCCAATGCACCCAAACCCCACTGGTCTGTTTTGTCTGAGAAAGTGAGATCACCATTGTAAGCAAATCCGTAGTTTTTCAACTTTGTGGAGGGAATCAGTTTTGAAATTTCCGAGAAGCGAAACGTCTGTTTTGCCTTTTTGCCCAATGAGCTCTTTAAGTCTTTGTGTAGTACATCGCGGTAGTATCCATTTGAGACAAACAAATCTATCGATCCATCATTATCAAAATCCCCAAAAAGTGGAGCCCAACTCCAATCGGTATTAGCCACCTGGGCCATCAGTGATATTTCAGAAAAGCGATTAGAACCTTGGTTAAGTTGTAAAGCGTTGTGCATATATTGATAGTGAAGACCATTATCAACAAAAGCCCAGAAGCGGAAAGGGTTCATAGAAGCCATGTTGGTCTTTTGCCTGAAGTTGTCTGCCGCCTGCATCTCAACGGCAAATATGTCGAGGTTTCCATCGTGGTTAAAATCGTAAACGTCAACTCCCATACTAGATTGGGCCATGTGTGGCATGGCTTGGTGGGCAATGTTGGTGAAAGTTCCATCACCATTGTTGCGGAATAGGTAATCCGGCTCCTGGTAATCATTTGAAACGTACAAGTCAACCCATCCATCACGATCAAAATCTGCTGCCACAATCCCCAAACCATGCCCATGATTCAAAATACCAGCTTTTATGGAAACATCAGTAAACCTTCCTTCATCATTTCTATAAAGCCTGTCAGTTGCCTCATAAGGCGGATTCTTCCTCAATTTGAGCTTATCACCCAGGTAGATGTCAAAAACCTTGGGATGATTCATAACGTACAAGTCCAAATCTCCATCGTTATCAAAATCAAAAAAAGTTGATTGCGTGGTATTTCCCGCGTCAGCCGCACCCATTTCTTCGCCACGTTCAGTAAACGATAAATCACCGTTATTCATAAACAGGAGATTTTTTCTGAGCGAAGGATCACCCATCCACCCTGAACGTGAAATGTAAACGTCAACATGGCCGTTACCGTCAACATCTGCCATTGCAATCCCGGTAACCCAGTCTCCTTCTTCCTTGTTGAAATTGAAAGTTCCCGAAGCATCTGCAAACTGCATATTGCCCTCATTCATATATACCCTGTTAGGGCCCATGTTGGCTGTAAATATGATATCCTGAAGTCCATCATTATTTAAATCGCCTATTCCAACACCACCTCCATTGTACATATACTCATACTTGTAGTAGTTCACCTGATCGTTTTCAACAATTCGATTTACAAAACTCACATTACTCTCTGATGAAGGAACACGCTCAAATAATTTCGACTGAACACTTTTATTCAAGGCAGTTTCTACTGAATTGGTATTTGGCTCATTCTTTGTTTCTGGCTGATTCTGACAAGCCACTAGAGAGCAAGCAAAGAGAACACCGATCGATTGAAGCAACTTCATTTCACTATGGGTTTTATTTCAACAAATTTAGCGGCTAAAAGGAAACAAAATAAGGCTTTAATTAAACTATACTTTTGCAAATCCAATTTTAAATAAACACGTTATCATGAAAAGCATTTACACTTTATTATTAATCATTGCGTCAGTTTGCATCCTCCAGTCTAACACCTTTGCTCAAAAAGCTGAATCGCGTTCAAGTTTTCAAAATCAAAAGGAATTACCTTCCGACAAGCCAACCTATGGTTACGTAGAACTGAAATTGATTTATGAGCTAAATGGCAAATTTGCACATGCGGATCTTGACATTCAGGGAAACGAACGGGATATCAAAATGGCAGGAGATGGGGCTTTTACCACCAAATTGATGGCTGTCAGAAAAGCATCGAGCAAATTGCAGGCACTAAATATTTTAGGGGATTTAGGATACCAGGTGGTTGCCATGAGTCAGGAAGATGTACTAAAATCAAAAGTCACCAGCTATATTATGATGAGGCTGGACTGACGTAATAATGAATCCCAAAACTGGTATCTAAACCTGAATATGAGGTCGTGCGACTCCCAACTTTTTTTTCGTTTACAGTACTATTGTGGTTAAGTGCACAACTATCGTTGAACGGTCAGCATTACGCTACCAGGAACTATTCTGAAGAGCACGGACTTACCGTACCCGGAGTTAATGTACTTTACCAAGACTCGCGAGGCGTTTTGTGGATTGGCGGATCCACCGGTGGGCTCGACCAATTTACGGGTCTCAAATTCAACCACTTCAACGACCTGGACAACCGAAGAAATCTCTCAATTCTTACATTGACGGAGTTCGAGGATCGGCTGATCATTGGCACCAGGAACAACGGCCTCTATGAACTTGCAGATCATAGATTAATAAAGTCAACTCATGAATTTCAGGCTTGCAGCGATGGCAAAGTACTGGCAGCCGCACAAAGAGAAAATGATCTACTCTACTTGATTTGTGGTGGTAAAACCCTGATCCGAAAATCAAAAAACGGAAGCAGCGATTTTCAACTTCCTCCAAAACTCTCTGGAGATAAGATTCAAAAAATCAAAGTGATCAAGGAAGACAGAATCGTCCTGTCCACCAAGTCTGAATTGTGGGTTTTTAACCAGGAGGAATTTACTAAACTCGATATCCCTTTCGAATTTACGCATGGCCATGTGGTCGATTTTACGATAGACGAAAACAGCCATATATGGACATCTACTGCTGCCGGTGTTGTGAAATACGATTGGAATGAATTTCGCCAGATTGAACTCCTGAAGGACAGATTTATCCATGGTTTGATATTCGACTCAGAAAACAATCTTTGGGCATCGTCTCCAACCGAGGGTCTAATCATTTACAAGAATCAAAAAGTGGTTCCGTTCGAAAACAGCAAGCTCAACGGCAATCCGGCAAAAGCTTTGATGCAGGATTATGAAGGCAATGTTTGGGTCAGCACAAACAGAGGGGTCAGCATGGTTCGAGAAATTGCCATTCAAACTTATGGTTCATCTGAAGGTGTTCATCAACCGATTGAACGCATTACGGAAGACCATGATGGAAATGTCATTTTGTTGGGAAAAAGCAGTTTCATCACAATCCAGGAAGAGCAGATTATTGCCACACCTGTTGAGCTCGGGGATTTTCACTTTTCATCGTTTTTAGACTTGGGGGCAAAGGGTGCATTTCTAGGCACTTTCGAATCTGGGTTATTGTTAAACGCTACTGGTGAATGGCAAACCGTTGAATCCAATAGTTTTTCCTCAACGGGAATTTATGGCCTGGCCCAATACAAACACTCAATCCTTGCCGTAACAGATGAAGGAATTCAATCTATCCATTCCGACACAACTCTTGACCCCATACTCGATTCCCTGCGGGGTCAATCTCCTGCAATAATTTTTTCAGATTCGAGAAACAGGTTTTGGTTCGATCTGGGTTTCCTCCAAAATGGCCGTATGTTTCAACTAGACTCGGCTATTGGAGTTCCAACCGATTTTCCCATCTCGATTTCTGAAGATACTTCCACAGCAATTTGGCATGGATTCACATCTTCAGGGATAACGCGCTTCGATGGTGAAAAGCTTTATCATTACGGCCATATTGAGGGTTTATCATCCGATGCAGTTTCAGCCATCACGGTAGATCATAAAAACACAGTATGGGTTGCTTCCGACAAGGGTCTCGACAGGGTTGACATTGACATTGAAGGCAACATTTCGGAGGTAAAAAAGTTCGGCTTCAACGAAGGATTCTCAGAAATTACGTTCAATGCCAATAGTGCATTTACAGATAGAGACGGAAATGTGTGGTTCGGCACCATAGATGGTGCTATTCGTTTCAACCCTGAAGAATTCGGAAAAGCTGCCGAGGCACCTAAAATCAGTTTCGACAAGGTTTTAATGAATGAACTGCCGATGGCCGAGTATCCTTCAGAAAAAGGGGTTACTCAATTTCGTTTCTTTCAAAACAACCTGGTCGTAAAATTCACTGGAATCGGCTTTTCAAATCCGAGGGGTCTGAAGTTTGAGTACCAACTAATCCAGGACGGAACACCTTCCAAAGGCACCACCACAAACGATGAAATCAGGATTTCAAATTTGACTCCCGGATCTTATCAATTCGTGTTGACCGCTTACAATTCAGATGGAATTCCAAGCAAGAATCCAGTGAAAATTCAATTCAGAATTGCCCCACCAATTTGGCAAACCTGGTGGTTTAGGACAATTAGCGCGGTGCTTGTGGTAGTTGCGGTTGTTTTATTTATCCGAATCAGAAATCAACGTTTCAAAAGGCAGAAACAAGAACTTGAAGAAAAAGTTGAAGAGCGAACAGCAGAGTTAAAAGCTGCCCAGGAAAAAATTATCGTTCAGGAGAAAATGGCCTCGTTGGGGCAGCTCACTTCAGGAATTGCTCATGAGATTAAAAACCCGCTGAACTTTGTCAATAATTTTTCAGTGTTGTCAGAGGAATTGATCTCTGAAATAGAGACTGAAATAATACAGGGTAAGGATGAAATTAAAGGAGAAGACCTTACCGAATTGACTGAAGTGCTTTCTGACATTAAGGAAAACACGCAAAAAATCAGCGAGCATGGCCAAAGGGCAGATGATATTGTGGAGAGCATGCTGGAACATTCAAAAGGCGAAACGGGCAGGCCAGAACCAACGGACCTTTCAAAATTGATAGATCGGTCTTTAGGGATGGTTACACACAATTTTATCGATGAATCAAACGGCTTTGATCCAGCGATAATCAAGGATTTTCAGGTTCAACATGAAGTGAACGTTTCACCCCAGGATTTCCAAAAAGTGATCATCAATCTTTTGAACAACGCATTTTATGCTTTGAGGGAAAAATATGAGTCTTTGAAAAACCTGTCAGGAAAACAGCAAAAGGATTGGAAACCTAGCATCAACATTTCAACCAGGAACGAACTGGAGCAGGTTTTAATTACAATTTCTGATAATGGTGTAGGCATAACAGAACAACATCAAAAGGAAGTGATGAACCCGTTTTTCACCACCAAACCAACAGGTAAGGGCAATACAGGACTTGGGCTTTCTATAAGTTACGACATTGTAGTGAAGCAACATGAGGGCAATTTATCATTCAGTTCAAAACCAGGAAATAGTACTGAATTTGTCGTATCAATTCCAAAAAATGAATCCCTCAAAGGCTGATATCAGGCTTGCACCAACCCGTGCCATTTGCCCTTGTGCTCAATAAACTTCCATTTCACTTCCTTACCTGCATATACACAGTTCACCCTGAATTCAGTTTTATGTACGTTGGCATTGTCCGAAATAAGGGCGGCCTGGTTGCCGGCATCATCCGTTTTGAAATAGTCGAAAAAATGATTGCCTTTTATTTCAGAAAACAGCAGCCCATATTCAGACTCAAAACGCGAGTTTACCGCATCGATGTTGTGTAGTTGCGAATCGAGAATACACATGGGTTGATTGGCATTGTTCAATAGAACAGCATACCTCTCAAGATCGTCATTTCGGAGGCGCAATTCATTTCTCTGACCAATCATTTTCAGAACAGAACTTACCTTGGCCCTGGTAATGTCAATATCCAAAGGCTTGTATAAATAGTCGATGGCCCCGGTCTCAAGACCACGTAACATACTGCTTTTGTCCTGGTGGATAGCTGTTACAAAAACGATTGGAATCTCCTCGGTTTTACGATACGATTTCAGCAACTCAGCAACCTGGAAACCATCAAGATTCGGCATTTGAATATCCAACAGTATAAGATCAACATCGTTTTCGCCTACTTCTTTAAACGCATCGTTGCCAGATCGTGCCATTAAAATTGTCCGATCCTCACCTTTCAATGTGTCGTGAAGTAGATGAAGATTCATCTCGATATCATCAACTATCAAAATCGTGTATTTGGGTTGGGGTTTTTGAAACTCGGTCATGAGCTTTTCGTTTTACAGTGTGCAATTTACCCAATCCATAAAATTCAGATACCAAGTCTTGAACAATTCAATTGTTGACTTCGAAATCTATCCTTTCAGATTGCTACTTTTACCCATACTTAGGTTTTCCAAACCTCATTACAAATGCACCTATCCGCAATCTTCTGTCAGTATATGCTCTGAATTGTAAGAAAAACACTTATTTTGCCTCAGTGTTTTTACGGATAAGAGTCCAATTGAAGCATCTATCCAAATTCATCATTCTTTTTCTGGAATTTGCCCAAATTCATCACCAATGAATCGTTCAGACTTTAAAAAGTATTTCAATGTACACGTTGAAATGACCATCGATACAGATTCGAAACTAACAGGAGCGGTTGTAGATAGCAGAAGGCCAGACGAAGGAGAAACCCTATACTACTTCATCCCCACGCGGGAATTGCTTGACTACAAAGTAGCCCATCTTCAAAATGATGAGGAGGCTATGTTAAAAATTGAGCAGATAATTGACATTTCCAAAATTGAAAAGGTGCGGATGCTTAAGGTAACAGAAGAAATAACTGAAAAATACAGAGCAAATTGATTCTGAAGATGCGGGCGTATCGTTAATCAATTTCCCGATGGGGGACTATACGTATTTCACATAGAATATCAATGTTGCTTCTCCTTTCAGAATGTAATTTTGGTTACCTTATTAAATCTGCTCGTTACAATTCACTTGTCAAACAAAACAATTACATGGCTATTCACCTTTAGCATCTCAGATATCCCCCGTCAAATCCCTATTTTCGCACGTCGCTTAAACGTTGACCATTATCTGCAACGAATAGAAAACCTACCACAATGAATCTAGACTTCACAGAAGGGAAAATTCACTGGCGAGATCTAAAAAACATACTATTTCCAGAAGGTACCAGCGACTCTTTTTGGGAAAACATGCACAACGTGGTAACCAATCCTGATGCACCCAATTTATTGCTTTTGGCCGCCCCTATCATGTTGTTTTTGATGGGCCTGGAGATTCTTTATAGCTCGCGCAAACAAATGGGTCTTTACGGGAAGCAGGATATGGTTGGCTCCATTGGGGTTGGCTCAGTTTACCTGATTATCACTGGCGCAACGAAAGCATTTACGTTTTACCTGGTTTGGATGTGCTATTAT
>PVBE011899282.1_pt1 | contig 12172 bp, 10 predicted proteins | sample 1631181 | NCBI WGS metagenome assembly PVBE01 (sample SAMN08397723, study PRJNA350692) | Marine metagenome, whole genome shotgun sequencing project. | isolation source: water | place: Pacific Ocean | collected 2012-04 | reverse complement strand
TCATCGGCGCCGACGGCGAGCTCGTCACCACCTACGAAAAGATCCATTTGTTCCATTTGTTCACCGACACCAGCTCAGTCGACGAAACATCGCGTTTCGCCCACGGTGCGAACCCCGCAACCTTCACCTTGAACGGTTGGACGATCGCCCTGACGATCTGTTACGACCTGCGGTTCCCGGAGCTCTACCGTGTGTATGCCGGCGCCGATCTCATGCTGTGCCCTGCCGAGTTCACCCACATGACCGGCAAAGCTCACTGGGAAATCCTCCTGCGCGCCCGCGCCATTGAGAACCAATGCTACGTTGCCGGTGTCAATCAGTGTGGCATGAACGAACCGATGCAGGTGCTGGCCTACGGCCATTCGATGATGGTCGCGCCGTGGGGCGAAGTTCTGGCCGTCGCCGACGAAGACGAAGTCTGCCTGTGCAGCGAACTGTCGCACCAGGCGATCACCGACGCGCGCCAGCGTGTGCCCTCGCTGCAGTCGATGCAGCAAGCCGTGACATGGTCAAACTCGCACTGATCGTTTACAATCTGTTCTTTCCCTTCGCTTTCCTTCTGTATTTTCCAGTCTACCTGTGCAAACTCGTCAAGCGCGGCAACTTCGTCGACGGCTTTGGCGAACGCTTCGGCCTCATCTCCAGCGCCAAGAAGTCGCAATTGCGCGCTCTCAAGGATCCCATCTGGATCCATGCGGTCAGCGTCGGTGAGGCGCAACTGGCATTGCCGTTCATCAAATACTGGCTTGCCCGGGAACCCGGCCGGCAATTTGTCGTTTCCACAACCACTGCCACCGGCCAGGCCATCGTGCGCGCCAACGCCCCAGACGGCGTCGTTCCCATCTATTGCCCGCTCGACTTCTATCCATGCATCGCTTCAACGCTGCGCGCCGTGCGGCCAGCCGCCCTGTTGATCGTCGAAGTCGAGATCTGGCCGACCCTGGTCAGCACCGTTGCCGGCCGCGACATCTTCGTCGGCCTGATCAACGGCCGGGTCTCCGACTCGTCCGCCGCCGGCTATCTCAAGCACCAATGGCTGTTCCGCGACATCTTCTCGAAGTTCTCGATGATCGCCGTGCAAACCCCCGAAGATGTCGACAGGATCGCCGCCGTCGCCGGCGAGCTGCCGGGGCTGGGCACCTGTGGCACGATGAAGTTCGATATCGTCCCGGACAGCGCCCCGCAACTCGACGGCAAGCTGCTCGGGCAGGTCTTCGGCGGCGGTGAGCATGTTTGCCTGACCGCCGCCAGCACGCACCCGGGCGAAGACGAGATCGTCGGGCGCATTTACCGGGACCTGGTCGCCGATTTCCCGAACCTCCGGCTGCTCATTATTCCGCGTCACGCCGAACGCGGCACCGACATCCAACGGACGCTGCAGGAACTCGGTCTCACCGCCCATCTCGTGACCAACATCCGAAATCCCGAATCCCGAATCCCGAATCCCGAATCCCGAATCCCCCCCGTTCTCATCGGCAACACCACTGGTGAGATGATGGCCTTTCTCGCCGTTTCCGACATCGTTTTTGTCGGCAAGAGTCTGGCCGGTAACGACGGCGGCCACAACATCATCGAGCCGGCAATGCTGGGCAAAGCGGTCATCTTCGGGGCGGGCATGAGCAACTTCCGTGACGTCGCCCGCATCTTCCGGGACGCCGATGCCGCGGTCGAAGTCAACGACGAAACGGAACTTCTGGCTACGGTGCGGGACCTGCTCACCAACCCCGGCGCCCGCGAAAAGCTGGGCGCCAACGCCCGTCGTGCCGTCGTCGACAACCGCGGCGCCATGGCGAAAACGATCGAGGTCTTCAACGCTTTGTGAAGCTGCGGCCTGTCTCCTCTGCCGTGGCTCGTCATCGGTGACACGGCCGGCTCGGGCAGCTGTCCGTCAACCGTCCAGCACCAATAATATCTTGCGTTGCTGCAGCCTTCCCACTTGCCACTTGGCGCCACGTCAGATATTGTGTCGCTCACTCGGATCTAGCGTCAAATCGTTCCATCACACAACAGGACCCCGGTATGAACGCACTGGTCATTGGCGGCGGCGGCCGCGAACATTCCCTCGCCTGGAAACTCAATCAGAGCCCGTCCGTCGATCGCGTCTACTGCGCGCCCGGCAACGCCGGCATGCACGGCATCGAATGCATCGACACGCCGGCTGCGGAGCTCGCAGATTTCTGCGAAGCCAACGGAGTCGGCCTGGTCGTCGTCGGACCGGAAGCCCCGCTCTGTGACGGCATCGTCAGCGAATTCCGCGATCGCGGCCTGGCCATTTTCGGGCCCGACAGCACGGCCGCCCAGCTCGAAGGCAGCAAGGCGTTCGCTAAAGAGTTCATGAACCGCCACGGCATACCGACTGCCGACTCACAATCATTCACCAACGCCCCCGATGCGATCGCCTGTATCCGCGACCATGGCGCCCCGATCGTCATCAAGGCTGATGGGCTCGCCGCCGGCAAGGGCGTCACCGTGGCCGAGACCGAAGCGGCCGCGATCGCCGCTGTCGAAGACTGTTTCAGCGGCGCTTTCGGCGCGGCCGGCGAGTCGGTGCTGATCGAGGAGTGCATGGTCGGCGAGGAAGCCTCGATCTTCGCCTTCGTCGATCATGACACCATCAAGCCGCTGGCCTCGTCGCAGGATCACAAGCGCGTCGGCGACGGCGACACGGGCCCGAACACCGGCGGCATGGGCGCCTACTCACCGGCGCCAGTGGTCGATGACGCGTTGTGGGCGCAAATCCACGAACGCATCCTCAACCCGTTCCTGGCCGGGTGTCAGGCCGACGGGCTCGACTATCGCGGCGTCATCTACGTCGGCATCATGGCGACGGCGACCGGCCCGCGGGTGGTCGAGTTCAACGTACGTTTCGGCGATCCGGAGTGTCAGCCGATCTGCATGCGCATGAAAAGCGACCTGGCCGAAGCGATGCTGGCCACCGTCGAGAACCGCCTGGCGGAGTTCGAGTTCGGGTGGAATCCAGAGCCCGCCGTGTGCATCGTGATCGCCTCCGGCGGCTATCCCGGCAGCTACGAAAAAGGCAAAGTCATCTCCGGCCTCGAAGCCGCCGAAACCAACGGCGCGACCGTCTTCCACGCCGGCACACAACGCCGCGGCGACGACATTGTCACCGCCGGCGGCCGCGTCCTCGGCGTGACCGCGACCGGCACCGACGTCAAGGCCGCGGCAGCCACGGCGTACGCCGCGGCGCAACAGATTTCCTGGGACGGCGCCTTCTACCGCAAAGACATTGCCCATCGCGCCATTGCGCGTTTGGCGTGACATGCAGGCCCTGTTCATCGACACGTCGCCGTTCACCGGGGGGGCGCAGCGCAGCCTCTTCGGCCTGTTGTCCGAACTCAAACGCGACAGCGCCTACGGCATCGACCCCCACCTCTTGACCGCCGACGATTCCGCTGCAGGCCTGGCCACGCAGGCGCGCCGCATCGGCATCGACACCGGCATGATCCCCACCCGCAACTGGCCGCGGACCTGGCTCGGCCTGCTGGCCGCCTGGGCGGACGTCCGCAACACCAGGCCGATCCTCGGCGACTGGCTCGACAGCCGCGATGTCGACCTGGTCTACGCCAACGGCATTCGCTCCGGCCTGCTGTGCACGCTGGGGTTGCCGAACAAACTGCCGCTGATCTTTCACCACCGCGATTTGCGGAGTCCGCAAAAGGTGTTGAAGCAGGTGGTCGCGCGCGCCGTGCAGACGATCACGATTTCGAATTTTCAACGCGCCCAATGTGCCGCCGAGCTGCAGGCGAAAATGAGTACGGTCCACAACGGTTTCGACTGGCCGGACATTCGCGTGCAGGCGGAAGCGTTCGACGCCGGCCGCGAGTTCGACCTGCCAGACGGCCCGCGCGTCGTGCTGGTTGCCGACATGGTCGAGTGGAAACGACACGCGATGTTTCTCGAAGCGGCCGCCGGGCAGCAGTTCACCGCGCTGGTTGTCGGCGGTGCCAGGGACGATGACGGTCGGCGCTACGAGGAGCAGCTGCGGCAACAGGCGCCTGACAACGTGCGATTCCTCGGCTTTCAAACGAACCCGTACCCGATCATCCGCGATGCGGACGTTCTGGTGTCGGCCGCTGACGGCGAACCGTTCGGACGCACTGCCGTTGAAGCGTTCGGGCTCGGTACGCCGGTCGTCATCGCCGGGGGCGGCGGCCCGCAGGAGACCGTGGGCGGTCGAGCCGGTGCGGCGATTGTCGAGGCGCAGCCGGCGGCGATCGCTGCCGCCATCGGACAGACGCTCGCCGAGCCGCCTGAGATGACCGAAGCGATGGCGTACGCCGAGACATTTTCACTGCCGCGGCACGCCGCGGAGATCAGCGCTGTTCTCACCAGTCAGCCCGTTTGCCAATGACATGGAACGCCTCGACGGCATCTTCGGCGATCGGGTTGTGCCCCGGATCCGACCGGTAGTATCAGTCCTGCTGTTCTCATGCGCGTGGGCGAACCTACATGTGGATTGTCCATCATGCCTCTTTTCGACGATGCGATTCTCTTGATCGATACCGCCAATTCCGCTGACCCGCGGATCGACAATGCCGACGGCGATGCCGTGCCGCGGGAGTTGCTGTACTCGCAGCGGATGACGGCCTGGCTCGACCGCCTGGAACCGGCCGCGGGCGAGGCGCTGAAGCTCGCGGTGCGGGCCCAGCATCTGCGACGCTGGGAGATCCGCCGCGACGCCTATCCTGTGGGCCGGGCCGGCTACCACGCCTGGCGCCGCGAGCTCGCGGCGTTCCACGCCGACAAGGCCGGGGAGTTGCTGGCCGAAGCCGGTTATGACGTCCCCGTGATCGCGCGCGCGCAATCATTGATCCGCAAGGAAAACCTGCGCTCGGACCCCGAGGCGCAAACCCTCGAGGACGTCGCCTGCCTGGTCTTCCTGGAACATTACCTCGAGCAGTTCCTGCCGCAGCACGATGCCGCCAAAGTCGTCGAGGTCGTGCGCAAGACCTGGCGCAAAATGTCACCGCGCGGCCGGGCAGCAGCGCTGGAGCTGGCGCTGGCGCCGGAGGCGCAGGAGTTGGTGGAGAAGGCGCTGGGCGAAGAGTAGGCGGGGAAATTTCATGTCGAGCGGCACCCCGGGAATGGCCGCGCCGAAAATTGCCGCTAATTCAGGCCGAACCGCCCGGCGGCTGTTCAGTGATCACGTACTCTGCCACCGGCAAGCCGCCGATCAGGTGTTCCTGGATGATGCGGTCGAGCACGGCGGGTGTACACGAATGATACCAGGTGCCTTCGGGATAGACGAGGGCGATCGGCCCCTGCTCGCAGAGGCGCAAACAGTTCGCCTTGGTGCGGTAAACGCCCCCGGCACGGTCAAGCCCGAGCTCCGTAAGCCGCGACTTGAGATGCTCCCATGACGCCAGGCCGCACACTTTGTCACAGCATTTCGGCTTGGTCTGATCGCAGCACAGGAAGATGTGACGCTGGATCTTGTCGATGCCGAAGGCACCGGCCTTGCGTTGCAGGACGGCGGCAGCCTGCGCCATGCCGTCTTGAAAATAGTGCTGCGCTTCGTCCAGTAACTGTCGACTCTCCTCGAAACTGATGCGCTGGCGTGCCTGCGCATGTGACAACCAGGCATAGTCGCTGATTTCCGACGCCTGTACGGTCACTTCCAGGCTGTGCACGACGGCCGGGAAATAGACGATGGTCTTCTCCCTCGCCGCCCCCTTCTTATCAAACACATAAGACTCACTGAAGCAGACGCTCTCGTCAATCTGGTAATCCAGGATGCCGGTCTCCTCCTCGAACTCGCGGCGGGCGGCTTCGAACGGCGTCTCCTCGCCTTCGGCGTGGCCTTTTGGAAAGCCCCAGTGTCCGGCCTGATGCTGGATCAACAGGTACTCGAAACTTTCGGGCGTGCGCCGTACCGGGACGACGCCGAAGGCGTGTGAAGTCGGCATGAGTCAGTTGTCCTTGGCGATGTTCAGGCCACGGGCGATCTGGGATGCAATCAGGGACATTGTCTTTTCGTGCGCTTTTCGTGGATTATCCGGAGGGGCAAGTTACAGGAAACTGTCGCCATCTGTCAAGTGGCTGTAAGGAAACGAACATTCTTGAAAGCAGCGGCAGTGGGCCTATCGTGCTGTCGATCGCAATGCCCGACGCACCACTTTCACACCCAGGGACGGACCAACGGATGTCGAAATCAACAGTTGAACACCGCGACGACTATTCCCATTTCCTCGTGATACCCACGCGCTGGAAGGATGTCGACATGTACCGTCACGTCAACAACGTCATCTATTACTCCTATTTCGACACGGTGATCTGCGAATATCTCATCGGCGAAGGCGACCTTGACCCGGCCCATGATGACGTGATCGGCATTTGCGCCGAGAGCATGTGCCGGTACCTGCACGAGCTGACCTTTCCCGAGCACATCGACGCCGGGCTGCGCGTCGCCAAGCTCGGGCGCTCGAGTGTGCGCTACGAAATCGGCCTGTTCCGTCAAGGCAGCGAGAACCCCGCGGCGGCCGGCTATTTCGTACATGTCTTCGTCAACCGCGCAACGAAGCAGTCGACCGCGATACCGACACGGATCCGGACAGCCCTGCAACGGATCGCGGTACCAGGCGCCTAGGCACTGGGGGGTGAGCGAAGATGCCGGGGAGCGTGGTGCCGGCACTGCCACCCCTGTCAGTTATTCTGCAACCTGACCCCTGGCCCTCTTCCCTCCCCCCTTGAAACCTTGGAATTCACACCATCACCGTGCCGCCGCAAACGTTGATCGACTGGCCGTTGATCGCACAGGCTTGATCCTCTGCGAGGAACACGGCGAGGGCTGCGATTTCATCGGGAACCAGCCGGCGCTGCAGCGGCGAAGCTTTGGCTTCCAGTGCCTCGACCGTTGTTCCCAGACGCTGCGCGTCGTATTCCAGTCGCTTGTTGTTCATAAACGATTCGGTGGTTCCGGGACAGACAGCGTTGACGGTGATGCCCTGCGCCGCAACTTCCACTGCTGTCGCCTTGGTCAGTCCGGTAACCGCGTGTTTGCTGGCCGTGTAGGCGGAAGTGTGCATCCCTGCAGCCTTCGCATTGATCGATGAGATATTGATGATACGCCCCCATTGCTTTTCGATCATCGCGGGCAGTACCAGCTTGGTCAGCAGATAGGGCGCAGTGACGTTGACAGCCATTGTCAGGTGCCAGAAATCGTCGTCGAAATCGACCACTGGTTTCGGATTCTGGCTGCTGCCGACCCCGGCGTTGTTGACGAGCACTTCGACCGCGCCCCACTGTTCGATTGTGGCGGCATGAATGCGAGCCGGCGCTGCGGAGTCCGCAAGATCATCGACGACAGTGAACGCCTGGCCACCGGCATCGGTAATCTCGGCGGCAACACTGTCGAGCTGGTCCTGGCTGCGGGCCGTGCCAACAACCCGCGCGCCGGCGGCGGCCATGGCCACGGCAATTGCCCGGCCGATCCCCCTGCCGGCTCCGGTAACGAGCGTAACGCGGTTCTTCATCTGAGTCTCCTGGTCAGGATTACGAGTGGGTACCGCTGCCAACAATCGCGGCGGCGGCGAGCAAATCGTTTGCCCGGTAATCGGCGGCTGTCTCGGTACCGATGCAAATTGTTCGGCAGCCGGCAGCCCGGCCGGCCTCGATGTCTGCGGGGGTGTCTCCGATCATGAATGACGCGGCCAGATCCAGTTTCAATTCCTGCCCGGCCTCGATCAGCATCAGCGGTTTCGGTTTGCGACATTCGCAGCCGTCGTCGGGCAGGTGCGGGCAGATCTTGATCGCTGCGAACTGCACACCGTACGGAGCCAGCAATTCCCGCAGCCGAACGTGTTGTGCCGCGACCATGTCCATGTCGAGGCAACCGCGGCCGACACCTGACTGATTGGTGACCAGGACCAGTCGGAACCCGAGGTCCTGGATTGCCCGCAACCCGTCGCCGGAATTCGCCAGCAGCTCGACCCCATCGATGTCCGCCAGATAATGTTTGTCGACGATGATCGTACCGTCGCGATCGACAAAGACAGCGGCAGCCATTACTCCTCCAGCAGGGTTCGCAGCGGCCCATCGACGTCGAGTTCCTCCGCGTCCGGATACAGGGTGCCCGGTTCAAGCTTGTCCAGAAGAGTCTGGTACATCGACAGGTCCTCGAAAATTTCGTCGTTCTGTCGCCAGTTCAGATACTTGCCGTGATTGCGGAGGTACTGTGCCACGTCATCGAGCTCCTGTGAAACGAGGGCGACCGTCATCTCCTCGCGGGAGTCGGCGTCACTGGTGAATTTCCAGCGACGGATGCGGCTGCGCTGTTGGTCGAGCAGGCGGATCGTTCGCTGCCGGGCGACCTCGATGCCCCAGACCTCCTGCGCGGCCATTGTTTTCGGCAGCCACAGCATCACCGCCACTTCGCAACTGATGATCACGAAGACCAATATCCACGCCGTGCGTCCCATCAGGCCGGTACTGCGATTTTGACACCCTTTCAAAGGTCTCTTTCCCGGGTAGGCGCCGATTCGATCCGCGCCGGTGAATGCATCGAAGAATGTTCCGTGTCCAGGTTCCAGGCGCCGGAGAAGCCCACTCGTCCCCTCACTTTCTGATGGCCGGCGATCGCTCTTGCCCATGCCATCGCTAGTCGACCTCATCCTTGCCGTTGCGGATTTCGCCTGCCTTCGCTTTCACGATCGCGGCAGCGATCGATTCGGCATCGACGAAAAACGCATAGTCGTCGAATACGTACAATTCATTGGCGTTGCGTTCCGATCCGAAATCGTCGGTACCGGATCCCAGGTCGAGAAAGTACGCGGCGCTGGTGCCGTCGTGATAATGGTTGCCGTTGACCTTCGCCGGCGGGCTGCCGACGTATCGGTCGGAACCGTCGCTGTCCACGAAGATGGTGAACCCGTTCTGCGCTGAATGACAGTGTGCGAAACCGGGACCGTCGTAGCGGTCGTCGCCCTGCCCGTCGATGAACAGCGTTGTACACTCGTCCCACGCCATGCCCGACGCTACATAGTGCGTCGTGAGATAGTCGTCGTTGCCACGCTCATCGACAAAGATGCCCACCGCCTGGTGCGCCGTGAAACCCATGTTGTAGCGCGTGCCGCGGTAGCGGTCGTCGCCGCCCCTGTCGTTGACGATGCCGAGCCCATAGTAATAGCCGCCGCCGATGCTGAACGTGCCGCCGGCGTATTGATCGTTGCCGCCGTTGTCGACGATCATGCCGATGCCGCCGGAAAAGTACGGCCGATGCCCGATGCCAACGCCCTGGCCCCAGCCCGAAAACGAGGCATCGTCGGCGTAGCCACTCATGTGTTGGCCCTTGTTGTAGTAGGTGTCGTTGCCATTTTCCCCGGCGCTGTAAACTATCCCGAGCCCACCGGTGAACCCGACACCCTGGCACGACAGATGGCCCTCGAAGCGATTGTCGCCGTCCCGGTCTATGAGCAGTCCCGCACCGAGCTGACCAACGCCCTGCCCGTAGTCGATACTGCGGTAGGTGTCATTGCCCTGCCAATCCGCCAGCACGCCGATGCCGGCGAACCCCGTCCCCTGCGAGCCGCGTATGCCTATATACGTATCGTTGCCGCCATGATCGGCGATCAGGCCGACGCCCATGAACCCGCAGCCCTGGCGCATGTGTCGCCAGTTCTCGTAAAAATCGTCGCCGCCCAGGTCGATCAGCACGGCGGAGACGATGGTGCCGGGGACGCTGCTGCCGGTGTTGTTGCCATAGAAATCGTCACCGCCAAGGTCGATCAGCACGGCGGCATCGTGCCCCGACAGGTAGCGGTCGTTCCCGCGACCGCCGATCAGCACCCGGCCGGCGCCGCCGGTGTGGTCGACAAGGATTCCCTCGTCCTGCGCCCGGTCGCCGAGGGCGTTGGTGATCGACACAATGAACGCCTCGTCAAGCAACAGCGCCGTCGTCCGGAACTGCGCGATCAGCGCATCCATGTCCAGCCGCCGCAGCAGCATTCCGAGCCTGACGTTACCCGTCTGCCGCTCGAGGTCCGGATCGAACCACATCATGTGTGCCTCGGCAAACCCCTGCAGCAGTCCCGGCATCTGCCCGGCGATGAACGTCCGCTCGTCGTCGGTGAACGCCGCGAAAGCGTCGCGATTGAACTCCGCGGCAGCCGCCAGCACGCCGTCGATGTAGGCGAGATGCCCGTCGAGGCCGGCACCGCGATAGTCCGGCAGTGCCGGTGCCGGCGGCGGGGTTGCCAGGTAGATCGAATTCAGCCAAGTCGTGTCCTGCAGCGCCGCGCCACTGGTCAGGGGCAGCACGACACCGACGCAATGCTGCTTCACGGGCAGCGTCGCGAACGGCCGGGTGTGCGCCGCGACCATTGGCCACAGTCGCCCGACGTCGGAGATGATGTGTGCTTCCGACAGGCGCCGCAACAAATCGGCATTGGCATCGGCACTGTCGGTGGCGGTCGCCAGAATATCGAGCAGCTCCTCCTCCGGCGACGGCAGATCACCGGCAATGTCGTCGATGGCTTGGCGGAATTCGGCGCTGATCGGGCGGTCGTAGGTCGGGAATTCGGGCAGCGGCATATCCACCTTGTGCAGGACACCGTCGCGCAGGTATTGCAGGGGCATGACGTCGTGTGGCAGGTAGCGCGCGGCGGCGCCGCGCGCCAGCGGCAGGATGCCGTCAAACACCGGGTCATCGTAACCCCATGGGGCGACGCTGACAACGACGTCGCCGGGCTGCAGGCCGACGTTCGCGGCAGCGCTCATGGCACCGATCGCACTGATGCGCAAGCCACGGATCTGCGGGCGGCCGGGGAGATCCGCCTTGGTCGGGTCCCCGTAGATGCCAAGCCAGAATCCGGGCTTGCCGGTGCGCAGCGCGGCGGGCAGCCGGCCGGGGGCGACGACACCGGCTCCCGCGGCGATGCGCCGGCCGGGAAACCGAAATTCGCGTTCGCCGGCAGGCGGCCCGGAGGCCTCTTCCTTCAGCCAGTCGTAGCGCTCCAGGATTTGCAAGGTGCCGGGCTGGAGAATCAACGTCATGCGGCTGGCAGCGTCGCGGTTACCGCTCTCGATCCAGTTCGCCCAGTCCGCCTGCAAATCAGTCGTCCGTGCAACAATGACGTCAACGCGGCCTTCCGCGGCCCGCCGGACATAGCAGGCGGTATAGGCGTCGGCGTCGTGTCGCACTTCCCACATCCCACGCACGGGCGCGCCCAGGATATCGGCGGTCCGGGGTCCGGGCGCCGTGTGCCGGCAGCCGGCAAAAACGACTGCGGCAAGGAGGGGTAGCCATGGGTTGTGAAAACGCATGCCCCTAACCTATCTGGGTGTCACGGCCGTTCAAGGGAGGGAGTTCATCAGGGAACAGGCCTCCCCGGCCCAGGCAGTGTGCACCGCGCATGTTGTGATTCGCGAGATCATCGACCTGAACCGTGCCGGCCGGCAGGATAACCGGTGAAGATTTCCCTGGTTTGATATACCGGCCATGGGAGTTTACCTTGGCTCAGAGATTGGCCCGGCAGATCTGCAGGCCTGCCGGGACGCCGTTTGAAACGGGTCGTTTTTTTGCCGCCGGCGCAGGGTAAACGAATAGCGAAGACCGACCATGCCCTCTGAAGCAATCGAAAATTATTTGAAAGCTATTTATAAAGTGCAGCAGGCCGAAAGCAAGGTGTCCACGTCGCTGCTGGCCAAGCTGATGGAAGTGTCGCCGGCGTCGATTACGGCGATGGTGAAAAAGCTTGCGCGGCGGAACCTCGTGACCTACCGCCCGTATCACGGCGTCAAGCTCACGGAACCAGGCCACAAGATCGCCCTTGAGGTCATTCGCCATCATCGCCTGGTGGAGCTCTATCTGAAGGAGGCGCTTGGCGTGCCCTGGGACCAGGTGCACAAAGAGGCGGACAAATGGGAGCACGTGCTGTCGGAGGACCTCGAGAACAGGATCGACACGATCCTTGGGCATCCGCACTTTGATCCCCACGGCGCCCCCATTCCGAGCACCGCCGGTGAACTTTCGACGACGCCGAAGATGACATTGCTGGAGCTCGCTCCCGGGAACAGCTCCACCGTCGTCGAGGTCAACGATCACGACGTTCTAAAGAGTGATCAGCTCCTTGCCGTGGCCCTGGGATGCAGGGCTTTCACCGGTGCCAGCAGGTCGCGGAAGAGAGACCGCTCATCGCCGCTTGCTTCTCCTGCT
>PVBE011222179.1_pt1 | contig 12172 bp, 10 predicted proteins | sample 1631181 | NCBI WGS metagenome assembly PVBE01 (sample SAMN08397723, study PRJNA350692) | Marine metagenome, whole genome shotgun sequencing project. | isolation source: water | place: Pacific Ocean | collected 2012-04 | reverse complement strand
TGGCGCCGGTCGGCCTCGATAACGGATGCGCGCCTCCACTTGGAGAGGGCCGTCAGGCTGCCCATCTGCCGTAAATGAGAGTTCCCGCGCCCGCAGGCCGTCGGCCAACAGCGCCTCCTGAGGACCTACTACCACCGTATCGGCCTGGGCGTCCAAGCCCAGCACGAACAGCGGCTTGTCGCCACCCCGAGCGGGCAGCTTCTTGCGCTGGCCCACGGTGTAACCAAGAATCCCCTGATGGCGGCCTAGGACATTCCCCGCCCTGTCCATGATCTCCCCTGGTCGGTCGCTCAGCCTCTGCCGCAGGAAGGCCCGGTAATCACCGGAGGGGATGAAACAGATGTCAGTAGAGTCCGGCTTGTCGGCGTTGGCAAACCCCCAGCGGTGGGCCAGGGCACGCACCTCCTCCTTTGGGCGCTCGCCGAGGGGAAAGAGGATGCGCTGGAGTTCATGCTGGCCCAGGGTATATAGCGCGTAGGACTGATCCTTGCTAGCATCCACCGCCCGCCATAGCTCGTGGCCCGCCGCACCGCTCACGATGCGAGCGTAGTGGCCGGTAGCCAGCCACTCGGCACCCAAGGCCAGAGCGTGCTCCAGCAGGAGCCGAAACTTGACGCGGTCATTGCAGTCCAGACAAGGATTGGGCGTGCGGCCGGAAGCGTACCCCCGCAGGAACCGATCTACCACCCCCTCGGCGAACTGCCGCTCAAAGTTAAGCACGTAGTGACGGATGCCCAGTACGGCAGCGACGGCAGCGGCGGCCTCGAAATCCTCACCAGCACAGCAACTCCGATGATGGCGAGGCGCCTCAGCGTCCTCCAGAGTCCACAGCCGCATAGTGACGCCAACGACATCGTACCCCTGTTCCAGGAGCAAGCCGGCGGCCACAGAGGAGTCTACTCCCCCTGACATGGCGACTACAACGAGGGACTTAGCCATCTCAGTTCTATGTTATAATACCCCGCCCAAGGCCGGACAGGGGCGTCCAAGACGGGAGAGGAGGAGGTCTTCTGCAGACCGACCGGATAGCACGAAAAATAGTAGACATTCTCTCTGAGAGACAGGCGGGGGATATCCTGTTGCTGGACGTACGCAACTCGGTATCGTTCGCCGATTATTTTGTCATCGCCAGCAGCCAATCCGTGCCCCAATTCGAATCGATCGTTGAGGCACTGGACGAGGGGCTAGAAGAGGACGGCGTCTACCCCACCGGCCGCGAGGGGAAGCCCGACTCGGGCTGGATCCTGCTGGATTACGGCGATATCGTTCTCCATCTTTTCGCCACGACAGAGCGCGCCTACTACGACCTAGAAGGTCTCTGGCACACGGCCACGCCGGTGGTCCGAATCCAGTAGAGCGACCGCCAGTCGGTCGCCTACTCCGAATTCTCGAAGACCCAGCGATCGATTTGCCGCTCGTAGCTGCGTATTTCCCCTTCGCCGAAGAAGAGCGCGAGTTCGCGGCGAGCGGACTCCGGGGAATCGGAGCCATGGATAAGGTTTCGCCCCATCTCCAAGCCCAAGTCAGCACGTATAGTGCCGGGGTCGGCAACAACCGGATCGGTCGCCCCCACCGTGCGGCGGACCACCTCCACGGCTTTGGTGCCCTCCAGAGCAACAGCAACGATAGGGCAGGCCGTAATGTATTCAATCAGCCCCTCGTAGAAGGGCTTGCCCTCATGCTCGGCGTAGTGGCGGCGGGCCAGCGCCTCGTCCATCTGAAATAGCCGGAGGGCGACTATTCGCAAGCCGCGCCGCTCCAGGCGGGAGATGATCTCGCCGACCAAGCCGCGCTGCATGGCATCCGGCTTAATAAGAACGAGGGTGCGATCCACTTATCCTCCAGATACGTTAGACGTGAGTAACGGCGCCATTGTAGCACGCGCCAGCCTAGTGGCCAGGCTTCTGGGGACTGCTGACCGGCGATCTCAGGTAGATGAGTCGGAGTTCCTCTATTCCGTCGCCACGTCCCGCCGCCAGTCGCGCGAAGGCCAGTTCCGCCAAGGGTGCCGCCCGCCGTATAGAGGCGGCCGGCGAGACGATAACAGCCTTGACACCCGCTGCAGCCCGCAGGAGGGTGGCCAACCCGTCATCAACCTCGCCCACGAAGAGGGTACGCTGGCGGAACTTTCTGGCTAGCTGCTCCGGCTGCGAGAGGCGCGGCGTCGTGACCTCCCGCCATGGATCGCCCCTATAGGCAGCCCAGGCAAGATCGCCGCGGCCCGCCCGATGCACCGCTACGATGGGTCCCGGGAAGGCAGCCTGCGGATAGGCGTCCAGCTCCAGCCGGCCCACGCCAACCACGGGTAGCCCCAGACCGGCGGCCAGCCCCTTGGCGGTACTCACGCCCACCCGTAGGCCAGCGTACATCCCCGGCCCCGTGCAGACGAAAATCGCCCCGACCTCACCCCTAGCCACTCCCGCCTGCGCCAAGAGCTTATCGATGGTTGGGAGCAGTTCCACGGAGTGGTTGCGTTGACAGCGCCAGGTAATCTCAGCCAGGAGGCTGCCCTCCTGAGATAGACCTACAGAGGCGATCTGGGAGGCTGTGTCAATGGAGAGCTCCATCAGCGACTCCCTCGCTTGGACACGGACCGTTTCGGCGATGGCAGACCGACCAGCGACCGGGACAACTCCTCCGCCCGTGGGCCGTACGCTTCTGGAGTCAGGATCCGGCTGCTGAGCCCCGTCACCTGAATGTGAATCACCAGGTTATCAAGGGGAAGAACGCCCTCCCCGCGCTCAGGCCACTCAACGACCAGAGCGCCGTCGGTGCACATCTCGTCCAAGGCCAGCTCCTGAGCCTGCTCCGGAGCCTCCAGTCGGTATAGATCAGCGTGGTAGAGCTTCACGTGACCGGCGTACTCGCCCAGCAGAACGAACGACTTTGATGAGACGGGCCCCTCGTACCCCAGCCCCCGCGCTACCCCCTGCACGAATACCGTCTTGCCGGCACCCAGGTCCCCAGAGAGCAAAACCACATCGCCCGGCCGCAGCAGTCGGCCCAGACGGCGCCCCAGACGGCGCGTCTCGCCTGGGCCACGGGAAGTCAGTCCCAGAATCTGGCTCATCTGTCTCGGAGGTGATCCCAACCGGACGGGACAGGGGAAAGCTCGTTGCCAGCGGCATCCAACAGGCGCGGCGTCCAGCCAGGGCCCTCCCTCATCTCGCCGATAACCGTCAGAGTGTCTTCGGTAGAGTCGGCCAGCGACCGGACAACGCCCGAAGGGCCGACGAATACCATCTGGTAGTCCTCGCCGCCACCGCAGGCCAAGGCGAGTGATTCCTGCGGGAAGGCGGCGCGAAGCTCCGGGCTCAGGGGCAGGGCGTCGGCGCGGAGGTCAGCAGTCAGACCGGAGATCCGGCAGACGTGCCCCAGATCCTGCAAGAGCCCATCCGACACATCGATGCCGCAGGGAACGCCCAGACGAGCGGCTACGTGAGCTGTCTGCAGCGGTGGCCGCGGCTGAAGATGGACGGCGGCCAGGGGGTCATCCGCAGGAATGCCATCGCGCAGCCGTCGCAGGCCAGCGGCGGAATCGCCCAGCCATCCCGTCACGGCAATCACATGACCGAAGCGGGCAGCGTCCCGACGTAACAGAAGAGGCTGGCCATCGTCTCCGATTTGCGCGCGGCCCACCAACGCCACCGTAACTGCCACCTGAGGCGCCTCAACCACATCTCCTCCAACCACGGACACACCGTACTCGGCGCCGCACTTCCGGAGGCCCTTATAAAACTCGTCAATGTCTCCCACCTCTGTATCCACGGGTAGCGCCAGCGTGACCAGAGCGAACTGCGGCTCGCCGCCCATGGCGGCGAGATCGCTGACGCTGACGGCGAGCGCCTTCCAGCCCAAATCCTGCCAGGAAGCCCACTCTCGCCGGAAGTGGACGCCCTCTACTAGGGTGTCGGTCGTAGCCAGGAGAAAGCCCTCAGCCGCTCGCCAGACCGCCGCGTCGTCGCCGATGCCGACGACGAGCGCCTCCGGCAGATCGGCGCTCACGGTCGCCGCCAGCCGTTCTATCAGGCCAAACTCTCCCAGATCAGACACTCTCACGAGACCATTATACGGACTCCTGCTATACTCGCCGCAATTATATGCGGATCGTCATCATATCTGATGTCCACGCCAATCTGACCGCCCTAGAGGCGGTGCTCTCCCACGCCGAAGCCGGCGGCACGATCGACGCCCTCTGGTGTCTAGGCGATACGGTGGGCTACGGAGCCCAGCCGAGGGAGTCCCTGGCCCGTCTACAGGAGCTGGGCACCCTGATGATCGCAGGCAACCACGACCAGGCTAGCACGGGAAAGATCAGCACCGAGGAGTTCAACCCAATTGCGGCGACGGCGGCCCACTGGACGATGGACCGGCTCCGGGCGGCAGATCGCAAGTACCTAGACGCGCTGCCGGAGGTGCTCACTCAGGACAAGTTCACGTTGGTACACGGCACCCTGCACTGGCCCATCTGGGGGTACCTGACCTCCCACGAAGCCTCCCTAACCCACCTGGAGCGCCAGGAGACACCCTTCTCCCTAGTGGGACACACCCATATCCCCGCGCTCGTGGTCGAGCAACCGAAGGAGCCACGGAAATGCTCGCTCTCCAATCTGGAGGACGGCGCTAGGGTGGAGCTGAGCCACGAGCGGAGAATGGTGATCAACCCGGGCAGCGTAGGCCAGCCTCGGGACGGCGATCCGCGCACCGCCTACGCCATCCTGAACACGAATTCTGAAACGGTCACGGTGCACCGAGTGGAGTACAACATTGAAGCGTCTCAGCGACTGATAGAAGAGGCCGGCCTGCCCCGCTGGTTAGCTCAGCGATTGGCCCTGGGGCAGTAGTTACTCCAGGTTGGCCGCCAAGATGGGGTCGATCTGGAGTAACTACTGCCCCAGGGCGCATAGCGGCCGCCGAGCCTCTTCCTGCTCAGCGGTGGACAGACTAGACGGTGGAGGCCTATGCATAACTCCAGTGATAGCGTTTATCTCCGCGCCCGATCGCATCTCGCCGGTCTCGATCTCATCGGGATAGCAGCCGCGCTCCGCCCGTCAAGTTCCTTTCGCTTGCTAATGAACGGTTAAGGAGGCGGATTATCGGGCAAGTCGTGGAACCCCATAGATACGTTGAAGACACATCGTGGCCGAGCCCCGTATAATCCAAGCCAGAGAGATGGAGAACCTGCTTCAAGTGACCCTGACCCTGCCCCTGACGGAGCACCTCCAAGAACGGCTGCGGAGCGTGGACCCCCGCGTCCGGCTGACGGCGCTCAGCCAAGCCCAACGCCGCCAGTTCCGCGGCGGCCGCCCCCTCTGGGTCGGCTACACGGAGCCCCCCGACACGAAGGCGGAGAGCGACGAGGAGGCGCGTCAAAAACTGGACAACGCCTTGGCCGGGACGGAGGTACTGCTCTCCAGCTCCGTCCTCGTCCCGGATGACATACTGACCAGGGCGCCCGGGCTCCGTTGGATTCAGCTCACCAGCGCTGGGGTGGACCGCATGCTAGACAACCCGCTCCTGCGGGCCGGAGTGTCAGTCACCACAGTTAGCGGCATCCACGCCGTGCCCATCGGCGAATACGTACTGGGAGCGATGCTCGCCTTCGCCAAGGGGCTCCCTCGCGCCGCCAAGGCGCAGGCGAAGCGGCACTGGCAGCCCTACCCGGCGGAGGAACTCCTCGGCAAAACGGTAGGCATCATCGGTCTGGGTGCTATCGGCGGCAAGGTGGCCGAGTTGGCCCGGGCTCTGGGTATGCGGGTGCTCGCCGTGAAGCGCACAGCGAAAATCCGGGGAACGGATGTGAGCGGCGTCGACGAGCTGATGCCGGTGACCGATCTACCCCATCTGCTCTCGGAAAGTGACTACGTAGTGGTTTCGGTACCCCTGACGCCAGATTCGCGGGGCATGATCGGGGAGAGTGAGCTACGCTCGATGCGGCCTTCCGCTGTGATCATCAACATCGCCCGTGGCGCCGTAATCAATGAGGCCGCCCTCGTGCGAGCCTTGAATGAGGGCCATATCGCCGGTGCCGCCTTGGACGTCTTCGATCAGGAGCCGCTGCCGCCGGAAAGCGAGCTATGGGTAATGGATAACGTCATCATGACACCCCACGTGAGCGGCGGGACGCCCCGCTACATGGAACTGGCGATGAATGTTTTCGCGGAGAACCTTGTGCGCTACCTGGCAGGGAAATCGCTGCACAACGTCGTTGATGTCGAGCGCGGGTATTGAGTAATCGACTCCGATCACCCCTGGCTCGACAAGTTACACCGCATCGCTAAGGAAAATCCGGGCTAGGTTGCCCGACTACCGCATTAGACCTAACCCTAGTCTTCCTCCAAGAATCGAGCCCCGGATCAGGTACACGAAACCGCCGACCAGTTAGCGATAGCAGGAAATCGGAGGGTCTGTTCAACACCATAACCCTCCAAGGGTTGCTCCTCCTAACGCCCCTTCTTCGGTCTCTTCGAGGATTGTGGTCCCTCCGTCGCCCTCTCCAGCTTTGTTGCCTTCGCTCCCCTGGACGCCGCAGGTCGGCGCTTGCCCTTCTTCACCCCCTGATCTCCGTCCACCGTAGCCCCGGTAGGCAGAGGCTGGAACTCTTTGAGCGTGCGTTTCAGGTCGATGAGCGTCACCGCCGCTACGGCATCGCCCTTGCTCACATCCATCAGCTTCACACCTTGAGTGGACCGGCCCTGGAGCGAGATATGCGCTACAGGCGTCCGCAGCACGATCCCCTTTTCCGAAATCAGTATCAACTCGTGATCGGCATTTACCATCCGGGCCGCCACTAGGTCACCACTCTTGTCATGAACCTTGAAGGTAATCACACCCTGACCGCCGCGGCCCTGAACAGGGAAATCCTCCACTGCGGTTCTCTTGCCGTGACCCTGGGCGCTGATTACCATCATCGCCTCCTTGGGTCGGACCACCTCCATGCCAACCACGATATCGCCGGTCGCCAGCTTGATCCCGCGCACGCCACCCGACAGCCGCGAGGCCGATCGGAGTAGCTTGACCGCGAAGCGCAGGGACTGACCTCGAGCCGTCACCAGGACCGCGTCGTCCTCCTCGCTCACCAACTTGGCGCCAACGAGCTCATCGTCCGGCTCCATGTCCATAGCTATGAGGCCATCGCGGCGGACGGCGGCAAAATTCTTGAGAGGGGTCTTCTTCACCTCACCCTGCACAGTAGCCATAAGCATATAGTCATGCTCCATCTCAGGGGGGCAACGAACCACCGCCGTAATCCGCTCCTTCTGCCCCACAGCGATGAGATTGATGACTGGGATTCCACGGGCCTGGCGCGATTCCTCTGGCAGCTCATAGGCCCGCAGCTGGAAGCAGCGCCCGCGATCGGTGAAGAAGAGAAGCCGGTCGTGAGTATCAACGACCAGAAGATGGCGCACGGCATCGTCCTCGCGGGTCTTCATGCCGATCACCCCAACGCCGCCACGGCGCTGGGCCCGATAGGTGTCCAGGGGAAGACGCTTCATGTAGTTGTGGCCGGAGACAGTGACTACCACCTCCTGATGGGGCACCAAGTCTTCCTGGGAAAACTCCTCCGGTTGCTGATCCAAGATGAGAGTCTTCCGCTCATCGCCGTGCGTCTTCTTCAACTCCTGGGCGTCATCCTTGATGAGAAAGTCGATCTTGCGAGGGTTGGCCAGAAGGTCCTCCAGATAAGCGATCTGCTTGATGATCTCAGCGTACTCCGCCTGGAGCTTCTCCCGTTCCAACCGGGCCAATCGGCGCAGCTGCATATCGAGCACGGCCTGGGCCTGGCGGTCGCTCAGCCGGAAGGGGGCGCGCATGAGGCGCTCTTTGGCCTGCTCAGCGGATGGGGCGCCCCGAATAGCCTTTATCACCGCATCGAGGTTGTCAATGGCCTTGAGAAGACCTTCCAGGATATGCCCACGATCGCGGGCCTTGGCCAGGTCGAACTCAGAACGACGGCGGATCACCTCTCGCCGGTGGCCGATGTATGACTCCAGGATCTTCTTCAGGCTCACCGTGCGGGGCTGCCCGTCCACCAGGGCCAGCATGTTCACTGCGAAGGATGACTGCATGGCCGTATGTTTGTAGAGGGCGCTTAGCACCTGCCGCGGCTGTGCCGCCAGCTTCAATTCGATAACGATACGCATGCCGTGGCGGTACGACTCGTCCCGCAGGTCAGCAATCCCGTCCACCCGCTTGCTGCGGACCAGATCGGCCATCTTCTCGACCAGAGCAGCCTTATTGGTTTGGTAGGGCAACTCGTTGACGATTATCTGGTAGCGGTTCCCCTTGGCCATCTCCTCGATGTGGACCCGGGCCCGCATCACAACGCGCCCCTTACCTTCGGCGTAGGCAACCCGGATGGCGTCCCGCTTCTCGCTGATGGGGCCCTGGCCGTTGCTAGCCGGCAGTCGCACCGTCTCCTGACGGAAGATGACACCGCCCGTGGGGAAGTCCGGCCCCTTCACGATATCCGCGAGTTCCTCTGTGCTGGCATCCGCGTTATCTATCAGGCAAGAAATGGCGTCACAGAGCTCACCCAGATTGTGAGGCGGGATGTTGGTGGCCATGCCCACGGCGATTCCTGAAGCTCCGTTAGCAAGGAGATTGGGCAGGCGCGCGGGCAGCACCACCGGCTCCCGCAGCGAGTCGTCAAAGTTTGCGGTGAAATCCACCGTGTCGCGTTCGATATCGGCCATCATCTCTTCGGCGATGCGGGCAAAACGCGCCTCCGTGTAGCGCATGGCGGCTGGCGGATCGTTATCGACCGAGCCGAAGTTGCCCTGGCCATCCACCAGCCGATAGCGCATGGTGAACTCCTGGGCCAGCCGCACCATCGCCTCGTAGACCGAGGAGTCGCCGTGGGGGTGATACTTGCCCAGCACCTCACCGACGATGCGGGCGCTCTTTCGGTACTGGCCGCCGGGCCGGACTCCCATATCGTGCATCGCGTACAGAATGCGGCGTTGAACCGGCTTCAACCCATCCCGTACGTCCGGCAGGGCCCGAGAGACGATGACGGACATAGCATAATCGAGGTAAGAGGCGCGCATCTCCTCCTCGATCCTGATAGAACGAACATTGCCCATTGTGGACGTATCTACAGCCATTAGGAACCCTCACATTTGGGGAAGAAACAGGAATCCACCGCGCCAGAGCAAGTGGCCGACTGATTAAGCCCAGTCATTCTTCGTGGGTGGAGGACTTAAGGGCTGGGTCACAGGCCTGAAGGCCTCCCACCGCGAGAACATCTCCGATCACACCGTCATAATACAGCAAAAGAGGCGTATATTCACGCCCACAGGGGGCCAAAGGCAACCCTAGTCCATATTCTGCATGCCAACGGTTACTTCACTAACCTCCGATGCATGAGACGGAGGGCAATATAGTAGAAGATGGCAGTGGTCACCAGTATCCAGAGGATATCCAGCAAGTTCTGCCATTCGGGCTCACCCCTGGCCAGCCCCCGGTATATATCAACAACATGGGTGATGGGGATCCACCACGCGATGCGCTGCAGCGTCTCCGGCAGCCGATCCAAAGGGAAGAAGACCCCACCCAGCCAGAACATGGGGGTTATGAAGACCGCGAAGAAGTAGTTAAGCGAGCTAATTGAGCGAGCCAACGCGGTGTAGCAAAGGGCGATGGCGGAGAACATCAGGCCGGAGGTGAAGGCCATCGGCAGGATAAGCAGGGCCATGGGCGAGTCGAGCAGTCCCCAGACTGCTACCACAGCCAGAATGTAGGCGCTGGAGATGAGAGAGCGGGTGGCACCCCATAGCACTTCGCCGGTGATCACATCCTCCACGCTAACGGGCGTGGCGACCATCGCCTCAAAGGTGCGATGGTTCTCCATGCGGAAGAAGGCGCCCCAGGCAGATTCGCCAGCGGCCGCCCACATGGGCCACACGGCCAGCAGCCCGGGCGCGATAAACTCGATATACCGCTGTCCGCCTGGCAGCTCTGAGCGGTCCACTAACCCGCCGAGGCCGATACCCAGAGCCAGCAGCGAAATGATCGGCTCCGCCAGAGGCCATATCGCCTCCGACTTCCATAGCTTGAGGTAGACATCCCTGTTCCGCTGCCACACCCGCAGGGCCCGTAGCGAGACGTCCGGACGGCGCCAGAGCTTCCGGGGAAGGCTTATGACCGTCACTCCACTAACCCTCGCCCGGTCAGACGAAGGAAAACATCCTCCAGGTTCGCCCGCCGCACCGCCACCTTATCGGCCTCCAGACTCAGGGAAGAGACATCCAGCCCATCGCTGCCCCTCACGAATACGTACAGCATATCCTCCACCTCCTCCACCGTGACGCCGTCCCGCCCCTGCAGACGGCCGCAAACGTCCTGGCGGTCTTGCGGACCCAGGTGCACTTCTACCACCTCCCGCCCGGCGAAACGTTCCACCAGTTCATCTGGCGTGCCTTCTGCCCTGATCTGACCCCGATGCATAATTACGATCCGATCGCAGAGGTGGGCGGCCTCGTCCATGTAGTGGGTTGTCAGAAGCATCGTCACACCCTGGTATCGCAGCAAGCGCAGCTTCTGCCATACCAAGTGACGGGCCTGAGGATCCAGCCCCGTCGTTGGTTCGTCCAGCACTAAGACTTTTGGCGCGTTGATCAACCCCCGGGCTATAGTCAGCCGCCGCCTCATACCGCTGGAGAGGGAATCGATGCGCTGGTCCTTCTTCTCCTCAAGCTGGAATAGGGATAGCGACTCGTCGATGCGCTCCTCCGCCACCTTGCGCGGCAGATCGAAATAGCGAGCGTAGACCCGCAGATTCTGGCAAACCGTTAAGTCCGGGTCCAGGTTATCGTCCTGCGGAACTACCCCCAGCGTGGACTTGATCCGTCTGGGCTCGGTCTGCACATCCATGCCAGCCACGGTAAGACTTCCCGCCGTAACCGGCGAGACGCAGGTGATCAGGCGAATGGTGGTCGTCTTGCCAGCTCCGTTCGGGCCCAGGAAGCCAAAACACTGGCCCGCCGGTACGGAGAAAGAGACACCGTCTACAGCCGTGAAGGCACCAAAACGTTTGACGAGATCCCTGGCGGTAATGATGTCGGACATGACGGATCGAGGTCTCTCAGGCAGGCCGAAGGTATGTTAGCAGAAGCCAGTTTCCCAGCATAGAGGCGTCCGGTGAGATACCCTCCGCTGATCTGAGAGACGGACAGAAGGAGCAAGGGGTCATAAGTTGGATTGGTAGCCAGGAAGGACGCTGATATCCAGTAAGTCTTACGGGAGTGACACCCTCCACCTGGCCGAATTCCCCCAGTGACAGGCCTGCCAATCTCCACGCCAACTCCACGATCTCGCGTCTGGTGAGGCCGGTGACTTCCGGGCTGACGGTCCTCGTACGGCGGCGCCGAGGCAACTACTCCCCCCCTTCCTCCTCTACATCGCCGTCATCAGCGTCATCGACTGCGTCGCGGTTGCGGCCATGGACAGCGGTGTCCGTCGGATCGCCCTCGGCACCGTCCTCCCACTCATCACCATCATCACCGTACGTCTCGTCGGCATCCGGACGTTGCGCTCGCCTCCTCAAATAGGAGCGAACCGATTCGCCCAACGTGCCCGGGAAAGAGAGCCTGCCCAGCTGTGAGGGGTGCTGGAAAGTCTCTCGTATGAAGAGCTTCACCTCCCGATCGTCTAGCGCCGATATAGCGGCCACATACAGATTCCCATTGTCCATGAACCTGAGGAGGCGCCGGGCCAGCTTCGGCTCGACCTCGCCTACCGGCTCGCCATCGGCGCTCCGCACGACTAAGGCGCCGTTCTGATGGGCGAACTGGACCTGATCGCCGGCGGTTAATCGGGCGGCTATTTCAGTATTGAGTCGGGTCAGAGTGGTAACACCGGTCTTGCCCGTCTCCTCGATGAACATCTGAGGGGAAAGCTTCTGTGTACCCGATCGCGGGGCGGACTCATCGCCCAGATCGGCCAGCTGGGCCAGGTTCTTTCGAGCGATGGAGTTCAGAGAATCGATCTCCATCGCCGTCACGTAGGCCTCCCTAGCCGCCGCGTACTGGCCCAGCTCCATCATCGCCTTTCCCAGCCTATTGAAGGCATCAACGTCGGTCGGAAACGACTCAATAATCGCCCGGTTCAACTGGTCCGCATCCGCCCACCGGCCCTGAAGGTCCAACTCTATCGCCATCTCCGCCTGCTG
>PVBE012835867.1_pt1 | contig 12174 bp, 7 predicted proteins | sample 1631181 | NCBI WGS metagenome assembly PVBE01 (sample SAMN08397723, study PRJNA350692) | Marine metagenome, whole genome shotgun sequencing project. | isolation source: water | place: Pacific Ocean | collected 2012-04 | reverse complement strand
CGCATGCATCTCCCAGTGCGCCATCGCCATACCGGACGCCGCGCCCTGTCCCGCCAGCCCGACAATGTGCTCGGAGCCAATGTTCGATGCAAACAGCGAACCACCGATGACAAACCACCCCATGTTGCGTCCCGCCAGGAAGTAGTCCGCCGACGTATCCTGCTTCCGAGAAGACCACCACACCACACCAATCAACGCCGCAAAATATGCCCCGATAACCGTCCAGTCCAACCAATGCATGCTATGAGCCTTTCTGCTTTTCCCTTCAAGCCAAGGTAGTCAGGTCGATATCCAAAATACCCACACGGCAACCCGGGTCCGGGGTCATGTTAATGCGTAGTCCTTCACATTCGAGTTCTGATGCCGGGTGGACTACGTTGTACCGATCCACGTCCGTACCATAGAAATCGGTCAAGTATTTGTCAAACTCTAGCCATTCCCCCTCTTTCAGGTATTCGATCCTCCATTCGGCAGGTTTCATGATATCGTGACTGCTGTCTTCGCACCAGTATATCCCCATGCTTTCGATCTTCCGGGGGCGGTCAAACTTCATCATCACCCACTGTTGATCTTCGTTCCGGCCATTGCTGCTCCAGCGGGGAATGCCGGAATCCGACGAACCTTGCGGACGCCTGCCGTCCGCTACGGAGGCTGCTGCATCATCCGCGCTGCAGGATGATGCCGTGATTTCGCCGTAGACGGATGAATCGAAAGGGTTGCGCGCCAGGGCGTCGCGCGCCGTTGCCTCCTCACGCGGCAGCCATACGTTCATTGAACCGTTGTTGCGGTTGTTCCAGGCAAAATAGGGCACGAGTGAGAGTTCGTCGGCCTGCACTGTCTCGCCGGTGACTCTCATGGAAGGAATCGTGACTGCTTGTACTCCCTCGAGCGGGCCATCCGCAATGGTATCCACGCAGGCGTCGCCCAGAGGCGTTTCAGGAACAAAGAAAGCCTGTATTCGACCTGCGTTGTCCACTTCTTCGGCACAGTAAACCAGTGGTCCACGCGTCACGGCTATGCGATCGTGATTCGCTTCCACGCGGTCGTCGCAGTTGGAAAACCTGACAGGCATCGCAAGCTCGAGCTCAACAGTATCGCCCTGTGACCATTCACGATTGATCTCGACGAAGCCCTTGACGGGATCAGCATCAATCTGTTCGCCGTTCACGTGAACTGTCCAGCCCCGGTCACGCGAGTTCACATACCTGTACAAGCTCCCCGGCACAAACTGGCCTCCCGTCCACGTGGGGATTCGCAGTTTCAACGCAAAGGACATCGGCAAACTCGGTGTGAGGGTCAGTTTGATATTCCCGTCAAACGGGTACCCTGTCTCCTGCTCGAGGATCACCGTGTCACCATTGACCCGGATCCCGGCTTGTCCCGCGGCATAGAGAAGTGTGTAGATCTTGCTGTCGGATACTGCATACATGTACCCGCTCACCTGCGGCATCAGGCGGGCTATGTTGGATGGACAGCATGCGCAGTCGAACCATGGTGAACGACCGGCTGCACCGTGATTGAACAGCCTGCGCCCGTCCGCTTCAAGCGGATTGACGTAAAAGAACCTGTCTCCCTCAAGATTAACCCCTGCCAGGGCGTTATTGAAGAGGGACACTTCGGCAACGTCGAAGTACTTTGCATCGCCATGCAGCAGGAACATGCGGTGATTGAAGAACACGTTCGCGATCGCCGCACAGGTCTCGTTGTAGGCTTCCAGGTTAGGCAACACGTAGTCGGGTCCAAAACCCTCGATGCCGTGAACCGCTCCCAGCCCGCCGGTGATGTGCATCTTCTCGTTGACGATATTCTCCCAGATGCGGTCCAGCGCCGGAACATAGGACGAATCTCCCGTCAATGCACTGACATCCGCCATGCCGGCATACATGTAGGCGGCACGCACCGCATGACCGACGGCAGCCTCCTGCTCCCTGACCGGACGGTGTTGCTGGGCATACTGGGACGATAAGGTGCCGTCCCCGTTCACTTTGTATGTCACACCGCGGATATCGAGAAAACGTCTCGCCATTTCGAGATAGAGATCATTGCCCGTTGCCACGTAGAGCTTGCACAGGGCCAGTTCGATTTCCTGGTGCCCGGGGGCCTGGTTGACCGGCTTACCGTCGTTGTAGTTGGGATCGCCTTCGAAGAGGACATGGTTTATGTGTCGGGCACTCTTCTCCGCCACATCCAGCCAGTTTCGTTTCCCGGTGGCACGGTAGTACGCAACGGCGCCTTCGTACATGTGACCCATGTTGTAGAGCTCATGGCTGTGTACCACCCAGGAGTAAGGCGTCTCCCCCATCTCGGACGGCCGGGCAACACCACAGATGTGCGAGATATAGAGATAGCCGTCAGCCTGCTGCGCAGCAGCAATGATCTCTATGATGTTGTCAATCTGCCTCTCAAGTTCCTGATCCCGGTCGAGATTCAACAGGTAGGCCGCAGCTTCCATAACCTTGTACAGGTCCGACGACACGAAGCGGTGAGGGAGAGGCAGCGGCGAATCATCTCCACGCAGAAATGCGGCACAACGCCGCAGGCTCTCCACGGCCCGCTCCGTTTTCTGCAGGGCGAAAGGAACGGTGACGGCTTTCTGCGTCTTCAGCCGGGGCAACCAGAACGTGTCCGTCAGCACGACCTCGTTAAAGGGGACCGGCGAAACAGGGTAAGCAAATGCCTGGGGACCTTTTGCCATATTCTCCTTATTGAAAACGTACTATACCCTCTTGATCATTCGGCGCCAATGTCTCAGAAGGTCATGCTGATGCCTGACTGCGCCGAACTGTCACGGTTCTTTTAACGCGGTCGCCGAGGCCGGCGACCCTCCCGGCTCAAGACTCGCCCATCGGCGGGAGGGGCAGCGGCCCCGCTGCCCGAAGCAGGCCGGAGGCCTGCTCTATTCCGGTGGCCATGGAATGCGTCTCAGGTTGCCTCGTTCCTCGGGCCAGGGGATTACGTGTGTGTCGGAAGCCCAGACCTGCCACTGCTTCTTCAGGCGATCTGCGACCTCCGGATTCCCGGCACGCAGGTCTTCGGTTTCGCTCCTGTCCCCGGTCAAATCATACAGCTCCCACGCTGCTTCATCGCGATCATCGGATGTCACAAGCTTCCAGTTGCCGGCCCTGATGGCCGCGTTAAGTTCGTGTTGCCAGTAGATTGTACGTTCTACGGGTGCGGCGGAATCATTGACAAGATAAGGCAACATGCTCATACCTTGGCGGGTTGTGATTCTTTTGCCGGCGAAGATATCAGGATAGGTCGTCCCGGCTACTTCACACAACGTCGGCATAATGTCAATGAGGTGAAACACCTGTTCGAAACAGATTTCGCCAGGGGCCTTGATTCCATTGGGCCAGTGCGCTATGAAGGGTGAAGCTATTCCGCCTTCGTGGACAAATATCTTGTACTTGCGTAACGGAGTGTTCGAAAGGCTCGCCCAGCATTGCCCCTGCGAGGTAGCCCACCCGCCCTCCTTGCGCCACTCACGGTAGTTTCCTCGCCCTTTCTCGGGCCAGTTGCAACCGAACTCTCCCATTTCGCCCGAACAACCGTTGTCAGACATGAATAGGATCAGCGTATTATCGAGTAGATCGCTCTCCTTAAGATGATTCACGAGTCGGCCGATGTTCTGATCAAGGCGTTCGATCTGCGCCGCGTAGATGGCGCGCCGGAAGTCGAGCTGTTCCCGGACTTCAAGGCTCAGAGATTTCCACTCCGGCAGATGGTCCGTATCAAATGATGGGCGGTAATCATATCCCTCCCGGTCCTCAGAATCGAAGCCCTGGGCTCGAGGCAGGGATTGATTTTTTCCAACGATGCCCATGGATTTCATTCGCTCCAGCTTCTCGGACCTTAAGACGTCCCATCCTTGCATGTAGCGTCCCCGGTACTTCTCAATGAGTTCATCCGGCGCCTCGAGGGGAAAATGCGGGGTGTTGTAGCAAAGATGCAGCAGAAAAGGTTTGTCAGGGACCTCACCAGCCTGGTTGATATAATCGATCGCGGTATCCGTGAAGAAATCTGTCGTGTAAAACTCCTGGTCGGGGTTGTAAGGGTTTATGGGATTCTCTCCTGCCTCAATGAACAGCTCGCCGTCACGGTAGATGTCACAGCCGGAGAGAACCTTCCAGTAACTGTCCACGTGAGTGTAGATACCAGTGAAACGATCGAAACCCCTGACCTCGGGACGCGAATGGCACTCATGTCCGGCATGCCACTTACCCGACAGCATGGTCTGATACCCCGACTCTCGCAGTACCTCGGCAAAGGTTACACACTGGTCATTCAATCCCCCTTCGTACCCCTCGCCGTAGTCGCGATATACCATCAGGCCAACGCCCGCCTGGTGAGGATAAAGCCCCGTCAGCAGGCTGGCTCGTGCCGGACAACACCGCGCCGTATTGTAGAACTGAGTTGCCCGGAAACCGTTGCCGGCCAATGCATCGAGATTAGGCGTGTCGATCTCCCCACCAAAACACCCGAGGTCCGAAAACCCCATGTCATCGACAAGGATTGTGATTATATTTGGCCGTTTCACTTTTCCTTCTCTCTATGTGGGCGGCCCATCCCTATGGGCTCCAGTAGAGCAGGCGTCTCGCCTGCTCATGAACAGCCGAGACGGCCGTTCTACTTCTCCGTCGGAACGACGATCCCCTTGATTATAATGTTCTGACACAACACAAACACAAGCAGCGTTGGGATCGCTGCTACCAGTAGCGACGCAAAGACAACACCCTGGGACGAAAACTGCTGAAGCTGATACAACCACACCATAAGCGTCCACATGTTCCGGTCCTGGCAAAGAATAAAGGCATACATGAAGTTGCTGTAGGCACCGGTGAACGCGCCCAGGGCGATAACTGCAAGCACCGGCTTCGACAGATTCATGGTGATTATCCAGAACTTGTGCCACTCGTTGGCGCCATCGATATCCGCGGCTTCGAAGAGTTCGCGCGGCAGACTGTCGAAGAATCCCTTCAAGAGAAAAATGGCATAACCATTAGCCATTGCCGGGAGCAGCAGGGCGGCAAATGTATTGAGCAGCCCAAGATCGCGCAGGAGCAGGAAGTTGGGAATCATGGTTACAACGCCGGGGAAAGCCATCGTGGCGATCAGGAAGAGGAGAATCTTGTACTGGCTGGGCAGGTTGTAGCGGGACAGGGCGTAGGCGGCAAGCGGGTTGACCAGCAGGGACAACGCGATAGCAAGCGCACAGTAGATAATCGTGTTTCGAATCCCGTGCCCGTACAACAGGATATACTCAAACACCATTTTGAAATTGGCCGCCGCAAAATCCCCGCGGATCTCGCCGGCATTACCAATGCAGTAATCGAGATCGGCTTCCCTCTGGGGCATCGGTATGACATCGAAATCGGCATAGTCGCGACCATGGACCTCCGAAACAGATTTGATCGTGGAGTACCTGTCCCGGAGAAATCTGCGCCAGCGCAGCTCGGGCGTGTCCAACGAAAGTGCGGACGAAGGAAGTGCGTCGCCATCTGTGAGAAACAACAGGAAATCCGTGAGTTGTGCCGAAGCCTTCAAGCGATCTTCAGGGAACGGTACGTCCTCCAAATCGCCGTAATCCGCGCCGTAGAGCTTGTTAAGGTTTGCCACAGAACCATGCTTCTTGGTGAGAAAGCTCCCCCACACCGAACGCGCATCGTCGGAAACACGGATGAACTGCGGATGGAGTACCTGGCGCACGAAGAGCTCCCAATGGCCGGGTTGCGGAGCCGCGGAAAGCCACTGCCTCTCATTCCCGCCGGACCTGCCTGAAGTGTCCGACTGGTCCGAGACCGCCATCACACTCAGCTTGACATACCGCTCAAACGCATCATCGCAAGAAACGTAGATCCGGTCTTCCGCCGGCAATCCCTTCTTAAACGCATAGAAGGTCTCCATCAGGACCGTATCACTTACCTGGTACTTCCGGTCGGTGAGGCGTTCCGGTCTGAACTTCAGGAAAAACCAGTTCTCAATGGGCTCGTCAAATCGCGTCCTGAACGTCTCAATGTCGTTGTCACACAAGTCCCGTACGAAATTGCGGAAAGCGCGTTCGTTCCTCTGGATGATCCGTCCTTCCAGCGTTGGGCCAAATCCTGTCAGGAACCATGACGCCGGCATACCCGAGGTCTCGACGAACTCCCGCCAATCCTTAACCAGTGCGGGGCGGCACTCGGGTGGCGGCGTAACCGCCCTGAAATTGCGGACCTTGTCATCCGTTGTACGGACATAGGATTGAAGATCTTCGCCGTACTTAGCTTCCTCGTACTTTCGATAGAGCATCTCTCCATCGTGGAGAAAACGTGGAACCACATCCAGATCCTGCGCATCGACACGGCTCTTCAGCGACCCCGACACCATCTGCAAGAATGGGTAGACCATGCTGCAGGCACCGGCGGCAAGCAGCAGGTAGAGCAGGAAGTAAAGGACCTTAGTCCCAACGTGTCGCTTCTCGGTTTTCAGAATGATAGGCATGAATCGTTATCAGTTATTTGTCACGTCCACTTCAGTGCGTCTGCGTTTCTCGCTCTTGTCATCCCGAGCTTGCCGAGGGATCTCCGCCGCACGAGGCTGTTCGTCATCCCAATGTACAAAGTCGTACGTCCTTTGTTCGTTACCATGTAGACGAAGTACTCCTTCATGTCAGCACGCTGTCTCATGCGATGGAGATCCCTCGGCAAGCTCGGGATGACAGCAATCGATACGTTCCATATGTTGTCTGAACGCATGTCAAACGGATATCTCCCCTCCCAATAACCAGTAACCAATAACTAACTCTCCGCCGTAACGTAGCTCATCCTAGAGATTCGGCGCATCTGGAGCATTGTGAGGCCGATCAGGACCAGGCCCAGGATCCATGCTATGGCGACCGCTGCGCCGAATCGAAGGTATACGTATGCGTTGTAAAAGATCTCCAATCCTACCACGTTGGTTGCGTAGTCGGGACCACCGCCAGTCATCACGAGCACGTTGTCTGCGGATTGGAACGTCCCGATAAGCACGAAAATGAGCTGGATGAGAATAAGCGGTTTGATGGTCGGCAACGTGACGTGGCGGATGCGACCGAATACGCCGGCACCATCAATGGCGGATGCTTCGTACAGATCCTCGGGAACGGTCTTCAGCGCGGCCAGATATATCAGGCAACCGGGACCCATCCCCGCCCAGGCAAGCGGAATGATGATGGACACCATGGCCAGCGATTTGTCCTGCAGCCACTTCTGCGGGCCTATACCCATGATACCCAGCACCTGGTTCAATGCTCCCGACTCAGACGGATCGAAGAACACCTTCCACATGAGCATGACTACGAGCCCTGACACCACGGCCGGCAAGTAATACAGAACACGGAAGAGAACCTTACCGGCTGGAATCTCGCTCAGAACCAGGGCCAGGAGAATTGGAGGCACAAAAACAAGCAGCAGACACCAGAAAACATATTCACCCGTACGCAGAAAGGAAACCCAAACGACCTTGTCGAACAATACGGAAGCGAAATTGTCGAGACCCACGAATTGTGATCCGCCGAGAACGTTGTAGTCCTGGAAGGCCATCACAGCCCCGCGGAGCAATGGGTAATAGTTGAACACGAGGATTGCCGATATAGCCGGAGCCAGAAGAAGGTATGCCATGGCGTACTTCCGGAAGTCCTTCTTCGGTGCACCGGTATGACCTTCTGGCGTGAAGAGACGCCAGACGTATACGAATAGACTTATGAAGGCTGCCAGCATTACCACAAGGACCCCGAGAGCAACCTTGCGCCGGTGGCTCATGACATCGTCCGGTATCCGGCCCAGCATCTTCTCGTTCACTTCGGCAACTGCTTCGTCGTACAGCTCCTGCAGCCGGGCAAGCCTTTGCCCGCGGTCCGGATTACGGGCGAGGTCTTCGGCAAAGGCGCTCTGTAAAGGCCGGCTTGCCCGTTCGATATAGACCTGGCAGTTCTTTCCGTAAGGTTCGGGGGCACAGTTCGCCATTGAGAACTTGTGGGTCGCAGCCCACTGTTTTGGAACGGACTGAACGTATTCGCCGTAGCCGTAACGTTCAAGTTTCACCGGGTCTATATAGCTGCCATAACCGTTCTCAACATATGTCTGAACGACTACCTTCTTGGCTTCCGGACTGCCGACAAAACGTATGAACCTCCAGGCTGCCTTGATTTTCTCCGGATCCTTCGTGGTGGCACAGATACCCAGTCCGCGCATGTGCAGTTCCGTTGTTGAAACGCCTATCGGGCTACGCGGAACCGGCACAAGCCCAAGCTCCTCGGGATTAAGCCCGGCGATATGAGAGTCCATGTTGAACAGCAAATCATTCATGTAGAGGAATGCCATGCCCACCCGGCCCTTGTCCCACAGGTACCAGACGTCCCGACTGCGCCCCACCCCGTATCGCGTTTCGCCGGTGGTTGGATCCTGCCATGGGCCCTCCACAAGCTGAAGGTAGTAATCGGCGGCTTCAATCGCACCCTGATCATTGAACGTGGCCCGCCATTCGCCGGTTGATTGGTCACGCTGAACGACCCGCGTGCCCATGGAGAGGAAAAGCGGCAATGCCGTCCAGCTTGCGCCACCGGTGTCGCTGACGAGCAACCCGTATTTTTCCTTCTGCGGGTTCTGGATAAGGCGCGCAACGCGCATCATCTCGTCCCAGGTCTTTGGATAGTCATTCTCGGGATCTAGCCCCGCCTCCTGGAAGAGGGTCTTGTTGTAGGCAAGAATTCGGACAAAGTAATCGAACGGGAGGAGATAAACACGGTCCTTCCCTTCCTTGTCCCTGCGGTGTACGGCATCCCAGACTTGTGGCCTTACACGTTTCTCAAGCTCATCCCGATACATTATGTCTTCATCGAAAACGCCTTGCTTCCTGGCCTCCGCGGCGGTCATGTCTGAATTGATGAAGTCATCGAGTGGCAGGAGAAAATTGCGCCCGATGTAGCTGCCTGACTGGCGCGTGTTGACATGAATCACGTTGGGAGCCGTGCCGCCGGCAATCGACATCAGCAAAGGGGCCTCACCGGCTGCTCCCTCGAACTGCAGGGCAAGGGGATTGGCCTCGGGATAGATGTCGGGATGTTTCTTGCGGAACGCCTGGTAGACAGCCAGTTCAGCCTTGCCACTTATGCTGAAGGCCGAATCCGGTCCCGGCGCGAAATCCGTGGTGCGAATAGCAACCCGCCCGGCTCCCGTCTGGACTAAGCCGGCAAGAACAAGCAAGGAAGCCAGTACTGTGGTTCTGAAAGCAAACACGATATACAAGTATGCGCGCTAAGCCCCCTTTTTGCAATATCACCTCGCGCCAGAGCTGCGTTGTAACGCAGAAAGCAGTGATCGGTGATCAGTTTGCCAGTGATTACTGACACCTTACCTGTAGTCCGGCAGCCAGTCTCTCTCCGCTTCCAGCAACTCGTCACACATGGCCCGGATTCGATCCAGCGTCAGTTCGCCGGCCGTGTGCGGGTCGAGATAGGCAGCCTGGTAGATCGCGTCCTTACGCCTGGTCAAAGCTGCCTCGATGGTAAGCAGGTGTACGTTAATGTGGGATCGATTGAGACCTGCAAGCTGTTCGGGCAGCGCACCGACATAGCAGCCCTGCACACCGTTGCGACCGGCGAGGCATGGCACCTCGACACAGGCACCGGCAGGCAGGTTGGGGATGAGGCCGTTGTTAAGAACGTTGCCGCCAAACTGGAGAGGGGAATCCGTTTCAATCGCGTTCATGATGCCGGTACCGTATTCCTTCGTCTTCTTGTGACCCAGTTTGCCGTTTTTAACAATATCCTTCGCTTGCTTCTTCCAGCCTTCGATTTGACTGACACAACGTCGCGGATACTCGTCGAGCGGGATATTGAACTCTTCGATCAACTCTGGGAACCTGTCCTTGATCCAGTAGGCCGAATACTCGGCCGAATGCTCGGACGATTCGGTCACGTAATAGCCGAAGTGGCGCATGATCTCCAAGCGCACCATGTCCACGTGCTTCTCTGCTCCACGACGGCGCGCCTTCCGGTTGAGTGTAGCGGCTATGCGCTTGATTTGGGGATAGAGGTCATTGCCTGTCGAGGCATCGGCAATCTCCAGCAACCAGCCCATATGGTTGATACCGGCAATTCTCCAGCGGACATCCGGGTACTTATCGGCAAGGTCTACCCGCCGTAGCAGCTCGGAAGCACAGCCCTGAACAGAATGGCAGAGCCCTACCGTCTTGACAGCGCTGCCGCGCAGCATGCCGCCCGTGACAATACTCATGGGATTTGTATAGTTCAGCAACCAGGCATCCGGACACACCGTTTCCATTTCACGGGCAACGTCAAGCATCACGTGCAACGTTCGGAGTCCCCGGAAAATGCCACCGATTCCCAAAGTATCGGCGATCGTCTGGCGCAGTCCATACTTCTTAGGAATCTCGAAGTCGAGTACTGTGCAGGGCTCATAGCCGCCGACCTGGATTGCGTTTACGACGTAATCGGCCCGTCGTAACGCAGTCTTACGCTGGCGAACACCGCAATGTGCCGTGATTCTGGCTCGACCTTTGTTGATATTGTGGTTCAGGTTCTCCAGCATCTGTCTGGATTCGTGCAGCCTCGCACGGTCAATATCGTATAGTGCAATATGCGCATCCCTCAGAGATTGCGTCAGCATTGCATCGCCGATGATGCTCTTTGCAAAAACACTGCTGCCTGCGCCTAGAAATGTAATCTTTACCATGCCGCCAATGTCCTTTGCCTTCTTCGTCCCGTATTACACCGCCTCACGGTCCCACGCACGTGAATCCTTACGCGTAAAGTATAGTGTATCAAGGAGATTCTACAGAGAGCTGAATGGTACCCCGGAGAGGACTCGAACCTCCTACCTACAGATTAGGAATCTGTCGCTCTGTCCAGATGAGCTACCGGGGTAAGATGGCAGCGGGAAGAATGGCGAAAGGTGGGGTGTTTGGCAAGGAGATTGTAAAGACGGTCATTCGCCTCCGTAAACGTGCGTACCTATGCCGCTTCGGCACGTGGGATCCTCGTCCAGGCCGTTGTAGTAACACAGTGAACCTGTCGGACATTTAGGACGTTCCCCACCCTTGATGTATGCGGAACACGTATCCTTGTAGAACGGGTTCCCTATGGTTCCGGCACTGGCATTGTCGGGCCACATGTTGGCAACTGCAGCCATTTCCTTCGCAGCTGACATCTGCCGCAGGTTGTTGATGCATGCTTTGCTCAGCGCCTCGGATCTGGCCTTCATGAAGGATGGCAGCGCGATTACCGCAAGAAGACCGATGATCGCAACGACGATCATGATCTCAACAAGCGTGAATCCAGACCGGTTTCTACGGATGCCCGACATCTTGTACCCCGCCAACATCAGCTGATCAATAATCCCGCACGCCCCCACGGCTACATGGAAAATACCATGACCACCCGGGTCTCGCAAGTCACAACTCTGCGACTTTACAGGCATTCCCTTTGGCTAATTCTATCGAAGCCGGGAAGATTTCCCGGCCTACTCCGCCAGTGCAAACCGCCCGTAGGACGGTCCCGCTTAGCGGGATTCCCGTCCATCAGCCAACTGGCCGTCCAGAAGAAGCCGGAGGAGCCAAGAGAAAAAGCCATCTCGCGCATTCCATTGCAGGAGTTACTAGGAGCATTTTCTGTGCCGTGAGCAAGCTGCGAATGAGCCATTTTCTCAGCTCGCAACATTCTGCGTCCCAAGCTGTTACAGGGCGGGTCAATTAGTCTTTACCCCTGCGAAACTGGAGTGTTGGAGTAGTGGAGTGCTGGATCTTAAGAGATTAGAGTCCACGTTCCCTTTCCGACAATACTCCAAACCCGTTACGCTTGCCCACCGTACGGCGCATAGGCCATTGGACATTGGCTCCGTCATCAGAAAGCGGGTGCGTGAACTGGGTGACCCGGAGGATGCCCGGTTTCTGCAGGGTTACTTCAAGACAGGCCCCGGTGAATACGGGGAGGGCGACGTATTCCTGGGCATACGTGTGCCTGTGATTCGCAAACTCGTGAAGGAATTCAAAGACGTTCCACTGCGCACTGCTGCCGCCCTGTTGAAATCGCCCGCGCACGAGGAACGGCTTCTGGCTCTTCTTATTCTTGTGCGTAAGTACGAGAAAGGAACCGAATCCGACAGAAGAGTGATCTACGGCCTGTATATGGATAACACT
>PVBE010845260.1_pt1 | contig 12174 bp, 9 predicted proteins | sample 1631181 | NCBI WGS metagenome assembly PVBE01 (sample SAMN08397723, study PRJNA350692) | Marine metagenome, whole genome shotgun sequencing project. | isolation source: water | place: Pacific Ocean | collected 2012-04 | reverse complement strand
GATCGCCCAGCGCGATGAGCGGCACGTCTAACTCCACCGCCTGGGCTACCAGTAGATCGGCGTTCGACCCGCAGGCCAGGCCCACGATCTCGAAAGCGTCGCGATGCCGGCGCAGAACGTCCAGGGCCTGGGTGCCGATCGAGCCGGTGCTGCCGAGAATGGCTACCTTGCGCCGTGACATATCGTGGAATCCACTAGCCTGGGCTGCTTGAGAAGGTCGCGAACGCGAACACCACCGGCCCGGCGAATAACAAACTGTCGATGCGGTCGAGAATACCACCGTGACCGGGCACCAGCCGCCCGGAATCCTTCATTCCGGCGCGGCGTTTGAGAGCCGATTCAAAGAGGTCGCCGGTCTGCGCGGCGATCGCCGTGGCGGCCGCCGCCGCCAGCAGTAGCCACAGGCCGGCATCAAGGAAGAAACTCATCACCGCGCCCGCCAGCAGCGCGCCCGCCAGGCCGCCGCCGACCCCTTCCCAGGTCTTGCGCGGCGACAACCGCGGCGAAAACAGGTGCCGCCCCACCGTTGCCCCGACCGCGTAGGCGCAGATGTCATAGACCCACACCACCGCCAGTAGCAGGACGACCCAGCGCAGTCCTTCAGGCAGGTCGCGGATTGCCGGCAGCGCGGCGGCCAGTCCGCCCACGTAGATCGCCGCGCCGATACTCGCCAGCAGGCGCGCCCGCGTTCCTTCGGCCGTTGCGCGCATCGTCACCAGCGCCCCTCCCAGCACGAGCCCCGCGGCCACCGCCAGCAGCATAATCGCCGCCGTTGGTTTCACCACCGGCAGGGGCACCAGCAGCAGCGCGAACGGCAGCGCGATCCACGCCACGAAGCCCCAACCGGCCGCGGCGGCGATCCCGCGCATTTCCCACATTCCTAGCGATACCACCAGTGCGGTCAGGATCAGCAGCGTTGGGTTCCCGGCCCACACGGCCAGCAACTCCACCGGCAGCAGTATGGCCGCGGTGGCCGACCGCAGCAGAAGGTTGCGTCTAGCCGTCGCCAAGAGCGCCGGGGATGCCGGTCCCGGTTTCGACGCCGCCGTAACGGCGTTTGCGGCCGGAGAAGTCGCGGATGGCCTTGCCAAACTCGGCCTCATCGAAATCCGGCCACAGCGCCGCCGACCAGTAGAACTCGGCATAGGCCGACTGCCACATCAGGAAGTTGCTCAGTCGTTGCTGCCCGCCGGTGCGAATGATCAGGTCCGGGGCCGGTTGCCCGGCCGTGTACAGGTAGCGTTCCAGCAGGTCTTCAGTCACGTCCTCGGCGTCGATCCCGTCCTGCATCAGGCCCTTCACTGCCCGCACGATCTCCGCGCGACCGCCATAATTGAACGCCATGTTCAGCGTCAGCCGGTCAAAGTTGGCGGTGGCCCGCTCCATCTGGCGAATCGAAATTCGCAGCGGCGGCAGAATTGGGTCCAGCGACCCCAGCACCTTGATGCGAATCCGGTGTTCGAAGATGGCCTTGCGCTCCGCCTGCAGGCTCTTGCCGATCAGTTCCAGCAGCATTTCGATTTCTTCGCGCGGCCGGGACCAGTTCTCCGTGGACAGCGCGTAGACGGTCAGATACTTGATGCCGTGATCGATGCAGGCCTCCGCGATCGGGCGCACCCGCATCGCTCCAGCACGGTGGCCCTCGGACCGGCCTAGGCCCTGTCCGGCGGCCCAGCGGCCGTTGCCGTCCATGACGATTCCGACGTGACGCGGAATCGCTGGCGATTCCGCATTGCGGCGTTCCGTTTCGCCCATGCTCACCGCGCCCGGGCCGCTCTAGACTTCAAGCACTTCCGCCTCTTTGCGTTCGCCGGCCGCCTCCGCCTGGACGATCTTCGCGTCGGTAATTTCCTGGAGCTTATCAAGCGCCTTATGGGCGTCGTCCTGCGAGCACATCTTTTCCTTTTCCGCCTCGCGCACATCGTCCTGGGCCTCGCGGCGAATATTGCGCACCGCCACCTTGGCATCTTCTACTTTGGATTTCACCACCTTCACCAGGTCGCGGCGGCGATCCTCGCTGAGCGGCGGGAACGGCAGACGAATCACCGTGCCGTCGTTCGACGGGGTGATGCCCAGGTCGGAGTTCTCGATGGCGCGTTCGATGGAGGTCATGATCGACTTATCCCAGGGCTGCACCACCAGCAGACGCGCCTCCGGCACCGCCAGCGTGGCCAGTGTGTTCAGGGGCGATTCGCTGTCGTAGGCCCGCACCATCAATCCTTCCACGAACGTGGTCGAAGCCCGCCCGGTGCGTATTCCGGTCAGTTCGCGATCCAGAACGCCGAGCGAGATGTCCATGTGACGGCTCGCATCGTCAAGCAGTTCGTCCAACATTAGGAGGTCGCTCCTACTAGCGTGCCCAACTTCTCACCGTGCAGGATCCGCGGCAGGCTGTTCGGATCCTCGAGTCGGAATACCACGATCGGCATGTCGTTTTCCATGCACAGGCTGAACGCGGTGGCATCCATAACCTTCAATCCGCGGTTCAGCGCGTCCAGGTAGCTGATACGGTCAAAGCGCTTAGCGTCTGGGTGGGTGCGCGGGTCCTTATCGTAGACGCCGTCCACCTGGGTGGCTTTCAGGAAGGCATCGGCGCCGATCTCCATCGCCCGCAGCGCCGCCGCCGTATCGGTCGTGAAGTAGGGGTTTCCAGTCCCGGCGGCGAAGATGACCACCCGGTTCGACTCCAGATGCTTCACGGCCCGCCGGCGGATGTATGGCTCGGCGATCTCGCGCATCTCGATGGCCGTTTGCACGCGGGTCGCGACTCCCAGTGACTCCACCGCGTCCTGCAACGCCAGCGCATTCATCACGGTCGCCAGCATGCCCATGTGGTCGGCGGTCGAGCGATCGATGCCGGCGGCCTCGGCTTCGTGCCCGCGCCACATGTTGCCGGCGCCGATCACGATTCCCAACTGCACCCCCAGCCCATGGGCCTCCACGACGTGTTCGCCGAGTTCGCGGGCCCGCTCCGGAGATATCCCCTGCCCGCCCTCCTCGCAGAGAGCTGTGCCGCTGAGTTTTAGCAGGACTCTTCGGTATGTTGGCGCGGTCAAAGGCTTCCGTCTTCCTGGGCGGCTACGCTCCCACCTCGAACCGGCTGAAACGCGCGACCTGCACGTTCTCGCCGGTCCGGGCAATGGTTTCCTGGATAAGTTCGGCGACAGTGCGGGCCGGGTCACGGACGTAGGCCTGGTCGAGCAGGGCCTCGCCCTCGCCCTCGTCCTCATCGGTGATACGCTCCGGGCCCATTGCCGCGATGTGCATCGCCAGTTCGTTGGCCAGCGTCTTGAAATCGTCGGTGCGGGCCACGAAATCGGTCTCGCAGGCCAGTTCGATCATCGCTCCGAGCGGTCGCCCCGGGTGGATGTAGGCGTGCACCACGCCCTGTTTGGTGGCGCGGCTCGATCGTTTCGCGGCGCGGGCCTTGCCGCCCTCGCGGATGATCGCGCTCGCCTTTTTCATGTCGCCGTCAGATTCCACCAGCGCGCGTTTACAGTCCATGATCCCGCCACCGGTCCGGTCGCGCAGTTCTCTGACCATCGCCGCGGATACTACAGAAGCCATCTCCAGCTACTCGTCCTTTTTTGGTTGGTTGTACCGGGCTAGTTGGCCGCGGTCGACTTGGCTTTGGACTTGCTCTTCGCTTTGGTCTTGGCTTTGGCCTTGCTCTTCGCTTTGGCCTTGGCAGCCGGCTTTTCTTCAGCTCTTGCCGCTGCTTTCGCGGCCGGCTTCGCAGTCGGTTTGGCAGCCGTCTTCACCGCGGCCTTCGCCGCCGGTTTGGCTGCCGCCTTGGCCGCCGGCTGAGCCTGCACCACCCGCCGCGGCCGGTCCTGGCCCGCCGGCCCATCGGTCGGTTTCGCTCCCGGCTTCGTTGCCGGCTTCGTTGCCGGAGCACCGGTCGGGACCGCTGCCGCCGCGCTGCGCTTCTCACGCGCCGCTCGCTCTTCTTCGGCCCGCGACTGGGCTTCGGCTTCCTGTCGCTTGCGCGCCATCTCGCGGCGCGCCTGCTCCTGGCGTTCCCGCTCGACACGTTCCTGCTCTTCGCGCTCGATGCGCTCGGTTTCGTAGACCTCAAACGCCTCGGAGACGTTCTCCGCCAACTTGCCCAGAATCAGCCGGTTAGAGCGGATCGAGTCGTCATTGCAGGGGATCGGCAGGTCCACTTCGTCCGGGTCGCAGTTGGTGTCCACCAGCGCCACCACCGGTATGCCCAGCACCCGCGCTTCGTTCACCGCGATGTGCTCGCGCCGCGGATCGATCAGGAACAGCACGTCGGGCAGCTCCGCCATCGCCGCCAGCCCGCCCATCTTGCGTTCCAGCCGCGCCAGTTCGACCAGCTGTTGTTGCATGTCGCGCTTGGACAGCGACTCAAACGCTCCGTCCAGATGCAGCGCGCGCAGTTCGCGCAGCCGCTGCAGGCGGTGTTTGATGGTCTGGAAGTTGGTCAGCGTCCCGCCCAGCCAGCGCTGGTTCACGTAGAACTGGCCGGACTGCTCGGCGGCGGCCTGCACCGCGTCGCGCGCCTGGCGCTTGGTGCCTACGAAGATCACGCGGCCGCCGTTCTGGACGATGTGCACCAGGATGGCATTCGCTTCGTCGATCGCCCGCACCGTATGCTGCAGGTCGATGATGTGGATGCCGTTGCGAGCTCCAAAGATGAAGCGGCGCATCTTCGGGTTCCAGCGTTGCGTCTTGTGCCCGAAGTGCACCCCGGCACTGAGCAACTCACGCATCTCTAATAGGGGCAAACTACTACCCATTCCTTTCACTTCCGCCATCGTCATCCCATCTTGCGAGGACCGGCTACTGCCGGCAGGACTCACTGGTCGGATAGCGTGATCGATCGGCCGCGAGAAACGGCACGTCCCAGAATGATACCGCAGCCGCGTAGCCCGTGGGGGGCGTTTCCGATCGCCGGTTACTCGCCGGTGGATCCGTCCGCGCCGGCCTCGACCTTATCCGCCGCCGCATCGCCGGCCGCCACCTCAATAACATCCGCAGCTTCCGTCCCGGCGGCCTCCTTGGCCTCCGGCAGCGCCGCGCCCGCCTCGTCCGGCGGCTGCGGGTCGCTGTCCGACTCTGTGCCCGTCGCCGGCGCCCCGGACTCGTCGGTCGGCTTCGGGCGCGTCCAGGTCGTGTATTCGCAATCCGGATAGCGGCTGCAGCCGAAGAAAGTTCGCCCGCGCCGACTCTTGCGCTCCACAATGTCGCCCTCTTCGCAGTCCGGGCAGATCACCCCGACCTTCTTCAGGTAGGGGCGGCGATACTTGCATTCGGGATAGTTGGTGCAGCCGATGAACCGCCCGTAGCGGCCGCTGCGGATCACCAGTTCACCGTTGCAATCGTCCTCCGGGCAGTCCTCGCCCAGCGGCACCTCGGCCTGCTTGACCGACTTCATATTCGTCTCGGCCTCTTGCAGCGTCTCACTAAACGGCTTCCAGAACTGATCCAGCAGGGCGATCCAGCCTTCCTCACCCTTCGCCACCCGGTCCAGGTCGAGTTCCATATTGCGGGTGAAGCTCTTGTCCACGATGCTGGCGAAATGCTCCACCATCGCGTCCGTGACCGATTCGCCCAGTTCCGTCGGACGCAGCTGCCGGCGCTCGAGTTCGCAATAGCGGTGGCTCACCAGGATCCGCACCGTCGGTGCGTAGGTGCTCGGCCGACCGATCCCTTCCTCTTCGAGCGTTCGGATGAGGCTGGCCTCCGAGAAGCGCGGCGGCGGCTCGGTGAAATGCTGCTGTCCGGCCAGGTCACGCAGGTGCAGATTCTGGCCCTTTTCGAGACTCAGAATCACTTCCCGTGCCTGGATCGCCGCCTCGTCATCGGTCTTGCGGGTCCGCGATACCGCCCGGTGCCCCTCGAACACCACTTCCGTTGCCGATGCCCGGAAGCGCAGCGGCGGTTCCTCGTCCTGGCGGGTGATGCCGGCCAGCACGGTCACCGTGCGGGTCTGCGCCGGGGCCATCTGGCTGGCCACGAACCGCCGCCAGATCAGCCCGTAGAGGCGCTGCTGGCGTTCATCGAGTTGATCGTTGATCTCGTCCGGCGTCCGGTAGACCGAGGTCGGCCGCACCGCTTCGTGGGCTTCCTGGGCATTGCGCGTGCGGGTCCGGTAGCTATTCGGCTTCTCGGGGATGTATTCGTCGCCGAAACGTCGCTTGATGAATCCCTTCGCCTCGTTGCGGGCGTCGGCGGCGATCTGCGTCGAGTCGGTACGCATATAGGTAATCAGTCCCACCCGCTCGCCGCCGCCCAGGTCGATGCCTTCGTAGAGTTGCTGCGCGATCCGCATCGTCAACGACGGCGACATGCTCAGTTCGCTGGAAGCCGCCCGCTGCAGAGAGGCCGTCGTAAACGGCGCCCCGGCGCGCTGCTGCTGCTGGCGCTCGCGCAACTCGGCCACCCGGTAGTCGGCGCCTTCCAGCTGCGCGATCAATTCGTCGGATTCCTGCTCGCTGCCGATATCCAGCTTCTCTTCGGTGGTCTCCAGCACCGCCCCGAAGACCTTCTTGTCCTTCTCGGAGCCGGCGAAGGAACCCTCCACGGTCCACCACTCCACCGGCACGAACTTGCGAATCTCGCGCTCGCGGTCCACCACGAAGCGAAGCGCCACGCTCTGCACCCGGCCGGCTCCAACCGCGCCGGAGATGCGCTTCGAGAGCAGCGGGCTGATCTTGAATCCCACCAACCGGTCCAGGATGCGCCGGGCCTGCTGCGAATTAACCAGGTCCATATCAATCTCGCCCGGCTCCTCCAGCGCGTGCTGGATCGCCGTCTCGGTGATTTCGTGGAAGCTGATCCGCCGGACCTTCTTCGTGTCGATCTCCGCCGCCGCCAGCAGGTGCCAGGCAATCGCTTCGCCCTCGCGGTCCGGGTCAGTCGCCATGTAGACCAGCCGCGATTCTTCCGCCTGGGCCTTGATCTTGCCGACCGCCGCCTTCTTCTCGCGCGGCACCAGGTACAGCGGCGCATAGTTGCTGTTGACGTTCACCCCGATGTTGCGCGTCGGCAGATCTCGGACGTGTCCGAAGGACGCGATCACCAGGTAGTCATCACCCAGGAACTTCTGCAGCGTCGTGGCCTTAGCGCGGGACTCCACCACGATCAGGTCGCGCTCCGGTTTCGGGGCGGCCTTCTTTTCCCTATTCTTCTTCGCGGTCGTCGCCAAATCTTCCTCCAGAGACGCGGGTGATCGGGGGGAGGTTCCCGCGGCTAGTCGTTCCCGGCGGCAGCGGTTGCAGTTATCGAGCGTGCCGCATGTTCCGCCATCGCGTCAAGCAATGAACCAATTCTTGCCTGCCAATCGCGGTAATTCTGGAAATTTGACCAGCTCAGCCCGGTCCGTCCGGTCCGCATGGCCGGGCCGACCGTTTCCAGAATCGTCCGGCGCCGCAGCGTGAAGTCGGCCGGCAGCCGGATCAGCAGTTCGCCGCCGTAGCTGGTGATCGACTCGATTCCCAGCGTCGTCGCCTTCGCCCGCAGCCGCACGACATAGGCAAGATTAGCCACCGGCTCAGGAAATTCACCAAATCGATCTCGCAGCCCGGCGATTGCCGACTCCGCCTCGTTCACTGTCACCGCCCGCGCCAGCCGCTGGTATTCGCGGATCTTCGTTTCATAGCCGGTCATGTAATCGTCCGGCAGATAGGCATCCAGCGGCAATCCCACCTGCGCCACCTTCACCAGGTCGCCCTCCGGCGCCTCGCCCTTCCGTTCCTTCACCGCGTCGGCCAGCATTCGGCAGTACAGGTCAAAGCCCACCGCGTTGGCGAAACCATGCTGATCGGCCCCCAGCAGGTCGCCGGCCCCCCGAATCTCCAGATCGCGCATCGCCAGCCGGAATCCGGCCCCCAGCTCGCTGGCCTCCAAAATCGCCTGCAGGCGTTTCTGGGCCTCCTCGGTCAGCCGCCGCTCCGGGCTATAAAGGAAATAGGCGTAGGCCCGGTTGATCGAGCGCCCCACCCGCCCGCGCAACTGGTAAAGCTGCGATAGACCGAACATCCAGCACTCGTCGGCGATCAGCGTGTTGACGTTGGGCAGGTCCATGCCGTTCTCGATGATCGCGGTACAAACCAGCACCTCAGCCTCGCCGGCCGCGAAATCCACCATCACCCGCTCCAGCCGCGACGACGGCATCTGCCCGTGGGCGACCGTGAAGCGCGCCTCCGGCACCAGCTCGCGCATTCGTGCCGCCAGTGCATCGATCGTCTTGATGCGGTTGTGCACGAAGTACACCTGCCCGCCGCGGTCGATTTCCGCCAGGATCGCCCGCCGCACGATCTGATCGTCAAACCCGGTTACATAGGTCTTCACCGCCTGCCGGTCGGCCGGCGGCGACTCCATCACACTGATTCCGCGCACCCCCACCAGCGCCATGTGCAGAGTCCGCGGGATCGGCGTCGCCGTCAGAGTCAACACGTCCACCTCTTTGCGAATCCTCTTTAGCCGTTCCTTGTCGGCTACCCCGAAGCGCTGCTCCTCGTCGATTACCACCAGCCCCAGGTTGGCGAACTCAATATCCTTCTGGATCAGCCGATGGGTGCCGATCACAATGTCTACGTCACCCGCGGCCACCCGCTTCACCACCGCCGCCTGCTCCGCCGGCGAGCGGAACCGGCTCAGCATGTCCACCTTCACTGGGAAGTCCTCCATACGCTCGCGGAAGGTGTCCAGGTGTTGCTGCGCCAGGATCGTAGTCGGCACCAGCATCGCCACCTGGCGGCCGTCCATCACCGCCTTGAACGCCGCCCGGATCGCAACCTCGGTCTTGCCGTAGCCCACGTCACCGCAGACCAGCCGGTCCATCGGGCGCTCGCTCTCCATATCGCCCTTCACGTCGTGGAACGCCTGCACCTGGTCCGGTGTCTCGATGTAGGGGAACTTGTCCTCCATCTCGGTTTGCCAGGGGGCGTCCGGCGCGAAGCTGTGCCCCGGGGCCACCTCGCGGGCCGCGTAAATTTCCAGCAAGTCTTCGGCGATATCCCGGGCCGAGCCGCGCGCCTTCTGCTTGGCCTTCTCCCAGTCGCCGCTGCCCAGCCGACTCAGCCGCGGGCTGAAATCGCCCATCGCCACATAGCGCTGCACCCGGCCCAACTGGTCGATCGGCACATAGAGCTTGTCATCCTTGGTGTAGCGCAGCAGCAGGTATTCACGCTCGCCGCCGATCTCCGAGGCCTTCACGATCCCCTTGAACTGCCCGATCCCGTGATCGATGTGCACCACGTAGTCGCCCGGCTTCAGGTCCGACAGGAAGGTTCGGTCCTGGACGTGTTTATGGCGACGCCTGGGGCGCACCCGCGAACGACCAAAGATCTCCGTGTCAGTCAGGCACTGGATGTTTGGTTCGGCCAGCACCCAGCCCTCGGCCAGCGCGCTCCGCGAGACTGCGATCGCGCCGTTGGGCAGTTCGTCCACGTCCTCCAGCATCACCGCGCCCAGGCCGCGCTCATTCAGCAGGTCACAGAAGCGCTTCCCCTGGTAGCTAGCCAAGATGGTGGTCGTGCGCGCCGCGCGGGCCTCCTCCAGGTCGGAAATCAGCACCGTCAGCCGCCCGGCATAAGGCTTGGCGGGGGCGAACCCGCCCACCCGCGCGACCTTCCCCGACTTCCCGCTACCGGGAGGGCCGTCCACGTGGGTGATCCGCAGTTCGGCCCGCTCCAGCGCATTGGCGAGATCCCCAGCGCCGAACACCGGGCTGCCGATCTCCGCCGGCAGTTCGCCGGCCGCCACCAGGCGGTCGCGACTCTCCGCCGCCAGCCGCTCGTTCTCCGCCACCGCCCAGCGCACCCCGTCCGGCTCGTCCAGCGCCACCAGCGCCTGGGGGCAGTAGTCCAGCAGCGTTACCGCGCCTTCCATGGTGCTCATGGTGTAGAACGCCGCGCCGTCGAAATAGATGTTGTTTTCCAGGTTGTCCAGGTGCCGAACCCAGGTTTCGCGATCCTCGGGTCGCAGCCCGTACAGATCCAGCGCCTTCAGCGACCCGGCCACCTGCCGGCCCAGCCACACCGGCACCTCGCTGGCGGAGCTGAGCAGGATCTCCGGACAGGTCTCCCCGGAGCGCTGCGACGCGGCGTCGAAATAGCGCAAGGACTCTATCTCGTCGCCGAAGAAATCCACTCGCAGCGGCTGCCTGGCCCCGGGGGGAAAGAAATCCACGATCCCGCCGCGGCCGGCGAACTCGCCCTCGACCTCCACCAGTGGATTGCGCCGGTAGCCCAACCCGGACAGGCGCGCCACCAGAGTCTCCGGAGTCACCTCCACCCCGGCCGCCAGGGTCAGGAACTGCTTCCGAAACTCTGCCGGCGGCACCAGCCGCCGCAGCAGCGCCGGCACCGAGGCCACAACCACCAGCCTACGCCCGCGTTCGCCGCCCGGCTCGATGCTCGCCAGCCGTGAGAGCACCGCCACCCGCTGATTCAAAATCGCCTGGTTCACCGCCATCTGCGAGTAGGCCGGCTGGTCGGGGTCGGGCAGCGGCATCACCTCGATATCGGCTGCCCAGGCCTGCACATCGCGCACCAATTCCCCGGCGCGCGCCTCGTCCGGCACCACCAGGATCAGCGGCCGGCCGATCCGCTCGGCCAGCGCCGCCAGGAGGACCGGCCGGGCCGCGTTGCGCAGCCGGACATCGCCCACCTGGCCGCTAGCCGCACCTTCCACGGCCGCCGCGAAGTCGTCCCGCTGGCCCAGCTGAGCCCGGATGTCGGCCAACTGCATCAGCCGCTGTCCCCGTTGTAGCGGCTCATCACCGTTTCGAGTGGATAGCGGGCCAGGTCCAAAACCGCCGCCCCGGCCAGTTCTACCATCTTGCCGACCGCCGGGACTTCGTGGGGCTCGAACTCAGCCAGCACGAAGTCGGCCGGGTCCATCCGCCCCGGCGGCCGCCCCACCCCCATCTTCACCCGGCGGAACTCGCGAGTGCCGGTCAAGTCGGCGATCGAGCGCACGCCCAGATGCCCGCCGGCAGTCCCGCCGCTGCGCACGCGGAGGCGTCCGAACGCCAGGTCGATGTCGTCGTGCACCACCACCAGCTGCTCGGCGCTCATATCCAGCGCCTCCAGCGCCTTCGTCACCGCGTGGCCAGAGTCGTTCATGAAGGTCTGCGGGAACAGCAGTGCCGCCTTTACCCCGTTGATATTGCCGACCCAGAGGTGGCCTCGATATTGCTGTTTCGTCTTAGCCCCGGCGCCCCCCGCCAGCAGGTGCTCGCCGACCATGAAGCCCAGGTTGTGGCGCGCGGCAGCATGCTCTGGACCGGGATTACCCAGCAGGACAACCAGTAGGTCGGGCGCGTCGCCGCCGGCCGGGTCGCTATTCCCGGTCACGGCGTTCCAGAATTCCTTCAGCAACAAAGGCCTCGGCGAGTTCTTGCCACTTGTCCAGCCCGAGTTCTTCGGGACGGATTGAACTTTCCACGCCGGCCCGCCGGCAGGTTTCGGTGACCCGTTCGGACTCCCACTGCAAGCCGCCGGCCAGCGAATTGTGCAGCATCTTGCGCCGCGACGCGAAGCCCAGCCGCGCCAGGAATACTGCCGCCTTCACCAGCGTGTCGTCGGCTTCGACATCATTAGTCACCAATCGCACCACCGCCGAATTCACCTTCGGACGGGGCCAGAACGCCTCCGGCGGGACCTCGAATATCTTCCTGGCTTCCGCGAAGCTCTGCACCAGCACGCTCAGCAGTGCCATGTCACCGGGGCCGGCGCACATCCGGTCGGCCACCTCCAGTTGCAGCATCACCGTCAGCGTCAGCGGCCGGTATTCGTCCTTCACCAGATCCACCGTCAGCGGCGTGCCGACACTGTAAGGCAAGTTTGCGACGACGTGGAACGGCGCCCCCTCGAACAACAACGGCAGATCGATCTCACGGGCGTCGGTGCGGATCACCTTCACGTTGTCAAACTTCTTGGCGGTAGCGCGCAGCGCGGCCGCCAGTTCGTAGTCCACCTCGACGGCCGCCAGACTGCCGACCACCCGCGCCAGGCGACTCGTCAGCACGCCGCTGCCGGCGCCGATTTCGAGAACGTTGGCGTCCTGCGGCAGATCGGCGTTGCCGACGATCCGATCGGCGATCAACTGATCCAGCAGCAGGTTTTGCCCGCGCCGGCGGTTGGGCCGAAATCCGCGCGGCACCCCGGCGGGGCGGGGGCGGCGGTGGAAACGACCCGG
>PVBE011108276.1_pt1 | contig 12176 bp, 7 predicted proteins | sample 1631181 | NCBI WGS metagenome assembly PVBE01 (sample SAMN08397723, study PRJNA350692) | Marine metagenome, whole genome shotgun sequencing project. | isolation source: water | place: Pacific Ocean | collected 2012-04 | reverse complement strand
CTATAACCTGCCAGGCATCATCCAGTCCCAGCAACAACGAATAGTGTTTTGCTAAATCAGACATAAAGAAACCATCATCAATACCATCGAAAATGCCAAACCAATAACATACTACCCACTAAACTGCGCGAGGAACCCTCTTTCTCAAACTTCGCACCAACAGTCTTTTGCCATTGCTTCAACCTGCCGAGCAATCGAGCGGCCAATTTCGGCTGCTGCTCGCTGAGGTCCGTGTGTTCCCCGATGTCCGTTTCGAGATCGTATAGTTCGACGCGGTCTTCCTTGAAACGGTGTAACAGTTTGTAGCGCCCTTCACGCACGACAGCCTCGTGGCGGTTGTGGGGGTAGTGCCAGAAGAGTGCGTCGCGCTCGACCGAGTCGTGTTCGCCGAGCAGCACGTCGCTGAAGCTGACGCCATCTGCGTGTTGTTTCTTTCTCAACGGACAACCAGTCAACGCCAGCAGCGTCGGAAAAAAGTCGGTGCTGATCAGCGGCGTCGAATTTCGGCTGTCCGACGCGATCCGGCCCGGCCAGCGGATGATCGTCGGTACGCGGATGCCACCCTCGTACAGATTGTGCTTCATGCCTCTTAGCGGCAGGTTTGACGTGACCGAGCCCTTGCCGCCGTTGTCTGATGTCCAGACCACAATCGTGTTGTCGCTCAACTTCAATTCATCGAGCCGCAGCAGCAGACGTCCGACGTTCTCGTCCATGTGCTCGACCATGCCTGCGTAGGCCGCGTTGTTCTGAAATGACTTCTCGCGACGGTTCTCTTCCTGCTGGCTGTCCAGACCGAGTGCGGCAATCTTCTTCTTGTACTTCTCGATCTTCTCCGCCTTCGGCTCGAGCGGCGTGTGTACTGTGTGGAACGAGAGGAAGGCGAAGAACGGTTCTGATCTGCTGTCTCTTGAAGCAGAGTGCTGCTCGATGAACGCGATCGTCTCATCAGTCAATCGCTCGGTGAGGTACTCGCCGTCGGAGCCGTTTTCGAGATGTGTCATGTGATAAGGACTAAAGAATCGCGTGTGCTTCTCCGGCAGCGGCAATTCGCGATCCGGCCACGCCAGCTTCCATGCGTGCGGAGAATCAATCCCGCCCTTTGCGGTTGCGAAGCCCTGATGCGCGGCCCAGTGTTCGCGTTTGTAGCCCAGATGCCATTTGCCGAAGTAGCCGGTCGCGTAGCCAGCTTCACTCAGCGCTTCGGCGATCGTAAATTCTTCCAATGGCAAGTGATGCGTGACAAACGGCGGGTCTTTCTCGGGCGTGTAGAGCCATGTCGTCAGGCCGAGCCGCGCTGGGGCCTTGCCCGTCAGAATGGAAGCGCGAGTGGGTGAACAGACAGGCCCCGCGGAATAGAAATCGGTCAGCACCATTCCCTGCCGAGCCAACCGGTCAACATGTGGCGTCTCATACACCCGGTTGCCGTTGTAGCTCACATCGCTCCACCCCAGATCATCCACAAGAATGAACAGCACATTCGGCCGACTCTCAGCGGCGGCAGGCACTGCGAATAGGAGGAGCAGATAACCCAGACCCAAAACTGTGGAGATGTATTTCATGGACGTTGTCCACTCATTTCCTTTTTGGCTTATCAAACGAATCCAACGCAATCCGCGTGATCGCGACATCTTCTTTGTTTGCTGAGTACGCGACGAAGAGCGAGTTCTTCCAGACCAGTGAACTCGGATACTGCCAGCCGTCGCGTTTTCCTTTGCCTTTGAATCGCTGCGTCGTTGGTTCTCCGCGGATGATCCATGCGCGATCGAAGACGATGCCGTCGTCGCTCAACGCGATCGCCAACAAGCGGCGATTCATGCGGCCGGGGCCGGGGTTGTTAATCACGTAGATCCTACCGTCCGGCAATCGGCCCGTGTTGAAACGAGCCATCGAGTCGGGAAAGTTCGTCTGTTGTGGAACACTCCATGTTTTGCCATTGTCGCGACTGACACTCGCGTACAGAAAGCCGCTCTGGTTACGGAACGGGCAGACAATCGTGCCATCCTTACGGACGAATGGACACGGTTCCGTGTAACCGAACACCTTGAGGCCATTGGCTTCCGCACCGACCGGGTCGATCGCGGCCTGTTTCCAACCGTCGATTCCGTTGGGCGAGTCGGTAAACAACAACCGCATTCTTGCCTGATGCGATTTCCAGATGTCTCCGGCGTGCTCGCCGCCGAGAAACAATCGGCCGCTCGAAAGCGGTCGCGGGGCTTCAATGTAGAAACCGGCCGCAACCTTTGTCGGCTGACTCCAGTTTGCGCCGTCTTGCGAAGTGATTGCCCACACGGCGTTCTTCTCGTTGTGGAGATTGTGAGTCGGGTATTCGTGCGTCAGCGTGTAGTAGGCGACCAGCGTGTCGTCATACACGTGAAACCCCGCGGCCACGCAACTGCCGTAAACGCCTTCTGGCGGTTTGGCAAGTATCTCAGGTGACGACCATGTCTTGCCGTCGGCGCTCGACGAATACAGCACTCGCTGATCCGGCCGGTCCTCATGCGCGCGTCCGTTCGACCACGAGCAATAAAGCCGATTCTTAAACACGATCAGCCCCGGATGATGAGAAAACCGGAATCCGCTCTCTTCAGTCGCATGATGAATTTCGACGTGCGTACCGCGAATTGCGGTGAGTCCCAGCGTTCTTGAATTCGAGAGATCGAACAAGCCGTCAACGGTACGGAATGGCAGCTTGGCGGCAGCGAGCGAAGGAAACGAGAGGAGCAACACAAGAGTGCGTAAATTCATCGAAGCCTCACTAGGAATAATTCAATGTGCCGTCCTACGCCAGCGGTCATTGGATTCCCGTCGCAGTCATCAAAGTTGAAACTCCTGATCACGGACGCCAATTGACGTCGACGGGATCTGACGCATCCGCCTTCGTCAATTCCACAAGATCCGGCAGATCGTAATGCCGAAGCACGCCGTGGACGGCGTTGACCAGTTGATTGTAGTGCTCCGGTTCCGACACCACTTCAGTCCATGAGCGAATCATCTTCTCGACTCTGACCCGTTGGAATTGCTCGGGAGCGAGCGCGGCGGAATGCAATGCGGGGATGGCCGCCTCTCCGATGCCGATCAGTTCGGCCTTTGAATCGCCGAAGTGGCGCGTCCACGAAAGCGCGTCGGCAACTCGCATGCGGACAAAGGAATCACCCATGAGATAGGTGGTGAAGATCTCCTGGTTGTCGCGGCCGAAGCGACCGTATCCCCACGTCCGCCTGTCGCGCGGCACATCCGTCAAACCGATCCCGCTCAATTCGGCGGACAGGACCTGGTGGCCCTGTTTCACCAACGCGATCGAACCCTCATCGGCCGACATACCCTCGCCGTGCAGGTAAAGGACGTGGCCGGTGATTTCGCCGTTCGGAACATAGGACTTTGCGGCGAGCTGAATCCCATCCGTCCGGTGCATCAAAACGTCGTTGATGGTGTAACCGTTCGCTTCCACCGAGCCGGTCGTTTCGAACCGGACGGAGCCAATTTCATTCATTCCGATTGCCCGTTGAATGATGTCGCGTTTCTCCGCGGCGGACGCGGCTCGCCACGTCTCTTGCCGGAGTTCCGTCAGGGCAGTCGCCTTGTTTGTGTTAGTGTGAAAGACCGAGCGTTCGCCATCCATCAACATCACCTGGCCGCGCGGCGAACACTGGAGTTGATCGGGCGTCCAAACGGGCTCGCTGAGGGAGCGAAGAAACTCGTCGGTGACCTGCGGCGGCCATTCGGAACGCGGCTTTTCCCAGATCAGTTTCTCGCGACCGACCAGCCAGCGATGCATCCAGCGGGCCACGGCTTCGCGATGCTGGATGTAGTAACCGTGCGGCGCATCCGCCTCATGCAACGCGACCCGCTCGGGATAACCGAGGTGCGAGTAGAAACGGTTCGCCTGCTGAAAAACCTCGCGGGCACCACGGATGTCGAAGGTCGCATCGCGCGTGCTGGCGCAGATCAGGATCGGAACAGGTGCCCGCATGATGACATAATCGGCGGCGTCCATGCCGAAGGCAATTTGTCCGAAGATATTTTGCTCCGCATCCTGTGGCCCCTTCACTTCGATCAGTTTCTGAAAGGTCGTCAGGTAACAACCGGGCGACGCCGCCACGATCCGGTCGTCCAGCGCCATGAGGTACGAGGTCAACGTGCCGCCGCCGGAATTTCCGGTGCACCCGATCCTGTCCGCCCGGATATCCTCGCGGCTTTGCAGGTAGTCGATGGCTCGCATACCGTCCCAAATGCGATACTGGGCGATGTTTTCGCCGAGCAGGATGCTGCCGATCCCCATCAACGTATGCTCGGTCGTGCAGAGATGCCGAACGTTGGGATGCGGCACGGCCAGCTTGCGCGGGATGTCGTCGAAATGAGTATTGCCACCTTCACGATCAATGATCTGATAGCGCTCGCCCTGACCGACCGGGTCATAACACAGCGCTGCCATGCCGTTGCGTGCGAAGAGAATCGCCGCACGCTGATACTGCCCCGAGGCCTTGCCCGTATGACTGTGCCCGCACGGAACGAGAATCGCCGGATACGGGCCCTGAGACTCAGGCAGATAAAGCGAAGCCGTGACATGATGCCGCGGACGACTTTCAAACATCACCTTCTCAACCCGATAGCCCTCACCCTGCAACCGCCCAGTGACGCGTGCGTTGAGCGGCGTCCGTTCCGGAAACGCCCCAATCTGCCGCCGGAAGAACGAGCGCCGCTCATCCTTCCAACGCTGCAGATCCGCCTGCCCGTTCAGCTTCTCAAACGCCGCATTCCGCGCCGACGTCATTGTGGAGAATCGCGTCTTCAACGAATTGCCCAACGTCGTCACCGACGGTGTTCCTCGTTCGGAAGAGTCGTCCGCCGCATGCGAAGCGATATTGACCATGCAGAAAATTGCAAACAGCAAAACGCTAACGAGTGAGTGGGGTGGCTTCATGATTTTGGCTCGCAGCGGACAGTCACTTCGCGAATTTCATACTTGTTTCTCGATGCCAAGAATTCATGGCTCGCGAGCAGTCAAGATGATACAACATTTTCTCGTGTGGCACATTCAGTGATCGCAACCGAAGTTGCTAAGCGAAGATATCTGTGCTCACCGATCCATCACGCTGAGGCGGATTACCATAACAGCGTTGCACGCATGCCCGAGCAACTTGAAGCTGGTCAAGAGAACCAGCATCGTCCGGGTGGGCGGCCCGGTGTCGTCGCCGACGCGTGGAAGGTCCGCAACCTGACGCTGACCGTACGATTCAAGAACGGCACGCGGGCGTCCACGAAGCCGGACAAAACGGTCGATACTCATCCGAACGGCCGGGCATACTTCGAAGACACAGCCATTGAAGTTAAGAGCGAAGCGCCGGCGATCGTGTTACAATTTGGCGAAACAGCAAAGGACTCACCCCGACTGAAAGCGAAGTCGTGTTTGCATCGCTCGGCAACGGCACGTGATCTTACCAGCGGACGGCGAACGGAAGAGTAGGATCGAATGAAGGTGACCGGGATGTTCTTCGCCATTGTGAATTTGCTTTGGATTGTCAATGCAGTTGTTGCAAGTGCCGAAGACAAGAGTTTGTCGAGCCACATTCAGGTCACGAAGTATGCGCCTAGCAGCGATTCGTTCCCAGGATGCACGCACATCGCCTTTAGCGGCAGGCTCTACGTCATTGGGTCAAGTGTTGGTGCAGTGGTCGAAGTCGTCGACTTCGGCAAACAGCAATACAGAATCCACAACAGCTTCGAGAAGAAGAAAGACGCGCCGGCTGGCAGTTGGAAGTCGACCGGTTTGGTGTTAAACGATGTGGACTTCTTCAACGGCCACTGGTACGCCACATCGTATTTCTGCCCCACCTACGCTGGAAACCAAAACTACGACGAGAACAAGTTCATTCGCTTTAGAACCTGGCAGGACTTGAAAGAAGGAACTTGGGATGATCTCAGTCATTTCCTTCCCAGCAAGGTCGTACCGTATTACTTGATGCCACGTGAAGATGCAATTTTCATTGCCGTTTTCAATCACGAGGAACCGGGCACTTTTGGCAAGGTGTACCGGCTGACGATATCCGAATAGACTAAGCGTCCGCGCAAACACAGAACAGCTCAGATTGGAGACAACAATCCCATGCCTGTTTTCGCTCGCCGATTCCTCTCGCTGATTCTGTGGACGGTTATCGTCAGCCAGATCATGCCGCAGGCGTCAGCTCAAGAGGAGTCGGAGCCGGTCAGACAATCCACGCGATCTCGGCGCGTGCTCTACAACTTCGACGGCGATTCGTGCCTGTCGACGAAGGCTGGCAGCAAGGGCCCCGTCCCGGTCAACATCGACGACGTGAAGCGATTGATCGAGGAGGTTGCATATGAAGGGAGCCGCGTCGATACGGTGCTGGTCTGCATCAACGCGCAGGTCATGTACTACCCGACAAAGGTCGGCACGATGCGTGGCACGCTGTCGACGCCGGAAGAGCGTGCGAAATGGTCAGAGTCGGAAAATCAGTGGTTTAAGAATCTCAAGACCTTTTTCGATGCCGGAGTCGATCCGTACGCGGTCATGCTGGCCGAAGCCAAGCGCCGCGGTTGCGAGGCCTTACTCACGTTTCGCATGAATGACGATCATGGCGTTGATGCTCTCCGCACAAAGTTTCTAGTGAACCATGCGGACTGGCGTCTGGGCACAAAACAGTATCAAGGCAGCGGAGCGATGGACTTCGGGCGCGACGAGGTTCGTGACTATACATTTCGGCTGATCGAGGAAGCTGTCGGGCGCTACGACTGCGATGGCATTGAACTCGACTTCAATCGCTTCCCCAGGTTCTTCAAGGACGGCTCGACGGACGAACGCGTCGCAAAAATGAACTCGCTTGTCGAGCGAGTTCGCAAGATGCTCGACGAAGTCGGGCGCAAGCGAGGTCGGCGGTTGGTGCTCTCGGTGCGGCCGCCGTCGAACTTTGGCCGCACTCCGCCGACCCCCGAAACCGCAAGGAAACTCGGCTGCGACGTGCCTGCCTGGGCGAGACACGGCTGGATCGATTTCGTGGCGGTTTCTGAATTCTTGTTCGAACGCGGCGATCTGCCGATTGACAAGTGGAAGCAGGCCATTACGACCGTGCCTGTATACGGCGGCATCGAATGCACAAAAGGCGGCGGGGCGAAGAACCTCACCGCCGACGAATATCGCCAAGCGGCGACGCAACTTGTCAAAGCAGGAGCCGACGGCGTTTACCTGTTTAACTTCTTTACATCGCGTGAAGGCGGCAAAGCGGCTTATGAACCCCCGTTTGAAGTGTTGCGCGACCTGGCTGTAATGAAGGATGGCGACCAGACGGCTTCCTCGCGACCGGACGGCTGGAAGCCGCAGTCAGCAGATCTTTCCGTCGAGGTCCGTGTCAGCCCTCGCGTGCAGAAAGGCCGCATCAGCCCGTACATTTTCGGAGCCGGGATCGACCACAAGACCAACCCGCTGCGCGCTCCCAAGTATCCGGAGAAGGTTCTTAAAGACATCGCGGAATCTGGGCTGAGGATCGCACGGTATCCCGGTGGGTTCGTTTTCAATCGCAACGATCACCGCGGCTCATGGGCCAACTTCTACTGGCAGGATCACATCGGGAAGAATCCTAAACGTTTGCCGACCGAAGTCTACGACCTCGATACTTTTCTCCAACTCTGCGAGCGCTTCGGCATCGAACCGTTGATGCAGATCAACTTCGTCGGTGAGTCGCAGGAGTCCGTGCAGGGCTATATCGAGTATCTCGTCGGCGATGGCGACATCGATCACGATGGCGTCAACTGGGCCGAGAAACGCAAGGCCAACGGGCGGATCAAGCCGTACAGAATTACGTACTGGCAACTCGGCAATGAAGTGCACAGCGCGTCGCAGGGGTTTCAGGAGAACGCGGCGGGGGCGAAGGAATACGCCCGCGCGCTGGACCGGTTGGTTCCGGTGATCCGCAAGATGTCACCCGGCGCGAAAGTGCTCGTACCGTTCATCACCATTCAACGTCCTCGCTCCGAAGCGAAGCTGAAACTCGGTGATCCCGACATCAATTTCACGACGAGTCACGAGTTCGCCGTCGCGTTCCTGGAGCATTTGAGCGTCAAGGTCGACTACTTCGACTGGCACTTTTACGCGGCCAACGGCTGGAACGGAAAGTACGAATATCTCGACACCGACGACGAATGGAAGCACCTTTACTGCTGGGGCACGAAGTTTCTGGAGTGCCACGAGGTCATCAATAAACTGATCCGCGAGAAGTGCAAACAGCAACCGCCGCCCAAACTGATCGTCGGCGAATGGTCGGGCGACTGGACCGGCGGAATCTTCCGACAACATGAAGACAGTTTTCGCGGATCCTTGATGCGGACCATGGCGACCGGCGTCTTCATGGCGGACCAGCTCATGTACATGACGAATAAAAGCGTTCCATCCGAAAACATCCACGCGGCGTTCTGGCACAGTTTCTCGAACGACGCCCAGGCAATGTTCTCCGTCCAGACAAATCGCGAACAGGGACTTGCCTACAAGGGGAAGAGCACCGACGACGGTTACGGCTATCGGATGCCGATCTATTGGGTGTTCAAGCTTCTCAGCGAGCAACGCGGTGAATTCCTGGTCGAGAGTCACCTGCAAGGCGACAACACCGTCGCCGCCCCACAGCCGGGCCTGTACCGCGATCCGGAATACACCTTCGCACGAATCTCCCACTGCGCGTCCGCGTCACATGTCGAATCAGGGCGCGGCAACAACGTGTATCTCACCTTGCTGAACAAGGACGCTCGCCAAACGGTCGAGGTCCAAATCAACATCGAGGACTGGCCACTCAAGAGCTCGGTAGAAACTCACGAAGTGCGCGCCGACAGTTACCTCGCCGAAAACACGATCAAGTCTCCAAACACCGTGACGCTCGCCGGTCCCAAGGTGGATCGCGTCGAGGATTCCGGCAGGATGACATACCAGCTCAAGCCGAACACGCTGGCGGTTCTCCGATTTCAAAGCAACGAGCGTCGTAGAGACTAGGGCATCGTCTAAATACGGAGTGAACAAATGAAGCCTAGGAAGCGAGTCTGTTTTCTCGTCACGATCAGCCTATGCATGTTCGGACTGGCCTCTTCATTGTCAGCGCAGGCGCCTGCCACACTCGTTAAACCCACACCGACCGAGCGCGTCGCTCTCTGGTCCGGCAAAGCGCCCGTTGGCGACGGCAAGTTTGAGGATTGCAACTTGGAACTTGAGGTTTTCCTTCCGCCTGCCGACAAGGCCAGTGGCACTGCCATCGTGCTTTGTCCCGGCGGCGGCTACATCCGCCATGTCACTGATCGCGAGGGCTATCCCATCGCACAATGGCTCAACGAGCACGGTATTGCCACAATTGTCTTGGAGTATCGACTACCGAAGTTGCGTCATCAGATGCCGTTACTCGACGCCCAACGCGCGATCCGCCTCACCCGTGCCAACGCCGCTACGTGGAAGATCGACCCGAAACGTATCGGCATTCTCGGCTTCTCCGCCGGCGGCCACGTTGCTTCGACTGCCGCTACGCACTTCGATAACGGCAACGCCGAGTCGCCCGATCTCATCGAGCGACTAAGTTGCCGGCCCGATTTCGCTTGGCTCGTCTATCCCGTCATCACGATGGGTAAGTTCAAGAACAAAGGTTCCCGAGACGAATTGCTTGGTCCAGATCCGAAGCCCGAACTCGTCCGGCTTTATTCCAATGAAACGCAGGTTACGGCCAACACCCCACCCACGTTTCTCGCACATGCCGTTGATGACAAACCCGTGCCGCCGGAGAACAGTCGCCAGTTTGTCGCAGCCATGAGATCGCATCGCGTTTCGGTCGAACTGCTTGAGCTCCCGTCAGGCGGTCATGGTCTCAACGGCTGCAAGGGTCCGCTCTGGGAGCAATGGAAATCCGCCGCAATAAAGTGGCTCGCAGGTCAACAACTCGTTGCTGCAGCGGATCAGACTCGCACTCTGATCGCCCGTGCGGCATCCGTGGAACTGAAGACGAAATCTGTTCCGCCGCCGGGTAATCCGCTGGAGCATCATGCGTCCGGCTTCGCGAAGGTTCTTTGTTCGGCTGTGTTCGTGACCGGCCTGTCACCGGAGTTTGCCGCCGAGAACATTGGCTACTTCACGGCTCCCTACAAGGAGCGGGCTAAAATGAAGTGGCGAGTCGACCGAGAAACGAGGGCCGTTCATGTCACACTGCCCAACGGTGTCACTCGCACGGCAAAGTTCATCGGAGACCTTGGTTGTCTGACCCTGCCTCGTGGTGAGGAGTCGCTCTTCTTTGAGCCGCCGAACATCGAGTCAGAATTGCCGGACGCCGCCACGACGAAGTGGCCGATGGGTGATGTGTTGCCCGGCGGCGCGATTCCCACAGATTTTGATGCGACGGCCGTGGCAAAGGCAGTCGACGCTGCATTTGAGCCCGAGGAAGGTCTGACTGCGGCCTATGTTGTCACCTGGAAGGGACGAATTATCGGCGAGCGGTATCGGGATGGAATCACGATGCATACGCCTTTGGAAAGTTGGTCCATGGGTAAGAGCCTGACCGCCACATTGCTGGGAACGCTGATCAAAGATGGCGTATATTCGCTGGATCAGCCCGCACCGATTCCCGAGTGGCAAAACGAGAACGACCCCCGCAGGAAGATTCGAATCGCCGATATTCTGCACATGTCGAGCGGTCTGAGATTTCGAGCTCCGCATGATCCGGACTTTGATCCGGCGGACGGCTATCCCGACCATCGCTATGTTTATACCGGTGCCGTCAATTCGTTCGAGTGGGCTGTAAAGCGACCTCTGCAGTGGGCTCCGAACACCGTGGGCCGTTACCGCAATTCGGATCCGGTTGCGGCAAACTACTTGATCCGCCTGGCCGTCGAGAAACGTGGCGGGGACTACCACAGCTTTCCTCAACGCGCGCTCTTCGACAAGTTGGGGATGCGTGACATGGTTCTGGAAACCGATCCGTACGGCAACTTCCTCTTGCAGGGTTACGAGTTCGGGGCAGCTCGTGACTGGTCGCGACTCGGTAATCTTTATTTGCAGGACGGTGTCTGGAACGGGAAACGTGTGCTGCCCAAGGGGTTTGTGGATTTCGTCAGCACACTGGCCCCAGCCTGGGTTGCGGACGGCAGGCCAATCTACGGCGGCTTCTTCTGGATCAACGGAACGGAACGGTTTCCGATTCCCAAAGACGCCTATTACATGGCCGGTGCCGGTGGCCAATACACGATTATCATCCCCTCGCACGATTTGGTTGTCGTGAGAATGGGACACTACAAAGGATCCAGCGTGGGTTTCGAAGCACTCAGCAAGTCGTTGTCATTGCTAATGCAGACAATACCCAATCGCCGAAGGAAGTAGGAAATCGACCGGACTCTGCTTACTTCAGAATCCGTTCTTTCGTTCTTTGAGCATCGCGGTCACATCGCACTTCTCCGCCTACTCGGAGTCGAGGCTGTAGTCCCACTGATGGCGCGAGATTATGGTTCACTGGAGCGAACTTCGTCGCCGAGAAATCGCGTCGGTTGACCACACCGATGCGGGGTCGGAGCACGCCACAAAGGTGCTGTGCGCAGACATCACTCCCCTCTTGGATTGAACGGCCTTCTGTGGCTGATTCAAAACAAAGGCAGCCGAATCGCGCCCCGCCCTAGATCGGACGAGAAGAGCGTCTCTGACTATCGATCGAATCGGACCGGACAACTAAAGAAACTCTGTCTACTACCGCGACGGTTCCCACGGGCGTCAGGGAGAACTCTCGGCCCGGAAGGAACCATGCGACTGGGTGCGAGTCGGCCGGTGACCCGTGTCTACGAAATCTGCGATTCTTCGCGGATTCTGAGGTTTCGTAGACGTAGACGCGTAACAATCGCTCAACTCGCTGCGTGAACCATGGCGAGGATGCCTGTCTTCACGGCGTCGGGAAGCGAATGCCAGGATTGGATCACGGCAGCCAAATCCGGGTAGTCCGTCGTAACTGCTGCGCCTTGTGCTGCGCCCTCGCGAAGAATCTCGTGTTCCTCGTAGTTTTCGCCACTCCCGTGCAGAATCATAATCCGCGTGTCGGGGGTTCGAGTCCCTCCTCCGCTACTTTCGCACTCAGTCGCATGGTCTCGCACCACGTCGCACTGAGTCGCAAATTATCACGTAAGCTCCCAACACTGGCGAGCTTACGTGGTTTTCTTTT
>PVBE012059414.1_pt1 | contig 12177 bp, 9 predicted proteins | sample 1631181 | NCBI WGS metagenome assembly PVBE01 (sample SAMN08397723, study PRJNA350692) | Marine metagenome, whole genome shotgun sequencing project. | isolation source: water | place: Pacific Ocean | collected 2012-04 | reverse complement strand
GGGGTCGGACATGGCGGATCCATCTGCATGTCGCTACAGGCGGTCAACCCGTCACGCTGCGCCAGCAGCATCACCGCCACGCCAGGTGTGAAGGGCTCCTTGCTGCCGCCGATCCTCCCCCGCACCAGAACCACCTCGCCTTCCTTGGCAGTCGCCTTCAACCGTGCGACGTCCTGGGCTTCTCCCGCGGGGGCCTGCTTCCAGAACAGACCCGACGGCAGACTCGCCACCGATGCCGGTGCAGGTTTCTCGGGCTCCTTCTGTTGGCCGCAGCCCGCGACGAGCAGCAGCACCAGCAGATACGTTGTTCGTCTCATATAGCTTTCAGTGATTCGTTGATCGGTCGTTTGAGACAGTGCCAGCCCGGAGGCAAGGCCCCCAGCACGCCCAAGGCCAGCCCGGCGGCCAGCGCACCAGCCATCACCGGCGCATCCACCACCAGCCCGAAGGCTCCCATCGAAAAGCGGACCGCCAGACCGTCCAGCAGCGTGACGCCGACCAGCGCGGCGATCAGCGCCCCTGTCACGGACGAGAGGACCGACTCCTGCACCACACTGACCAGAATCGCCAGCCGCGAGAAGCCGATCGCCTGCAGCGAACCGAGCTCACGAATCCGAGCAGCGAAGGCGGCAAACAGTGTGTTGAGCCCACCGAACAGTCCCCCCATCGCGATCATCACCGCCGTCACCCAGACCATCCAGTAGACCGGCCGGTAAAACTGCGAGAGCTTGGCGTAGTAGATATCTTCGGAGATCGCGACCAGCTCCAGATCGAGCCGCTGCTTGGTGAACAGATCCACGTCGGCAAACTCTGCGGCATCCAGCGTCACTACCACACAGGAGATGAACTCCCGCTTGGCCGCGATCTGCAGATCGTAGAGCGGCATCCAGATCTCGGCAGCCATCACGGTCCCCGGCGCCTCGAACAAACCGACGACGGTGAGCCGCTGCTGGTCGAACCACAGCGTGCTACCCAGCGCCAGCTGCGACGCCTCCAGCCCCATTCGTGTGGCGGCCAGTCGACCGACGATCACCTCCCCCGGCCCCGCTGTCCGCCCCTGGACCAGACGTACCTGAGGATGGACCAGGAAGGCCGAGAGCGTCACGCCACGCAGCATCGCCATGCTGCCCCGCTCGTCCCGCCGCGAGCTTCGCAGCATCGCCGCCATGTGGATCTCCTGCGATACATAGTGCATCCCGAGCCGTGTTTTGATGCCGGGAATGCTGGCGACCGCTTGCTGCGCCACACTGGGACTGACCTCGGACCGCTCGATGCTCTCCTCACTACCCGCGCCAAGCAGGATCACGTTGCCCGGGCTTCCACTGATGGTCAAGCTCCGCGTCATGCCGCGGACGAACGCGGCTGCCGACAGCACCAGCAGCACCACCATGCAGCTGCCGGCCACACTGAGGGCCGTACGCAGCGGGGCCCGCCCCAGGTTTCGCACGCCGTAACTCCAGGGTAGCAGTCGCATCAGTTCATCCTGAACGAGCTGGCGATCTGACGACGCGCCGCAACCCAGGCCGGCGCCAGACCGGCCAACGTGCCCACCGCCAAGGAGGCGACCAGGCCCACGGCCCAGACGTCCCAGCTGGTGCTGAAATTGATGCTCAAGCCTTCGTTGGAGAGACTGAATCCACCCCACCGCAGAAACACCGCGGCGCCCGAGGTCCCCAGCAGGCCTCCCAGCAGGCTCAGTACGATCCCCTCGCAGACGATCAGTCGGGCAATCAGCCCGTGACCGAAGCCCAGCGTCTGCAGCACGGCATGATCGCGCACCCTCGCCTGAATGCCGATCATGATCGTATTGGCCACCAGGGCCAGTACGGCCGCCACGCAGCCCACGCCAACCCACCAGGTAAATCCAATCAGCTGCATCAGGTCACCGGCAGCCCGTGCAGTAAAGGCCTTCTCCGAGCTGGTACGGGTCGGGGCCTGACTCTCCTTGAACTCGGCGTCTATCTTCTCGGCGATGCGGTCCAGTTCCTTGGGGTCTTCGACCTGGACATTGAACTGGGTCACCACGCCCTCCTGCTGAACGCCGGGCGCCCGCTGCAGGAACGCCAGATGCACGTAGGCCACGTTCTGATCCTGAGCCTCGGTCGATGAGACGATCGTCGATACGCTGACGGTGATTCCGTTGGCGGAAAATCGGTCGCCCACATCGAGTCCTCGCCGCTGGGCCAGCACCTCCCCCACCATCGCTGCATCGCTGCGACGCAGCCAGGCCTGCCTCGACCCACCCACCACCTTCAGCTGCTTACCAAACGCCTCCGAGGCCGGAACGCCCCGGAAGGTGATCACATCGAGGCTGGTCCGGCAGTTGTTGACGACCACCTTCATCGGCGTCACGCCGGCCACTCCCGCGATCCGCTGGATCCGTCCGGCATAGTCCTCCGGCAGCCTGCTGGTGAACGGGCAGAACCTATTTTCACGGTAGACCACCAGCGTGGTCTCGGCCGCGTCCCGCTGCGTTGCCGCACGCGTCCCACTCTGGACCGCCTGAATCGTGCCGAACAGGAACATCGCCGTCGCCACTCCGCCGATGGTCAACAGGCTACGAACCCGGTGCCGGAGCACGAGCCGCATCACGTAGGGCAAGAATCTGGGCGCGATCATGCGGCTGTCTCGTTGACCAGATGGCCGCTGTCGAGATGCAGCGTGCGCTTGGCGTAATCAGCCGCTCGCCGATCGTGCGTCACCATGACCAAGGTCTTGCCCAGCTCCGTGTTGAGCCGCGCCAGCAGATCGAGGATCGCAACCGCCGTTTTCGAGTCCAGATCGCCAGTAGGCTCGTCGGCAACGATGATCTTGGGATCGGTGACGATCGAGCGAGCGATCGCCACCCGCTGCTCCTGGCCCCCGGAAAGCTGACTCGGATAGTGGTCATGTCGGTCCGCCAGGTCGACCAGTTTCAAGGCCAGCGACACCTTCTCGTGCCGCTGGCGCCGGGACAGCGGGTGGAGCAGCAACGGCAGTTCGATGTTTTCGTAAGCCGTCAACACAGGCATCAGGTTGTAGAGCTGAAAAATGTAGCCGATGTACTCCGAGCGATAACGGGCAAGCTGCCCCCGAGACATCGACGTCAGGTCTCGCCCATCGACCGTCAGTCCCCCGGCGGTCGGCCGGTCGATTCCGGCAATCATGTTGAGCAGCGTGGTCTTGCCACTCCCCGAAGGCCCCATCAGCGCCAGAAAGCTACCCGCTTCGACTTGCAGGTCCAGCGCGTCCACCGGCCGGATCTCCGCTTCACCCTTGGTGAAGCTGCGCGTCAGCTGGACACACTCAATCAGCGGCATGTTCGCCTCCCTCCTCACCCACGATGCGCACCCGCAACTCCGGAGTCAGCCCGGAGCGATCCCCCCCGATCAGCGCATCACCGGGGTTCAGCCCGCTGGTCACCTCGATCCAGCTGTTCAGACGAGTCGGGCCCAGGCTCACCGGGCGTCGCACCGCGCGCCCCCGCCCCTTGTCGACGATCCAGACATGTCCGGCGTCCCGTCCCTGCTTGACCACCAGCTTCTCGGGCACGAACAGCCGCTCCCGCGTGCTGCCCTTCTTGCTCGGCGGGGCGAGGAACTTGACGCGGGCCAGCATCTCCGGCTTGAGCTGGGCGCTCGGCGCCTCGATCGCCACCTTCACCTGGAGAGTGTTCTTCTGGATGTCCGCCGCGTGGACAATGCGCGTCACCACACCGGTGAAGGTCTTGTCCGGCAGGACCTCGACCACGATCTGCGCCCGCTGCCCGACGCTCACTCGCGCGGCCTCGGCCAGCGGAACGTCGACGCGCACCTGCAGCTTCGTCGGATTATAGAGCTGGACCGCCAGTGCCGACTTGGCGTGATCCCCGTGCAACATCAGCTTGGCCCCCGGACGGATGTAGGTCAGCACAACCCCGTCGACCGGCGCGACGATCTTCATCCGATCCAGCGTCAGCTGGGCCTGCTCACGGGCCACGCCCGCGGCGGTCAGTACCGCCTTGGCCTGGGCCAATGCCGACTTCGACTCCTCCAGCGCGCGGGTCTCCGGGATGCGCAACCGCAGGTTCTCCCGTGCTGCGGCAAGGACCGACTGATGTTCGGCCACGGTCGCCTGCAGGGTCGGCCCCTTGGCCTCGATCGCCGCCAGCATCGCTTGCTCGGTCTTGACCTCGAGGCGAATCTTGACCAGTGTCCACTCCGGCACACCCTGCCCCCTGAACGCCGTCTCCTGGCGCTTGAGCCGTTCACTCAGCTCCTCGAGGCGGGCCTGCTGCACGGCGACCTGCTTGGCCAGCTCCGTCAGCTTCGACTCGGCCTGGCGCACCTGATTGGTCGCAGTGGAGACCGCCAGCTTACGATCAACCGGATGGTTCCATCGCCGCTCGGCCGCCTTGACCTGGGCTACCACGGTGTTCAACTCAGCCGTTCGCCGCAGCACGGTGGCCTTCGCAGAAGCCAGCACCAGCTCGGCATCCTTGGACACCAGCTGAACCAGCAGCTGCCCCCGAGACACGCTCTGACCTTCGAGCACCAGCACCTTCTCCACCGTGCCGCCGGCCAGCGCTGAGACGTAGACCGGAAAGGGATCCGGCTCGACCCAACCGGCTGCCTGAAAGATCACTCCCCCTGACGTCTCGGCTGCGCGCTTGACCACCACCGGAACGATGCGGACCGACCGCGCCGGCAACAGCAGGTCCCGGCCGGTGTAGGCCAGCAGGCCTCCGAACAACACCAAGATCAACCCGGGCAACGCAACACGCGTTCGCCAGTTACGACCTGGCAGCGGAATCTGGTGCCCCGGGTCACCTCGCGACAATACCGCGAGGTCAACATCTTGACTCGCCATGACAGCGCCCTCGAACAGAGAATTTTGTAAAGCGGTCACGACATCTCGACGTAACCGCCAGACAACGATTTTCTATTAGCTAGCTGCGGGGCGGGTGCTCGACCGCCTCGGGGGCCGTCACAGGCAGCATCTCGCACTGCTCTTCCGACAGCAACACCACCTGCTCAGGTTCTTCGGGGAGCTGCAAACTCGGGGGACTCAGCGGGCTATTGCCGCCACAGCACGGTGACGGGCAGTTGGTCTGGCCGTGTCAGGCACAGCCAGGCAACTCGAGGATGAGCTCGTCCGCCGAGAACCTCGGCGGTGCCGCAGCACATCAGCCGCTTTCGGGAGCCGTAGCCTGCACATCACCCAACACGGGGGTATACTCCCCGAAGATCACCGTGCGACGCGTGGCGCCGTTGGCCGAAAACACGGCCAGGATGACCAACAGCGTGGCCAAGATGCGGGCATAACGGTTCCTGTGTTCCATGCAGCTTCAGTCTAGGGGGTTGGCCGGATCGTGTCAACTTGCGTGACCCAACGTCGATACTCGAATCTGACCGCTGAGAAATGACCTCCTGGATCTCATGGACCCTGTCCCACCGCCGGCTCGTGCTGGTTCTGGTGGGTCTGGTGACGGCCATTTCACTGGCCAGCATCTCCAGAGCCGTCATCGCGACCTCAGCCGGGACGCTGTTTTTTGGTGACTCGCCGGATTACAGAGCGTACCAGGCCCGGGTCCGGCAGTTCGCCAATGACGAGTTTTTCGTAGTCGCCTATGCCGACCCGGCACCGCTGTCGACCGCCAGCCTAGATCGGCTAGCCCGTGTGGTGGCCCGCATCCAACGATGCGAGGGAGTGGGTCGGGTGCACAGCCTACTGGAAGCGCCCAGAGTCGGGCTCATCAGTGGGCTGCCGGTCGTCGAGCGGTATGCCGAGGCGGCCCGTCGCGATCCGACGCAGGCTGATGCGCTCTACGCGGCCTTGCGCAAGGACCCACTCGCCGGAGATCTCCTCACCTCGCGCGACGGGACGCACGTGGCGGTCTACGTCGAGTTGACCGTCGCCCCCGACCGCCCGGTGGAGCGCGCCCCTCAACTCGTACGCGAGGTGGCCGACCAGTTCCGCCAGGAAGGATACGAGAAGGTACACCTGGCCGGGCTCCCCGCCTTGTTCGGCGAGATCATCGACCAGACCTACATCAACCTCCTCCGGCTACTGCCACTGGCGATCCTCACACTGCTGATCGTCGTGTTCGCCATCTTCCGACGGCTGGCTCCCGTCGTCGTGTCGATGGGTGTAGCGGCGATCTCGGTCATCTGGTGCATGGGCCTGGCCACGGCAATCGATCGCAACCTGAACATCATGCTGAGCGTCGTTCCAGCGGTGGTTTTGGTCATCTCGTTCTCGGATGTCATCCACCTCTGGTCAGCCTACCTGATCGAGTTGAGGGAGGGACGGGCGCGGGATGACGCGATCCTGGCCAGCGCCTCGGAGGTCGGGGTGGCCTGCCTGCTCACCTCCGCCACGACCTTCGTCGGGTTCGTCTGTCTGTCACTGGTCCCCACCCCGGTCTTCCGGCAACTCGGAGTGATACTCGGATTCGGTGTCAGCGTGGCCCTGCTGCTTGCAATGACGCTGGTGCCAATCGTCCTCTCGTTGTTTCCGACGCCTGCCGTGGCAGCGGCCGCCAGCCGTCGAAACTGTCTCGGCGGCCTCCTCGACCGCATGGTCGGCCTGGCCACCGGCCGCCCACGCTGGGTCATCGCCGGGTTCAGCGGCATGATCCTCGCCGCCGGGTTCGGGCTGCTGGATTTCAAGATCGAGACCGACTTCGAGCAACGCCTTTCGGAAACCAACCGCTTTCGGCAAGACCAGCAACTGTTCACCCATCACTTCGCTGGCACCAATGTGATCGAGGTGTTCATCGAAGCCCCCCTGACGCCGGAGCTGATCACGCAGGTTGCGGCGTTCGAGGAGGACGTGGCGCAGCTCCAAACGGTGGACAAGGTGATCTCCGTGGTTGGCCTGCTGCGCCATCTGGATCAGCAGGTCGGCGGAAAGGGTCAGCTCGGGCGCCTGCTGCCCTGGCTGAAGCTGGCCAAAGGGCATGGCATCGAACGGCTGGTCGATCTGGACCGGGGAGTGCTCCGGCTGGCGGTCAGGCTGAAGCGATACGGCATGCGGGAAACCCACGATACGGGCCGCCAGATCGCCCGCATCGGCCGACGCCATCTCGGCGACCAGACACGACTCGAAATCACCGGCCTGATGTTCCTGCTCGGCGGATGGCTGGACAGCATCCTCGTGGGACAGCGCAACGGGATCCTCGTGTCGCTGATCGTGATTGCCCTGATGATGGTGATCGGCACCCGCTCGCTGCGGGTCGGCCTGTGGTCGATGGTCCCCAACGTGCTCCCCCTGCTGATGGTGGCCGGCTACGTGGGGGCCTTCTGGGAACAGATCGACTCCGACACGCTGGTCATCGCAATGCTGGCCATCGGCATCGGCGTCGACGATACGATTCACTTTCTGATGCGTTATCGGCTCGAAGCCGCTCGCTGCAAGGACCGAACCCAGGCTCTACGAGCCACCTATCGCTTCGCCGGACGAGCCATCGTGATCACCAGCGTGATCCTCTGCCTCGGATTCCTGCCGTTTGCCACCAGCGACTATTTCTCGATCCGCATCATGGGAACACTGCTCCCAGCGGTGCTGATCGTCGCGCTACTAGCCGATCTACTACTCGTCCCCGCACTGATTCAGGTGGGATGGATGGCCTATCCTGCGAACAACGGACAGCCGCCGCAGGGCCCTGTCTCTGAGGAGTCGCCGGACATACCTCTTGACCGAGCCGAACCTCCCCGGTAAGAGCCGGTTCTACATTCAGCATTTTTCGAAGCGACTCCTGTACATTCTCGGAGAGAGCATGCCAAGCCCGATCGTGACCGAAGAACTCACCCTGCTAGATCAAGTAATCGAATCGCTACACGGCGTGCCCCGACTGGCGCCGATGTCGGAAGAGGAGATCGTCCTCGAGCTGAATCGACTCCGCGAGGATATCCGCAATGCGCTGGAAGACGACCGCTACACCCTCCAGGAGCAGTACAACCGACACCTGTCGCTGCTCGACCGGCTGCGGATGGCGCGCAACCGCAGCACGATCGACCCCGAGAGCCCCTATTTCGGCCACCTCAGGCTGAAGGAGGGGGAGCGCCGGCGCGACATCTGCCTGGGCAAATCGACGCATATCCAGGACGAGGTCAAGATCGTCGACTGGCGCCACGCCCCGGTTTCGAAGATCTATTACTGCTACCAGCAGGGTGAGCCGTACCGGGTCGAACTGGGCGGAGAAATGGTGGACGGCGAGGTGCTCGTCCGACGTACCGTGACGATCAAGGACATGTCGCTGGAACGAGTCGACGCCCCCGAAGGCGTGTTCACTCGTGAGCCCGGGCAGGATGAAAGCTGGCTGACCCGCCCTGACGACAAGCTACGGCTCGCTGGCGGCGAGCGCACGGCGCTGAGGGCAGACCAGCTCGGGCTGGGCAGCCGGGCGACCTTTCGCCAGCGGGCCGACAAGCACTTGCCGGACATCGCCGGCCTGATCGACGCCGAACAATTCGGACTGATCACCAAGCCGGACAGCGGCCTGGTCGTCGTTCGGGGGGTGGCCGGCTCGGGCAAGACGACGGTCGGGCTTCACCGCATCGCCTGGCTGGCCTATGGGGACCCGGAGATCAACTCCCCACAGACTTTGATCGTGATCTTCTCAAAGGCGCTGAAACGCTACGTCTCCCACGTCCTGCCGGCTCTCGGCGTCGACGACGTGCAGGTGCTGACATTTCACGAGTGGGCCTCACTTCAGCGGCTGAGTCACTTCCGCCGCCTGCCCAAGGTCTACCGCGAGAACACACCGCCACAGGTGGTTCGACTGAAGCTACACCCTGCGATGCTGGAGGCGATAAATCGACACGTCGCCACGGTCGAGGGGCGGCCCAGCGCCCGACAGGCCCTCGATGACTGGGCCAGTGTGCTGTCCAGCCACGAAATCATCGACGAGGTCTTCAGCGAACACGCGCCCGGTGCTTTCGAGAGAGACGAGCTCCGGGAGATCTCGGCCTGGTGCCGTGGCCAGATCAACGACCTCCAAGACTGGGCCGACGGGGACCGCAAGAACGGCGCGGCTCTCGATCCAGAAGACGACGCGCTGCTACTCAGGGCCTACCAGAAACGGGTCAAGCCACTCAAGCGCAAGCGGGGAAAACCGCTGCGTTACCGTCATCTGTTCATCGACGAGGTTCAGGATTTCAGCCCCCTCGAGGTACAGGTGTTGCTCGACTGCCTGGGCCCCCAAGGGAGCGTGACACTGGCGGGCGACACTCAGCAACACGTGATGCAAGAGACAGGGTTTACGTCTTGGGAGGGGTTCTTTGGGGCGCTGGGGATGGAGGGCACGCCCGTCGACACACTGCGCGTGAGCTACCGCTCGACTCAGCAGATCGTCGACTTCGGCATGGCGGTGCTGGGCGACCTGGTCGAAGACAACGAGCCACCGATGACCACCCGCACCGGACCAGAGGTCGAGCTGTTTCAGTTCACCGATCATGGGGCCTGCGTCGACTTTCTCGCCAGCGCTCTCAAGTCGCTGGTCGCAGCGGAGCCACTGGCCGCAATCGTCCTGCTGGCGCCCGATGAGGAGGCGTCGGGGATCTACCACGAGGGTCTGCAGAACAGCGGCCTGACCGGGCTCCGCCTAGTGCGCAACCAGGACTTCTGCTTCCGACCCGGTATCGAGGTAGCCGAGCTGTACGACGTCAAGGGACTGGAGTTCGACTATGTGGTTCTGCTCGAGACCAGCCACGCCTGTTTCCCCGATGATGCGATGGCCCGCCGGCGGCTGCATGTGGGCGTGACCCGGGCCGTGCATCAGCTCTGGCTGACCTGCGTCGGCACCCCCTCGCCAATCATCGAGCAAGCACTGGCACTCGCCTGACTCTACGGAAGGCCCGCTGGCGAATGGGTGCCTCGAGCCTCACTGCAACTCCTGGAGCCCATCCAGTAGCGCCTGAGGGTCGCCCAGATCAGCCAGCAACAGGTCGGGGCCGGCGGCGGCCAGCGTCTCTCGGTCGTGGTCGCCGGCAGCGACCGCGACCGAGATCACGCCGGCTTGCCTGGCACACTCGACGTCCCGGGGCGAGTCACCGATGACGAAGACTTGACGATCCCGATAACTCTTGCCGTAGCAGGCAAACGCCCGCTCGCGAGCAACGGCCACCAAGGCATGGCGCTCGCCGCCGTCACTGCCGAATGCGCCCACCGGAAAATAGCGAGCCAGACCAAACGGAGAGAGCTTGATCATCCCACTCTGCTGCAGGTTGCCGGTCAGCAGCCCCAGATCGCAACCCGCCGTGCGCTCGAGGTAGTCGAGAACATCCGGAACGCCAGGCATCAGCTGTAGCCCCGGACATCCTGGTATCTCCTCGGCCAGGATCTCTAGATAGGCCGTCTCGACGGCGGCCAGTGTCTGTTCGCTGACCTTCACTCCACCAAGCAGCAACAGATCTTCGAAGATCTGTCGATCCAGCTTGCCGTGGGGCATGTACCCCTCGGTCACGCCGCCGATCTCGTACAGCTCATCGAGGGTGGCCCGCAGCGAGCGAAGTCCCACACCCCCGCTGCGGATCAGGGTCAGATCGATGTCGAAGAGGTAGAGCCCCTCCGTCATCCCCCCATCGCAGCCTTCATCGCCTGGCCAATCTCGGCAGGACTGGCAGCCACCGTCACGCCGGCCGCTTCGAGAGCGGCTACCTTCTCCGCTGCCGTGCCCTTGCCGCCGGAGATGATCGCCCCGGCGTGGCCCATCCGCTTTCCCTTGGGCGCCGTGCGCCCGGCAATGAACGAGGCCACCGGCTTGGAGATCTTGGCCTGGATGTGGGCCGCCGCTTCCTCCTCCGCCGTGCCGCCGATCTCGCCGATCATGATGATTCCCTCGGTCTGATCGTCCGCCTCGAACAGGTCGAGCAGGTCGATGTAGCCCGTGCCGACGACCGGATCACCACCGATCCCGACACAGGTCGACTGCCCCATGCCGACCTCGCCCACCTGCCACACCGCTTCGTACGTCAGCGTGCCGCTGCGCGAGATGATGCCAATTCCTCCAGGCGTGTGGATGTATCCCGGCATGATGCCGACCTTGCACTCGCCAGGCGTGATCACCCCCGGACAGTTGGGACCAATCAGTCGTGTGCCGGAATTCCGCACGCGATCCATGACCCAGACCATGTCGGCTGCGGGGATGCCCTCGCTGATGCAGACCACCAGAGCGACGCCCGCATCGACCGCCTCGAGGATTCCGTCCGCGGCAAACGCGGCGGGCACGTAGATCACCGATACGTTACAGCCGGTCTCGGCAACCGCCTCGTCCATCGTGTTGAACACCGGCACGTCTTCGACGGTCTGGCCGCCCTTGCCCGGCGTCACTCCGGCAACGATGTGGGTCCCGTACTCGATCATCTGCTTGGCGTGAAAACCCCCAACCGAGCCGGTGATTCCCTGGACGCACAGCTTGGTGTCCTTGTCGACCAGAATGCTCATGCTGCACCTCCCGCCAGCTCGACGACCTTCTGGGCCGCCGACGCCAGTCCCTTTACCGCCACCAGATCCAGCCCCGACTCATCGAGGATCTGGTTGCCCTTGTCCACATTGGTGCCTTCCAGACGGACGACCAGCGGAACCTTCAACTCCAGCTCTCGGGCTGCTGCGGTGATGCCGTCGGCAATCACGTCGCACTTGACGATACCGCCGAAGATATTGACCAGGATCGCCTTTACCTCCGGGTCCCCGGTGATGATCCGGAACGCCTCGGCGACCCGCTCGGCCGTCGCGCTACCGCCGACATCGAGGAAGTTGGCCGGCTCGCCTCCCTCGTGCTTGATGATGTCCATCGTCGACATCGCCAGCCCGGCGCCGTTGACCATGCAGCCGATGCTGCCGTCCAGCGCAATGTAGGAGAGGTTGTGGTCTGCCGCGCGCAGCTCGGCCGGATCCTCCTCCGCCGTGTCCCGCAACTCGGCCACCGCCCGCTGGCGGTAGAGCGCCGAGTCGTCGAAGTTGAGCTTGCCGTCCAGCGCAATCCACTGTGAGTCCTTCGTGATCACCAGCGGGTTGATCTCTGCCAACGAGCAGTCACGCGCCAGATAGAGCCGGGACAGATTCTGCACCAGCGAGACGAAGCCTCGCAGCAGGCTCTTGTCCAAACCCAGCTTGAAGAACAACTCACGCGCCTGATAAGGGTACAGACCCGTTTCGGAACGGATGTGCGCCTTGTGGATCTTCTCGGGGGTGCTTGCCGCGACCTCTTCGATG
>PVBE011098850.1_pt1 | contig 12177 bp, 8 predicted proteins | sample 1631181 | NCBI WGS metagenome assembly PVBE01 (sample SAMN08397723, study PRJNA350692) | Marine metagenome, whole genome shotgun sequencing project. | isolation source: water | place: Pacific Ocean | collected 2012-04 | reverse complement strand
TATTATTAATTACTTCTGGTGACCTATAAATCTTACCCTTATTACCATAGTAATCATTATATGATTGTGGACTAGCTTGCCAAGAGAATGATGCTCTTGATGAAGAATTTGATAATACATCACCATTAGGAAGAACCACACCTATATGTGTCTGTGGTGTAGTAGCATGGTTATCATACATGATCATAATATCACCAGCTTGCCTCTCAGCATAATCAGTTATTTCTTTATAATTCTTTTTCAGCATTGCTTGTTCAGCATTAGGAACCCAAAGACTATTACCCCAAGGAGGTGTCAACCCTGCTTTCTTATATACTTTATTAACTGCCCATGCACAACCATTCGCACCACCATCAGGTCCAGTAGCACTAGACATACCTTTTAGAGATGCTGCAGCATCACCTAAATTCATTCCTCCACTTAAAGGCCCACTTTTAAACTGTTCAAATTTAGATCGAAGTTCTGAGAATTTTTTAACTGCATGGGTTTGTTCTGGATATGTGCTTTGTCCAGCATCGTTTGGAAAAGATGCCCATTCAGGACTAAGTTTTGTTGAAATTCCCTGAGTAAGTCCATCTTGTGCTAAAAGAGTTTCCAATTCACTCTCAGAGTTAATGCCCAATCTCTTAAGAATTAATTTTATTGCAGCAGCATCCTGTTTTGCTGGCTCCATACTACCACCACCAATACCTTTCCAAGTATTTGGCATAAATTGATAACGACCAAATGCAGCACTTTGGTGGTTTTTGCCAATTTTAACAATATTTGGATGTTTACTTAGATCCTCAGTCTGATCTCCCGCAAAATGAGTATTATATCCATTATTTGGATACTTATGAGTTCCTTCAGCAAAAGCAATAGTATCCAATAATGCTCCAATTAACCCACTCTTAGTAGATCCACCAGATAATCCACCAAATGAGCCACCAGATGAGCCAGAGCTACCACCACTAGATGCGGGCTCTGGATCTGGAATTAATTTTATACCCCTACCCAACAATGCTAATGATTCTTCAACACTTCTTAATGCTGATTCTTTAAAAGATTTCTCCACCCATTTACTAATATCACCCTCACCTAGAAAAATATTCAATAATTTAGAATCAACCACCCCACCTTCAGCCATTGCTGAAGCAAGTCCGCCAGATAATTTACCTTCATTTATACCTTCATTAACCAATAAATTGATACCACGTCCAACATTTACATAATCCTGTCCACTTGGCTTTTCACCAGTAAGAATTTTTGCAGTAACAGCAAGAATTGGACCAAAGTAATCTACTTCCGACAATCCCTTACCAATCTTCAAGTTAGTTTCAGTCAATGGACTCTCAATCATTTTATCCTTAAGAGATTTAGATTCTTCTTCAGATTCTTTTCCACCACTAATATCCATTCCAGGATGGAATAGAGTAGTAATTGGATTCTTTCCTCTTCTTACTTTCTTTCTTATTTTTGCAGATTTTATATTTGTAGGGCTAACAGGTTCAATAGGGTCTTCTATAACCCTAACCACACCCCCTTCAGCCAGTCCCTGTGCTGGTTTAGGTGGTTTAGGTGGTTTAGTAGCTCCACTACTACGTTTTGCTTTTGAACGTCCCGTTCCTGGTGTCTTATCTGACCCCCCAGGAACACCCCCAAATGGAAGTTTAGGAAGTTGCTTGACAACATCTTTGGCTCCATCAACAAGTGGTTTTATCAATCCACCAATTGCTTTAGCTTCAAAATTCTTACCACCTTCATCATCAGTAAGCATATCACGTCCAAAGAGATATGTGTCGATAATCGTGGATAATACAGAACCGGCACCACCACTAACAATACTAGAAATATCAAGAATACCGGAAAGAATTTCCAATGCACCACCAGTATAATCACCCTTTGCAATTCTTTCAATACCAAAATAGAAATTAACCAATCCACCAATAATGGGAATGGCTTTTGCTCCAAGCTTGCCACCACCCTTTTTAGCAACCTTTGCCATAATCTTATTAAGAGGAGGTTTATCAAGAATCTTGACTACTTTATCACCGATAAGTGATGAGATTTTCTTAAGACCAGTTTTCTCAAATACAAATTCGGCAGCTTTTGCTATTGGTCTTAAAAAATCAGAACCCTTTTTCTTTATCCATTGAGTTGCACCTGAAGCTATGGCACCAGCCCCAGATTTAATATTTTTCCACCTACCCCCAGCCCATTCAACAGTCTTCTGAATGGTATCCACATACTTACCTGGCAAAGATCTAGCTAAATTTAAACCCTTACCTGGCAAAGATCTAGCTAAATTTAAACCCTTACCTGGCAAAGATCTAGCTAAATTTAAACCCTTACCTGGAAGAGCTTGAGCCGATTCGACCACAGATTTTATCTTATCAACCCTGGCATCACCAAGAAGATTCCTGGATACTTTTCTGGCTAGTGTCTCAGCTGGACCGTAAGCAAACTTACCACCCATCCCTCTAACAGATTTCTCACCAAATTGTCGAATTGCTGCATCTCTTCCATACCTTCGAGCATATCTTGCAACAACCTTAGGTCCTTTCCTTCGAATGGCTCCTCGACCAACTTTTTCTGCTGCTTCTCTTGCTGCTTTTTTTCCTAACCCCTTACCACCGCGACCGCCACTACTCAACATTGCTGCAATAAAAACAGCATTTAAAAATGTTTCTAAATGTCCAGAAAACTCATCAAATGTCTTCGCAGCATCTTCACCAAGAGTACCATCTATCCATTCTCTAGAACTTTCCTTTGCGCCCATCACCCCAGAAATAACAGTCGCAAACCCACTAAGTAATTTTCCACTTACATCAATTAACCCATCACCTACTTTAGCCAATCCACTAAGAAAAGGCATCATGATTGGACCTAATTCTATTATTTTGAGAACAATCCAACCCAATCCAACATTTAAAAGAAAATTCCCAATCCCAAATCCAGGTACTTTAGGTAGATTTAACTTCCCCTTCTTCCCATCTTTATCTTTATCATCATCTTTCTCTACTTTCTCTTCACCCTTTTCCCTTTTTTCTTTCTTATCTTTATTCTTTTCATCAGTTAATCTCTTCTTCTCATCAGCAAGAGTTCCCTTTAATAAATTACCAACATTTTCTAGTTTTTCTTTAATTACATTAAGCTCTTCACCAATTCCAGTATTGTCACCACCAATATTTCCAATATTTGCAATCTTTGCAATATTAATATTGATAGACTTCTTTACAAGTCCACCTCCCGATGATGGTAATAACTTCTGAGTATTAATTGCCATTTATTTTTATGATAGTATTCCCAATCTAAGCATTTTAGCTATATCTGGGGATGAAGAATTGGATGATGCTACTTGTGATGATCCACCACTACCAGCGGATGAACCACTGCCAGCTGGTGGTAATGTTATATTACTTACATTAAATCCACCACCTCCCCGATTAAATCCGGGATGTATACCCGGAATTGGTTTTAATTGTTTCTGTTCTTTCATGTGTGCTAAAAATGGAGAACTGGGAGATGATTTTTCCATTATCTTAATCAGTTTTTCATCTGGTGATTGCTCAACACCAGCTGACAACAGCAGTTGATCAACAAATTCTGATGATTTTGGCGGTGATGGTGATACTACTGGTGGTGGTGCTGCTGGTGATACTACTGGTGATGATGGTCGTGGTGATGATACTGATACTTGTGGTGATGGAATAAGAAATATCTTATTATCTGGGTCTAATTTATCAGCACGAGTAAGTATTTCCTTTTGATCGGGTGTTCCAAAAGATTCAATCATCTTTCTATTTGACTTAGCCCATATCATCACATTCTTATCTTCTGGACTCAATTTCTCAACTTCCGATTTCCCCTGCCCATAATCAATATTAAGGAATTTGGAAAAATCAAAACTTCCAAATTCTCCAAAACTAGTCTTTATTTTTGAAGTATCCTTAGAATAATCAAATCCAGATGATCCAGGGGAAGAACTCCAAGATTCTGGAGACTCCTTTTTCCCACCATCAAATAAACCTGCAAAATTTCCTATAGGATCGGAAGCAAAATTTCCAATAATATCTATTATAGATCTAGATCCTTTTTTAGATTTTCCTTTAGATTTTGTTCCACCAAAAAGATCAGATATACCAGAAATAAATTTACCTAAAATACCACCCATACCAGTGGTTGGTTCAATTACACTCTCACTCTTACCAAATAAATTTTTACCCAATTTAATAGAATCACCAGATAAATCAATACTCTTACCTGCCGAAATAAAAGGTAATAAGTCATCAACAAAATCATCTAAAAGACTTGCAAATCCCATTTCATCAAATGATGATTTTCTTGGTTTAGTAGAAGGTTTGGATCCACTTGATCCACCACCAGATTTTTTATCATTTTCTTTACCAATAATGCCCGGTTCTGGAGTATGAGGTTCAGAGTCATGACGTGATTCACCTGAGAATAAACTTAAATCAACTTCACCATCAGTACTAGGACCAATTTCACCACCTTGGGCAGCATGTACTCTTCCTCTTGAAACTTTAGGTTTATTATTTCCACCTCCAGCAGCATTTATTGATGCCATTGTATCAGATCCAAACTTATTAACTGCCCCCTTGGACATAACAAATTCACCACTAGTTAACATAGCTGGAACTTTATCAATTCCACCAGGACCAGATACTCCCCCACCTTGACTAAAGTTCAATATTGGAGATATATTGGTAACAAAACCACCTTCATTAAAATTCTGTATTGGGGACGTAGTATTAGTAATGGTATTATTTACATTACTAATATTATTAACAAAACCACCTTCATTAAATTTTTGTACTGGAACTGTAGTATTGGTATTGGTAGTAGTATTAACAAAACCACCTTCATTAAAATTCTGTATTGGGGAAGATGATATTAAACCACCACCCTTCGCATATACAGTCTGATTAGTAACTGTAGGTTTATTATTTCCCCCTCCAGCAGAATTCATTGCTGCTAATGTGCCTGCTCCATACTTACTGACAGCACCTGTAGACATAACAAATTCACCGTCTGTAAGCATAGCTGGAACTTTATCAATTCCACCAGGACCAGATACTCCCCCACCTTCACTAAAATTTTGTACCTGATTTATTAATGAGTTATCAACATAACCACCTTGATTATATTTCAACGTTTGGAATGACCTATTAACCAATCCACCACCATTAAAGTTTTGTGTTCTTCCTGGAAGGGTTATATCAATTGGTGGTAATACTAACCCACCACCATTATATGAGGTAAGAGATCCTTGTTCTGGAACAGGAATGAACCCGAAAATTTTACCATTCTCCTTCTTCTGCGGCTTGTCCCCTTTATCTTTATTTTCTTCCTCTTTTTTTAAGCTATTTACTTGTTGTTGAATAAGTGTAGACCCAAGAACACCAACACCAGGATGTGCAGCACCCTGATTCATCATATTATCAGCAACTGCCTTCTCCTTTTCCTTTTTAGTAAGTGGCTTTCCTTTTTTCTCTTCTGCCGCCTTTACTGCAGCGTCTGAGTTTTCCTCAGACTCGCCCATTAGTTTTGTAGCACCGTAACCTGCAGCGATTGTTGTGCCGGCTAAAATAGCCGTAGCTGGATTCATTGCAACCCATTTGAGGAATCTGGTTCCCCATTTAGCAACTTGTCTCAATATAACGCGAGAAAATCTTCCTATTTTAGTTCCAAATAAAACCCACGCAGCAAGTATAGCAGGCCAAGTAACTTCAAGAAATTTAAATACACCATCAATTGTTGATTTGTTTTTAGGATCATTCCACCATTTAAATATTTTAGTAAGTATATGACCAATAATAACATTCTTAAGAAAATTCCACACCTTCTCCCACATTGATTGGATTGGCTGGATTACTACATCCTTTATCTTTCCAATAATCTTTTTACTCTTTTCTAATAATCCCTCTTTCTTATCTCTTTTTTCCTTTTCATCTTGCTTTCTATCAAACTCCAAAAAATCTTTAGATATTTCAGCCTGATCCTTTAAAGTTTCTATTATATCATCAAGTTTAGTGTTAATATCAGAAACAACTTCTACTGATTGATTTAATCCAAGAAAATCATCAGATCCTGGTTTACCACTATTAAATATACCACTACCAGGAAGCATTCTGGATGGTGAAGTAACAGGTGAATTTTGTGATCCGAATGAACTATCAACAAAACTTTCTGCTGTTATTACCCTTTTCTTAAGTTTAAACTTACCTACCTTACCTTTTACTCTAGAAAATTCTTCCCTTATTTTTTCATCTTCTTCAGCTGATAAACTTCCAGTATCAACTCTAGAAGCAATTAATTTTTCCTTTAAAAGAGTTTTATAATCCCCATAATTAAAATCACTTACATCATCCAAACCTAAGATAGTTACTATATCCCCATCTACCTCTTCTTCAACAATATCTTCTTCCCCAACACCTTCATATAAACTGATAGCTGCTTTTGGTGGTTCTGGTTCATCCACCATTCCAACTTCTTCAGGAATATTTTCTACTTTCTTACCTAAGTATTGCTCAACCAACCATGCCTGAAACTTCGGATAAATATCAAAAAATTTCCTTCCCCCACCACCATCATCCATTTGAGGATACCCTCTGGGATCCGTTTTCATAGTGGCGATTAATTTATCAGCATCAGCATCAGATAAATTGACCGTGGATGAATATGATCCACCATGACTATCTCTCTTGCCCGTAAGTTTAAGCTTTAAAAGATTCCAAGTTCCATCACCAACCTTAGCAGTATACCAAGGTCTGTCATTATCCAATACTCCTGATGGTGGATCTATTAAATTCTTAAGATTCTTATCTACGGGCATTTTGTTGTTGTTCTTGCTTCTGTTTCTCTTCTTCAAGATGTTGTTGTAATAATGCGACGTATACATCCCTCTCCCAAGGGATCATATTTTCAATCTCAGTCAAAGAGTATTTATGATACTGCATCAAAGCAAAATTAAGTTTATAATAATTCATACTATCCATATGAATCATGCCTATGCGAAAAAACTTGCTAACCCTTCTAAAACAACATCACTTCCAACTCCTGTCTTTGGATTTTTTACATAAACATTATGAGAAAGTTTTGGCATAGTATCAAAGAACTTTTCAATATCTTTAAATTGAGAAGAATTCATTTGTTCCACAAATTCATTCATTTCCTTTTTAGTGAAATCACCAGTTGCCCACACTTCATCTTCAGAATACACCTTAGAAATACATGTAGCAATCAACTGGAAAGATTGTTCCATAGCATTCTTATCTTGGAAATCAAAATTATTTTTAATAAACTGGTCTAGTGATGGATATTTCATTTCCATCATCAAATTATCATCAAGTTTAATTTGGTTTGTATGGTCTTCATCCTTTTTAACCTGAATATCATCCAAATTGATTTTCACTTTTATTTGGGTTTCAGCATCATCTGGGCAGACAATATTAACCTCCAATTCCTCACCCACAGATTTACCTCTAATATTGAGGAATAAAAACTCAATATCAAAGGTGGGTAAATTTTCTACTTTAATTCCTTTTGTAAGAATACAATTTTTAATAACAGATTTAATAGCAGTTGTAATCTGTTTGGTATCTTCACTCTCTAATGCAATAACTAATAACTTTTCTTCTTTTACAAGAAAAGGTCTATATTGAATTGTCTTTTCTGTTGATGGCAATTCAAGCTCATAAATTGGTGTAGCAATCTTTGGTAAAGGCATAATATCCTATAAATTTCAGTGTATTTATTTATCAGTCTTCTTTATTATCCCCAAATGATTGTAATTGCCTTTTTGTAATAACATATCTCAAATAAGACATAGAAACTGTACATTTCAATAAATCACTAGAACTATAACTAAGAGGCATTGAAGTAATAGCTGTCGGAAAAGAATCTACAAATGTATATTCTATTAGATTTACACCTTCCTTATCAAATGCAGTAACTTTAAGTCCTTGAGCAGATTTATATTCCTCTGGAAATTTCATCCTATAAAAATAATTACTATAGGTAGGAGTAATTACAGTATTATTGGTCTGTCCTACAATATGGTCCATCCATCCTTCAAAGAATAAAATAGGTAAGTAATCATTACTACTTACATAAAAGGTAAAATCCATTGATTGATCATATTGCCTTCTATGTACATGTTTCTCAGTAACTCCATGATGATCATCAGTCAATTCCATAGTCATTAAACTAGATCCTGGAAGAGCTGCGTCTGAGCATGATATACTCAATTTTTCATTATATAAATTATTAGCTTTTAATATGGTAGACCACCACCAGTCATCAGATCTTGCATTAAAACTCCAACTATTATCCAATTTCTCACTAATACTACCAATATCAAATTCCACCATAAATTTGGAATTTAAAGCTGGAGCTAATAACTCAGATTTAATCTGACTAACATTTCTTTTAAATCTACTTTTTTTACGTTTTCTTTCTTCTTCTGCTTGTTCCACCTCGGATCGCGGCTTTATTTTGCCCTGTTCAACGTAGGATTCACGTCGAGCCCGCATGTCGGCGCGTATTTCTTCAATTTCAGCAGGTGATTTTGGTGACATTTATTCTATAAATAGTAGTTGCCTTATATAATATGTATATGGGTGAAAGTCATAAAAGTAGATACAAACCCACAAATCCTAAAAAATATAAAGGTAATCCCAATAATATTATCTGTCGAAGTACTTGGGAACGGAAATTCTGTAGTTATTGTGACTTAAAAGAAGATATTTTAGAATGGGGAAGTGAAGAATTTTGGATACCTTATAAATCACCTGTAGATGGAAGAACACACAGGTACTTTCCAGATTTTATCATAAAAATAAAAGAAAGTAGTGGTGAAATTAAAACATACATTATTGAAGTCAAACCAAAAAGACAAACCAAATCACCAACTAAGAAGAAAAGAATAACAAAATCTTACTTATATGAATGTAAAACCTATGCAGTCAATCAAGCAAAATGGAAAGCAGCGGAACAATTCTGCGCTGATAGACGTATAGAGTTTAAGATTATAACAGAAAAAGAATTAGGTATCAAATGAATCGTATAGAGCCAATTAAAGAAGAATTAGAGCAAACAATTGATCAAGAAGATTTAATGCTTATGATTATGGACGCTCTCAATGATACTGTTGAACCAATACCGGAAGTAGGAAAATTCTATACTTTCGTCTATAGTGCCAAAACTCCAAAACTCCTTTATGATCAACATCCACTAATTGCTTGTATGGAAATATATGAATGGGGATTTAAAGGACTTAACTTCCATTGGCAACATTATAAGAATTATACTTGGAATGAAGTCGTTGGCCAACTATATGTTGTTGAATTTGAAGAGCTTGATGACCTACTTGCAGTTCCATATGCAAAGTACGTGACTAAATAAATAAAAAATACATAATTTAATGGGTAATAATAGATATAAATCAGATGACGATGATAGACTTTTCTTTCTTCCTACGGGTCAGCAATATTATACGGAAGTTCATAAAAAAACTGGAGAAATCACATTATTTCATATTGGGGGAAAGGGGGAAGATACTTCTAACAATACGCCTAGAAAAGTTGGTACTTTGAAGGACAACGAATGGACGACAGAGGAGGGTCATGCTAACGAGGAGGATAATGCTACAACAGATGAAATTCTCATGTTTAGAGAGACAAGATATAGAAACCTTATTAAAACCTCAGCAAGAAATGTAGTAAAACACGCATATGCTGCTGAAGACCCTGATGCAGGTGAGATCACTATAACTCAAGTTATTAACCTATTAAGCAGGGGAATACCTTTAGGAAGTGAATCGACGGACTATAGATCATTAGAAACCATAGCTGGAAGTATGCTTACGGGTTACAGCAAGAAGCTGATATATCCTCTTGACCTTTCTGCTACAGAGCAAGACAGAATAGTATTCTCTATGATTCCATATATACCAAGTGGGATTGAAGGTGCAGGGGGGGAAGCTGTAGCTGGTAAGCGGACTTCATCCGTAGAAAAGAAAAATGTTAAAGCAAGAATTTTTCTACCAATACCAGCTGGTATTAATGATTCCAATTCAGTACAATGGCGAAAGGATGACATGAATTCCTACCAAATGGCACTGGCAGCAGTAGCTGTTGCTGGAATAGAAGGTGGTATGGGAGAAATGATTGGAAAATTTAAGGAGAAGGCTGCAAAGATCTCCAAAGGGGTAGGTAGTGAAGAAGCCGTAAAAAACTTGTTTGCCGCTAAAGCAGTCGGGAGTAATATGAAATCTTTATTGGTAAGAACAGAAGGGGCTGTCATGAACCCCAATATGGAATTATTGTTTGATGCACCAACTTTAAGAGAATTTACTTTTAAATTCTTGATGTCACCAAGAAGTGAAGATGAAGGCAAGGCTATAATTCAAATTATCAGAACATTCAAACAGGGAATGTCAGCTCAAAGAACTAATGGAAGATTATTCCTAAAAACACCTTTTGTTTGGTTATTGGAATATAAACGAGGTGTAGGAGGATCTCAATGGCACGAACAATGGCACAAAAATCTTGAAAGTACAAATTACTTAAATAAATTTAAAGAATGTGCCCTTACTAATTGTGCTGTGAATTATACTCCTAATGGAAGTTATTCCACATATCAAAATGGAGTAATGGTAGCATATGAATTAACTCTATCATTCCAAGAACTTACACCAATTTACTTAGATGATTATGGGGATTCAGAAGAAGACTACAAAACATCCATAGGATATTAAAATGTCAGATTATTTTAACAAACTTCCAGATATAGAGTATGTCAGTAGACTTCCTGGAGCTCAAATATCAGATTACATAAAAGTAAAAAACTTCTTTAAAAGAGGTATTATCAGAGAAGACATTTCTAAAGAACTGATGTTCTTTACAAAGTATTCTATTAAAAATAACGATAGGCCAGATAATGTTGCATTTTCCAAGTATGGAGATTCTGCACTAGATTGGGTAATTCTCAAATGCAACAATATTCATAATATTCAAGATCAATGGCCAAAATCACAATATAATTGGTATAACTATCTTCTTGATAAGTATGATGATGAAGAAACTCTTTATAGTGGTATTCATCATTATGAAACAACTGAAGTTAAAAATGAAGAGGAAGTATTAATAATTCCAGCAGGTCTTGAAGTTGAATCCGATTATTCGGTAGAATATCTAGATTCATACACGAAACTGTTAATAACAAAAACACCAGTTATTGCGGTTACAAACTTTCAATATGAAGAAAAACTAGAAGATGCTAAGAGAGAGATTTATCTATTAAAACCAAAATATCTGCCCGTTGTAGAAGATGATATGGATGAAATGATGGTATATAAAAAGGGTTCCGCCCAATATGTGAACGAAACCCTTAAACGTGCTGATAATATCAGATTACACGGATATTGATATTTTTCGAAAACCTAATGGGGTGAAAAATACCCCAGCTATTTTTTCCACCTTTTTTTGAACTAAAAGTCGAATTTCCCCACAGTATTCACTCTTCCGCAAGACGTTGGAAGTATGACAATGCGTCATCTTCATCTTTAGAAGTAACTAACTCAGCTCTTGCTGCTTCTTCTTTAGGTGTATCACCTTCGGAAGAACCAAAGTTTGGAGTGAACGAACCACGAGTATTTTCTTCCTCGTTACTTGTCTCCTCATCAAATTTAACTGACTTGGTATTTTTCTTACCAAGGACATATTGAAGACGCTTATTAAGATCCTCATATGACTTAAACTTATCAGGAGCAACAACATCTGTAAGAGAATATTGCTTCTTCCACAATGCTTCTAGAGCATCATCGTCATCAAGTAGTGGAGAAACACGGTCGAACTCTGACTTGTCATAGTTCCAATAACCATCCTTCTTCACAATCTTCAGTTTAAAGTTGGCACCCTGCCAGAAATCGAAAGGATTAATGGCATTCTCATCTTCAAATTCAGGTTGCATAACATCCATGACTTTATCAAAGATTTTCTTACCAAACTTATAAAGGAATACACCACCCTCATTTTGAGGATTAGTAGGATCCTTTACAACATAGATGTTTGCATAGAAAGAGAGTTTACGCTTTTGTTTGCGAACTACATCTTTATCCGCTTCATCACCACTATTCCAGAGTTCACGATTATACTCTGAAACAGGATCTTTACC
>PVBE011001684.1_pt1 | contig 12177 bp, 17 predicted proteins | sample 1631181 | NCBI WGS metagenome assembly PVBE01 (sample SAMN08397723, study PRJNA350692) | Marine metagenome, whole genome shotgun sequencing project. | isolation source: water | place: Pacific Ocean | collected 2012-04 | reverse complement strand
AAATGATAATTTTTATTTAAAAATATCAGCTAAAATTTAATATAAAAAAGAAGTTTAGAATTATATCAAGAATGGCTTTAGGTTGTACATAGCTTAAAGCCATTATTTTTCTCACACAATATACCTTAAGCAAACTCAATCTAAACCAATTCCAAACCAGTACCAGTATACCTTAAGCAAAATCAATACCTGTCCAGGCGTGACAATATGGCGGGCTAATTAGGGACACATATAGGTTCTTTTAATCTTTTCATTAGTGTATTAATTACCTTATGGCAAATGATACATTTATAAAAGTTATAAAAACTATAAATAATATAAACACTAAAACGGAGGCAAAACGTATGAGTGATAATAATAATATCAAAACCGTTGAGCTTAATAAAGTAAGTAATCGAATTGATAAAGGATTACTTAAATACAGGTTCTTTGGTCATACAATCAATAAAGAAGAGTTTAAGTTTAGCGTTAAAGCATACTCTTATAGAGATGCTGCGTCTGAGCTATTTAGAATGTTAAATGTAAATTATGTTTGGCTTTTAAATTGTGAAATGCCAGGAAAGCATTCTCACATGAATTACCATGCAGGTAAAACTCATGCTATTGATTTAACTAAATATCAAAAGAAAAATTAAATGAATTATGGTAGCAACAAAATGAAATTATTACTACCTAATGCTCACAAAGGTATGCTCCTTTTGTTAGTTAATATGAACGTGAGCAGCAATCAACCGTTGTTAAATAATAATTTCGATTTAACAAATGTACAGTGTGTGTTGAGGCAAGGAAGCAAGTTGTCCTACAAGGCAGCTTTAATGTTTTCTTGCCTCTTAAATTATACACTTACGCAAATAATACACATTGAAAGGCAAATATGCAAAAACTTAAAATAGGTGACAAAGTAGGTATGATGAAGGTAGTTAGTTTTCAAACTTTTAAAGGCAAACAAAGACCAATATTTAAAAGCACTAATCCTTCAACAATTAAATTAATGAAAAATTTAAACGTTAAATCAAAGGAGAAAACACAATGGAAATCTTAAAAGCAATAGGTTCAATACTAGGTGTAGTAGCTACTATTGGATTTTTCTGGGCTATGACTTGGTTTTTATGTATTCTAAGTGATAGCTGTTATTATGCTAATTTTCCGGGAGCTTTATAATGGCTCAGGAAAAAAAGAAAATTAAGTGCCCAACTTGTAAAGGTGCTGGTTTTATTAGAGTTGATTATGCTTTGGCAAAAGAAGAAATGCATGCAAAATGTGATGATTGTCAAAGTAAAGGTGAGCTCGAAGTTGAACCTGTATGCACTACTTGTAAAGGTAATCATTATATAAATACATCTGCAGGTAGTATAAATTGCCCTGTTTGTGTGTGCAATACTTTTTTTGCACCAACATTAACTAATACAAATAAAATTAATGGCTTATAGACAAAGAAATAAAGGTTTTCAATTAGATATTACTTATCAAGGTAAAAGATACAGAACTCAAATACTTGGTGATGAAGCTGACGCTAAAGCAGCGGAAGCTCATTGTGAAAAAGGTTTACAAGAAGGCAAAAGTTGGCAGCTTATTTGTAAAGAGTTAGATTTAGCGCGCAAAGACTTATCCATTCATGCAATATTTACACAAATGCAACATAAATGGAAAGACCCGCAAGGATTAAGAACAGCTAAAAATTTAGTTATTCAAGTAGGTGTGCATAAAAAAATAACTACTATTGATGAAGAGCTAATAGACCACTTAATAGAAGATTGGAAATCAGATGGTAATGCAGATAGTACATGTAATCGAAAACTTGCAGCGTTATCTAAAATATTAAGTTATGCTAAGAAAAGAAATTATATTAAATCTAAACCTGAAATAGAATGGTTTGTAGAAGGACAAGGTAGAATAAGATATTTTAGATTAGAAGAAGAAAATAGATTTTTAGCAGCTTTGTATTCTAAAGGTTATAATGATGCGGCTGATTTAGTTGCTTTTGGTAATGATTGTGGTGGTCGAAAATCTGAGCTTAAAAGAATAGACCAGGAGCGAGACATTGATGGCCGAATATTAACTATTATGACTACCAAAGCTAAAGTGCCGTTTCCTAGATATATTGAGCTGACTGATAGAGCACTTAAAATACTAAAAAGACGAGCTCGTAATCCATTTGCAAATATATCTGATGAGCATTTAAGAAAAGCTTGGAATTTTGCTAAAATTAAATTAGGTTTGCAAGATGACAAACAATTTACTTTTCATTGCACTAGACACACTTTTGCTTCGCGATTAGTACAAGCAGGTATTGGAATAACTGTGATACAAGAATTAATGGGACACAAAACAATTAAAATGACATTAAGATATGCTCACTTAGCTCCAAAAAATAAAACTGAAGCACGTCAAGCTTTAGAAAATAAGAGTCAAGTAGCTTAATAAACTAACACAACAAAAGGAGGCAAAATGGTGACTAGTATCAGTGACTACAAGAAAAAAGTAGAGCAAGAAATCGAAAATGAAGCTGAGATGAGAAATCGAGGTGGCAAAAGAACTTTAAATAGAGAAGACAAAGCAATTGAAAAAGAACGTGAAAGTATGACTACTCACGGCAAAAAGTTGCTTAAAGCTAGCATTGATAAATACGAAACAACTATTAGTGCATTTTTAAAAGAAACAAATAGAGGACCAAAATTTGTTGCTAAGAAATACTTAGACCAATTGGATCCTAAATTAGTTGCAGTTATTGCAGCTAAAAAAATAATAGATAGTGTGACGACTGTTAGAAAATTTACAGCACAAGCAATATCACTTGGAAGTAAAATTGAAGATGAACTTTATTTTCAATCCTTTAGTGAAAACAATAAATCCTTATTTGAGAAAGTTAATAAAGATTTAGATAAACGGTCTAATCATTATCAATATAGAAGGTGGAAACTTTTATTAAGCTCTAAAAGAACCGGCTTTGAATGGGATAAATGGCCTGTTAGAGACAAGCTATTAGTTGGTGAATTACTTATATCTTTATTTATTGAAGCAACAGGTTTAGTCCAGGTTGAAAAGATATTTAAAAGGAAACGAGCTTATAATGTACTAACAGCAACCGATAAAACTTTAGAGTGGATTAAAAATGTTAGAGACTTTAATCAATTTTTTGACCCTGAATTTTATCCAATGGTTTGTAAACCTAGAAAATGGCGCTCAAGTATAGGTGGGGGTTATATAAGCAAACATATTGAACCAATGTTTTTGGTTACTGGTAATAATATTACTAGTCATAGAACTTATATAGAAGAGCTTAAAAACTTTGATATGCCAGGCGTGTACCAAGGATTAAACATGATACAGGACACACCTTGGAAAGTTAATAAAGAAATATTAAATGTAGCTAAAACTGTATTTAATGATGACTCTAGAAATCGTGGAGGTTTAATTACTTCTAAATTAATGGATTTACCAAACAAACCAGCAAGTATTCAAAATAAAAATAAAACTGAAGAAGAACTAAGAGCTTTTTCTAAATGGAAATCTGAAGCTACTATTGTATATACACAAAATCAAAAACTTCGATCAAAGCGCCTGGCCGAAGCTAACACAATTTATATTGCTAATAAATTTGTAGATGAAGAAAGAATACATCATGTAGGTAGACTTTGTTTTAGAGATAGACTTTATTATGTGACTGGTTATTTCAATCCACAAGGAACTGATTTAGCTAAAGCTTTACATTTATTTTCAAACAAAAAACCTTTAGGTGAAATTGGTGAAAAATATTTATGTTTGCAATTAGCTAATACTTATGGACAAGATAAAATTTCTTTAAATGATAGAATAAAATGGGTTCATCAAAATAAAGATGCAATTATTGCTTCAGCACGAGACCCATTTCAAAGTTCATTTTGGGAACATGCAGATAAACCTTGGCAATTCTTAGCAGCTACATTTGAATTTGAAAATATGATGCGTTATGGATTAGATTATGAGTCCGGTTTACCATGCAATATTGATGGTTCTTGTAATGGACTTCAAAATTTTTCAGCTGTGCTTAGAGACGAAGTTGGAGGTAAAGCAGTTAATTTAACAGATGGTGAAATACCACAAGATATTTATCAAGTTGTAGCTGATACAGTTAAAGCTAAATTACAATTATCTTCTGACCCAATTGCAAAAGAATGGTTGGCCTGGGGAATTGATCGTAAAGCTACTAAAAGAAGTGTTATGGTACTTCCGTATGGTGGGACTAGATACTCTTGCGTAGAATTTGTAGATGAATATGTTTCTGATAGAGAAGAAAAAGGAGACAAAGTTCCATTTAACGATAGACCTAAAGCTAATATATTTTTAGCAAATATTATTTGGGATAGTATTGGTAATACAGTTATTAAAGCACGCGAAGCTATGGATTGGTTACAAAAAGTTGCAAGACTTTGCGCAGCAACTAAAACACCTGTGCATTGGACTACACCTTTAGGCTTTCCAGTTAAGCAAGCATATTATTCTCAAAAAGATATGATTGTGAAAACTAAAATGATGGGTCGAATAAGAATTAGGTCCAACACAGATAAAATTAATAAACGTAAACAAGCTAATGGGATTTCTCCCAATTTTGTGCATTCGCTCGACGCTACGCACATGTTTTTAACAATCGATCATTGTTTACAAAATGGTTTAAAAGATTTTGGAATGGTCCATGATAGTTATGCAACACTACCTTGTGATATGGATATTTTAAATAAATGTGCTAGGTCCGCATTTATACAAATGTATACAGAGATGGATCCATTAGAAAACTTTAAAGACCAGATTACAGCTTTAATACCTGAAAAGCTGAGACACAAAATTCCACCTTTACCAGAAAAAGGTAAATTGGATATTCACGAAATAGCTAAAGCTAAGTATTTTTTTAGTTAAATATATACACTCGTGAATTAGATACACATATAGATACATTAATTATAGGAGAAAATATGGCAAGTAAAAGAAAATACGAACGTATTACAACTCCAGTCGGTGTCGCAAGTTACCCTTGGTTAAAAGACGCAGATTATAAATTCGACAAAGAAAAAGGAATTTATAGTTGTAATATTTATGTTGATGATGCTGAAGCTAAAGATTTAATTTCAGTCATTGATAAATCTTATACTGAAAATTTAGCTGAACAGAAAAAGCTAAATAAAGGTAAGACAATAAAACCAGGTCCAAAACCTTACGTTTCTGAAAATGGTAAAACTTTATTTAAAATAAAAATGAAGGGAAAAATTGGAGATGTAGAAATAAGACCCGTTGTAATTGATAGTTCAGGTCAACCAATGACAGACATAGTTGTTTATGGTGGCAGCAAAGTAAAAGTATCTGCAGACCTTGTTCCTTATTATGTTGCGACAACTGGAGCTGGTATTTCACTTAGATTAGTTGGAGTGCAAGTATTGGAACTACAAACAAAACCAATGCCTAGCATGGCTAACTTAGGATTTAAGGAAGAAAAAGGTTATGTGCATGCAGCAAATGAAGACATAGAAGAACAACCCTCTAAACCTGCACAGACAAATGAAACTTCAAAAGAAGATTTTATTTAGAAGTGGACTTGAGGAACGCATAGCTCAGCAATTAAAAAAGCTAGGCGTTCCTGTAAGTTATGAAACATTTACAATTAGATACTTAAGACCAGCAAAAAATTCTAGATACACGCCAGATTTTGTTTTGCCTAACGGCATTGTCATTGAAGCGAAAGGCAGATTTTTAACTAAAGATAGACAAAAACATCTTTCAGTTAAAGCTCAATACCCAGCGATTGATATTAGATTTGTATTTTCAAACCCAAATCAACGTATCAGTAAAATATCAAAAACTACTTACGCTAAGTGGTGTCAAACAAATGGATTTAAGTATGCAAAAGAAACAATACCAAAAGAGTGGATTGCTGAAGCAGACGTCAGGCCTAAAAAACCGTCAGTCGACTAAGTATATTTTTATAGACTCAACAAAAACACCTACAAATTTAGATGTTACAAAAGAACAAATAGATGCGCAGCACAGAAAATCTGGATTATTAGGAATTGGTTTTCATTTTATAATTACAATTGATGGTGATGTAAAAAAGGGAAGACCAGTCGACCAAATAGGTTTTAATCTAGATGATGATAAAGGTGAGACTATTGGAATAGCTTTAGTAGGCCACCATAAATTTAACGAATTACAAACAAAAGCATTAAACAAATTAGTTAACGACTTAATACTTAAGTACGGACAACTACAAATTAAATCAACAATAAGAGAGTTAGGAATATGAAAATTATTTTAGAAGGACCAGATTGCGCAGGCAAAACTAGACTTGCTGAAGCTTTAAAAGAAAAATTAACAGATTATCTTTATATACACCATGGTTTGTACAAGCATGCCTACGGCCCACATAAAGAAAGTTTAAAATTAACTAATGTAATTATTGATAGGCATTGGCCAACTGAATTAATTTACGGAACAGTTTTTAGAAGTGGTCCTGTTTATAATATAAATCAAATGGAAGAAGATGCGCGAAGAAACGATGTTAATACAAAATTTATTTTGTGCTTGCCTCCTAAAGCTAAAGTGCTAGCGCGATTTGAAGAACGTAATAATCCAAACATAACTTTTGAACAAATGGGTAAAGTTTATGACGGATATATTTTGCTTAAAAACATGTTTCCGTATTTTAAAATTTTTAATTACGCAGAAAATAATACTGATGAATTTATTAAAAAAGAAATTTACGAACAAAAATAATGATTACTGCAGAACAACTATTAATAGAAGCCGCTGAATTAAAAAAGAAAAAATCTCAAGACTATCAAGGCAGCACATGGAAAGAAGTTGATTATTTTCCGTACAAAGAAAAATCTTATGCTCACATGTTGCACACTAAATATTTAAGAATGAGAAATATTATTGAAGGTAATCAAAAAACAAACTTTGAAGCTTTAGACGATACATTAATGGATATGGCAGTTTATGCGTGCATGTTTGCTGCGTATCTTAAAAACAAAAAACAAGAGGTAAATATGTCAAATGAAAATACTTTTAAAGTAGGAGATAAAGTTTCAAAAGTTGGAGGAGATTACACTTTTGATGGCACAGTTGTTTCTATATTTCCAAAACTTTCAAATGCAATAAGAGTTGTTGTTGAAGATGATAGAGGTGTGTTGCATGTTTATAGTTGCAAAAACCTAAAGTTAAGGGATTAATATTGTGAGTCATGTAGAATTAGATTACTTATCAGTAGCCTCAAATATTCTACAAAAAGGTATTACACAATCAGGCAGAAACGGTGTTACAAAACGTTTACCATTTCAAACTTTAGATTTTAATATTTCACAATACTTTCCTTTATTAACATCAAGACAAATTTTTTATAAAAGTGCTTTAGGCGAATACGCTGCATTTGTTAGACAACCAAAACATATTAATACATTTAAAGAATTTAATTGTAATTATTGGAACCAATGGGCTGACGTTGACGGCGATATTAATGTTGATTATGGAAACAAATGGATTAATTGGGGAGGAGTAAATCAATATGAACAAGTATTAAATGAATTAAAAACAAACCCAACAAGTCGAAGATTATTAATTTCTGGTTGGGACCCATCAAATTTATCTAAAGTTGATTTACCTTGTTGTCATTACAGTTATCAATTTTGGAGTGATGGGATTAACTTAAATCTTTTGTGGAACCAAAGGTCCGGTGATTGGATGATTGGTATTCCATCTGATATAATTTTAGCTTGCGTAATGCTTTTAAGTTTTGCAAGCTTAGCAAACTTACAACCACAAAATATTAAAATGGTTGTTGGTGATGCGCACATTTACCGAGAACATTTTGAAAATGTTGAAACTCAATTAAACAACAAAGTATACCATTCGCCAGCGTATGCATTTAAACCACAAAATAGTTTGTATACTTTTTTGCCGGAGCATTTGGATATTATGAATTACAAATATAACAACAATATAAAATATTTATTAAAGGAATAACGTGTTAGATAATATAAAAGAACTACAAGACAAATTTCAAGTTACTGAATTTATTACAAAAAATAAAAATAATAAATCTGCTTTAAAAAAATATTTAAAGTTTAGATTAGATTTACTTAAAGAAGAAGTAGACGAAACTTTAGATGCTTATTATAATAAAGATGGAGTAGAAGTATTAGATGGTTTAATTGATACTATAGTTGTAGCTTTAGGAACATTAGAAGCTTTTCAATGCAACACAACTAAAGCTTGGAAAAATATACATAATTCAAATATGTCAAAAACTCCTGGTATTAATTTAGTACGATCTAATCCATTCAATATGCCAGACATGGTTAAAGGTAAAAATTTTAAAAAGCCTGAATTAAAAAATGATACAGGTTTGTTAAAAAATACACTTGAAGAAACAACAAAACAATTAGTTTTAGACGGTATGCAATCATAGTAGGTGAAGACCTACAATCATTTTGCCTTTCGATATGATTTGTGCACCTGATAAAATACGCGTCAAAGGGTAATATTTAATACCGCCTTGATGACTTAGCAGTCTACCTTGGAGAAAAGTGATCTGCGACGAGGACGCGTAATTAGTTCAACCGTAATCTTATTAACTTGATTAAGTATTACATAGCTTTGAAGTAATAATAATATCCTCGCTCGCATTTCAAATTTAAGAAAGGTACTATGGAAACTTCCGCAAAATTTTTAAGACACGAACCCTGTCCATCGTGTAACTCAAAGGACAATTTAGCTCGTTATGATGACAATCATGCTTATTGTTTTGGTTGTCAATACTACGAACACGCCGAGCCACAAACTCCAATAATACAAAATACAAACATGACTGAACTTACAGAACAAGAATACAAACCAATAATTTCTAGAAAAATTAAAATTGATACTTGCAAAAAGTATAATTACAAATTTGCTAAATATAAAAATGAATTAGTGCACGTTGCTGATTATGGTAATGGTGCTTATAAATTAAGATTTAAAGATAAAAGATTTTCGTGGTTAGGCGATGCTAAAAATACAGGTTTATTTGGTGAACAATTATTTAGAACTTCTGGAAAAAGATTAACACTTGTTGAAGGTGAGTTAGATTGTCTTAGTGTTAGTCAAGTATATGGTAATCAATGGCCATGTGTATCTTTAAAAAATGGTGCTCATTCAGCTGTTAAAGATGTTACCAAATCTTTAGAATTTTTATCAAGCTATGATGAAATTATAATTTGCTTTGACCAAGATGAACCTGGAATAAAAGCAGCCAAACAAGTAGCAGAATTATTTCAACCAGGCCAAGCTAAGATAGCAACACTTCCTATGAAAGACGCTAACGAAATGTTAGTAGCTGATAGAACTAAAGAACTTTTAAATTGTTTATGGGATGCAAAAGTATTTAGACCAGATGGCATAGTAGAAGCATCAGAACTGTTAGATAAAGTTGTTAATAAAGAAGTTGTAGAAACAATTAATTATCCGTTTCCATCTATAAATATTAAAACTAAAGGTTTGCGTAAAGGTGAATTAGTTACAGTTACAGCAGGAACAGGGATTGGAAAAAGTCAATTTTGTCGTGAGTTAGCTTACCATTTAATAAAAGAAAAAAAGAAAATTGGATATATTGCATTAGAAGAAAGTATACAAAAATCTGCTGAAAGCTTATTAAGTTTAGAATTAAACACACCTTTACATTTAACAACAGAAAAAATTGACAAGAAAAAACTTACAGCTTCTTTTAAAAACTTATTTAATAATGGTAATGTATTATTATACAATCATTTTGGTTCTTTAGAACAAGGACATTTAATTTCAAAAATAAGATACCTAGCTAAAGCTTTACAATGCGAATATATATTTTTAGATCATTTAAGTATTGTTATTTCAGGTAATGAAAGTGGAGATGAGCGAAGAAATTTAGATGCTATCATGACTGGTTTAAGATCATTAGTATCTGAAACTGGAATAGGTTTAATAGTAGTTAGTCATTTAAGAAGAACGTTTAATGATAAAGGTCACGAAGAAGGCGCATCAACTTCATTAGGCCAACTACGTGGTAGTCATGGAATAGCACAACTTAGTGATATTGTACTTGGATTAGAACGAAATCAGCAATCAGCAAAAACACAAAATCTTACATCAGTAAGAGTTTTAAAAAACCGTTGGTCCGGTGAAACAGGTTTATGTGGCAGAATAAACTATGACCCAACCACAGGCCGTTTGCAAGAGCATGAAGAAATTTGATTATCATGGTGTTACGTGGAACGATTACATCCTGAGACAAATTGGCAAAGCGATTACAGCAGCCAAAAAAGAAAACAAAATACAACAACTGTATGTATTTAGAATAGAGGACGCAGAACAAATTATGGATATGTTAGAAATACTTTCAACAGTAAGCAGATATGCTTTCTTAGTTGAAGTCAGATATGTGAGTTTAAATTAATGCATTATATATTAGACTTAGAATGTGATAATTTATTAGACAAAGTTACTAAAATACATTGCATAGTAATAAAAGATATTAATACAAATGAAATCTTTACAGACTTAAAGGTATGTATTGAAAAAATTAAAAATGCAAAAATGTTAATTGGTCATAACATTATAGCATTTGATATTCCTGTAATAGAAAAAATATTAAAGTTTAAACCTAAAGCAGAACTGTTTGATACACTAGTGGCATGCCGTTTAATATACGCACATATTAAAGAAATTGATTTTAAATTAATTCATACAGATTTTCCAAAAAATTTAATTGGTTCTCAATCTTTAAAAGCTTGGGGTTATAGACTTAAAATGTACAAAGGTGAAAAGCCACAATCTTGGGAAACGTTTACACCTGAAATGCTTGTATATTGTCAACAAGATGTAGAGGTTACACATACATTATATAATAAAATATTAAGCAAAGAGTATTCAGAAGAAGCTTTAAAATTAGAACACGATGTACAATTATTATGTACTGAAATGATGGCTAATGGTATTGGCTTTGATACTAAAGCAGCACAAAAATTATATTCTGATTTGTCAGCTGAACGAGAACAATTAGGATTAGAGTTGCAAAAATACTTTCCGCCTTGGATTGAAGAGACAACATTTATACCTAAACGAGATAATAAAAGAATGGGATATAAAGCTGGTGTTGCGTTTATTAAAAAGAAAGAAATACAATTTAATCCAAACTCTAGAGACCATATAGCTTTTAGATTAAAACATAATCGCAATTGGAAACCTAAAGAATTTACACCAGACGGCAGAGCTAAAGTTGATGACGAAATTTTAAAAGAATTAGAATGGCCTGAAGCGAAAGTATTATCTAGATATTTTATGGTGCAAAAACGTATAGCTCAATTAGCAGAAGGCAAAAATGCTTGGTTAAAATTAGAAAAGAATAATAGAGTTTATGGTTCAATCAATACTAATGGAGCTGTGACTGGAAGAGCAACACATAGCACACCAAACTTAGCGCAAGTACCAGCAGTAATTATAGAATATGGTCCAGAGTGCAGATCATTATTTTGCGCAAGAGATGGGTATGTATTAGTTGGTGCTGATATGAGTCAAATTGAATTAAGAATTTTAGGACATTACATGTCAGCTTATGACAATGGAGATTATGCAAATGATGTTGTGCATGGTGATATTCACACAAGAACTTTAGAAGCCTTAGGTTTAAAAAAAGAAGAAAGATGGAGGGCCAAAAGATTTATGTACACTTGGCTTTACGGAGGGGGTGCTAAAAAAATAGGTGAAGTAATGGGCACAACTTCAGAAGAAGGCTACAAATTAAAAGATAAGTTTTTAAAAAAGATACCAGCGCTTAAACAACTTGTAACTAAAGTTCAAGAGGTCGCAGCAACAGGTGAACTTGGTGCGCTTGATGGTAGACGAATATTTTGTCGCTCTCAACATAGTGCATTAAATAGTTTATTACAAAGTGGAGCAGCTGTGGTTAGTAAATATTGGATAGCTGAATGCAAATCATTTTTAAATAATGATTGTAAATTAGTTGCGTGGATCCACGATGAATTAATATTAGAAGTTAAAAAAGGCAAAGAAGAATTTGTTAAACAAGAAGTAATTAAAGCTATCGAAAGAGCTGGCGTTAAATCTAAACTCAGAGTTCCACTTACTGGAGATAGCAACATTGGCCACACCTGGAAAGCAATACATTAGTAGAGCTTT